>Ga0070658_10003771_pt1 | contig 12409 bp, 9 predicted proteins | sample KBSC13metaG_FD_64664 | JGI IMG/M metagenome (GOLD analysis project Ga0070658, IMG submission 64664) | Corn rhizosphere microbial communities from Kellogg Biological Station, Michigan, USA - KBS C1-3 metaG | ecosystem: Host-associated > Plants > Roots > Rhizosphere > Soil ... | reverse complement strand
GTCAGGCTGGCGCACCCTCCCATCCGGGACGGCCGGCGCAGACACTCGTGTCCGTGCCGCAGTGGGATTTCAACTGGCAGACGCGCTACACATTCAAACAGCCGGTCGCTCTTCCCAAGGGCACGCGGATCGACGTCGTCGCGCATTACGACAATACGGCAGACAACCCGCGCAATCCGAACACACCGCCGAAGCTCGTCAAATGGGGCGAGCAGACGACCGATGAGATGTGCATCGCCTTCGTTTCTTATACTATCGACGACGAGCACCTTATCAAGGGAATACCAGGAAGCAGCGCCCCCGAATTCGGCAAGACACGCGAGGAGTCGATTCTCACGTACATGATCGCGCAGTTTGACACGGACGACGACGGCGAACTAGATGCGAAGGAACTCGCCAAATTGATCGCCTACTTCCGAGAGCGAAACGGATCGAAGGGTGGCGGCCTTCTAGCAAGCGCAACGCCGGAAGATCTCGCCCAGCAGGCCGTCCAGCTGGAAGATCGCAACGGGGACGGCAAGCTCGACGCCAAGGAGATGGCCGAACTGCTGCGCATGATGAATAAGATGGGTGGCGGGGCAAAGTAGCCGGCAAGGGAGGCTAATCGTGTCACGTACTTACAGCATATTCGCGGCCGTCCTTGTGGCGGCCGGCCTCACCTCCGGCGTTCGCACCCTGGCTGCCGCGACGATGCCCCGCGTAACGCCGTTGACGACGCGCGATATTCGTGGGGCTGCGCATACACTTCCTGAGCCTGGGAAACGTGCGACGGTCCTGATCTTCGTCGCGCATGACTGCCCCATCTGCAACAGTTACGCGCCCGAAATCGGCCGTCTGGCTGCGAAGTATAAATCCCGCGGCATCTCCTTCGACCTCGTCTACGCGGAACCCGGCTTCACGAACGCGGACGCCGTCGCTCACGAAAAAGCCTATTCCTACGCTCTCCCCGCGTTCACCTCGCCCTGGCGGACACTGGTCCGCGCAGCCGGTGTGACGGCGACACCGGAGGCCGTGGCGCTGGCCCCCGATGGCAGGATCCTCTACCGGGGCCGCATCAATGATCAATACGCCGATCTAGGCGTACGCCGCCCCCACTCGACATCGGCGGATCTGGCCTCCGCGCTGGACGATATCCTGTCCGGGAAGCCAGTACTAACTGCCCGGACCAAAGCTATCGGCTGCTATATATCCGCAAATGGTTGACGTCGACTGCAAGCTACGAGAGGGACCAACTTGTCATACTGGTGGCTCCCCCGATGTGCCAGACTCCATGGCCGTTGTCGCTGACGTCGCCGAGCCGGGTTCACTCCCCAAATTGAGGAACGAAGATTTGTGGAAAATCGCAGAACCAAATGGCCGGTTCTTGTGTCTAACACTATAGAGGGCGATTCCTTGGCTCCCAGGCCGGCGGCAATGTCAGACCGGCCAGCCGCATCGCCAATGTCAGACGAGTCCGACATTGCCGCCGGTCCATGCTAACGTGCTGGTGAAGTAACGGCGAAAATGTGGAACTAATAGAAATGACGGTTGTTTAAATTTGTAGCAGCGTCAGCGGGAAATTTAAGTGGTTTGGGAACTCCAGTGCGCCTACGGGCGTATGGGAAGGGAGGACAGAGTCTATGGCTGATGTTATGGATGTGGCGCAAAGCGCGGCAGGACTGTTTGACGCAGCCGAGTCGCGCACCAGTAAGAAGAGTGAATTCGATCGCTTAGTACAGCGTTATCATAAGCAAGCGTTTAACATTGCGTACCGCATGACGGGGAACCATGCCGACGCGGAGGACCTCACACAGGAGGCTTTCGTGCGCGCTTTCCGGTTCTTCGGCAACTACCGGCGCGACTGGCCGTTTGACAATTGGCTCTATAAGATCATGTCCAACCTGTTTGTGGACGATCTTCGCCGCAAACCAAAGGCCAAGCTGCAGTCGTTGGATCAGCCCATCGACGGCGGCCGCAATGAGGATGTTTACCTGGAGATCTCGGACGTCTCCACGAACCCCGAGCGGATCGTGATGACGGATGAGCTCGACGAGCACATTCAGCGGGCCCTTAACCTGTTACCGCCGGACTTCCGGATGACGGTGGTTCTGGCCGATATCGAAGGCATGTCCTATGAGGAAATCAGCGTTGTGATGCGCTGTTCCCTCGGTACCGTTCGATCGAGACTGCATCGGGGGCGAAAGCTTCTTCGATCAAAGATTGCCCAGTTCGAACGAGAGCGCATACGGGCGGAAGCCGCCTAGCGCAAGAGTGTGTTTGTCCGGGCGGATGTTGCACAGTCTCGCCCGGATGTCTCAGAAAACGTCGGATAGACATGCCTACCCAAAGCTGTAGGCATGGCACCCGAGGTCATTCGGTAATCTAGTTGTGCTATAGTAAGTTTCTGCGTACGAGGAAGACTGGGCCGGTATTGCCTTGCGTCCGACGTCTCCCATCACCGCCCGTCGACTGGAGGCCCTGGCTCGTGTCGACTAGCAGACGCCATTTCAGGAGTTCTCTCGCGTGAACTGTCGACGAGTTAATGATCTAATCGCGCCTTATGTCGATGAGCGACTGACCGGTCAGCAAATGCTGGAAGTTCGCCGTCATCTTGACAATTGCCCCTCTTGCTCCCGCGAGCATCTGGCGCAGCGGCAAGTGAAGATTATGCTCCGTACCGTGGCAATGAAAAAGCCCGGCACGATGTTCGAAGCCCGCCTCTATTCACAAATCGCAACTGAACGACAATCCACCGCTCTGGCAGTCGCTTTTCCAACTTTCACGATGATGAACGGCCGGGGCCGACGAATGGCCTACGCTGTTGCTCTATCGTGTGTCACGGTGCTGTCGCTGGCCCATGCGACGTCGCAGAAGATGGCGATGGATGGAGCGCCGATGCGGCCGGTGCAGATGGATGCGGAGTTGTCGAATGGAATCTTGACCGATCTGGAAGGCCAGAACATTACGAACGCCTTCCGCAAGTCCACCACGCTGCCTCTTCAGAGTGCATTCTTCGGCGTTCGCCGGATGGAACAGTCAAGGCCGCGGCGGATGTACGATCTAGTTGGCGGCTTCCCGTCGTCGATGAATATGTACGGCAACACCGCCACCTTCGCCACGTACTCGACGCACTAGCTTGATTGCGGACGGGTCGGCGGGTATGAAGCCCGCGGCTAAGTGACGCTTCGCGCCGTTATGTTGGTCGAGAACTACGCTGGCTTCGGTCCAGTCGTCGATCTGAGGCAAGCCTTGTTAGAATAGTGACTTGAGGAGCGATGGTCCTTAGCCGTTTCCGCAATTCACTATTTATCATTCTCAATTCTCGCACTTCCCCTCCCCTCTTGCCTTCCCGTAGTCCCGCCGATAATGAACTGACTGCCCTGGTATTTGTACGGGTATACTTGTGAAACGGGGTCTGCGACGGCCCTATCCGTTTAAGGAGATTTGCATGCCCTTCGCGACACGGTCGTGCGACGGCCGGTTCCGCCCTTCCTCTTGCTCTGCTTTCCGCAATACCATTGCGCTGAGCCTGGCTCTCTTGCCGATCGCGGCGTACGCCGATGCCGCTCCTCCCGCCGTGGCGACAACTCCGGATACAACGGCGGCGCAGAAGTCAATGCTGCAGGAGATGCAGAACGCGTTCCAGCGAATCGCCGAGGCGGTGGAGCCGAGCGTCGTCAATATCAAATCGTCACGCGTCCGCAATTTCGACACCAGCGACGATACGCCCGACGATCCGGGCGCCCCCGATTCAAAGGGTAACAAAGGCGCGAAGCCCCCGACGCTGCCGCTGATCCCGCGCGGACCGCGTCGATCGGAGGCGACGGGTTCCGGTGTGATTATCCGCCCCGAGGGCTATATCCTCACAAACGATCATGTGGTGAAGGGGTCCGACGGCGGTGTTGTCACGGTGACTCTTGCCGACGGGCGGGAGTTCATGGGGACGGTCTATTCGGACTTTCGCAGCGACCTCGCGGTGGTGAAGATCGATCCGGGCAAGACGACGTTGACAGTGGCGAAGTTCGCTGATTCCGCCGACGTCAAGCCGGGACAGTGGGCCATCGCGGTTGGCAGCCCATTCGACCTTGAGAATACGATGACTGTGGGTGTGATCAGCGCGACGGGACGGCATCAGGAGATTCCGGGTGACACGCCCGGTGAGAGCCGCTACTATCCCGAGCTAATCCAGACGGACGCTGCGATCAATCCCGGCAACTCGGGAGGCCCCCTCTTCAATGTCGACGGCGAGGTGGTAGGCATCAATGTCGCCATCGAGTCCCCGGTTGAAGGCAGCGCGGGCGTGGGCTTCGCGATCCCGAGCGATGTCGCGCAGAAGATTATGAGCCAGCTTATCAAGAGCGGCAAGGTGACGCGCGGCTACCTCGGCGTCGCCCCCAAGGATCTGACGCCGGCGCTTGGTCAGGAGTTCGTTCAGCAAACGGGCGCGTTCGTGCAGGATGTCAAGGCGAAGAGTCCGGCATGGAACGGCGGCATCCGGGCAGCGGACATTATTACCCTGTATGACGGCAAGCCGGTGGCGGGCGAGGTGACGCTGCGACAGTACATCGCCGATACCGCCCCGGGCAAGACGGTCAAGTTGGACTACGTGCGGAGCGGCCTGCCGATGTCCGCGAACGTGACCATCGCCGCCGTCCCCAACAGCGACGCTACCCCGACCCTTACAGCTCCCGTCAAGCCGGTGAGCGCGCCTAAGAAGCCGGCGCTTGGCATCGAGTTGCGTGACATCACGGCGAAGGACCGCACCCAGCTGGGATTCACCCCGGATGTCCAGGGCGCATACATCGTGAGTGTCGACCCGGCCGGCGCGGCCGAACAGGCCAGCGAGCTCAACGGCGTCCCGCTCGCGAACACTGTCATTCAGCGGATCGGCACGCGGACGATCAAGAATAAGGCCGACGTCGAGGCCGCGATGACCGCTCTGCAAGGTCAGGCGCAGACTACCATCGTCTTCTTGATGAATGCCGACGGCGAGATCCACCAAACAGCGCTGACGGTACACTTCTAGTGTTGAAGAGTTAGGCATAGGATAAGAAATTTAACATCGATATTCAGGATAACCAGGATGTTGGTGTTGAGATGTGAGCGAAACGCCCCGGCCAGATCGGCCGGGGCGTTCGTCATTTGGCAAGCTTCGTTCGTTAGACGAAGGGGGCGGGCGGGACGCGAATCGCGGTGGGCTCCGGCGCTTGCACGCTTCACCTAACCAGCCTGGTACCGCATGCCCATCCAGAGCTCTGGGCATGGCACCCGGCGACCGTTATGGATGCGAGACGTCGACGTGGGTCCAGCCGGCGTCGATATGGAATCCGCGGATGCCGACGGCGCCGGAGTGGAACGTGTCGTCGGAGAAACGGATCACCGGAATATTGTCAACAACTATTGTTATCTGCGGTCCAGTGGCATATACTCGCAGGTGATACGACGTCATGGACTGAAGGTGATACGGGACGGCGCTAAGCAGAGTCCACGAGTTACTGGCTTTGCCGAGGACGATGCGCTGCTGGGCGACGTCGATACCGGCGTAGTAGCCCTCGTAGGAGTCGGTGCCGACGCTCGGTTTTTGCACTCGGAAAATCAGGCCGGCGTCGCCGGCCGTGCCATTCGGTTTTCCTATAAACACATCGGCTTGGTAGAGGAAATCGGAGAAGGCCATCGACGAGACGAGGGCTTTGCAGCCGTCGTCGGCGTGGCTGGAGTAGAAGCCGTCATTAACGAACCAGTCGCCGCCATAGGTCGTCCACCGGGTGACGTCGCCGTTCTTGAAGTCGTCGTGGAAGGTGGTCGCGATGGGTTGATCACTCGTGTCGTCGCCGTGGATCACGATATGGTCGACCACCATCCAGCCGTCGACGGCGGTCAGTTCGAGCACGTGATTGCCGGCGGAGAGGCCGTCGGTGGTGAAGACGATGTAGCCGGCGCTCGGCGAATCGGCGCGCAGGCTGGCGACGGTCTTGGATGCGCCGTCGAGGGTGACCTCGACCTTGCCGATCCTGTGGGCGCGACCGTCGAGGGTAATCGATGGCGCCTGCATCATGGCGACGCTGAGCGATGAGCCTGAGAAAGTGTACGCGGCGTAGGCGCCGGGGCCGCCGACGCGTCCTTGCCCGGCGGGCAGACTTGGGTCATCGTACTCCGACATCGAACGCCAGACCCAGCCGCTTTTGGTGGTATCGATGGTGGTGGAAGCCGCGTGGGCGTTCACCGCGAACGTCAGGCAGAGAAGAACAATGAGGACGATATTCGCACACTTCATATTGTTGACCCCTTTTGCCGGCAAGCAATTCATACAGGTCTTAGGAATCCACCGTTCCGTGGGCTGAAACCCCATGGCTACGAGTTAACGACATTCGGCTAAGAAGAAACGGCATTGTTGGGACGTCCCTGCTTGCTTGGTACCAAATTATGGTATCACTGATTTCCGACGTTGTCAAACGAATTGGAAAAGGGTTTCAATTCCACAGGCAGGGACGCCTGTGCCACGATTAAGATGTCGGTGAGGTCTACGGAGCAGTTGTCTATGGGCTCGATGTCGGCTGGCTGGATATCGATTGACCCAGGTCCGCGATCGGCTGTTGAGCCGGTTGAGCCGGGGCTGGTGGCGGGGCCGGGGCGACGGCGGGTGGAATCAGGGACGGCGCCCACCACTGGTTGGTGAAGGCGGTGGCGGCCTGGGAGGCCGGAATGGAGTTGACGTCGGTGCTCAGGTCGACGATGTCGCTGCGGCCAATGTCGCCGATGAAGATGAGCGTGCCGTTGTCCGGGGAGGTGACGAGATCGTCGGCACTGAGGAGGATGCGGATTGTAAAGTACGCGTAGGAACCGGTGGCCTGGATGCTCGAGGCGCTCTCGACAGCGCGGATGGCGCTGCGGATGACGCTGTCACGGTCGAGGGCGGCGACCGGTCGCACGACATAGGTCAACGTAAGGCGGCCGTCGCGAGGGTCGGCAAAGATGTCGGCAAATCGAATGTCCTGAGGCAGGCCGTCGGAGGTGCGCAGGGAGTTGAATATGCTGACCTCAAACGGGTCGCGCGCGGCGATGCCGTTTGAGAAGGGTGAGACGATCTGACGCTGGTCGATCGGATCGACGGGCAGGGTCCGGCTGATTGAGGACTGGCCGTGCGACCGAGCGTCGGCTGAGCCGTGGGACTGTATGATGGCGGTGAGGACGATTCCGAAGAGGCAGGCGCCGCAAAGGATGGCGGTGGCGCGCAGGGCGTTTGACTTGGCGATGACGCCCGCCGGAAGCTGGGCATCCGGACGCGCGGTCGACGGTACCTCGCCGATGTCGTCGAGATTGTGCCCGCGGATGGCGATCAGCCGATTGAGCTTGGCCTTGTCCGCAATGCTGCCTGGATTCGAGTCGAGGGCCATGCGATACCACTGAATGGCATCGTCGAACTTGCCCTGGTTCTCGTAGATGTCGCCGAGCAGACTTTGCGCGGCGGAGTTGCCGGGGACTATCCGCATGGCGGCCATGCACTTATCGACTGCCTCCTGCCAGGCGCCGCGGATGCGCAACAGGTTGGCCTGCGCCAGAAGGGCGTAGACCTCCGTCGTCATACCTTCCGTAGTGCTGATTGTCGTTTGTGTTGCCATTATGCTATAGCGGTCACGAAGTCCGGGGCGGCCCCTACCCCCCAATTTCTGGGGCGACATGACCGACAGTCCCAAATTCGGTTCCATGGCCTTAGCGCGGGCTCGCTCCGGCGCTGCGTGCGCCCCCGTCGATATGAGAAGCGCTTGTGATGCGCCTCCTCAAGCCCCTACATTTGGACTGACGGAGGCGGACATTACTTCAGACTAACTTGTGTGTGGCCGAAGCCGCCGTCGCCGCGGAGGGTTTCGGGAAGGTCGACGTCGTCGACTTCTTCCCATTCGGCGCGGATGACGGGGGCGATGACCATTTGGGCGATGCGGTCGCCACGGTTGATAGTTACAGCTTCTTGTCCAAGGTTGATCAGCGGCACTTTGACGACGCCGCGATAGTCGCTGTCGATGGTGCCGGGCGAGTTGACCATGCCGAGCCCGTGCTTGACGGCGAGGCCGCTGCGAGGTCTGATCTGCGCTTCGAAGCCCTCGGGCAGGGCGATTCGAATGCCGGCCGAGATAAGGGAGCGCCGGCCGGGTTCGAGAACGACAGCCGCGTCGATGGCGGCGTGCAGGTCCATTCCAGCCGATCCCGCCGTGGCATAGGCCGGCAGCGGGAGGTCGCGCGCATCGGGCTCGCGCTTAATGAGGACGCGCATTCGCGCCTCCGAGCCGTGGGCCGACCAGGCGTCCACCGTGATACTCGGCCTTAGCCTCTTTGTGCTCGACCGGGAGCGTGATCGTGAAAGTCGATCCCTGTCCCAGTTCACTCTCGACATCGATGACGCCATGGTGGGCCTCGACAAGCGCCTTCACCAGGGCAAGGCCGATGCCAGTGCCGCCGATTTCGCGGTTGTCGCGGTTGTCCACACGGTAGAATCGGTCGAAGAGTTTGGGCAGGTGCTCACTGGACACGCCAATGCCTTCGTCGGCGATGGAGACCCGGACGTGTTTTGGATCGACTAATGCGCCGGTGACCAGGACCTTGCCGCCGCGCGGTGAGTACTTAATGGCGTTGTCGACGAGATTGCTCAGCACCTGCCCCAGCTTGTCGGAGTCGCCGTCGATCAACGGGAAGTCGTCGCTAAAATCGATGACGAGCTCGTGGGCCTTGGCGAGCGGCAACTGAGTCGCCACGATCTTTCGCACGATGCTGACAATATCGACCTGCTCCCAGTTGATCTGCATCGCCCTGCCCTGCTCGATGCGGGAGATGTTGAGGAGATCGTCGATCAGGCGGGTCAGGCGGTCACACTCGGTGTCCATGATCTCGTAGAACTCGCGGCGCGAATCGGCGTCGAAGAAGTTCTCGGTGTCGGTGAGTAGGGTCGAGACAAAGCCTTTAATGCTTGTGAGCGGCGTGCGTAATTCGTGCGAGACAGTGGAGAGGAAATCGTCCTTCATGCGCTCGACATTGCGGATCTCGGTGATGTCGTTGAAGATGGCGACGACGCCGGCGGGCAGGCCGCTGCCATCGCGAACGGGCGCGCACTGTACCTGGAAAATGCGGTCATAGGTCTCGTCGGAGGGGGCGGCGCTTGGACTGTGGTCGACGAACTGTCGATCTCGGCGCAGGGTGACGGTGATTTCGTCGGCCAGTTCGCCAACGCCGGAGACCAGGGCGTTCTCAAGAAGATTGCGCACACGCTCGTTGGGGATGGCCCGGTTGTAGGGAACGCCTATGAGCATGTGGTTCGGATTGATGTTCAGGATCGCGCGCGCGGAGGGATTGATCTGAAGCATCCGGCCGTTGGAGCCGACGAGGAGCAGCCCGGCCATCAGGCTGTCGATGGTGTGGATGAGCTCTTGCTTCTCCTGGACCGCTTCGCGGTACAGAGTGGCGGACGAGAACACGGCGGCGGCCGTCATGGCCATTCGCTGAAGGAGGCGCACGTCTTCGTCGACGAACTGCCCTTGCGATTTTTTGTTGAAGACGTGCAGGACGCCGACGATGGTGCGTTCGGTGACGCGGTTCTGATCGTCGCGCTTTTCGACGACAAGCGGGACCGAGACACCATTGCGTACGCCAATGCTTGGCAAGTCTTCGGCGGTGGCGCGCTGGTCGTGAGCGGCGTCGAAGAGGATGACGGGAGTGTTCGTCCGAAACACTTCGCTGGTGATGCCTTCGTCGGAGACGCGTCGCTCAAGGCCGGCGAATTGTGACTGGTCGACGCCGATGGCGGGAAGCGTGGGATAGAGGGTTCCGGCAACTGAGTCGTGCAGCATGAAGACGCACTTCTCGGCCTGGAGGATCTTGGCAATGCGGTCGACGAGGCGCTTGAGCGTCTCCTCGAATTCCGTCATCGACGGCACCGGGAGAGCGTCGGCGGCAAATCTAGGTGAGGCGCTCGAAGGGTGTGTGGACACAGGCTCTTGGGTGGACCGATCTGTTGACGCCAACGGGGCGTGATTAGGCTCGCCTGGAACCGGCGATGTGTGTTGCGAACCATCTTCGTCGGGCTTATTGAACTGTGCCATACGGTCGACACCTCAGAGAATTATAGCACCGTTCTTCGAAAAAGGTCAAACTTCCCGACGTCATATCACGCTTATCCGTGCATCCTGGAATATGGTAAAATGACGGCGTCGATCAGGAGACGAGCACATGTTGAAGCGATTGGCGGTGACGGCCGCGGCGATTGCCGTAATTGGACTCTGGCAGCCCGCGTTTGCGAACAATAATAAGGACCTCACGCTGGTTCCCACGCACGGGGAATTGGCGGATAAAAAGGTGTACGACAACTCGTACGCCCTGATCATCGGCATCAACAAATACCCCAACCTCCCCCAGCAGATACAGCTTCACTTCGCCGTGGCCGACGCAATGTCGATGCGGGAGATGCTCATCAAGTCTTACGGTTTTCCGGCTGACCATATTAAGATGCTGCTGAACGGCCAGGCCACGAAGGTGAATATCGACGAGGCGCTGTCGGACTACGCGGACCAGAATTCATTCCACACCGACGACCGCATCTTCGTCTACTTTTCGGGCCACGGACAGACGGTAAGTTTGCCGGGGGGCGGTCAAGAGGGTTTCCTAATTCCGAGCGACGCCAAGGTCGACCTCACGCACATCGACAATGCAGCGCCGTACCTTCGATCGTGCCTGCAGATGGCGGAGATCTGGGACTACCTGCAGTCGACGCCGGCGAAGCACGTTCTCCTGGTGGCCGACGCGTGTTACAGCGGTACGCTGGTACAGAACAGGGCTCTGGACATCTCGCCCGGCGCTCTGGTGGCGATGGCGTCTAAGCGTGCTTTGCAGGTAATCACCGCGGGGGCAAAGGGAGAAACGTCGACAGAACTCGACGAGTACGGGCATGGCGCGTTCACGTACAAGCTGCTCGAGGAACTCAAATCGCGTGCCGCCGGCGGCGCGGGAAACGTCTTTACCACGAGCGAACTCTATGCGAGCGTCGAACGCAGCGTCAGCAACTTGACCAATGGCGGACAGGATCCGCAGTTCGGCAACTATAAGACCGAAGGCAACTTCTTGTTTATTACGACCAAGCCGCAGAGGGTCCCCGATGTCGCCGAGGTCGCCGACAACGACGACCCCGGGCCTACACCGCAGCCCTATGTGGCACCGACGCCGCAGGTCGACCCGGATCCCATTCCAACGCCCGCGCCGCGGCCAACCGTGAAGCCGACCGTCAAGCCGAAGTCGCATCCTTCGACGCCGCCCGCCACACATCATGCTGCTTACAACGAAGCCGCGATGCAGCGATTGCGGGACTTAATTCAGAACGCCGGGCCGCCACCGTACGAAGGCGACAAAGAGGCGCAGCTAACCAGCGACATCAAAAGTGCGCTGGAAGACGGGGCCAACCCGAACGGCGACGTCGACAGTGAGCCGGCACTCATTGCCGCCATCAGTTACGAGTGCATGCCTGCCGTCAAACTGCTGCTCAAGTATGGGGCAAAGCCCAATATCTCGCGTACTGGCGGAGACACGCCGATGAGTTTGGCACGGGAGATGCACATGGACGAAGTGATCGCTCTCTTGCGCCAGTATGGCGCGCAATAATGGTGGACAGACTCGAAACCAATCGGCCTCCTGTATATTTTGCAGGAGGCCGATTTTGCGTGTCCGTATTACCGACAGGATCTCATCAGGACCATACGAATGAAATCTCTTAGAGATCCTGGTCGTAGGTTGAAACCTGTGTGTCGGTCAGGTGCGGGAACCAGTTGTGCACCCTCATCTGCGTCATCTTGATCGCCTTGGCATGTCCGTCGGCAAAGGCGAAGTTCGCCATGCCGGAGTTTTTGCCATTGCGGGCGTGTCGCCAGTCGACGGCCTTGCAGTAGACGACGCCATTGACGGGATTGATCAGGACGGACGCGTCGCACTGGTTGCTCGTGCTCCCCGGCTGCTTGTCGGTTTCGTCGAGCTTCAGCCAGTCGTGATACCACGCTACCCATTGGTCGCTGGTGTCGTCGGTGATCGACGAGATGTCGGCGCCGGCGCGGTTGAAGTCGGTGGGAACGTCAACGAAGGTGCCGCCCGAGTTATACCAGCCGGCCACCTCGCCAACGACAACGAGATCAGCGGGCTTGTCCATCTGAGCGATGCTGGTGGACGGCCACATGGCCCAGATCTGCGTTCCGCCGCCAAAGATGTTGGCGTTGGCCGCGTAGCTAAGGCCAGGGTTCTTATCGTCCGGACAGTGCCAAACACCATGGGCTCCATAGGAATCCCAGGTCACCCCCGCATCGGTGCCATTTTTGATATACGGGTTGATATGGTTGTACCAACCGCCGTATTGATTCCACGCGAAAGGCATGGTCTCATCGTAGTCCTGTGTGTACATCTCAGT
>Ga0070658_10003767_pt1 | contig 12412 bp, 7 predicted proteins | sample KBSC13metaG_FD_64664 | JGI IMG/M metagenome (GOLD analysis project Ga0070658, IMG submission 64664) | Corn rhizosphere microbial communities from Kellogg Biological Station, Michigan, USA - KBS C1-3 metaG | ecosystem: Host-associated > Plants > Roots > Rhizosphere > Soil ... | reverse complement strand
TCGCCGCCGGGCATTTCCAAGCGCCGGAAACGGACGAAGGCGGTCATCTTGTGCCGGTCGCGGCGGACGGCCTTGTGGCGGGCGATCATCTGCAACAGGTCGTCGTCGAGCGTGTCCTTCATCAGGTTGTGCTCGCCGTGCGTGAGGCGGAAGAGGACGCGATAGAGCAGGGCCCAGCGCTCAGGATCGCGGTGGCAGGCGACGAGCTTGGCGAGGTCGAGAAAGCTCTTCGGCACGCGCGGCGGGGCCGCTTCAGCGGCCCTGTGGGGCGATGGAAGATCGAACGTTTCGCTCAGCAACGCAGGCACTTCGGTGGCGCGGTCATCCGTCCAAACAACCTGCTCCGGCGGGACATGCTCGGCCACGAGCGCGCGGGCGGCGTCACGCCAGGAGTCGAACGAGGATTCGATGCGTTCTATGCGCATGAGAGGTTTTAAAGGACGCAGATGACGCAGATGGACGCGGATGAACGCAGATAAGAGAAATGAACCACGGAGAGACGGAGAACACGGAGAAAAGACTATTCAACTTTTCCTCTCCGTGTCCTCTGTCTCTCCGTGGTTAAATTTCTTTCTTCCTCATCTGCGTTCATCCGCGTCCATCTGCGTCATCTGCGTCCAAATCAAATCTCGCCCGTCACCGCCGTCACTGCCGCGGGAAACAGCTCTAATTGCTGCGGCTTCTGCAAAATGGCCGACCGCAGATCCTGCCGATCCAGTAGCCGCGTGTGCGGGTTGTGGTCGGCGGTCGTGATCCACGGGCGAACTTTTGCCAGTGAGATGCGGAGCTTGGCTAAATCCGCCAGCCGAATGCTGCGGAACCGGCGGGCGGCGACGATGCGGTCGACGTTGCGCTTGCCGAGGCCGGGGACGCGCAGCAGGCGGGCGGGGGAGGCCTTGTTGATGTCGACCGGGAACAGGTCGCGGAAGCGCAGCGCCCACGACAGCTTCGGATCGATCGTCAGATCCAGATTCGGCTGCTCCGGCGTCGTCAGTTCCTTCGCGTCGAAGTGATAAAACCGCATCAGCCAGTCGGCCTGGTACAGCCGGTGCTCCCGCACCAGCGGGGCGGCCTGCTGAGGCAGGCGGCTGTCGGCTTTCGGGAACGGGCTGAAGGCGCTGTAATAAACGCGGCGAAGCCGATGCTTGCTGTAAAGCGCGCTGGCGGTCGAAAGAATCGTCGCATCGAACGAGGGGCTGGCGCCGACGATCATCTGCGTGCTCTGCCCGGCCGGGGCGTAGGCGGGGGCGCTGGTGAACTTCCGCTTTTCGACCTTTGCCTCGGCGATCTTTTCGGCCACCGTGCTCATCGTGTCGGCCACGTCGGCGATCTTTTTTTCCGGCGCGAACCGATCCAGATCCACCTGCGTCGGCAGCTCGATGTTCGCACTCAGCCGGTCCGCCCACTTCCCCGCCTCCGCCAGCAGTTCCGGCGAGGCGGCGGGGACAGTCTTCAAGTGGACGTAGCCGTTGTACCCCTCGCGCGTCCGCAGCGTCTTGGCAACGGCGACGAGCTGGCCCATCGTGTAATCGACGCTCTGGATAATCCCGCTGCTGAGGAACAGGCCCTCGATGTAATTCCGCCGGTAGAACTCCATCGTGAGGTAGACGACTTCTTCAACGCTGAATCGCTCACGCGGCACGTCGCTGCTGACGCGGTTCACACAGTATTGGCAGTCGTAGATGCAGTGGTTGGTCAGCAGTATCTTCAGTAGGCTTACGCACCGGCCGTCGGGCGTGTAGCTGTGGCAGATGCCGATCTTGTTGGTGTTGCCGAGCTCACCCGCCTTGCCTTTTCGGCTGGAGCCGGAGGAGGCGCAGGAGGCGTCATATTTCGCGGCATCGGCGAGAACGGCGAGCTTGTGACGGAGGTTCGGCAACTGCGGGAAGTGTATCCGAACAGAAGCCGAATCTGTGCCGAAATTATTGAAAGCAACAAGCCCGCTGCGGGCAGCGGGCTTGGGAGCGTTCTGTAAGGGCGACAGATGTGTCGCGGCAGAAAATCAGGCGGCGTCGAGCAACAGCCCGGTGCGATCACCCCAGCGCAGGGTGCGATAGAGCGTCGCCTGGACGTTGCCGGTCATCAGCATCGGCGACAGCGCTTCGTCGCTCGCGTCGACGTGATCGACCAGCAGGTGCAGTTGCGGCTGAGCGCTGGCGTTGACGGCCAATTGCGGCAGGGCCATCGAGATGAGCTGGCGGTTCTCGTTCAGCCAGCTGAAGGCCTTGTTGATCGAACGCAGCTCGCTCAGGCCCTGCTTGGCGACGGCCAGCAGAACCAGTCGACCGTCGCGGCCGACGGCGACGGTGGCTTCGGGGCAGGCCGGGGCTTTGACGGGGCTCTCGGTCCATTCGCTGCCGTCGCGGACGAGGGCGGCGAGGATGCCCGCGGCTGTCGTGTCGTTGCCGAGATCGATCACCGTGTCGCTAGCCTGGGCCAGCTTCAGCGGGGCGACCGGGGCGGCGGCCGGCGTGGAAATCGGGGCGGCGACCTTGGCGGCGGGGATTTCGGCCATCACGGGGGTCATAAATGCCTTGGGTTCGTTAGCCGTTGCTTCGACAGGGGGTTCCGCCGGCGGAGCGATCTCAGCTGGGGTTTCGGATTCGGTGACGAGCTTGCCGAGCACGCGCCAGTGGGCCGGCTCGTTGTCCGATTGATCGGTGGCCGCCAGCACGCAGCCGTGGGGGGCGTCGCTCGGTTCGGTGCCGCCGAACAGGCCCACTTGGACGTGCAGGAACTGTTCGCACACGCTGGCCAGCTTACGGTAGGTCTTGTGCAGCTCGTCTTCATCGGTCGCGCCAAAGACGGCGACAGACAAAGCGGGGCGGGCCGATTCACACAGGCCCTTCAGCGTGCGGTAGCCGGCGACGACGGCGTCGTGATCGACGCCGCTGAGCAGCGTCCAGTGCTTGACCTGCCGCAGCAGGGCGCCGGCCTCGTTCTGACGCGGATCGGGGAGGACGATGACCCAGTTTGTCACGTCCTGGTCGAGCTCGACGATGATTTCTTCCAGCTTCCGGGCGTCCATCCCTTCGACGGCCGGCTCGTTTTCTTCGACGCGGGGCGACTGGTGCATCGAGCGATCGATACAGCAGATCCGCACATTCGCGGCATCGGCGTAGATGACACCGGTGCGCGTGCCGAGCATCGAGGCCAGGTCGCGAACGCGGTCGGCCATGATCTCGCCGAGGTGGTGGGCGATGACGGCGCGGACGGGCTTGAACTTCGCTTCCGGCTTCGCGCCTTCACCCGCTTCACCGCCGAACGCCTTGGCGAATTCTTCGGGCGTCAGGTCGATGCTGACGTCGTTGCGGAACCCGCCTGGGGGTGTGCGCTTGGGCCGCTCGCCGCCGGGCGTCTTGTCGCGCACGTCGCTGAGGAACAGGTGGCTGATCTCGGAGAGCCGGCGATTGGGTTGCGAGTGGTCCATGGTCGTTGACAGCTTTATCGGACTGATAAGGCGCGGGACTCCAACTCTTATGGAGTCGGGTGCCACGGTCTTGTACTCAAGGCCGTGCCTTCGCTTTCGATTGCAGTGGCGCTTCGATCAAGAAGCACGGCCTGGAGTACCAGACCGTGGCACCCAGACCGAAACCCGTTGGCTTACGCCGCGACTTCGACGATGTTGTTCAGCTCGCCGTACTCGTTCGTTTCGACCAGCCCGTTGTGGGGGTCGTTGGTCCACTTGCCGTCGACGACGAAGCGGTAGCGGTACCGGCCCGGCGGCAGGGCGAGCTTGGTGCTCCACTTGCCGTTCTCGCCGGCCATCAGCGGGGTTGAGAGGCTTGACCAGCCGTTGAAATCGCCGGCCACCTGCACGCGATTCGCGTTCTCGAAGCGGGTGCTGAACAGGGTCTCGCCGTTGATCTGGCGGACGCCGTAGAACTCTTCGATCTTCGCCTGCGTGCTGGCCGTCGTGCGCATTTCGGCGGCGGCATCGGCGAGGGTGACGGCGTTCTTGCCGAACTGCAGGTTCGTGAGCTGCGCCAGCTGGCGGGCGCGCTGAACCAGCTCGGCCGGGCGGGTGAGCGGCTCGTTGGTGGCCGGCTCGACTTCCATCGGGCGGTGGCCCATCAGCTCGCGGGCCAGGTTCACGAAATCCTTGTAACCACGGCTGCCCGGATCGTACTCGGTGATCGGCTGACCGAAGCTGGCGGCTTCCTTGAGCTTGGTATTGAAGTTGATGGCACTTTCCATCAGGCAGTGCTTGAACTTCGCCCGCAGCTCGCCCAGCACTTCGCGGGCCAGCTTGGTGCGGGTGTCGTACAGGTTCGGCAGCACGCGGACGTTGATCTGCCGGCCGGTGCGCTCGCGGAGCATGTCGAGCGTTTCCATCATCTTCGTCAGGCCGTGCAGGCTGAAGTAGCCGGTCTCGACCGGGACGATCACTTCGTCACACGCACGCAGGGCGTTGAAGGTGATCAGGCCCACGCTCGGCGGGCAATCGATGATGCACCACTGATAGCTGTTCTGAACGCTGGCCAGCGCCTGCGACAGCCGATCGTCACGACCGGGCCGGCCGGCGAAGACCTGCTCGAAGGCGGCCAGGCGGATGTTGCTGGGGGCGAGGTCGAAGTTCGTGGCGATCTGCCATACGACGTCGCTCAATTTTGCGACATTGCCGTCGGCCGGCTCGATCAGGGCGTCGTAGATCGTCTTCTCGACCTGCTCATCCGGCACAGCGAGCCCGACGGCGCAGTGGCCTTGCGGGTCCATGTCGACGAGAAGTGTCTTGTGCCCGAGGCGGGCGAGAGAGGCGGCGAGGTTGATGGATGTGGTCGTTTTCCCACAACCGCCTTTTTGATTGATGATGGCAATCGTACGCATGGCGAAACCTTCCTTGGTTTCCTGGCGCCCTTCCTTGGACGCCAAAGCCCGGTCGCAATCCCATTGCGAGCCGGTTTACTCATTGATTCGGAAAGATGGGGGTTTTGCCTTCACTATTTCCTCTTAAGTAAGAAATCTCAGGGACAAGTCGTGCATGGAAAGCGGCCTTATTGGGGACGATCGAAGACCAAAGACCAAAGACCAAAGACCAAAGACCAAGAAAAAGGCGACCGTCGCCTCCTTTGGTGTTTGGGCTTTGGATTTTGGTGTTTCGGCGTAGCGGTCAGGCTGCGATGTGAAGGGTCGCGCGCTGCGGCGGGGCGAATTCGGGTACCGCACGCATCAGCGCATCGATTACCGCATCCCGTGGGGCGTCGATCGTGTTTTCCAGGTCGCTCAGCATCTCCTGCACCCGATCCGGATCGAGGCGGGGGAGCTGCCACACGCTGATCTGCGGGTACGACGTGGGCGTGATCTGGTCAGATTCGTTCGCCAATTCCTCGAACAGCTTCTCGCCCGGCCGCATGCCGGTGATTTTGACCTGGATATCTTCGCCGACCTTCAGCCCGCTGCGGCGGATCATTTCGTGGGCCAGGTCGAGAATTTTTACCGGCTGGCCCATGTCGAGGACGAAAATCTCGCCCCCTTGCCCGATCGCCCCGGCCTGCATGACGAGCTGGCTGGCCTCGGGAATCGTCATGAAATACCGGCGCATGTCCGGGTGCGTGACTTTCACCGGCCCGCCGGCGGCGATCTGCTTCTGGAAGATCGGAATCACGCTGCCGGAGGAGCCGAGGACGTTACCGAAGCGGACGGCGACGAAGCGGGTGTGGGGCTTGGGGCTTAGGGCTTGGGGCTTGGGGGAGGATTGGCGGCCGAAGTCTTTTTCTTCACCAAGCCCTAAGCCCCAAGCCCCAAGCCCCCCGTTCAACGACTGCACATACAACTCCGCCACCCGCTTACTCGCCCCCATGACGCTCGTCGGGTTCACGGCCTTGTCCGTGCTGATCATCACGAACGCGTCGACGCCCGCGGCCAGGGCGGCGTCGGCCACGACTTTCGTGCCGAAAACGTTGTTCTTGATCGCCTCGCCGGGGTTCCGCTCCATCATCGGCACGTGCTTGTGGGCAGCGGCGTGGAAGATGACGTCGGGCCGCTCGGCGTGCATGACGCGGGCGATGCGGGCGGCGTCGCAGATGTCGGCCACGGTGGGGCGGATGTCGGCCCCGATCCACCGGTCGGCCAGTTCCTGCTCGATCTCGAACAGGGCATTTTCAGCCCGGTCGAGGATGACGAGGGTGGCCGGGCAGAATTTCATGATCTGGCGGCAGATTTCGCTGCCAATGCTGCCGCCGGCACCGGTGACGAGAATGCGTTTACCGCCGATGAAGCGCTGCAATTCGGGGGTGTCGAGATTGATCGGCTTACGGCCCAGAAGGTCTAAGGGCGAGACCGCTTGCGGCGCAAGGGCCGCCGGCAACTGGCGGCGGACGGGCAGGAAGCGGGCGCGGAGACTCTTCAGCACATCCGATTTATCGGCCCGGCGGCGGCGCGGGGATGAGTGAAGACGTGAAAACGTGAAGAAGCGCCTTCTTCACGTTTTCACGTCTTCACTCATCTAAGGCGCAAAAATTGCAAAACTAAGCCCTAAAAGTTACCGTTTTCATACGATGCGCTGTCCCTTCTGCCATGCCGACAAAGACAGCCTGAAAGTGATCGATTCCCGCGCCTGCGACGGCGACCGGGCCATTCGTCGTCGGCGTGAATGCCTGAATTGCAAAAAGCGGTTCACCACCTACGAGCGGGTGGAAGGGTCGGTCAAGCTCACGGTCATCAAAAACGACGGCCGGCGCGTGCCTTGGGACCGGCAGAAGATCCTCGATGGGCTGGAGCGGGCCTGCTTCAAGCGCCCGGTGGCCGAGGAAGATTTGATGAAACTTGCCGAAGAGGTGGAGGAAGAATGCTTCGCCACCCACGACCGCGAGGTCCCGACGTCCGCCATCGGCCAAATGGTCGCCGAGCGGCTGCGGCGGCTGGACCAGGTGGCCTATGTCCGCTTCGCGAGCGTTTACCGGCAGTTTAAGACCCTCGACGAGCTGATCGAAGCCGCGCAAAGTGTTATCGATGCGCGGCGGTTCGAAGACCCGAGCCAAGGCAAGCTGTTCATTGAATCGCCGTCGCCCAAGCCGATTGCGAATGGCGAGGCCGATGCCAAGCCCGCCAAGGCCCCGAAAGCGGGTCGGTCGAAAGCGGCGAAAGAATAAATCGCAGATTCGGCGCAGATTTACGGCCCGGAATTTTGGTATTCTCCCGCCGGCGAACACGCGCGGCCCCCGCGCGTTAAGAGTTAATCAACCCGGAATCCGCTCCATGACGTTTCGCTTGCGTTACCTGCCCCTGTTGTTGGCACCCCTGGCCGCCGTTTCCTGCACGCCCACCAAGCCGCCCGAGCCGAAGAAATCGCCTTACGTCGATCTCGGCCCGAAGCCGGTGGATGAGTTCATGAAGGGCACGATCTGGGAACAGACCGACCTGGCCAACGCCAACCCCGCCCGCGTCAGCGGCTTCGGCCTGGTCGTCAACCTCGACGGCACCGGCGACACCCGCGCGCCCAACCCGGTGCGCGATTACATGGTCAAGCAGATGCAGAAGCACGGCTTCGGCAGCAGCGTGCAGCGCGGCTTCGAAAAATTCGGGCCCGAGCAGGTGCTGAACGACAAGCTGCACCGCACGGCCATTGTCCGGCTGGACGGCTTCATCCCGCCCGGCGCGCACAAGGGCGACACGTTCGACGTGCAGGTGAGCGCCCTCGACGGCAACAACACTTCCAGCCTGCGCGGCGGCGAAGTCTATGACACCGACCTCGCCCCGCGCGGCGCCGATGTCTTCAACCCCGGCGGCGGCCTGGTGAACCCGTGGGGCCATGTCAGCGGGCCGATCGCGGTGAACCCGTCGTACGCGGTGGCCGACGAAATCAGCGGCGAGAACGCGAAGCTGTCGCTCCGCACCGGCATTGTCATGGGCCGGGGCGTTTCGTCGATGGATCGGCCCTTGATCCTGAAGCTGCGGCAGCCGGAACGGCGAATCGCCCGGCGGATCGAGGCCCGCGTCGACGACAAATACCAGGATTCCAACACCGCCAGTGCGAAAGATGAAGGCCAGGTCTGGATCACCGTCCCGCCGAGCTATCACGGCGACTGGGAGCATTTCGCCCAGGTGGTGATGCACCTGTACTTCAACACCTCGGCAGAGTTCGCCGCGGTGAAGGCGCAGCAACTGGCCGACATCGCCACGCGCGACAAGGACAAGGCGCCCCTGAGCGACATCAGCTATTGCTGGGAAGGCCTTGGCGAGCCGGCTCTGAACGCGCTGCGCCCGCTTTACACCAGCGACAGCCCCGACGTCGCCTACGCCGCCGCCCGCGCCGCGGCCTTCATTGGCGACGTGCCGGCGCAGGACGTGCTGGCCCACATCGCCGAGACGCGCGACCACCCGTTCCAGGTGAACGCCGTCGAAGCCCTCGCCGGCATCCGCCCGACGGCCCACACGCGCACCATTCTCCGCGGCCTGCTCGATACCGATCAAACTCTCGTCCGCGTGGCAGCCTACAAGGCGATGCTGCAGACGGGCGACCCGGTCATCATCAGCCGCAGCGTGCGCGACAAGTTCATCCTCGACGTCGTGGAAAGCGCCGGCCCGCCGATCATCTACGCCAGCCGCGTCGGCACGCCCCGCATCGCCGTCATCGGCCGGCCGATGACGCTGAAGTTCCCGACCCTGTTGATGGCAATGAAGAACAGCTTCACCCTCGTCACCGACGACTCGCATCACAGCGCCAAGGTCTTCTACCGCGGCAGCATGGATCAGAAAGACGTTTCGCTGGAATTCCAGCCCGACGTCCCGCTGCTGATCGCCCGCCTCGGCGGCGAAGTGCCGCCGGGCGAGCCGCGCGTCACTTTCAGCTACAGCGACATCGTCGGCATCATGCAAAAGCTCGTCGACGACAAGCTGGTGGAAGCGAAGACCGACAACGGCCAGCAGCTCGCGGCGATCTTCGAGATGCAGGCGCTGCCAGGGTTGGAAGACCCGGTGAGCGACGCGCCGAGCATCCCGGAACAGCGGCCGACGAAGTAAAGCGCTTGTAGGGGCGACGCACGCGTCGCCCGCGGAGCGGCATTGCACACGACGGGCGACGCAGGCGTCGCCCCTACGAAAAATTCGCTACGCCTTCGTCAACCGCACCGTCGAGCCGACGGCGGCATCGATCCCGTGCCCGAACTGCAGCTTAAGATGCTCCCGGTCGGCCGGTGTCGGTTGAATCAGCAGGATCGGTTGGTCACGTAGCAGCCAGTGCTGATCGAAGTGAGCCGCCAGCGGGTGCTTGCCAAGCAGGTAAGTTCGCATCCTCGCCCGCACGGCGTCTTCCGCGGCCGGCCCGTCGGCGCCATAGAAATCCTTCTGCAGCTTTGTCCACGCCGCGGGCTGATTGCCGAAACCGCCGGTGAGTTTGGTCGCTGTCGCCGCCCATTCCCCGGCGCCTGCAAACAGGTCGACGCGGTACTGTTGATCACCGGCGTGCAGGACAAAGGTGTCCCCCGGCCGGACGCCGATCGTCGCCAGTGCCGCGGCGTCGAAGCTCATCGTCAGATACCGCGGCGCGTTCAGCAGCACCTTGCCTTCGACGCCGTCGCCGATTTTCTTCCATTGTCCGAAATCCGCCTGCGTCGGCAGCAGCAGGCGCTCGGGCCGCAAGGTCAGTGTCACCGGCGACCATTTCTCGACCAGCTTTTTGTCGACGGCCGCGCTCGCCCGGACGCGCAGCCCGATCAGCGTCTCCGGCACCGTCGGCCCGACTGGGTCGCTCCCTTTGAATCGTGCGTACGCCACCTCTGGCTCGCCGGCCAGCGACGCGGTCATGGCGTCGTGGCCGATCAGCGCCTTGTATAGGTTGAGGTGCGAAATCGTCGGCTCAATCAGATCGCCCAGGAAGACGAGCACGCACCGAAAGCGCGGCTTGGTCACCTCAAGTTCCAGCACGCTGCCGGCCTGCAGGCCCATCTTGTCGAAAGCGGCGCGGTCGAGGTTCACCCATAGGAATTCCCAATAATCCCAGAAATTGATCAGCCCTTTGAAGATGTTCCCCGCGATCGTGTACTGGCCCACCCACGACAGATCGGGCCGCTCGATGGGGAACAGCAGCGCCCACGGCAGCGACGCCTTGGCCTTACCCGTGGCGGGGGTGAGCGTGATCACCTCGTCCGGGCCATCGTATTCGCCGGAGAGACTGTCATTCGATTCGTCCCAGTCGACACGGTGCAGGGTGACCTGGTAATCCCCCGGCGGCACACGCACCTCGCCGCCGTCCGCCTGGGGCGGCTCCTTCGGATTAATCCGGCAGGAGTTCGGCGAATCAATCCATAGTTCGCCGCTAGGCAGCGATAGCCGCGAGGTCTGCGGCTTCATCCATTTGAGCCCCTTGGCGAGTTTCAATTCCTTGGCCGTCGGCGGCGGGCCGACGAGGACCTCGACGCAAACCGGATCGTCCTGTTGCAGTTCGTAGACGACCAATTGGTGCGACGCCGCCAGCGCCTCCAGCCGCGGGTCCTTTGGCGGTTTTTCCGAGAGGCCATCGTTGGCAAGCGACCAGGCGTCGTCGCGACACAGCGCGTGGCGGTTGGCGGCGTCGTACAGGTAGACGCACAGCCCCTCGTTTTCGATCTCGACGCGAACGCCCCCGGGCCGGACATGAACGCCGGCAGGTTCTGAGCGGGCCATCTTGCTTCCCTCCCACGATGCTCCGCCACCCGTTGCTCAACAGCATATTAAGAACCTATCCCCACGAATCGCAAAAATTTGCCAGGTTATCCACTCCCGCTGGCAGAAATTGCGCGACGGAGCCCCCGTAACTCCCAAATAAATTGATCTTTGCGCCGAAAACGGGTCTGATAACCTCCGCCGGCAGGGGATGCCGGCCCATCGACCAGATGTTTCGGGGTTATCACGGAGGATCGCACGCGATGCGACTTCGCAAACTTGTTCTGCATGGCTTTAAGTCCTTCGCCGACCGCACCGAATTCGCCTTTGACATGCCGGTGACGTGCATCGTCGGCCCGAACGGGTGCGGCAAGAGCAACGTCGTCGATGCGGTGAAGTGGGTGCTCGGCGAACAATCGGCCAAGAGCCTGCGCGGCGATGCGATGCTCGACGTCGTTTTCAACGGCAGTGGCACCCGCAAGCCGGCGGGGATGGCGGAAGTCGTCCTCGTCTTTGAAAACCCCGCTGATGCCGATGGCAAGCGCGTGCTGAACCTGCCGAGCGACGACGTCGCCGTGGGGCGCCGCCTCTATCGCGATGGGACGAGCGAATACACGCTCAACGGCCAATCGGCTCGTTTGAAAGACATCCGCGATCTATTTCTCGATACCGGCGTCGGCGTCGACGCCTACAGCGTGATCGAACAGGGCCGGGTGGCGCAGCTGCTGGAAAGCAATCCGCTGCAACGTCGGGTTATCTTCGAAGAAGCCGCCGGGATTTCGCGCTTCAAGGTCAAGAAGAAGGAAGCGCAGCGCAAGCTCGAGAAGGTCGACCAGAACTTGCTGCGCGTGAACGACACCGTCGAATCGACCGACCGTCAGCTCCGCAGCGTCAAGATCGCGGCCGGCAAGGCGCGGAACTACCAGGAACTGGCGGCCCGGCATGGCGAGCTCCGCCTGGCCTACGCCCTTCAGGATTACCACAAGCTGTTCGGGCAGCTGACGCAGGTGTCGAAGGAACTGGAAGAAGCCCAGTTCCGCGTCGACGACATCGCCGGCGACCTGGCCAAACGAACCCAGGAACTGCAACAGGCCCGCGAAGAAGCCGAGACCAGCAGCCAGGCGAAGCAGCGGACCGAGCACGAACTGGTCGAAACCCAGTCGGCCGTGCGCAGCGCGCAGCAGAAGGGCGTTTACGCCCGCGAGCAGCTGAAGCAGATCGCCGAGCAGATCGAGCAGATCGGGCGGGACCAGAAAAACGCATCCGATCGCCGCGACAACGTCGCGCAGCAGCTCGAGGCTGAGAAGAAGACCCTCGAAGAACTCACCCAGGCCGCCGCCGCGGGCCGCGGTGAGATCGAGCGCAAGCAGCAGGCGCACAAGGCGGATCAGCTGCGGCTGAACGAACTGCTCAATTCGATTGAAAAGAACAAGCAGGCCGTCCTCGACCTGATGCGTCGCGCCAGCCAGGTGAACAGCCGCCTCGCCAGCATCGAAATCGAACGCCGCAACACGGCCTCGCACGAGCAGCGCCAGAACGCCCGCAAAGAACAAGTCAACGCCGACGTCGCAGCGGCCGAAGGCCAGGCGGCCGAACTGCAGACGAAGATCGAGGACGTCAAACAGCAGCACGCCGAGCGGCAGCAGCAGCACGAAGCCCGTCGCGCCAGCGCCGCGGAACTCGGCCAACAGATCAAGCAGCTCACGGAGCAGCTCGGGTCGGCGAAAGAGCAGCGGAGCGGTCTCGTTTCGCGCCAGAAGTTGCTGCAGGACCTGGAAAATCGCCGCGAGGGCGTGAGCGACGCGGTGAAGAAGGTCTTGAAGGACCGCGA
>Ga0070658_10003766_pt1 | contig 12412 bp, 9 predicted proteins | sample KBSC13metaG_FD_64664 | JGI IMG/M metagenome (GOLD analysis project Ga0070658, IMG submission 64664) | Corn rhizosphere microbial communities from Kellogg Biological Station, Michigan, USA - KBS C1-3 metaG | ecosystem: Host-associated > Plants > Roots > Rhizosphere > Soil ... | reverse complement strand
GAGTTACTTCTCGAACACGAAGATCGTGCCGCTGCCCGGCTTCAGCTCGGCAGTGAAAACGCCGTTCTTCAATGCCGTCGCCTCGAGCGTGCGGTCGTCGATCTTTGCCTTCAGCGCTTCGACATTGGTGTCGCGCGGGTCGCCGGTGATCCCGTGCGATGAGATCGCCTTGGCCGACGAAATCGGCAGCTTGAGAGTCACGCTGTGGGCGGCCGAGAGATCGAGGTTAACGACGCTGACGCTGACGCGCTTCGCGTCCGACATCGCGTGCGCATAAACGGCCGGGATCTTCACCATTGCCGGCGGCGTTCCCTTCTTGATCTCGGCGGGCGTGCGCGTCTGAGGCGTCGAGAGCGCGGGGCTGTCGGCGACCTGGGCCTCGACCATGTCCATGTTGGCCATGTAGCGGTTGATCAGGCATTGCACTTCGAAAGACGGGCTGGGGCGGAAGCCGTTGGCGAATGACGTGTGGCTGTTCCACCAGTGGCCCTGGCCGTAGGAGAGATAGCACTGGTAGCCCCAGCCGAGGCGCCAGGCGTCGATCCAAGCATCGAGCATCGCGGCGGCCATGGCCGACGATTTGCCGTAGTACTCGCCGGCCTTATCCTCTTCCGCCGACTTAGCCCGCAGGCCGAAGCCGCTGGGGCCACCTTCGTATGCGGCGAGCGCCGTGTGGAACCCCTTGGCGTGAAGCGCGTCATTCGCGGCCGCCTGCTTTGCCCATTCCTTGTTCAGGCCGCCGCGATAGGCGAGTAAGGTTTTCTGCACGCCATTGTCGTCGATGGTCGTTTCGCTGTGATCGCCCGTTTCCCAGCGCGGGCCGACGTAGGTGGCGTGACCCTCGTAGGCGTTGATGCCGCCACTGTACTGGGTGGCCTCCTGGCCGTAGCCGCCGACGGTGCCGTCGGGATCCACGTGGGTGCTGTAATTGCCGCCGAGCACGAGCTTGAACTTTTCGCCGTTCCAGTACGGGCTCTTGGCCATCTGGTCGGTCATGTACCGGGCCCACATGCCGTATTCCGGGCCGGCCTGGTGAACCGCGCCGTACCGGCCCAGGCCGATCCAGGAGGCGTTCTTGCGGTTGTGCCAGTTTTCGTTGCCGTACTCGATGATGATCTGCCGGAAGTCGTCGGCCCAGGGTCGGTTGTTGCCGCGCTGCTGCGTGCGCAGGTAGGCCATCGGCTTGGTCTGCGGCGAATCCTTGGCCGGATCGTACGGGGCGGCGAGGTATTCGATCAGCTGGCGATACTCGTCCTCGGTGTCGGTGATCTGCATGATGATCCACGGCACCATGCGCGTCTCGGGCGAATCGCCGGTGGCTTCGATGATCGTCAGCGCCTTCGGCAGCGTGGTATCGAGGTTCGGCGAAACGTTCACCCCGACGCCGCCGGGGCTGAGCTTGTTATCCGGCGTCCAACTGCAGAGCGCTTCGACCTTCCCATCGCTGAGCCCCGCCCAGATGCGCTGCGCCCCCTTGTGGCCCGTCGGCGGCTGGGTGCGCATCATCTCCTTGAACAGCTTCTGGTCGATGACGAACGGCTTGTCGGCGTCGCCTTCCTGATAAACCGGCTGCAGCTTGACATTGTCGACCAGCAGCGGGCCGTCGCCTTCGAAATGCAGGATCGCCCCGTCGATGTTTCCCTCAGCCGGCGTGTGCGGGGCCGTGAATTCGAAGCCGACGCGTTGCCATTGACTCGTGACGTCGAACGTTTGCTCGATTTTCGTCCCGAAGTATCCCTTGGCGAGTGAGTTGGGCATATTCTCGCCGAAGCCGAAGGTGATTTTCCCGGTGTTGCCGGTCGTCTTCACCCACGCCTCGTAGCGATACTTCAGGCCCTCTTCCAGGCTGCTGTACCACTTCGCGTCGCTTCGTCCGGTCGCGCAGAAGAGCTTGTGCCATACCTGCCCGACGCCCCCTTCCGGGGTCAGCTGCATCGCACCGTGGCCGCCATTCATTTCCGGTGGCGCGTCGCTCGGCAGCGGGATGTATTTGACCTTGCCGATGACTTCCGTCCAGGTCGAACGCACGCCCTTCTCGGCCACCCGGGGGTGGAACGCCGATGCCTCGGGCCAGTAGACGGTCTTCTGGAACATCACCACGTCGTCCATCTGCAGCGGCTGATCCGATTCGTAGTAAACGCGCCACTGATTCTTGTACTCGGCGACTTTGTCCTTCGGCAGCTTGACCCAGTCTTCGAACTTATCGGGCGACGGGGCGAGCCACCCGCCTTCCGGGAAGTTCGGCGCACCGGCCGCCACGACGGTGGTATCGAACAGCTTCACCAGCGACCGGCCCTGCTTGCCGTCGATGAGCTTCCCACCATCCGCCCAGGCGGCGGTGATCGTCGGCTGCAGCGGTTTGCCCGCTGCGTCGAGGAACCGGTAGGCCCGCATCGACGCCCCGCTGTAGGTGCCGGTGGTGTAGAGCAGGTAATCGCTCGTGCCCGAGCCGTCGAGCGTGATCCAGCGTTTGCCCTTGTCTTCGCCGCTGTCGATCACGTGGTACAGGTCGCGCATCGTCGCCGGCTCGAACCCGGGATCGAAGATCAAGTTCCCGGCCGAGTGCGGCGTGCCGCCGACGTCGCCGAAGCTGTTCAGGCCCAGCGGCGGCATGTCGGCGGCGTAGCGGATGATCTTGTCGGTGACGGTGATGGTGGCGTCCTGCGCCAAACCCGCCGCGGGCGCGGCGAGCGTGACGGCGATCAGGAGCAGTCGAGAACGGATGGCAGATGTTGAGCGGGGAAACATAGTTTTTTCGATGAATTGAACTCGTAGCGGCGTTGGAAAGTCGGTGATACAGAATCAAGATCGTTATTTGTCCTTCGGGCAGAACAGGCGCTTCATCTTCGTTTCGTCCCAGTTGCCGACGATCGAACGCGCACTGCCGTCGACACAGGCGACGTTCACGCACCGGTTGTGCAGGACGATGTTGGAACTCGGCATGTCGATCGGCCACGGAGCCCCGCCAGCAGAGTAGCCGTACCGGCCAGTGCCGGACGTGGTCGCGTAGCCCACCATGTCGCTGAAATAGTCCCCCGCCGCATTCTTAAAGAGCCGGCCGTCCGCGACCATAATGATGTCCTGCCGGATCTTCGTGAGCTTCTTCGAGCAGCGCATTCCCGTATTGGTCAGGTCGCCCTGGAACGTTCCGTCCGTCAGGCGGATGCCCATCAACCATTCGTTGATCGAGTAGTGGAAGCTGAAGTAACCGACGCTCGGGTTGCCAGCGATCTGGACGCTGGCGAACGGGCACGTCCACACTGTCCCTGATATCAGCCTTCGGTTGTATGGCACGTATTTGATCTTGCTGAGGCCGCCGGTATCGGTCGGATCGAGTGTCCCGCCGATCGATTCAGGGAAGCCGAAATTGCCGGTTTCCCCGGGAGGAATCGGCGAAGTTCCTTTGAAGGTGTACGGCGTCCACCCGTCGTTGTCGTTGGCGTACATGATGACGCCCATCGCGAGCTGCCGCACGTTCGACAGACAGCGGGCCGTATCCGCCGCCGCCCGTGCCTTGGCCAGCACCGGCAGCAAAATCGCGATGAGCGTCGCGATGATGCCGATCACGACCAACAGTTCGACGAGCGTAAACGCTCGCGACTTGGCCCAACGCTCCATTGTGTCCTCCGCCGTTACATTCCGCGGACGAACTGCGACGTGAGACGGCGTTTGCACCGCCAGCAGCAGTGTCCCGCGACGTTGAAAAGTGTCACATTTCACCGCACCCTTGTCATTGGCTTCAAACGCCATTTTTTTGCCTCTCTTTTGATTATGCCGTAGGGTGCTCAGCATGGCCTTGAGGGGAAAAGCCGAAGACCGGCCGCTGCGGGTGGCGTTCGTGTTCAACCAGGCCCGGGCGGCCGTCGCGGGGATGTATGAGTACCTCGACCGTCACACGCGGTGGGAGGTGGTGCACATCGCTTCCGGCCCCAAAGCGCTGTACGACCTGAAAGCCCAGCCGAAGCTCGACGGCTTCATCGCATCGGGCTGGCCCCGCGATGAACAGCTCATGCGCGGCGGCAGCCGATGGTGGAAGCGGGTGTTCATCAACTGCGAACCGGAACGCGGGAACAACGTGGTGACCGTCGACGAGGCGGCCATGGCGCGCATCGCACTCGACGAATTCGCCGCCATGGGCTTGCGTCGCGTTGCGTTCTACCACTACGTGCCCACACCCCGCGGCGAAGCCTTCCTGGCCGAGGCACAGCGACGGGGCATCGAGGCGACGGCCTTCGAGCGGCGAGGCAACATCGAGCAGTTCTGGCACCGCCGGCACGAATTCGCCGGGGCCTGGCTGGCCAAGCTCCCCAAGCCGATCGGCGTCTTCGCGCACGCCCACGACGGCGCGCAGTTGCTCACGGCGATAGCGCCGCGCGTGAACGTCCACGTGCCCGAGCAGGTGGCCGTGCTGACCTGCGAAGCCCCGGCCGACATCTGCATGCTCTCCCGGCCCACGCTGTCGTGCATTACCGGCAACGAAGGCAAGATCGGCTTCGAGGCCGCCCGCATGCTCGACCGGATGTTCCGCGGCGAAGAACCGGACGGCCCGATCGTGATCGCCCCGACGGAAGTGCAGCGCCGCGGCTCGACCGACATCCTCGCCGTCGCCGACGCCGACCTGGCCCGCGCTATTCGTCTGCTGCGCCAGGGGGCGACGGGCTCGCAAACGATCGACGATGTCTTAGCCCAGGTGCCTCTGTCGCGCAACCAGCTCGAGCACGGCATGCGCAAAGTTCTCGGCCGATCGCCTTACGAAGAGGTGATGCGGATCCGAATTGAGACCGCCTGCCGGATGCTGAAGGAGACGTCCCTCTCGATGGCAGAGATCGGCCGGCACAGCGGGCTGGGGAACGTGTCGAACTTCTGCAAGATCTTCAAACGGAAGGTCGGCCAGAGCCCGAGACATTACCGGGTGAGTTAGCGCATCTGGAGGGCGGCAGTCCCTGCCGCCTCTGGCCTGGCACCTTCGGTGCCAGCGGCGTCACGGAGTGACGCCCTCCAGAACTTTACTTCAGCGTCCACTTCACCTGACCGTTGACGATCGTGTGCGTCGCCCGCCCCTTCACCTTCCACCCGTGGAACGGCGTGTTGCGGCTCTTGCTGAGGAACTGTTCCTTGTCGATCGTCCATTCAAGCTTCGGGTCGATGATCGTGACGTCGGCGACGCTACCGGGCTTGAGGGTACCGCGGTCGAGCTTGATCAGTTTGGCCGGGGCGGTGCTCATCAGGTCGACCAGCTTCATCCAGCCGATGTGGCCGGGGGTGACGAGGGCTTTGATGTACAGGGCCAAGGCCCCTTCCACGCCGAGGATGCCGTTCGGGGCGGCGGCGAACTCGAGCTCTTTTTCTTCCGCCAGGTGCGGGGCGTGATCGGTGGCGAGGATGTCGAGGATGCCGTCCTTCACGCCCTTGATGCACGCGTCGACGTCGGCCTGCGTACGCAGCGGCGGGTTCATCTTGAAGTTGGTGTCGTACGAGCGGCAGCTTTCGTCGGTCAGCAGCAGGTGATGCGGCGCGACCTCGGCCGTCACCGGCAGGCCGGCGGCTTTGGCCTGGCGGATCAGTTCGACGCTGAAGGCCGTGCTGATGTGCTGCACGTGGTAGCGGCAGCCGATCGTGCGATTCAGCAGCACGTCGCGGGCGATCATCAGCTGCTCGGCCTCGGCCGGGACGCCGGGCAGGCCGAGCGTGGTGCTGACGACGCCGGCATTCATCGCCCCGCCGCCGAGGGCGTGGTCTTCGCAGTGCTGCATGATCAGGCCGTCGAACATCTTGATGTACTGCAGCGCCTTGCGCATCACGGCCGGGCTCTCGACGCCCTGGCCGTCGTCGGAAAACGCGACGGCCCCCCGGTGGTGCATGCTCGCCAGCTCGGCCAGTTCTTTGCCATCGCGGCCCTTGGTGATCGCACCGACCGGCAGCACGTTGCACAGGCCGACACGCTCGGATTCGCGGAGGACGAACTCGATCTGCGATTCGTTATCGAGCGCTGGCTTGGTGTTCGGCATCACGCAGACGGTGGTGAAGCCCGCAGCAGCCGCAGCGGCCGCCCCGCTGGCGATGGTTTCTTCTTCCTCGTCGCCCGGCTCGCGGAAGTGCACGTGCACGTCGATCAACCCGGGCGTGACGTAGCAGCCGGCGGCGTCGATCGTCTGGTCAGCCTTCAGCCCGCTGCCGATCTTGGCGACCCGGCCGTTCTCGATGAGCAGGTCAGCCTTCTGCTGCAGGTTCTGAGAGGGGTCGAGGATCGTGCCGTTTTGGATTGCTAGCGTGGGCATGGGTTTAGGTTCGCGAAGATCGGGAAGAAGGGAAGATAGGAAGAAGAAAATTCAAGGATGGTTGGATTGAGTACGGATGATGCGGCGGATTCCGTCTTTCAAAACCGGGACGTTGAAGTTCAGGAGTAGGCCCATTGGGAGGTCGAGAATGTGCAAATATCGCGTGAGCTGAACGCGGTGAATCGGTGTAATTGCCTCGACTGATTTGATTTCAACGACAAGGCATTCCTCGATCAGCAGATCAAGCCGCACTCGTGCAACTATGACGCCCTTGTACGGCACCTCAACCAAGTGCTGTTGTGAAAAACGAATTCCAGCCTCCCGCAACTCGATGCACATCGCCAGCTCGTACGCCTCTTCCGGCAAGCCCGGGCCCAACTCCCGATGGATCGCAATCGCCAACCCGATCACCCGCCGCGACAGCTCCAACACCCGCGGCGGCACATTCACCAAGTCCTCATAAGGCGTCGGTTCATCGTCCTTCAATTATTTCCCCTCTTCTTCCGCTCTTCCCATCTTCGCGGCCTTCGCGAATGCTAAACCTGCGACACCAGATACAGCACCGCCATGCGGACAGCCAACCCATTTTCAACCTGCTTCAGAATCCCGCTGCTCGGCCCGTCGGCGATATCGGACTGGATTTCGATGCCGCGGTTCATCGGGCCGGGGTGCATGACGAAAACATCCTTCTTGCACCGCTGGAACCGGTCCCAAGTCAGGCCAAACAGCTTGGTGAACTCGCGAACGGTGGGAAACTGGGCCGACTTCATGCGCTCGTTCTGCACGCGGAGCATGTTGATCACGTCGACCTGACCAATGACGGAGTCGAAATCATGAACGACCGTTGCGCCGAGCTTTTCGAACGTCCGCGGGCACAGCGTCGGCGGGCCGACGAGGATGACTTCAGCGCCGAGCTTTTTCAGGCCCCACAGGTTGCTGCGGGCGACGCGGCTGTTGGCGATGTCGCCAACGACCGCCACCTTCAAACCCTCAACCCGTCCGAAGCGCTCGCGCATCGTGTACAGGTCGAGCAGGCCCTGCGTCGGGTGTTCGTGAGCGCCGTCGCCGGCGTTGATGATCGAGCACTTCAGGTTCCGGCTCAGCAGCTCGGCCGCCCCGGCGGCGCTGTGGCGGATGACCATCGTGTCGATGCCCATCGCTTCGATATTGCGGGCGGTATCGATGAGGGTCTCGCCCTTGCTGACGCTGCTGCCCTTGCCGCTGAAATCGAGCACGTCCGCACTCAGCCGCTGGGCGGCCAGGCCGAAGCTCATGCGGGTGCGGGTGCTGTCTTCAAAGAAAGCGTTGACGACGACCCGGCCCCGGAGGGCGGGAACTTTTTTGACGCTGCGGGTGGAGACTTCCTTCAGCGACTCGGCCGTGTCGAGCACGAACGTGATCTCGTCGGCCGACAGTTCTTCGAGCGAGAGAAGGTGTTTTCGCGTCCAGCGCACGTCAGCCATGTCGGATCAGCTCCTGCCCACAATGTCGATGCCGTCTTCGCCGTCGCGGGAAGCGACTTTCACTTTCACCTGCTGCGACAGCGGCAGCTCGATTTTCAGTGCCGAAACATCGGCGGTGATCGGCAGTTCGCGGCCGCCACGGTCGACCATCACGACGAGGCGCACCACGCTGGGCCGGCCGAAATCCGCGAGCTGATCGAGCGCTGCCCGCACGGTTCGGCCTGTGAAGAGGACGTCGTCGATCAGGATCAGCGGCCGCTTGTCGATGTCGAATCGCAACTGCGTCGGCCGGATGAGCGGGAGCGGGCCGATTTCGCTGAGGTCGTCGCGATAGAGCGTGATGTCGAGGCTGCCGACGCCGATCTCGGCCGCCCCCCGCTGCTGCAGGATCGGCACGAGTCGTTCGGACAGCAACTCGCCGCGGGTACGGATGCCGACGACATTGAACGGCTTGCCGAGGTCAACGAGCGCAGCGATGCCGTCAGCGAGCTGGTTCAGCAGCGAGGCGAAAGCGTTGGCGTCGTAGTGCGTCTGCATTCCTGTAGGGGCGACGCATGCGTCGCCCGCGAGCGTGTTCTACTTTCAACGGGCGACGCATGCGTCGCCCCTACGAAAAACTATGCCTTCACCACGTGCGTGTGTTTGCCGCAGGCGTTGCGGGTGTCGACGATCAGCTTGGCGTTTTTGACGACAAGGTCCCAGTCGTAGGCCGCGTGATTGGTGGCGACAACCACGCAGTCGTAGCCGGCCAGCGTCGCGGCGCTCAGCGGCACGCTCTTCATGTGCAGGTCGTGCTCGCGCATCTTGTGCGTCTGTGGGACGTGCGGGTCGTTGTAATCGACCTTGGCGCCCATATGTTCCATTTTTTCGATGAGCTCGAAGCTCGGCGACTCGCGTACGTCGTCCACGTCTGGCTTATAGGCGAGGCCGAGGACGAGGATCTTGCTGCCGTTGATCGCCTTGCCGTGCTTGTTGAGGGCGTGCATCGTCTTTTCGACGACGTAATCGGGCATCTTGCGGTTGATCTCGCCGGCCAGCTCGATGAAGCGGGTGGCGTGGCCGTACTCGCGGGCCTTCCACGTGAGGTAGAACGGATCGATCGGGATGCAGTGCCCGCCGAGGCCCGGGCCGGGGTAGAACGCCTGGAAGCCGAACGGCTTGGTCTTGGCGGCCGCGACCACTTCCCAGATGTCGATGCCCATCGCGTCGAGTACGACCTTCATCTCGTTCACCAGCGCGATGTTGACACTGCGATAGATGTTCTCCAGCAGCTTCGCCGCCTCGGCCACCTCGGCGGTGCTGACGGGGATGACCTGCTTGATCGCCTTGCTATACAGCTCGGCCGCCACTTTGCCGCTGGCGGCGTCGATGCCGCCGACGAGCTTGGGGATGGTGACGGTGTTGTGATCCTTCCGGCCCGGGTCCTCGCGCTCGGGGCTGAAGGCGACGAAGAAATCAGTTCCCAGCTTCAGGCCCTTGGCTTCGAAGCGCGGCACGAGCACTTCGCGGGTTGTCCGCGGATACGTGGTCGATTCGAGAACGATCAATTGCCCCGGCCGCAGCGTCTTGGCGATGGCGTCGCCGGTCTTTTCGATGTAGCTGAGATCCGGCTCGAGGTGATGCCCCAGCGGCGTCGGCACGCAGATAATGATTGCGTCGGCCTCGCCGAGCCGGGCAAAGTCGGCCGTCGCGTCGAAGCGGTTGCCGAGCATGTTTTTGACGAGGTCGGCGCCGAGGTGCTTGAGGTAGTTCTCGCCCTTGTGCAGCAGCGTGATCTTTTCCGGGTCGACGTCGTAACCGATCACCTTAAAGCCGGCTCTGTGGAATGCCGCCATCAGGGGCAGGCCGACGTAGCCGAGGCCGATGATGCCGACGACGGCGCTTCCGTCAGCGATCTTGCGCGAGAGTTCTTGGGTCATGCGAGTCGCGGCAGTTTAGGGTTTTGCTGCGGACGGCACAAACGGCGCCCCGCCATGCGACGGTTTGAGCGAAACGGCCCCGACCGCTATAGTCGCGCCCATGCACGCTCTCTTGGCCGAACTCGCCTCGCCGCCCCGCGCGGGATGGGCGCCGGTGCTCCTCATGCTGATCATCGGCCTGCTGTTTGCCGGCGGCACGGTCGTCACCTCGCTGCTGATCGGCCCCAGCCGCACCGGCCCGGGCAAGGAAACGCCGTACGAAAGCGGCATGAACCCCGTCGGCGACACCCGCCGCCGCTTCAACGTGCGGTTCTACATCGTGGCCATGATCTACCTGGTCTTCGACGTGGGCGTGGTGTTCCTGTTCCCTTGGACCAGCATGTTCGCCAAGTTCGTTCACGACCAGCCGGATCGCGGCGGTGTGCTGCTGGCACAGATGGTTGTCTTCGTGGCCATCCTGCTTGTTGCCTACACGTACGCGTGGCGCAAGGGTGTGTTCAAATGGGACTGATGCCGAAGTCCGAATGACGAAATCAGAAATCCGAATCAAGCCCGAAAACCGAAATCTGAAATGAAAGCGGCAACGCTTTCCTGCGTCCGCTTGTAGAAGTGGATGCAACGGCTCATTTCGTCATTCTGATTTCGGATTTGATTCGGATTTCTGATTTCGTCATTCGGATTTCACCCTGATGTTCCGCCACCGTCTCACGCTGCCGCTGCTCCTGTTACTCACATTGATCGGAGGGGCGCTGCGGTTCACGGCCCTGGATCGCCCGACGATCTGGGGCGACGAAGCAGCGACGTACGGCCGCGTCGCCGGCACCTACGCAGACCTGCTCGATCAGCTCAGCGATTCGGCCTTCCCGCCGCTGCATTACGAGACGCTGTGGTGGATCCACGCGGGACTGCCTTATTGGGGCAAAGTCGTGCCGCGTGAAGGGACGCCACCTGAGCAGCACCTCAACACTTGGCAGCCGACGAAGTTCCTGGTGCCGGGCGGGATTCCGCTGACGCCGTTCTTCATGCGGCTGATCCCGGCAATCGCGGGAACGCTGTTCATCCCGGCGATTTTCTTTCTCGCCCGGCAATTGTTCGGGCCGCGGGTGTCGCTGCTGACGGCGTTCTTTGCGTGCTTCAGTGCGTACCTGCTCGTCTATTCGCGCGACGGGAAGATGTACATGCCGTTCTGGCTGTTCGGCGTGCTGAACGTCGGCTGCCTGCTCTGGTGGCTTCGCGTGCGCCGGCCGATCCCGTGGCTGCTGTGGGTGGCGAGTGGGATCGCGATGATCGGGTGGCACGCCTCGGGCGGAGCACTGCTCGGCATCGGGGCGGTGATCTTCTTCACCTCGCCGCGGCTGTATTGGCGGAAGCTTGTCACGCTGGGCGGCTTCGGGCTCTGGTCGATCGCAATATTGCCGGCGTACGGATACGAGCGTTTGCGGCGACGGAAGGAATGGCCGGAGCGGCTGCGGTGGGATCGCTTCGTCACCTGGCCGCGGCGGACGTGGCGGCACTTCCGGTGGCCTGCTGTCATCTTCTATGCGATCGGGCTGCTGATCATCCTTTCGACGATGTTCGGGCCGCTGGGGTTTTATTCGAGCTTCGACAACGTCTACCAGCGCGTCAGTGACGACAACCGCCCCACTGTGCAGGCCGGGATGATCGGCATCGATTGGGTGATGCGCTACAACGCCGGCCGCGAGCTGCCGGGGTATCTGCTCTACACGGCCAGCGCCTATCTGACCGGTTGGGAGTGGCCGCGTCATCTGCCGAACCTGGGGCTGGACGATCAGCGGATGGTCTACCCGCGCACACTGCGGTTGCTGGAAGCGGGGACGACCGCCCTGCTGGTGCTGCTGGCGATCGGACTGGTGCCGTGGCGGCGGGCGTTTTCGCGGGCGTGGGCGCGGCTGGAGCGGATGCGACAGGAGCGCTTCGTCTGCACCGCGTATCGCGGCCGACGGCTGTTGTGGCTGGCGATTTGGCTGACCGCCGTGCCGTGGGTGATGTACACGCAGTCGGCGATGCGGCCGCCGAATATTCTCGACGGGTTCGCGCGGATCGTCCTCAAAGATCCCCCCTCGCCCCGGTGGCCGCGGGCACGCGTGGTGGACGTGCCGGAGGCGGATTCGCTGAAGGCCGCAATCTCGTCGCGATATGACCTTACCAAGCAGGCGTGGACCGAAATCGCCCGCGCCTGGCCGGCCGAGTGGAAGACGTATACCGATGCGTTTCATGCCGGAAATTACGATCCGATCGGCATCACGCTGCTCTGCGTCGTCGTGCTGTTTCTTCTGACGCTGTCGATCTGGAAGTGGCGGCGCGTCGGCCGGGGTGCGATCGCGCTGCTGACGGTGACGCTCGCCCTGCTGCTCATCGGCACGCCTTTAGCGCTGCTGCCGAAGTGGTTCGTGGGCGATTTGTGGATGCCGCGTTACGTCGGCACGGTCTTCCCGGCGTTCCTGATCCTCGTCGCCGTGCTCGTCGCGCGACAGCCGACGCGGTGGATGGCGCCGCTGACGATGTGCCTGTTCGTGATCGTGAACATGGGCCAATTCGGCGCCCGCGTGTTCGGCCATAGCGAACCGCCGCTGGATAAGGTGGCGGCCGACGTCATCGCAGCTCAGCCGCAGGCGATTATCGCGCGGAACCCGGCGACCAATCCGTTCCGCGCCTACACCGATTTCAACGTCAATTCCATCGCCGAGCCCGGCGGCAGCATGATCTTCAACGTCGCCGGGCGGTATTACCT
>Ga0070658_10003764_pt1 | contig 12417 bp, 15 predicted proteins | sample KBSC13metaG_FD_64664 | JGI IMG/M metagenome (GOLD analysis project Ga0070658, IMG submission 64664) | Corn rhizosphere microbial communities from Kellogg Biological Station, Michigan, USA - KBS C1-3 metaG | ecosystem: Host-associated > Plants > Roots > Rhizosphere > Soil ... | reverse complement strand
CGTCCCCGCCTGCCGGATCGTCATCTACGGCTACTCGCTGGGCACCGCCGTGGCCATCGACCTGGCCACGCGCGTGCCCGCCGCCGGGCTGATCGTGGAGGGTGCCCTGCTGTCCGTGCCGGCGCGCGCCGCCGAGCTGTACCCCTTCGTGCCGGTGGCCTGGATGGCCCGCAACCGCTTCGCCTCGGTGGACAAGGTGGCCCAGGTGAAGATGCCGAAGCTGTTCATTCACGCGCGCGACGACACCGAGATCCCGATCGCCCATGGCCGCAAGCTGTTCGAGCTGGCGGCTCCTCCCAAGTACTTCCAGGACGTGGCCGGCGGCCACCGCACCGCCCATCAGGTCGACCCCGGGTTCTTCACGGCGGTGGCACACTTCGTCGCCGGCCTGGGTGTGCCCGTGAGCGAGAAGGCCGCCACTGGTGACCTCTCACCAGCACGCGCCCCGCAGGGAACGCCCCCCTCCGATGGAACGGGGACCAGAACGCCGCCCTGATACAACGCAGGCCGGGGTCGTGATCATCCGTTCACTCGACCTTCATCAGCGCCAGCCCCCATTCGTCCGCTTGATCGTCCTTCTCCGTCTCCAGCTTCACTTTCAGAACGCCGGACGTGGCTCGCTTTCGTCGCAGCGGGGCCAGGCTCTCCCAGGTGATCACCTTGCCATTCCACGATCCCATCCCCTCCTTTACCTTCAGGCGCAATTTCAGGACCATCCCGTCCCTGGTCGCCTGGGCCACGCTGCCGTTGAGGACCTGAAGTAGCTCCACGGCCCTTCCCCCGTCCAGCTTCCTCAGCACGCCGGTCACGCGCAGCTGTCCGTTGGGAAGGCCGGGATCCCGCTCCACCTTGTAGGAGCCACGCCACCCGCCCTCCGGATAGGTCTGCTCCCAGGTTCCTTCCAGCTCCTCGGGCCGGAAGGCGGCGTCCATCTGTTGCTGCTTCACCAGGTTGCCATTGAGCAGCAGAAACAGCGCCACCAGCGCCGCCAGCGTGCCGCTGATCTGGATGGTCTTCAGGACGACCTTGGTGTCCGTCGGGATGCCGCCCAGAAACCGGTAGATGAGGGTGCTGACGGCGACCGACGCCAGCAGCGCGATGACTGCGGGCGGGGCCTTGAAGGGCAGAGCCAGCACGACCGCAGCGGCCAGGCTGGCGACCACGACGAAGATCAAGAACACGTCCTCGCTGCTGAGGCGACCTTTGACCGGTTGCCCACAGGCGACGCACGTATGGCCAGCAGGACCGGTAGGACTGGTCTGTAAGCTCGGTTCGATCGGCACCAGGGCTCCTCTCAGCGGCGTGGCATCCGCGTGCGCTGCCTTGGCTGATCAAACGACGCCCCCTGCCGATCTTCCCGGCCGCCCCCCGAATTACCTGACGCGGCCTTTTACCCCGCGCCCCTCACCGCTGGCTGAGCACGGTGGCGTTCTCGACCGCCGGGTCGGGTCCGCCCGCGACCGGGCTGACCGTCTTCAGATAGCGGTACACGGCCCGCAGGTCGCCATCACTCATCCGGCTGATCGCTTGCCAAGGCATGGGCGAGTGTTCCCGCTGCCGGCCCAGCCGGACGCGCGCCACGAACACGTCTTCGGGCCAGCTCGCGATCCAGCCCCAGCGCGGATCGGGTGTCAGGTTCGGGGTCACGAACTTCAACGACGGGTCAGTCAGGGCCGCGTGAACCGCGCCGCCGCCCAGCAACGGTCCCGCAAACTCCCCCGTGCGCATGTCCACCTTGGTATGGCAGCCGACGCAGTTCGCCACGTTGTGCACCAGGTACTTGCCGTAGTCCGGCGTCACCGCGGGCGGAACGTCGGCGACAGGCGGCGCCGACGGACCACGCGGCTTCATGACCCACGCCAGGATCACCCGCCCCAGCGCGTTCGGCTGGTGCGAGGGAACGGCATGGGCGACCGGCCGCTGCGCCTTCACGAAAGACAAGATGGCCGTCAGGTCCCGGTCGCTCAGGTTGGCGAAGGGCATGAACGGCAGCACCGCCCGCCCGTCGGCGTGGACACCGTGGCGCAAGATGCGCGCCACTTCCTCGTCGCGGTAGCGGCCGATGCCGGTGGTGGGGTCCGGGGTGATGTTGGGGACGTGGAATGTGCCAACGGGCAGGTTGAACTGCATGCCCCCCGACAGGGGAACCTCCTGGCCGGCCTCCATCGCGGCACGCTGGCTGGGGTCGCCGTGGCAGTCGGCGCAGTGGGCTGGACCGAACACCAGGTATCGCCCGCGCTCGATCACGGCGGGATCGCGGCTGGCGGCGATCGCCGGATAGGGCGCGGTGAATGTCCGGTGCTGGCGGGCGGCGGTGGCTGCCACGAACAGCAGCAGGGCCGCGCCGGCCCCCAGCAACGCCTTCTTCAGCAGTCTCTTTCCGGTCGTCATGGTCATGGTCTTCATCGGGGCCTCTGTCCTCCGCCCCCCCAAGTGGAATGAGGCCGCCGTTCGTTACAACGAACTGCAGATTCTTCCGGGTGTGGTCCGGACGCGCAGGCTTGTGGCAAACTGGCGCGGCGATGTCGGCCACTGTCCTGCCCGCCCCGAACGAGCTGATGGGGTCGCCGGTCTCCCACCTGGTCGCGCGCGCCGGCGAAGGCGACCGGACGGCGGAGGCGGCCCTTTGCCGGCGCTTCCTGCCGGCGGTGCGCAGCTTCGCGCGCAGGCGGCTGCGCACGCCGGACGCCGTCGCCGAATTCACCCAGGACGTGCTGCTGCTGGTGCTCGAGGCGTTGCGGCGGAGGGCCATCGAGGACCCAGCCCGGCTGGGCGGCTTCGTGCTGGGCGTGTGCCGCAACGTCGCGCTCGACCGGGTGCGCCAGCGTGAACGGCGTCAGCTGCTGTGGCAGCAGTACGGCGCCGCCTGGGAGAACATCGAGGAGCGAATGCCCGGCACCGACGAGATCCCCGGCTACGACATCATCCACCTGGAGGACTGCCTGAATCGCCTGTCACAGCGGGCCCGGGACGTGGTCCGCCTGGCCTACGCCGAGGCGAAGAGCCACCGTGAGATCGCCGACCATCTGGCGACCACGGAGGCGAACGCGCGCGTGCTCCGCCACCGCACCCTGCTCACCCTGCGCAGCTGCATGTCCGACCGCATGTCGTGGGAGAGCGCATGACCTCCCAGGACGAGGACCCGCGGGACGGCCAGGCTTGGCTGGCCCGGCTGGACGACTACGTCGCGGGGCAGGTCCCCAGCGCGGAGAGCGAGGAATTCGAGGAGGAGCTGTTCACGCGCGCGGCGAGCGAACAGCCCGACGCCGATACGGCCTTCTACGACGCGCTGGCGCGGAACGCCGCCTGGCTAGCGAGCCACTTCTTCGGATTTCGAGGCGGCAGCACGCGCGCCGAGGTCGACGCGCTGATCACCTCGGGGAAGAAGCGCGTGCACTGGATGGACCTGGGTGCGCCCGGGCCGAAGCGCTTGTCCGACTGGCCGGACGGGACGCAGATCGTGGTCACGCGCGTCGGCGTCGACCTGCGCGGCACCAGCGACGTCCAGGTGCACGTCAGCTTCGACGGGCAGAACAACGTGAAGACCTTCCGGGACTGCGAATACGATCCGACCGACGGTGCCCTGTACGCCGTCTGTCACGAGCCCCTGGCGCGGCTGGCGTTCAGGCAGCCGCGCGTCGTCGCGCAGGTGACCGCCGTCCGCGACGGCCGCCGCGAGATCATCGGCGTCTACGACGCCCGCAACATGTAGTTCGCCTGGGACTTCGGCGCTCCCCGGCCGCTCACCATCCCCGGCCTCACTTCGTCGCGCTGGCGTGGATGGCGTGCAGCCATCGCCACAGCGTGGTGATTTCCTTCTCCGGGATCTGGTTCAGCACCGGCATGGTGCCCTCCGTGTAGCCCTTCACCTTCTCGTGCAGGCTGGGTTGGTGGCCCACGTCGGTCACGGCCAGGGGCGGCACGCGGCGGTACGCGTCCATGTCGCTCAGGAAGTCGGGGCCCCGCTTCGCGCCGTGTCCGCCGATGCCGTGGCAGCTCTGGCAGTACTTCATGTACAGGGGCCATCCGGACCGATCCGGCAGTCGGCGCGTCGCCTGCGCCAGCTCGGCTTCGTACGCCTTCTGGGTCACGAAGCGCACGCCGGAGAAGGCCGTGGGATACAGCCAGCTCGAGTAAAGCGACTCGCGCCGACCGTAGACGATCTTCGGGCAGGGCAACTCGTCCCGGTTGTGGAGCGGGTAGGTCGTGGAGAACTTGTTCATGGCGTCGCCGTGCTCGAAGGCGATGAAGATCGACTTCACCTCCTCCTTGTCGTTCAGCCGGACCGGCAGCTCCATGCCGTCCTTGAACGTGAAGATGACGGTGTCCGCGGCCTTCGGCGGCGCCGCGTAGCCGATCAGCTCGCCCAGCGAGATGCCGCGCAGGTTGTGCTCCAGCCCATCCTGCAGATCGCGCCAAGTGACCTGCCGGCGCGAGGCGCTGTCGACGGTCACCGTGCGCGCGCTGCTGGATACACCGGTGATGGGACCCAGCTGGACTTCGATGGACCCGTTATCGGCCGCGGCCGCGATGCCGCCGAGGGCGGGGCCCGCCACGATGGCCAGGGTCAACAACACGGTCGGTCGTCGCTTCGTCATCCCCCACGCTCTCGCAAGCCGCGCACCAGCGTCGACATCGTTGAAAGCGTCCCGTTCGCGAACAGTTTGCGTCATGGCGCAAAGGAGACGCAGCAGGTGCGCATTCGCCGTCCCTGGCCGCGCTGGCGCGGCACGGTCGGGAACGTTCACCGCGCTGGAACGGTCCGCCAACTGTCGCCGGACCGTTCGGTCCACCGCGCGATCATATTTTCATTGTGAGCTGCGGATTTCGCGCATCCAGCACCGCGATTGGGATACAACCCGATCACATGTCAAAGCGCACGGGTAAAACGGGGGGCAGGCGGTCATTGCCGCTGGCGTTGGGTTTGATTGCTCTGTTGCTGGCCGGCTGTGGCGGAGGGGGAAGCAAGTACGACATCCCTCCGGGCGCGCTCGACTACGTGTCTCAACAGCAACTGGACAAGCTCGCGGCGCTGGGCCTGCCGATCAACCAGGGTCTCACGCCGCCGGACGTGCAGGGCGCGTACTACGCCAACAGCATGATCCGGGCGGCCACCAGCGTCCCGGGCGACACCATCACCACGTTCGCGAACGAAAGCTTCAGCCTCTCGGGCCAGGCGGCCGACAACACCGTATCGGTCTCCTACGTGCAGGGTCCGGAGAGCGGCGACGGCCTGGGCTCCTTCGTGTCGGGCTCCGGCAGTCACTTCACCATCTTCACGCAGATCACCGGGCTGTACTCGGACATCGCGTTCAAGGACGCCATGCTGCTGTCGGGGGAGATCGCCGCCGACGGGATCCACGACCTGCGGCAAGGACTGCTGCTGACCCAGAAGGGCGACGACCCCACCAACCTCGTCTTGCTGGTGGGCCAGGCGCGCGTCATCGCGGAGAGCGACGGCCTGGCCGCGCGCACGACGACCTCGTCCGCGCTGACCAGCGCCCGTCCCGCCGCCCTGGCAGACGGCGATGGCGCCCCACGGCCCGGCGGCGCAGGAGCGCGCTGATCCCGGCTGCGCGACGACCCCTGCGACAACACCAGCAGCGCCCGCGCGGCAGCAGGACCGTCAGCCATCGCCCGTGTCGTTCGCGGGGATGGCGCGACGCAGGCGCCTGGCCGCCTCCGGGTTCCTCTGCGCGCCGATCAGAAGACAGCGACGACAGCTGACGACCGGCCAGTCGGTGGCGACCCCGCCCGCGTCGGCCAGGGCGCGACCGCAGGTCAGCTCCTCGGGCGGCCAGTGCGGCGTGTGGCACACCACCGGCCATCCGCGCGCGACCATGTCTTCGTGGGTGACCGGCCGGTGGTTCGCGCACCCCGGGCAGGTGACGCGCTCCCACTGCGCAGCCAGACCGTCGCCCACCCGCGCCTTGCCGCACTCGGTCGCCTTGACCTTGTGGGTTGGGCGCTCGCCATCCATCGCCGCCGATACTGAACTACGGTTCAGTATCCGTCAACGGGTCTTGCCCGCTGAATGCGATCGCCCGTGACCAAACTGGCCTGCCGTCATCTGACAGACCAATGCCAGCTGATCTAGAGCTCCGGGAGATAGTCGTCGACGCCTGCCGCCTGGCCGCCTGGGCGAACGCCGCCGGGCGAGAGACGCTCGCGGCGCGCGCCCTCGACGACGCGCAGGCTTTCCTCGAACTGGCCGCGTACGACCTGGGCCCCGCTGACGGCAGCGAGGGCGAAGCCGCCGCATAGCCGACCAACCGGGCAGCGGGCGCGACCGTCCGAGCGGAGCGTCGGGGCGCTGACCATCGAGGCGATGGCGCCCTGGCGGCGGCCATTCCCGGCACCCGCTTCGTCGAGCTGGCCGGCCTCGCCCATAGCTGTCCGATCGACGCCGCACCTCGCGTGAACGCGTTGCTGGCAGACCACTTCCAGTCCGCCACTGGCGCGTAGCCGCTCGGCCGGGCCTGGCAACAGGCGCCGGGTGAATGCCGGTCAGCCTTCGCTGCCCGCGGCGTCGCGCGCCAGCAGGCGGTCGACGCGCGCCACCAGGCTCTTGAACTCGAGCTCTTCGAACAGCGCGCGCGTCCGCAGCAGGTGCTCGCGATCGATGGGCGCGTGGCGCGGGCCCGGAGGCAGCGGAACGTCGCGACGCAAGCGGGCCAGCTCCTCGGTCGCGAGGAGCTGCGGCGCCGCCTGGGACAGCGCCGCCCGGACGCGGACAGGCGTGATCTGGTCCAGGTGCGCCAGCAGGCCGCGCGCGTCGCCGAACCGCGCCACCAGGGACTGCGCGGTGCGCTCCCCGATGCCGGCTACCTTGGGCAGGTTGTCCGTGACGTCGCCCAGCAGCGCCGCCAGCGTGGGAAGCTGCTGGGGGCGAAGCTGGTAGCGCGCCGTCACGGCGGCCAGATCGTAGTGCTTCGGCGGCTGTCCGCGCGCCCCCACGAACAGCACGTCCACCTGCTGGTCGACCACCTGGAACAGATCGTGGTCGCCGCTGACGACACGCACGGGCGTGCCACCGGCGGACAGCTCGCGCGCCAGCGTCGCCAGAATGTCATCGGCCTCGAACCCTGGGGCGACGAAGCGCGGGGCGCCGAACGCCTGCAGCAGGCGCGGCAGCAGGTCGAACTGCGCACGAAGCGGCGGCGCCAGCGGCGCGCGCTGCGCCTTGTAGGCAGCGCTGCGCGCGTGACGAAAGGTCGGTTGCCCCGCGTCCAGCGCGAAGGCCACGCCCGCAGGCCGCTCCTCTCGCAACAGTTTCAGCAGCAGCACGCTCAGCCCGTACAGCGCCGACGTGGGCACCCCCGCGCTGGTGGTCATCTCGGGCAGCGCGAAGAACGCCCGCACGAACAAGGAATGCGTGTCGATCAGCAGGACGCGCGTCCCCGCCGGCTCGACGGCGGCTGCCTGGTCCGTGGTCACCATCGCACGCGCGCTAGAACGTCATCGCCTTCAGCAGGTTTCTCAGGAACTGATCCCCGCACTCACGATAGTTGCGATGGTCCGGGCGCCGGAAGAACGCCCCCAGCTCGGCCTTCGAGACGCGCAGACCAGACTTTTCGATCAGCGACGTGATGTCGCTGTCCTTCAGCTCGAACGCCACGCGAAGCTTCTTCAGCACGGCGTTGTTGGTGATGGGGACCTCCAGCGGCTGGGGCGCGCGGCTGGGATCCTTTCCCCGCTTGTGGATCACCAGGCCGTTCAGGAAGTACGCCATCACCTGGTCGCTGCAGGGCTGGTATCCTTGCTCGTCCTCGGATTTCAGGAACGCCGCCATCTCGGCCTTGCTGACCTCGCCGCCGGCCAACCGGACGATGTCGACGAGGACGCCATCCCCCACATTCAGCAGATAGCGGACACTGCGCAGCACGTCGTTGTTGGTCACGGCCTTCTATAGATCGAAGGGCGCCCGCTTGTCTCGGCAGAGGGGCGCGCTGGAGGAGACAGGAACCCCATGACCCATCCAGATTCTCGCCGCGGCGGATCGCTCCCCTTCCCGTGGGCCGCCGTGCTGGCGGCGGGGTTGATAACGCTTGCCTGCGGCGCCGGGTCCAGCGGCGCGATCGGCGACGCTGGCTCGGGCGGTCAGTCCGGCAGCGACGGAGGGCTCAGCAGCGGAGGCAGCGGTGGAGGCGGATCCGGTGGCGCGCTCGGCAGCGGCGGCGCCGGGGCGACCGGCAGCGGCGCGACGGCGGGCGCTGGCGGCGCGCGTCCCGACGATCTCGACTACGACGTCGTCGTCAACCCTTACGGAACGAACCCTCTGTCTGCCGTCGTCAACTTGCGCGGTCTCCCCGCCAGCGACGTGAGGAGCCTGGGCGTCGTGGTGGCCGGCCAGGACGGCGGCGCGGACTTCGCGAAGACCTACCTCTCCACGGATGCCGAGCTGGTGGCGAACCTGGACAGCTCAGACCTCCCCTTTCCCGTGGGGGGCTACCACGTCCCCGTCTACGGGCTGTACGCCGATCGCGTGAACACCGTCCGCATCCACGTCGACCGCATCGGCCACGATCCGCTGGACATGATGGTGCCGATCGAGACGCCCCTGTCGAGACCGGGCGAGGACGCCTGGGTTCCCCGCATCACGATCGACACCGCCCTCCCCGCGCGGATGGAGCCGGGCTGGACCGTGGCCGAGCTGAACATCGAGACACTGCCCAGTCCCCCCATCGTGTTCGTGGAGTGGACCCGTTACATCGCCTTCGACGAGCAGGGCGCCATTCGCTGGGCGCTGCGCTTCGATGACCTGCCGAAGGGCGAGACGTTCACGCTCAGGCGTTCCATCGACGGCAACTTCCTGACCGGCTCCCTCGACACGCTCATCCAGGTCACGAAGCTGGGTCGCATCACGCGAACGGCCAGGCTGGCCGACCATACGCTGAATCACGAGCTGCTGCAGATCGGCAGCCAGGACAATGGCGAGGGCGTTCTGGACGGGACCGCCAGCCCCTATGTCGGCAACGTGCTGGTCCTGGCTTCGAAGAATGGCGCGACGACCGTCCAGGATCGGATCCTCGAGCTGGACCTGGACGGCGGCGCCGTGCTGCACGAGTGGGATCTGGCCCAGGTCTTCGACCCCACGCGGACCACGTTCGTGGATCCGGAGCAGTGGGCGCCCGGCGCCGGCGACTGGCTTCACGACAACGGACTGGCCTACTCGGCGGCGGACGAATCGCTGGTCGTGTCGGGCCGCCACCAGGGCGTGGCGAAGGTCCGGCGCGACGGCAGCCTGGTCTGGTTGCTGGCGCCGCACAAGGGCTGGAACCCGCCGCAGCTTCAGAAGCTGCTGACCGCGGTGGACGCCGCGGGGATGCCGTACGGCGACGCGGTGCAGGCGGGCGACGCGGCGGCGGGCGATCCCGCGGCGCCCGACTTCGACTGGCCGTTCGGCCAGCACTCGCCGACCTTGCTTCGCAACGGGGATCTGCTGCTGTTCGACAACGGCTATAGCCGTCACTTCGGGCCGCCCTACGCCAGCTACTCCCGCGCCGTGGTGTACCGGATCGACGAGACGGCCATGACCATCCGCCAGATGGGGCAGTTCATCCTGACGAAGCGGGAGTCGTCCTATTTCGTGTCCGACACCTGCCAGCTGCCCGCGACGGGAAATCTGTTCATTCAACCCGGTGGCAGCGCCACCAACCCCGCCGTCGTCAAGGAGCTGACGGCCCAGGTGGCCGATGACGGGACCATCTCGTTCGACACCCTGGTCTTCGACGCAGCGCTGGACATGAGCTGGGCCGACCCGACCCGCTGGTACGTTTACTCGTACCGGGGTCACCGCTGGACCTTCTGAGTCGGTCTGCGGCGCCAGACGGGCGAACTGGCGCGTGCTCGCCGCCGGCTACCAGCCCAGGCGCACCGCGAGCCACAACGCCGCGCAGACCAGCACGCCTGCGATCAGCATCGGCACCAGGGTGGGCACGAAGTACGGGTAAACCAGCATCACCACGCCGGCCACCAGGTGCGGTGGTCGCCCCAGCTTCCGCCCATAGTTGGCCAGCACCAGGCCCACGCCCGAGATCGCGATCGAAGCAGCGAACCAGCCCATCGACAGCTGCACGGTACCTGCAGCATACGCGGTAGGCAGGGCTGGCGCCGCCAGGCCATGAACCCGGGCCGGGCGCGGGGCTACGAGCGCCGCCAGCGATACACGGCGAAGGCGAGCGCCGCGACGGCCACGCCCAGCCCGGCGGGGGCGAAGCGGGCCCAGAGGGCCGGTTCCTTCGCGCGCAACCCCAGCGTGCGCTTCAGCTCCGAAACGTTGACGTGCGCGAGATCCCCGAGCGGTGCCTTCAGTGTGTCTTCCATGACGCCTCTCTGGCCAGGTAGGTCTTCGGCCCGGCGTTGTCAATCGCGAACTGGTCGGGTCGGCCCGCCCTCGCCTCCCGCGACCGACGACCTTACGTTTGCAGGCGATGAGCGTCGATGTTGCGGCTGCCATGCTGATGCCCGGCCCGGCGGGCGAATCGGGGATCGACGTCGGCGTGCAGCGCCGGCTGGCGCGGCGAAACGAGCTGCGGCTTCGCCCCACCCTGGAGACAGAGTTCTCGCTGGACGAGCTGACCGGCGAGATGCTGGACCGCCGCGCGGAGGAGGCGTTCCTCGCGCAGGAGCGGGCGGCGCTGGCGGGCACGCTGGCGAGCGTGCCGGTCGAGCCGGACGGCTTCCTGCGATGGTTCGAAGACCTGCGCGCCGACGGGCCGGGCCAGGGTGATCCGCTGTTCCCCTGGCTGGCCAGGGAGGCGACGCGCGAGCAGTTCCGGTGGTTCCTGGGGCAGGAGGTGGCCGGCGAGGCCGGGTTCGACGACCTGCTGGCGCTGACCCAGTTGAAGATGCCGGTGCGCGCCAAGCTGGAGATGGCGCGGAACTTCTGGGACGAGCTTGGTCGCGGACACGCCGCCGGGGTACACGGGGCGCTGCTGTCACATCTGGCCGATGAGCTGGACGCCTGGCTGCCAGCGGAGGCGATCCTCGCGGAACCGCTGGCCCTGGCCAATCTGATGAGCGCGCTGGCCTGGAATCGGCGCTACGCGTTCCAGTCGCTGGGTGCGCTGGGCGTGATCGAGCTGACCGCGCCCGGCCGCGCCGCGCAGGTCAACGCGGGCCTGCGACGGCTGGGGTGCGACGCGGGGGTGAGGAAGTACTTCGCGTTGCACGCAACGCTGGACGTACAACACGCGGACACATGGAACCGCGAGGTGCTGCGGCCGCTGGTGGCCGCCGATCCGCGCTGCGCGCGCGCCTTCGCCGAGGGGGCGCTGCTTCGCCTGCGGGCCGGCGCGCGCTGCTTCGCCGCCTACCGCGCGCAGCTGTGGAATGCCCGCGCCCACTGAGGTTGCCCCCGTGCTCGACGCGCGTCAGTCGGCGCTGGTCGAGCTGGGGACTGCCCTGCTGTCCAGCGGCTATCGGTTCGTCACGCCCACGCCGGAGAGCCATCGCCGCGTGCTGGAGCGGCCGGCTGATCCGGAAGCGCCCGGCGAGGCGCGGCTGCTGCGGGACGCGTTCGGATGGAGCCGCTTCTTCCCCCTGGCTCGCCTGCCCTCGCGGCTGCGTGGCCTGGCCGGCGCGGCGGGCATCCTCGACCCCGCGCCGGACGGCGCGCTCGTCCGCAGCCGCGTTCGCTTCTCCACCCTGGAAGGGCCCGGCGGCTGCCGCATCTTCCTGCACTCCGCGTACCCCACGACGGGCGCGGACGCGGTCTTCTTCGGCCCCGACAGCTACCGGTTCGCGGCGGCCCTCCGGCGCAGCGTGAAGCCGGCGCGCCGCCTGGTCGACGTCGGCTGCGGCACCGGAGTGGGTGGGCTGCTGCTGGCGGACCGGGCCCGCGAGGTGGTGCTGGCCGACGTCAGCCCGCGCGCGCTGGAGTTCGCGGCGGTGAACAGCGCCCTGGCCGCCCGCGCCGGCGCCTGCGCGCCAGAGGCGATCACCTTGCGAGAGAGCGACGTCCTGGCGAACGTGCCCGGCGAGCTCGACGCCGTGATCTCGAACCCGCCCTACCTGGTCGGCCCGGAGGGACAGGGCGGCCGTCTGTACCGGGACGGCGGTGGCGAGCTGGGCATCGAGCTGGCGTCCCGCATCGTCACGGAATCGCTGGCGCGGCTGGGCGGCGAGCGCGGCGGCCAGCTGGTCCTGTACACGGGCGTTCCCATCATCGACGGCCGCAACGTGCTGCAGGATCGGCTGGATCTCCCGTTGCGCCAGTCGGGCGCGCGGTGGACCTGGGAAGAGCTGGATCCCGACGTGTTCGGCGAGGAGCTGTCCCGTCCCTGCTACCAGCGGACGGAGCGCCTGGCGGCGGTCCTGCTGACGGCCGAGCTGGGCTGAACCGCTCAGTGGCGCGGTGCAGGCGGCAGCCAGCCCAGCTGCTGCAGCCGCGCCTCGTCGGTCGCCATGAATCGC
>Ga0070658_10003763_pt1 | contig 12419 bp, 15 predicted proteins | sample KBSC13metaG_FD_64664 | JGI IMG/M metagenome (GOLD analysis project Ga0070658, IMG submission 64664) | Corn rhizosphere microbial communities from Kellogg Biological Station, Michigan, USA - KBS C1-3 metaG | ecosystem: Host-associated > Plants > Roots > Rhizosphere > Soil ... | reverse complement strand
CGCGTTCGGTACTCAGCGCATTCGCGCGCGCGATCTGGCGTCGTGCCACGCGGCGCGTGCATTGGATTCCCGCTGGTGGCAGCACGCCGCTCGGGGCACTCGGCCATGTGGACGCCGCACTCGAGCTCGTGGCCCAGCTCCGGCGCGATGATCTGACGATGCCCGACGTGATCGTGCTCCCCCTCGGCACCGGGGGCACCACGGCTGGACTCCTCGTCGGCTTGTCTCTCGCCGGTGTGCGCACGCGCGTCGTCGGGGTCCGGGTCGTGCCGCGGCTCGTTGCCAATCGCCGGCATGTACTGCGGCTCGCTCGTCGTACGCGCGTGCTGCTGGAGAGTCTCGCCGGCGAACGAGTGCCACCGCTGGACGAGTCGTTGCTCGACATCCATCACGGCGCCTTCGGCGGCGCGTATGGTCGTGAGACCAGTGACGCCAGCCGCGCCGCTGACCAGCTGCGTGCGGCGGGCGGGCCCCCGCTCGAGGGCACCTACAGCGCGAAGGCGTTCGCCGTCGCACTCGACCGGGCGCAGCGCTCGCCTGACGAGCGCGTGCTCTTCTGGCTAACGTTCGACGGCCGGTGGCTGGCTGCGCCGAGCGATTCCACGACGAGATCAACCGCCCGATGACCGACGCGCTGCCGGAAGTAGTGTTCCACATCTACCCCGCCGACTGCGACATGCTGGGACACGTGAACCACGCCACCATGCTCGGCTTCCTCGAGCGCGCGCGGTGGGAGCTGCTCGAGCGCGAGGAGGTGGGCGGAGTGCGCGACTTCGCACGCGTCCCAATCGTTTCCGTCGTGCGCCACGTGGACATCGACTACTACGCGCAGTCGCTGCCCGGCGAAGACCTCGCGATCCGCAGCGGCCTGCTCGCGATCCGGAACACCAGCTACATCGTGAAGCAGGACGTGAAGAAGGTGCGCGACGGGACGCTCGTCGCTCGCGCGTCCATCGTCTTCGTCGCCGTGGACCGGAGCGGCAAGCCGGTGCGCGTTCCCGCCGAGTGGCACACGCTTCTCCCGCACTGGCCCGAGAACGGCGACGACGCACGATGATTGTCCTGCTGCCGGGAAAACTCGAGATCGCGTACGAGGAGTCGGGAAGCGGCCCGCCCCTGCTGTTCATTCACGGCTGGCCGCACGACCGCACGCTCTGGTCGGGCCAGTTGAGCGGGCTCTCCACCCACGCGCGCTGCATCGCGCCCGACCTGCGCGGATTCGGCGGTTCCACCGTCGCCGGTCCGTACTCCATGGCGCAGTACGCCGACGACCTCGCCGCGCTGCTCGACTCCCTCGGCATCGACCGCGCCGTCGTGTGCGGACTGTCGATGGGCGGCTACGTGGCGATGGCCCTGCTGCGCCAACATCGTGATCGCGTGCGTGCCCTCATCCTCACCAGCACCCGCGCCACCGCCGATACCCCCGAGGCACGTGAGAAGCGGATGCGCCTCATCAGCTTCGTGCGCGAGAATGGCGTGGAGGCGCTGGCCGCGCGCCAGCTCCGCGCCATGGTCGGCGAGACGACGTTCACCTCGCGCCCCGAGCTGCTCGAGTCGCTGCGCCGCCTGATGGCGGCCGCGCCGCTCGACGGCGTGGCCGGCGCGCTCCAGGCGATGGCCGATCGTCCCGATTCGACGCAGCTGCTGTCGACGATCGACCTCCCGACTCTCGTCATCGGTGGTGCGGAGGACACCTTCACGCCCCCCGCCGAGCTCGGCCAGCTCGCCGCGGCCATTCCGAACGCGCGCCTCGAGCTCATCGCTACCGCCGGCCACGTGTGCGCGTTCGAGCGGCCGGCCGCGTTCGATCATCTCGTGGCCGAGTTCCTCGAGACGCTCATGCTCAGCTAGTTTTCGAATTCACTCCAGCCCACCCTCGCACCGCGCCGATGTCGTCCGCCTCCTCCTCCGACACGAATCCGCCCGCCGCACCCGACGCCATCTCGGAGGCAGAGCGCAGCCAGAGCGCACGCATCGGGAGCGTGCTGTTCCGGCATCGCGGCTGGCTGCCGGTGCCCTTCCTGTTCATTCCGCTCATCGTGCACGGCGAAGCGGACCTCTGGAACTGGGTCTTCGGCTTCGTGCTCATCGCCATCGGCGAAGCCATCCGCCTTGCCGGCGTGGCCGCCGCCGGCACGGTGACGCGCCGTCGCTCGCGCACCGTGCAGCGCCTCGTGACGTACGGAATCTTCTCGTGGATGCGGAATCCGCTCTACGTCGGAAACTTCCTCATCTGGATCGGATTCACCGTGATCTCCGGCGTGCTCTGGTTCATCCCGGTCGCCATCGTGCTCTTCGCCGTCGAGTACACGCTCATCGTGCGCTACGAGGAAGGCGTCCTCGAGTCGATCTTCGGTGCGGAGTACCTGGAGTACAAGTCCCGCACCCCGCGCTGGATCCCGCGTCCTCCGGCTGTCCACGAGAGCGGCGAGCATCACTGGGGTGAAGCGTGGCGCTCGGAGCTCTCGACGTTCATGCAGTACGCGGTGCTGACAGCGGCATTCGCGGTGAAGCAGGCGTACGGGTGGTAACAGCTGAGCTACAACTGCCGTAGCAGGTACTTCGTACGCCGTAGAGGGACCCAGCGGGACGCTTGCTCCAAGGCAGCTCTGCGTCGTGTGATGGGACAGTGCGCCGCATCGATGCAAGCGGCGCATTGGATAGGGCTGGATGTCGGTCCGGATACGAAGTACTTGCTACGAGATACTTCAGTCGCGGTGCACGGTACGCAGTAGGTCAGTTGCCGTTGAGCCGCTCTCCGACGTACTGCGTCAGCTCCTCGAACGTGCGCGCAACGAACTCCCCCTCGCTCGGTCCTCCCTGCCGCACCACATCGAGCCGGATCGCGCGGAATCCCGCCGCGAGCGCTCCCCGCACATCCGTCCGCTCGTTGTCCCCCACGTGGATGATCTCGTGCGGTGCGACGCCAAGCGTCTCCACCGCAGCGGCGAAGATCTCCGGGCGCGGCTTCGCGTGGCCGATGTCCATCGAGTAGATCGTCGCCGCGAAGAACTTCCGTGCGCCGTCCTTCTCCAGCAGGCGGTCCTGCGCCCGGCCCGAGGCGAAGCCCGTGTCGCTGATGACGGCGAGGGTGAACTTCCGGCTCAGCGTGCGCAGCATCTGCCAGGCGCCAGGCAGCATCGCAGGCGGGAGCATGAGGAGCGCGTTGTCCACTGCGTCCACCGCGGCGGCGACGTGCCGGCAATTCTCGCGTGGCTGCACCGCGGCGCGCTCGAGGATCCAGCGCAGTCGCTCCTGGGTGGTGTAGCCGCGGTGCTCCTCGCTCCACCAGCGCTCCGCCTCGCGGCCTGACGCTTCGTAGAGCGCGCGAAGCTGTGCGTCGGGAAGCTCGCGCCCGTAGGCGCCGAGGAGCGCACCGACAGCCGTGCGGCGCAGCGCGACGCGCTCGGGAAGTGCGCCTCCCTCGTACAGCGTATCCCAGTAGTCGAACGTGATGGCGCGGATCACGGCGCGCCTCTCGTCGGCGTCGCCCTAGCGGGTCGGACGGCCGGGCGGGTTGTCGCTCTTGAAGACGTCGCGGTTGAGCTGGATGTACTGCTTCAGCTGCACGGGCACGTCCTCCTCGGGGAAGATCGCCGTCACCGGACATTCCGGCTCGCACGCACCGCAGTCGATGCACTCGTCGGGATGGATGAACAGCTGGTCCGGTCCCTCATAGATGCAATCCACCGGACAGACGTCCACACACGCCTTGTCCTTGGTGTTGATGCAGGCTTCGGTAATGACGTAGGGCATGTTCGCCTCAGGTGGTGCGACTAATGACGGAATGAATCCAAGATAATGGAAAAGTAGGTGAGTAGGAGAGTAGGTGGGAATGCGGGTCGGGAATCGCAAAGGGCTCGGTCGGCATCGCCGACCGAGCCCTCGTCATCGTTCGTCCTCACCTGGTCATCCACCCAGCGAGCCACCTACGCCCGCCACGGCGGGCCCGCCCCCGCCTTCCGCTTGAGGTCCGGGTTCTCCCGGTACAGCGTGCAGGTCCGCCCGATCGTCTGCACGACGTCGGCGCCGAGTCGTTCGGCAAGCTGGTGCGATGCGTCCTTCGCCGAGACGTCCGTCGTCTTCGCCAGCGCCACCTTCACCAGCTCGCGCGTACGCAGCGCGTCGTCGAGCGTCTGCAGCAGTGCATCGGTGAGCCCCTGATGACCCACGTGCACCACGGGCGTCAGGTGGTGGGCCTCAGCGCGAAGCTCAGCGCGCTCCTTTGACGAGAGTGTCATGCGCGGCGTACTCGAGGAGGAAGAGCGGATACGGGTTGATCGCCTCACCGTCCCAGTACTTCCCATCGGCCGGCATGCGCATGACCTGGAAGTGCAGGTGCGGCGTGTCTTTCGGCGCGTTCCCCGTGGTGCCGACGAAGCCGAGCGTGTCGCCACGCGCGATCGCCATCCCCTGCACGAGTCCCGGCTGGTACGCGTCGAGATGCGCATAGTAATACACGATCCGTTCCTGCGGGTCGGTCGCGTACACGGTGTTGCCACCGAGCCTGTTCTCGCTGATGCGCAGGATCCGCCCGCTGTCCGCCGCCAGCACTGGCGTGCCGCGCGGCGCCAGGATGTCGAGCGCCCGATGCGTGCGTCCGCCGTCGCGTCCTTCGTCGAACGTATCCTCGAGATCCTTCACCGTCCGGCCGGCGACGGGAATCTCCATCCCGCGCGCCATCAGGTAGTCCACCGCTTCCTCTTCACTGACCGCATTGCGGCCAGGCTTCGTGGGCGCCCCGGCGAGCACCACGGGCCTGGTCGCTGGCTCGCGTGTCGGGACTACGGGAGCCGGGTACGGTCTGACGAGGGTGCGCGTGCAGGCAGTCGTTGACGCGAGCACGAGCAGGAGGGCGAAAGAGCGACGCATGACATGAACGAGACGAGGGTAAGTCGTTTCGCGTCACAGGGATGAGATCGGTAGAGCACCAACGGCTGAGGTGACAGCTCACAGCTGACTGTCCTCCGAAGACAGTGAGCTGCCGTCTGTCACCTCAGCCGTGCAGATTCGGGAATCAGGACCGCTTCAGCCCCACCGACCGCATCACCGCCGCGTACCGCTCGCTCGCCGCAATCGAGGCGAACACCGACGACTCGGCCGACTCGGTCGCGAAGAATGGATCCCGGTTCTTCGCCGCCCGCTCGAGTCGCGTCAACGCCTCGGCAGTATCGCCGAGCCCCAGCGCGATACGCGCGAGCGCCACGTCGGCACCCGGGCCGGCGCGCATTGCTTCCACGCGCGCCTTCGTGCGCCGCGCGGCGTCGAGGTTCCCCGCTACGCCGTAGGCGTAGCCCAGCATCCCGAGCGCGCTGAACGACGTCGGGTCGATCCGCGCCGCCGCCTCCAGGGGCGCGATCGCCGCCACCGGCTGCCGCGCATAGAGCCGCGTGGCGCCGAGCATGAATTGCGTCACCAGCAGCGTGGAGTCGTACGACACCGCGCGTTCCGCCGCGGATACCGCTTCCGCCGTCCGGCCCGACAGCGCGAGCGCCATGGCCAGCGAGCCCACCACCACCGGCGAGGCCGGCTCGATCTGCGCCGCGCGCTCGAGCGATCGTGTCGCCTCCGGAAGACGCCCGACCACGATCAGCAGCTCGCCCAATCCCTGGTGCGCCGGCGCGTAGGCCGGGTTGAGCGCGATCGCGTGCCGGAAGTCGGCCTCGGCCTCGCTCCACCGCCAGTTCCGCGCATGCAGAACGCCGCGCGACGACCACACTTCGGCGAGCGTGCTGTCCAGGGCGATCGCGCGATCGGCATTGCGCAACGCCGACGCGAGCGTCGCCTGCGGTGGCACGTTGGCGTACAGCGGCAGCAGCCCCTCGGCGTCGGCGAGCCCGCTGTACGCGCGCGCCAGCTTCGGGTCGCGCTCGATCGCTTTCTCGAAGTACGAGATCGCCTGCCGCAGCGGAGCTGCGCCGCGCTTGGCGAGCTGGAACCGGCCGCGCAGATAGAGGTCGTACGCCGTCGCCTCCGCCCACGACACCGTGTCCGGACCCGTCGTCGTCGACGAATCGGCCGACGCGAGCGACTCGCTCCCCATCGCGCCACCGACGGCGCCCGTGATCACCCGCGCCAGCTCCTGCTGCACGGTCAGCATGTCCGTCGCGTCGCGCTCGTACATGTCGCTCCAGCGCATCACGCCGTCGCTCACGTCCACCAGCCGCGCCGTGACCCGCAGCCGCTTGCCTTCGCGCTGCACCGTGCCCTCGAGTTGCTGCGCCACGTGCAGCGCCTGCCCGATGTCGCTTGGCGACTTTCCGCTCGCCAGCATTGCCGCCGCACGCGTCGGCGACACGACCCGTACGCCCGGCATCCGCGCCAGCGCGGAGGCCAGCTCGTTCGTGATCCCGGCGGCGAGATACGCGTTGCTCGAGTCGTTGCCGATGCTCACCAGCGGCAACACCACGATGCTCGACGCCACCGGTGCACCCGCCAGCGTCGCCGGCGCGGTGGAAGGCCCGGGACTGCGCAGCGCCACGCTCGCACTCCCCGCCGCGCCGAGGACGATCACCGCCGCGGCAGCCATGCGCCAGTCGCGCAGCATGCTCGACACGCGTCGCTGGCGATGAGTCGCCGCCATCGGCCCACTGATCATCGTCGGCTCGTCGAGCGCGGCGAGCAGCTCCGTTGCGCTCTGCGGCCGCTCGTTCGGCTCGCGCGCCAGGCAGCGCATCACCAGCGCCGACAGTGCGGCCGGCACGTCGGCGCGCACCGTCTCCAGTGCCGGTGCGTCCTCCGTCATGCGCGCCGCGAGCAGCGCGCGCGGTGCGAGCCCCGCGAACGGCGGCACGCCGGCGAGCATCTCGTACGCCGTCACGCCGAAGGCGTAGATGTCGGCGCGATGATCGATGTCGGGATCGGCCGCCGCCTGCTCGGGCGCCATGTACAGCGGCGTGCCGAGCGACGTGCCGGGATCGGTGAGCGTGAGCCCGCGCTCCCCGCCCGACCGCCGCGCCGAACTGAGCGCCTTGGCGACACCGAAGTCGGTGACGGTAGCGGCGCCCGCAGCGAGCAGCACGTTGTGCGGCTTGATGTCGCGATGCACCACGCCACGCTCGTGCGCGTACGCCAGCGCGCGCGCGACGTCCTTGAGGATGGAGACCGCCTCGCGCACCGGCAGCGCGCCCGTACGCGCGATGCGGCCGCCGAGACTCTCGCCTTCCACATACGGCATCACGAAGTACGGCAGCCCCCCCGCATCGCCGGCGCTCAGCACGCCGACGATGTGCGGATGCTGCAGGCCTGCCGAGAGCAGCACCTCGCGCTTGAACCGGTCGACGGAGACGGACGCGGCGAGATATTCCGGGAGGACCTTCACCGCGACGCGCCGCTCCAGCGCCTGATCGAGCGCCACGAACACTCGCGCCATGCCGCCGCCACCGAGCTCGCGCTCGATGGTATATGCGCCGCCGAGGGCGGCGGAGAGCTGGTCGACGAGAAGAGTGGAATGCACGGGCGCGCGGGGTGCGTCAACTGTCTGACAGCAGGAACGTCCGAAAGGATGCGACTTTCGTCAATACGCCGCGCCGGGCATTCCGGTGTCACTCGCCCCCGCCGAGCGCCAGCCGGCTCCTGAGTGCGCACCAGACGTTCGGCCGCTCCGACCTCGGCCGCTGTTGTCAGCCCACGCACTCGGCTAGCTTATCCGCAGCCGAGATCCGAACGGAGAACCCGATGGCGACCAACGACTACACCAATCCCTACGCTGGCAAGTACGTCCCGTTCAAGAAGGGCGGGTGGGGCGTCGCGCTGTTCATCATCCTGCTCACCGCCGCGACGGCGGGTTGGGCGACGTGGATGCACAAGAGCACGTACCTGCACCCGCAGGATCTCCGCATGCGTGCCAAGGGCGCACCGGCGTCACACCCCTGACGTGACACTTCTCACAAAGATGATGTGACGCAAAAAAGTTGAGGCGGCGAGCCAAGTGCTTCGCCGCCTTCGACTTACATGGCGCCTTCCGGGCGAATTGCGGTCCCTGCAGGTACGAATTTCGCACTCGCGTTCGTACAGCAGGTCCAGCCTTCACCGGGAGAGGAGAGATGTCGCTGTCCTTCAGAACGTTGACCGTGTGCACGGTCGGAATGTTGACGCTGAGCGCCTGCGCCACGCGCGGCGCGCTCCGGCGCGGATTGGAAGACGAGCGCAACGCGCGCATCGCTGCCGACAACGCGCAGCAGGGCGACATCGCGTCCCTGCGCACCGATGTCGCGAGCCTGCGCGCGGACCTCACGAGCCTCCGCACCGAGTTCGGCGCGAAGATCGCCGAAGTCGCCCAGGGACTCCAGTTCGTCATGCCGGTCCACTTCGCCTACGACGACGCCACCGTCCGCAACGCCGACATGGCGGCGCTCAACCGGTTCGCCACCGTGGCCGCGAAGTACTATCCGGGCTCGAAGGTGACGGTGGAAGGATTCGCCGACCCCGCCGGCACGATCGAGTACAACCTCAGCCTGTCGCAGCGCCGCGCCAACGCGGTGCGCGACTACATCACGAGTCGCGGACTGGACGGGTCACTCGTCAGCTCCGTCGGCTATGGCGAGTCGCGCCTCGTGCGCCCCGACGCCTCGCGAAACATGCCGGGCGCCGAGCTCAATCGCCGCGTCGTGTTCGTGATCGAGACACCGGGCGAAGCGAGAGCAGCGACGGTGGCAGCGCTGGGACAGTAGGTGGGCAAGTGAGTAGCTGAGGAGGAAGTTGAAAGGGCGCAGCGATCTTGCTGCGCCCTTGTCATTGGTGAAGGTCCGACGCGCTTGGCGGCAAGGCCGCCCGAGTGCGTCAGGCGGTCAGACCTTTTCCATCATCCCCACCACTTCCTGCAGCGTCGTCAGCCCGCGATCGCGCGCGTACCAGCTGCGGATCTCGCGGTAGCGCGCTTCCTTCTCCAGCGCCTGTCCCGGGCCGAGTGCCCACTGCTGCAACGCCGCGGGACGCGGGCCCCACCAGCCACGCTCGTTGAACTCTTCATCCAGTGCGATGACGACAGGGATCGAGCGCGACGTGCCCGTGAGGTGCGCGTCCATGAGGTCGAGATTCTCATCGCGCGCCAGCACGCGGAGATCCACGTTCGGCGCCAACTCGGCGAGGCGCGCAACGACGGGCACCGTGTTCACGGCATCGCCGCACCAGTCCTCGCTCAGCACGAGCAGATGCCACGCGCCACCGAGTGCCGCCACGCGACGAACGAACTCTTCCGGCACGACCGCGCGCCGCCACACGGCGGCCCACAGATCCGCATTCTGCGTAGCGGACGCGAGCATCTCGCCAAACTCCGGCGCGCCGAGGTAGCGCTCGCGCATCGTGATTGTCTCAGTCATGTGGGACTAATCCGCGAATAGGGGGCTCGGTTCCGACTGCATGCCGAGCTCAGGTCTCGCCCCTTCGGTCGGCACGCGCGAATTCGTGTGCGCTGCGTCACGCGGGTAAGTCCCTTGCAGTGTGCGCGGCGCTGTTCCAGTTGCAACAGGACCCTTTCCCGCATGGGAGGTCTACCGTGAAGCGCCACGTCACAGCGGTACTCGCAATGCTGCTCTGTTCCGTCGTCGGACAGGCAGCAGGCGCCCAGAGCAACCTGCTCTGGACGAACTCGGCTCAGGGGGGCGGCCCCGCGCACATCCAGGCATTCGACAAGACCACCGGCGCACTGGTGCGCAGCTTCTCCGGCGCGCCAGGCAACGGACGCGGGATTGTCGTGGTCGGCAACACCGTCTACTACACCATGACGGATGAGAACCTCATCCACAAGATGGACGCCACCACGGGCGCAGATCTCGGCGTCATCACGACCCAGACGCAGAGCATGTCCACCATCGGCTGGGACGGCAGCAGCTTCTGGACCTCCGACTATGCGGGCACCAACCGCGCCTTCCAGATCGCCCTCGACGGTTCGACGATCAAGACGATCACGTTGAGCAGTGCGAATCAGTACATGGATGGCATGGAGTGGTTCAACAACAAGCTGATCGCCAATCGCGATGACCAGGGGCACATCTACGATGTCTACGACCTCGACGGCAACCTGCTCCAGGCGGCGTTCATCACGAACCCCACAAGCGCCAGCACCGGCATCGCGTACGACGGCACGTACTTCTACGCGTCGAACATTTTCGCCCAGTCCTTTGCCCGGTTCAACGGCACCACCGGCGCGTTCATCGACAACGTGATGGCGAGCGGCCAGGACTACATGCTGGTCGAAGACCTCTCGGTGGATTATGCCCTGCGCGAGGATATTCCCGGAACCGTCACCCCTGAACCGACCAGCATCGTCCTGATGGCGACCGGGCTCGTTGGCGTGTTCGGCGCAGTGCGTCGGCGGCGGCTGGTCTGAAGGTCGTTTACCGCTGATACGAGAGACGGGGGCGCCCACTCGGCGCCCCCGTCATCACATGGGCTGCCGTGCGGGAGTGCTCCGGTACGGCAGTTGCCCTCACCACTTCACACGCCTCGAGGAGAATTCATGCCGAACGACAGGACCGATCAGAACGCGCGCCGTGCTGATTCACCGGACGCTCGCGAGCCCCGCACCGAGAACCTCGGCCGCCGCGACTTCGCCGACGATTCGTACGGCGCCACCGAGCGCGAGCAGACGCGCGACCTCAGGCGCGCCGATCCCGGCGACCCGAGCGACCTCGAGGCTGACGACGCGAACGCCGACATGGCCAACGACGAAAACGGCGAGTGAACTCGCGTCTGCCAGTCAGCGTACTGCGGAGCGATTGATCGGCAGGGGAAGACGTCCCGCGTTCCACACCAGGCCGGCGTAGATCGCGTTCGGGAGGTCACCCCTCAGCGGCGCGATCACGCCGGCGTCCAGGTTCAGCGCAGGACGCACGAGGAAAGTCGGCCCGACAAGCAGCGCTACCGTAGACCTGCGAGCCGAGCCGTCGATCGTCGGCGCGCCGAACAGTTCGGCCACACCGCTCCACTGGCGGTGCACTGGGAAGCCGAACGACGCCGTCCATAGCGCATCGTCGGCTGCGGGCGTGGCTGCACCGGCGCCGACACGTGTGTACGTCGCATTGAGATCCATCGCCACGACGCCGAGGTGGCGGCTCGAAATCGCCGTAAGGCCGACGTCCGTGGTGCCGGTACCGCTGCCGTGTGTCGTTGAACCGGTGGCAAACTTCACCGACGGCAGTATCGCGAACGCGCCCAGCAGGCGCGACTCATCGAGCAGGCGCCACTTGAGGCCGAGTGCGACGTCGCCTGCGCTGGCACGCCGGCCGGCCGATGGGAACACGAATGGCGTGGTGACGTTGAGCTGCACGTGCGAGCCGAGCCCGAGTTTCGTCACGATCGGCGCCTGATAGGCACGCGAGCCGCGGCCCGACCGATCCCCTTGCGCGCCTGCCTCGATCTCCACGTAGCCGGGCGCGACGGTGTAGGCGTGCGTGGCGACCGTCGGTCGCTCGGGCTGGACCGCTCGTGGATCGGATGCGGCCTGCTGCGCTGAGGCGCGACTGGCGATGAGGATCACTACCAGCAGGATGCGCCTCATCGTCTCTCCGCGAGTGGAAGCTCGTAGAACCGCGTGTCCACCAGCTCATCCGGCCGGTAACGCGTGATCGGCCGGAAGCCAAGCGACTCGTACAACCTCTGCGCGACCTTCATGTCGTCCAGCGTGCCGAGCCTGAGCGTCGCGTAACCGCGCTCACGCGCTGCCGCCACGAGCGTTTCCATCAGCACACGCCCCACACCGCGCCCGCGCCACGCCTCGTCGACGAACATGCGCTTCACTTCGGCGACGCCCGCGTCGAGCGGCCGGAGGGCCACGCAACCGATCCCCGCATCCTCGTGCACGGCGAGCCACAGGCCGCCGCGCGGCGGCACGTACGGCCCCGGCATTCGCTCGGCATCCGCGCGCATGTATTCGACGCCCGGCGTCGTCGCGCGCACCGCGGCATGGGCGAGCACCAGTCGGCGCACCTCGGCGATGTCGCGCTCGTCGACTGCCGGCCGCACCGTGAACGTTGCGCCGCTGCGGGAGGTCGTCGCCATCAGCCGGCGCGGAAACGCTGAACGCCGCTCCACCGCTCGCCCGCCGCCAGCGTCACCGGGCGATGCACGACCGCTGCCTCCACGCATACCATGCGACGTTCGCCACCCGGCTCGAGGTCGGCGAGCGCTGCGCCCTTCGTCGGCCCGGGGTTCCACACCACTGCGTCGGGGAAAGTGTCGAAGCCGATCTCCAGCGACCGCTCCGGTTCCCACAGCGTGATGGTGCGCGGCACGTCGACGTACACGCGATCCACCTCGCCGTCGAAGTGCAGCGCGTCGCCCGTCTCCTTCACGAGCGCGCCTTGCACGCCACTCTCGCGGTGCTTCGTGCCGCGCAAGCCGACGAGCGTCGTGTCGCGCACGTCGTACACGCGCAGGTAGCTGTGTAGCGCCGTCGTGAACGAGAGCGGAGCGTTGCC
>Ga0070658_10003762_pt1 | contig 12420 bp, 10 predicted proteins | sample KBSC13metaG_FD_64664 | JGI IMG/M metagenome (GOLD analysis project Ga0070658, IMG submission 64664) | Corn rhizosphere microbial communities from Kellogg Biological Station, Michigan, USA - KBS C1-3 metaG | ecosystem: Host-associated > Plants > Roots > Rhizosphere > Soil ... | reverse complement strand
GGGCCTGCTCGCGACGCAGGTGCTGCTCCGAGGCCGCCCATCGTCGGGGCGACACGGCTCACCCCGTACCTCTTGTCTTGACCCGTTCCAGATCAGGGCTAGGGTGCGGGACGTGCCCCTGCCCGACGTCGAGCGCTCGTTGCGCGAGGTCGATCTGCGGGTGACCCGGCCGCGGATGGCGGTGCTGGCGGCGGTGCACGAGCACCCGCACGCCGACACCGACTCGGTGCTGCAAGCCGTCCGGGCGCAACTCGGTGAGGTGTCGCACCAGGCCGTGTACGACGTGCTGCGCGTCCTCACGGCGGCTGGGCTCGTGCGCCGCATCGAGCCGGCTGGTTCGGTCGCCCGCTACGAGGCCCGTGTTGGCGACAACCACCACCACGTCGTGTGCCGATCGTGCGCCGTCATCGCCGACGTCGACTGCGCGGTCCGCGACACCCCCTGCCTCACCGCGAGCAACGACCAGGGCTTCGTCATCGACGAGGCCGAGGTCGTGTACTGGGGCCTGTGCCCCGCCTGCCAGTGAATCCCTGAGAGAGGTAACAGTGAGCGAGAGCGAGAACCCGGCCCTCCCCGGCCCGACGGCCGAGGGCGGACACCGACCGCGGACCAACAAGGACTGGTGGCCCAACCAGATCGACCTCTCGGTGCTCAACCGGCCCGAGGCGTCGTCGGACCCGCTGGGCGAGGACTTCGACTACGCCGCGGCCTTCGCCACCGTCGACGTCGACGCGCTGAAGGCAGACCTCATCCAGGTGATGCACGACTCCAAGGAGTGGTGGCCGGCGGACTGGGGCCACTACGGCCCGCTGTTCATCCGCCTCACGTGGCACGCCGCCGGGACCTACCGCACCGTCGACGGGCGCGGCGGCGCCGGCGAGGGTGCCCAGCGGTTCGCGCCTCTGAACAGCTGGCCGGACAACGGCAACCTCGACAAGGCGCGCCGCCTGCTGTGGCCGGTGAAGCAGAAGTACGGCCGCTCCGTCTCCTGGGCCGACCTGCTCGTGCTCGCCGGCAACGTGGCCATGGAGGACATGGGCTTCACGACCTTTGGCTTCGGCTTCGGCCGCCGCGACATCTGGCAGCCGGAGGAGGTCTACTGGGGCACCGAGGACACCTGGCTGGGCGACGAGCGCTACAGCGGCCCGAACGCGCCGCTCGACCTCGAGGGCAGTCCGTTCGGCGCGGTCACGATGGGGCTCATCTACGTCAACCCGGAGGGACCGCAGGGCAACGCCGACCCGGCCTCGGCGGCACACGACATCCGGCTGACCTTCGGCCGGATGGCCATGAACGACGAGGAGACCGTCGCCCTCATCGCCGGTGGTCACACCTTCGGCAAGGCGCACGGCGCCGGCGACCCGTCCCTCGTCGGCCCCGAGCCGGAGGGCTGCCCGGTGCACAGCGGCGGCCTGGGGTGGCAGAACCAGTTCGGCAAGGGCAAGGCCGAGGACACGATCACGTCCGGCCTCGAGGGCGCGTGGACCCCGACGCCGACCCAGTGGGACAACAGCTTCTGGGACACCCTGTTCGGCTGGGAGTGGGAGCTCACCGAGAGCCCGGCCGGCGCGAAGCAGTGGAAGCCGAAGAACCCCGAGGCCCAGGAGCTCGTCCCGGACGCACACGTCGCGGGGAAGAAGAACCCGCCGATGATGGCGACGACCGACCTCGCACTCATCACCGACCCGGAGTACCGCAAGATCTCCGAGCGGTTCCGCGGCGACCCGGCCGCGTTCGCCGATGCGTACGCCCGCGCCTGGTACAAGCTGCTGCACCGTGACATGGGCCCGGTCAACCGGCTGCTCGGTCCGTGGGTGCCGGAGGCGCAGATCTGGCAGGACCCCGTCCCTGCCGGGACTCCTGTCGCCGACGTCGCCGCGGTGAAGAAGGCGGTGCTCGACTCCGGGCTCTCGGTGTCGGACCTCGTCCAGGCCGCGTGGGCCTCGGCGGCCAGCTTCCGCAGCACGGACCTCCGCGGTGGTGCGAACGGGGCTCGCATCGCCCTGGCGCCCCAGAAGGACTGGGCCGTCAACGCACCTGTCGCGGGCACGGTGGCGAAGCTCAAGGAGATCGCGTCGGCTCAGGGCATCTCGCTCGCCGACGCCATCGTGCTCGGCGGCGCGGCTGCGGTGGAGAAGGCCGCTGCCGACGCCGGCGTCACGGTCACGGTGCCCGTCTCGACAGGCCGCGGTGACGCGACGCAGGAGCAGACCGACGTCGACTCCTTCGACGTGCTCGAGCCGCGCTTCGACGGGTTCCGCAACTACCTGCAGCCGGGCTCGAAGCTCGCGCCGGAGGCGCTGCTGGTGGAGCGCGCCTACATGCTCGGCCTCACGCCGAAGGAGATGACCGTGCTCGTCGGCGGCCTGCGCGTCCTCGGTGCGGGCGTCAACGGCCACGGTGTGTTCACCGACCGGGTCGGTGTGCTGAGCAACGACTTCTTCGTCAACCTGCTCGACTCGATCCCCGGTGGCTGGACGACGTCGTCGTCGGACGCCAACGTCTACGAGGCGGGCGGCAGGACGGCGACAGCGGTCGACCTCGTCTTCGCGTCGAACTCGATCCTTCGCGGCATCGCCGAGGTCTACGCAGCCGACGACGCAAAGCAGCGGTTCGTGAACGACTTCGTCGCAGCATGGACGAAGGTCATGGAGAACGACATCTTCTAGGACGCGGCGCTCCCCGTTTCCACAGCACCAGGGTGCTGTGGAAACGGGGGGAGTGCGTACGTTCTGGCCATGACGCGCACCGTCGCCCTCCTCGGCGCCACCGGCTACACCGGCCGCCTCGTCGCGGCCGAGCTCGAGCGCCGCGGCATCCCTCACCGCCTCGGCGGTCGCTCGAGAGAGCGGCTCGCCGCCGTGCCGTCGACCGGTGAGCGGTACGTCGTCGACATCGGCGACCCGGCCTCGCTCGACGACTTCGTCGACAGCGTCGACGTGATCGCCAGCTGCCTGGGCCCGTTCGCGCTGCACGGCCGTCCGGCCGTCGACACCGCGGTCCGGCACGGGCTGCCGTACGTCGACTCGACCGGCGAGTGGTCGTTCATGGCGGAGGTCTACCGCCGGCATCGCGGCTCCGGTCCCGCGCTGGTGCCGGCGTGCGGGTTCGACTACGTGCCCGGCGATCTCGGCTCGGCCGTCGCCGCCGCATCGCTGGGCACCGCGCCGACGGAGATCGACGTGGTCTACCAGATGAGCGGCGGTGGCACCTCACGCGGGACGGCGAAGAGCGGCCTGGGGATGCTGTCCTCGGTGCGCCCACGGATCGGCCGCCTCGACGTCGAGGGCGCGCCGCCGGCGATGACGCTGCCGTGGGGCGAGCAGTGGACCGTCCCGCTGCACCAGCCGCAGGCGACGGTGCGCACGGGCTTCGCGGCACCGGGATGGGCGGCCACTCTGGGCGGGGTCGTCGCGCCGCTCGCGGTGCCGGCCCTGCGGCTGACCCGGCCGCTGCTGGACCGGCTCGTCGAACGCATGCCGGAGGGCCCGTCGGAGGCGGCGCGTGGTGAGACGGTGACGTCGACGTGGTCGTTCGCCCGCTCCGGCAAGGAGCAGGTGGGCGTGCGCGTGCAGGTCCGGGACGCCTACGGCATGACCGCGCGCTTCCTCGTCGCGGCGTCGCAGCAGATCTCGGGCACCGGCGCCCTCGCGACGGCAGAAGCCTTGGACCCCAAGGGCTTCCTGGACGCCATGGCGTACGAGGACGAGTGCGGGTCTCTGTCGTGGGACCTCGTGTGAGCGACTTCGACAAGGAGTACTGGGACGCGCACTACGCGGAGGCGTCCGGCTCCTCCCAGGGCGGGAGCCCCCACCTCGCCGCCGCTGTGCGGGGGCGCACGCCGGGCACGGCGCTCGACGCAGGGTGCGGGCCTGGCTCGGACGCGCTGTGGCTCGCCGCACAGGGCTGGCGCGTCACGGCCGTGGACGTCGCCGCCGCTGCGGTCGAGCAGGCGAAGGCGCAGCCAGGTGCCGACGACGTCACCTGGGTGGTCGCCGACGTCGCGAGCTGGGAGCCGACCGACGCGTTCGACGTCGTGACGTCGCACTACGTCCACGTGCCCGGTGACTTCTCCGACCTCGTGCGCCGGCTGAGCGACGCGGTGCTGCCCGGCGGGCTCCTGCTCGTCGTCGGGCACGACACGGACTCCGACGGCGGACACGCCCACGGCTCCCACCTCGACCTCGACAGCGCGGTCGCGGTGCTCGCGCAGGACGAGTGGGAGGTCCTCGCCCAGGACCGCCGGCCGCGAGCGATGACCCGTCCCGACGGCACGGCCTTCGAGATCCGCGACGTCGTCCTGCTGGCCACCCGGCGCTGACGTCAGGGCTCGACGTAGCGGGCGCCGACCGCAGCGGCCAGGCGGCGGTCCGTGGACGACGCCCCGTAGAGCACGGACGTGGTCGGGTCGACACCGTGCTCGTGGCAGAACGCCAGCACCAGCCCGGGCAGCGGAGGGCGGCACCAGCAGGTCGGCGGTCCAGCCGGGTGCGGGCACACGGCCGTCACAGCACCGGGCAGCACGGCGGAGGTCTGCCAGCCGTAGATGAGCGCCGGGCCTGACGGCGTCGGGACCCGGTCGACGACGCCCGCGGCGACGAAGGCGCCAGGGACGCCGGGTCGCGAGGCTCGTACGAAGGGCACGCGCACCACCTCGGCGAAGCCCTCGTCGGCGTCCGGCGGTTCGAGCTCGCGCTGCATGCGCAGCTGTGACCCCGGCAGCATGAGCCCGGGGTGCTGCTTCGCGAGCGCCTTCAGCTCCTCCGGAGCGGGCAGCCGGCCGAGCAGGTCGAGCTGGCGGAGCACCAGGTTGACCTGAGCCTCCGCGAGCGGGGTGTCCAGCCAGACGCAGGTGACCGGCACACCATGGCGCCGCGCGACCTCGACGACGCGGTTCCGGGACGCGCGCGTGACATGGGTGTTGTCGACCACGACGCGCTCCGCGCCTGACGCCAGCAGCGCGTCCAGCTCGAGCACGAGGCCACCCAGCGAGCCGCCGCGCTCGTCGCGGTTCAGCCGGGCGTAGCCGACGAGCTCCCCGGCCAGCCGGGTCTTGCCCGCGCCCGCGATGCCGACGACCAGGCGCAGGTCGGCTGTCCTCCGTACCTCGACGCGGGGCTCGTCGACGACGGGCGCCTGAAGGTCGAGCGCCGCCACGGCGGACCGCACCGCAGTGGGCGTGCGTGCTCCGACGACGGGCACGACGACGGGCGACTGCGCCAGCACCCAGGCCAGGTCCTCGGCTGCCCGCTCGCGGCGCACCCGGCGCGGGCCACCCAGCGGCGAGTGCGCGAGGACCTCGACACCCGCCTCCTCGCAGCGGCGGACGACTCCCCCACGGACTGCCGAGTCGTCGTAGCGGCTCACGGCGACCTGCACGGCGGACACCGGCACCAGTGACAGCGCCTCGTCCAGCTGGGCCCGGTTGACGTTGCAGACGCCGATGCGGCGGACGAGCCCCTCGTCCAGCAGCTTGCCGAGGGCGCGCAGCGAGGTGGACCACGGCACGTTGTGGTCCGGGGCGTGGAGCAGGTAGAGGTCGATCGGCACGCCGTCGAGCGCCTCGAGGCTCTCGAGGCAGTCGCGCCGGATCGCCGAAGCCCGACCGTCCGGCATCCACGCGGCGCCCGACCGCACCATCCCGCCCTTGGTCACGAGCCGTGCGGAGGTCCCCCGCAGCAGCGGCGCGAGCAGCCGCTCGTTGTCCCCGTAGGCCCGCGCGGTGTCGAAGAGCGTGATGCCCGCGGCGAGCGCCTCGCCCACGACGGCCGGCAGGTCATCAGGGGCGATGCGCATGCACCCGAGGCCGAGCCGCACCTAGAGCTCGGTGACCGTGAGCTCTCCGTCGGCGTACTGCCGGCGCAGCACCTTCTTGTCGAACTTGCCGACGCTCGTCTTCGGCACCTCGGCGATGAAGGACCACCGCTCCGGCAGCCACCACCTCGCGACCTTGTCGGACAGGAACTCCCGCAGCTCCTCAGGTGTCACGCCGGCGCCCTCGTCGACGACGACGCACGCGAGCGGCCGCTCGTCCCACTTCTCGTCGGGGACCGCGACGACGGCCGCCTCCCGCACGGCGGCGTGACCCATGAGGGTGTTCTCGAGCTCCACCGACGAGATCCACTCGCCGCCGGACTTGATGACGTCCTTGGCCCGGTCGGTGATCTGCAGGAAGCCCTTGGCGTCCAGCGAGGCGACGTCGCCGGTCCGGAGCCAGCCGTCGTCGAACTTCGCGGGGTCGGGGTCGAGGTAGTAGGAGCCGGTGATCCACGGGCCACGCACCTGGATCTCCCCGACGGCCTCGCCGTCCCAGGGCTGCACGCCCTCCTCGCCCATGATGCGGGTCTCGACGCCGAAGGTGATGCGGCCGGTGTGCGCACGCCACTTCCACTCGTCGTCGCTCCCCGGCACGGCGTCCCGCACCGGGTGCGCCACGGCGGCCAACGGCGAGGTCTCCGTCATCCCCCAGGCCTGGATGATCCGCACGCCGTGTCGCTCCTGGAAGGCCTTCATGAGCGACAGCGGAACGGCGGACCCGCCGCACGGGACGAGGCGCAGCGACGACAGGTCGGTCGGGTTCTTGTCCACGTAGGCCAGCAGGTCGTTCCAGATCGTCGGCACGGCACCCGCGATCGTCGGCCTGAACGTCTCGATCATCCTGGCGATCGGCTCCGCCTGCAGGAACCGGCCGGGCATGACGAAGTCCGCGCCCGCCATCCAGGCCGCGTAGGGCAGCCCCCACGCGTTGGCGTGGAACATCGGCACGATCGGCAGGACGCGGTCGTCCTGACCGACACCGAACACGTTCGTGGTGCCGACGGCGAGTGAGTGGAGGTACGTCGAGCGATGGCTGTAGACGACGCCCTTGGGGTTGCCGGTCGTGCCGCTCGTGTAGCACATCGCAGCCGCCGACCGCTCCTCGACGACGGGCCACTCGATGCTGTCCGGGGCCTCCGCGAGCAGGTCCTCGTAGCGGTGCACCGGCTTGCCCAGCACGGAGCCGTCCCCGTCTCCGACGAGCACGTAGCACTCGACGGTGGCCAGCTCGGCAGCCACCTTCGCCAGCAGCGGGAGGATCGTCGCGTCGACGATGACGACCTTGTCCTCGGCGTGGTTCGCGACGTAGGCCAGCTGCTCCGGGAACAGCCGCAGGTTCAGGGTGTGGAGCACTGCCCCCATCGAGGGCACCGCGAGGTAGGCCTCGAGGTGCTCCTGCGTGTTCCACATGAACGTGCCGACCCGGTCGCCCTCGCCGACGCCGAGGCCACGCAGCGCGTGGGCCAGCCGGATCGCGCGGGCACCGACCTCGGCGAAGGTCGCCGTGCGGTGCGTGTCGCCCTCGTACGTCACGACCGTGCTGTCGGCATAGACCCGCCGGCCGTGCTCGAGGATGGCGCTGATGAGCAGCGGCGCGTCCTGCATCGTGCTGTCGACCACGATCGTCCTCCCTGGTGTCGGACTCGATCTCACCCGGTGAGGTCGGCCCCGCGCAACCTGCTGACCGCCTCCGCCAGCACCTCCGCCCTCTTGCAGAAGGCGAACCGCACGAGCGTCCGGCCGACGTCGCCGTCGCAGAACACCTCGGTCGGGATGCCGACGACGCCCGCCCGCTCCGGGAGGGCCCGTGCGAAGTCGCTGCCTGACGTCCAGCCCAGGGCGGCGACGTCGACCTGCACGAAGTACGTGCCGTCCGAGCGCAGGACCTCCAACCCGGCTTCCGCGAGTCCTGCCGCGAGCAGGTCGCGCTTGGTCTGCAGCGCGTCGCGCAGGCTTGCTACCCAAGGCATCTCGTTGTCGAGGGCATAGCCCACGGCAGCTTGGGCGGCACCGTGAGCGGTGAAGGTGAGGAACTGCTTCACCGCCGTGACCGCGGTGACCAGCTCAGGGGTGCCCGTCACCCAACCGGTCTTCCAGCCCGTGACCGAGAACGACTTGCCCGCGGACGAGATGGTCACCGTCCGCTCGGCCATGCCGGGCAGGGTCGCGATGGGGACGTGGGTCGCCCCGTCGAAGACCAGGTGCTCGTAGACCTCGTCGCTGATGACCAGCAGGTCGTGCTCGACGCAGAGCGATGCGACGTCGCGGAGCACGTGGTCGGGCAGCACCGCGCCCGTCGGGTTGTGCGGCGTGTTGAGGAGCAGCACGCGGGTCCGGGGTGTCAGGGCGTCTCGGAGGTCCTGGGGGTCGAGGGTGAAGCGGTCGCCGGTACGCCTGAGGGGTACGGATCTGCGTACTCCTCCTGCCAGGGCGATCGAGGCGGCGTAGCTGTCGTAGTAGGGCTCGACGACCAGCACCTCGTCACCCGGCTCGACGAGGGCCAGCACGCTCGCGGCGATCGCCTCGGTGGCCCCGACCGTCACGAGGACCTGCGTGTCCGGGTCCAGCACGACGCCCCAGCAGCGGTCCTGGTGGCGGGCGACGGCCTCGCGCAGGACGGGGACGCCGCGACCCGGCGGGTACTGGTTCAGGCCGTTTCGCAGGCCGCGCGCGTGCTCCTCGAGCATGCGCTCCGGGCCGTCCTCGTCGGGGAAGCCCTGGCCGAGGTTCACCGACCCGGTGCGCAGGGCGAGCGCCGACATCTCGGCGAACACGGTCGTGCCGAAGCCCTGCATGCGCTGCACGAGTCCCCCGGCCACCCGTCGACCGTAGCGGCAGCGTCAGAGATGGGTGATGTTCGGCAACCTCTCTGGCGGTCCAGCAAGGGCGGGGATAGCGTCCACATCGCGGGGTCCGAGCGGTGGGCAGCTCCCACAGCCGCCCGAGGGACTCGCAGAGACGGGACGTGCACGGCATGAGGATGGACGTCTGGACCAGTGCGACGGGGCGCACTGCCGTCGTCGCGCCCACCGGCGAGCTGGACATCGCGAACGCCGTGGACCTCCGCCGGGCGCTGACGGCCGCCGTCGAGCGCCCCGGGGTGCGCCTCGTCGTGGTGGACCTGCAGTCGACGACGTTCGTGGACAGCACCATCCTCGGCGTGCTCGTCGGTGCCGTCCGGCGAGGGAGCCGGCGGGCCGTCCAGGTCGTGCTGACGGCGCCGCGCTCGCAGGTGGCTCGCACCATCTCCCTGACCGGCCTGGACCACCTGCTGCCAGGGCAGGAGCGCCGCCGGCTCCGTACTGTGATCTAGGTCCCGGTGATCTAGGGCCCGGACTTCCTCGCCCCCAGCGGGGTACCCGGCACGTGTGGAGCGCGCCGAGAGAGCCGTAGCGGCCCTGGTCGTGCTGGTCCTCCTCGTGGCCGGCGCCTGGCTGCTCGCCGGGCCCGCCCGCGAGACGCACGACGACATCGCGGCGCAGCGCCGGCTGGTGGCCGCCCAGCTGACCACTCTCCAGCAGGCACTGCAGGTCCAGCACGAGCAGCTGGCCATCGCCCGCGAGCAGCTGCAGGTGTCGCAGCAGACGCAGTCCCTGGTACGGGAGAGCCTCGGGGCGACCCAGGACCTGAGGCAGCTCGCTCAGCAGCTGCTGACCGCCGCCCGGTCGACCGACGCGAAGGCCGCCGACCTGACCGCGCTGAGCCGTCAGCTGCTGGCCGTGGCCGCCACGATCCAGCGCCTCGCGGTGGCCACCGAGCAGCACGCGGCAAACCTGGACCGGAAGGTGCCGTGACCCTGGCCTCGAGGCGATTGGAAGCGGTCGCGGTGGGCAGATCCGGCGCATGACCCGCCTTGCCGATGACCTCCGCGCAGCGCTCGACGAGGGCCGTCCCGACCTGATCGAGGTGAGCAGCCCGGTCGACCGCAGGGACCGCTTCGAGGCCCTGCAGCAGCTCTACGCGCTGCATCTCGCACCGCTGTCGACGCTGGGCCACCGCGTCGTGCTCCAGCACTCCCCCGTCCTGGCCGAGCTGCGCGCGCGGCTGGAGGCCGAGTGGGTGCACGAGCTGGACCGTGCCGTGTCGCGCGTGGAGGCGACGACGCCCGAGGACGTGCACGAGGCGCTGCTCGACATCGCTGTGCACGACCGGCTGCCGGAGGTCTACACGTGGCTGGCCCGGCAGGCGTCGTGGGAGGAGCTCGTCCACTTCCTCGCTGTGGAGGGCGGCCCGGACGGCGGGTTCGACGACCTCGTCGCGATCTGCCAGGTGGGCCTGTCCGGGGAGCCGAAGCTCGAGCTCGCGACGAACTACTGGGACGAGATGGGCAACGGCACGCTCTCCAAGGTCCACACCGTGCTGCACGACGACCTGGTCCGTGCCTGCGCGCTGCCGCGTGACGTCGAGCTCCCGGTCGAGGCCCTCGAGCGGTCGGCCCTCAACGGGCTGCTGGCGACCAACCGCTACCTGCAGCCGGAGCTCGTGGGCAGCCTCGGCATGACCGAGCTCCAGGCGGGACCGCGGTGCCGCCGCGTCGTGCAGGCACTGGAGCGCCTGGGCGCCCCCGCCGACGCGTTCCCGTTCTACACCGAGCACGCCGAGGTCGACCCGCGGCACGGCCGCGACTGGGTCGAGAACGCGGTGAAGCCGCTCGTCGCCGCGGATCCGTCGTGGGGTCCGCGGATCGTCCGCGGCGCAGCCTGGCGCGCGTGGACCAACCTGCAGTTCTTCTCGGCCGTGCGGCCGCAGCTGCTGGCGGCCTAGCCGCGCGGGAGGGCGTGAATGCCCCCGGAGTACTTCATCGTGCCGCTCGGGGTGTCGTAGTAGTAGTCGTAGACACCGCCGTTGCCGTCGTGCTGCGTCGGGCTCAGCCACGTGAGGTCGACCTGCGGGTCGACGAAGCTCGAGCCGTAGGTGTTGATCGAGGCGATGAGGTTCGACGCGGCCTTGGTCGGCATCGCGTCCCAGCGGTTCTTCAGCGCCCGGATGACGGAGCAGTACATCATCTCCGACGTCTCGTTGAAGCCCTGGCCCGTCGAGATCTTCTTGGACACCATGAGCTGGTAGCAGGACCGGCGGGCGCTGTTGGCCCACTTGCTGGTCGGCGACTTCGCGTCGGCGATGTCGAAGCTCGGGTCCCAGCCGATGCCGATCGCGCCGTTGAGCTGGCTCGCGTCGACGAGCTTGATGAGGACCTGCATGTTGTTGCCGCTGTTGATGCCGTAGCGCGGGTGGTACTTCTGGTTCTGCGCGGCCTGCATGAAGAACAGCGATGCGACGCCGTTGTCGTCGTAGATGATCACGTGGGTGATGCCGGAGGCCCGGAAGTCGAGGACCGCGTTGTTGATCTGCGGCTGCATCTTGGACAGGTCGTCGTAGGAGTCGTGGGCCGGGACGTAGACGACCTTGGTCGCGGCGTAGCCCGCGGCCTTGAGCGCCGGGAGCATCGAGCCCTGCACGGCGGGCTTGAAGCCTGGGTAGTCGTAGGTGATGACGCCGACCTTCACGGGCTGCGTGGCGCCGGCCTTGCCGTTGATGTTGTCCCAGGCCGAGAAGTACTTCTCGCGCACCATGGCCGGGACCTGCTGGCGGGCGCGCCGGTCGAGGTTGAAGCCGCCGAGGACGACGAGGTCCGAGTACTGCTTCAGCGTCGACTCGCTCACTCCGCCGGTCGGGCCGTCCTCGAGCTGCGGGATCCCGCGCTTGCGCATGCACTCGTTGAGGGCGCTCCCCGCGAAGTTCACGATGGCGACCTCGATGTGGTTGTCCTGCGTGAACAGAGCGCAGGCCTGGGCGTCCTGCTGGTCGTAGCTCGCCGAGCCCGGGTTGACGTCGTAGCCGAAGAACACCGGCTGGATCTTGCGGCCGCCGAGCCCGCCGTGCGCGTTGGCCTCGTCGACGAAGGCCTGCGCGTAGCGCTGCATGTCGCCGAGGGTCGCGCCCTGCACGCCGATGGCCTGGAAGCCGGCGGCGGCGTCCTTGACGAAGGTGATGCCGACCTGGATCGGCTTGGTGGAGCCGACCACTGCACCGGGCGCCGCGCCACCGCTCCCGCCGACCGAGCTGCCCGTCCCGGTGCCCGCGCCACCGCCCGTGGTTCCGAGGCCGCCCGAGCCGGAGCCGGTGGAGCCGCCGGTCGTCGACCCGCCGAGCGCCGACCCGGTGGAGGAGCCCGAGGGGCCGCTTGTGCCGGAGGTGCTCGCCGCGCCGCCGAGCCCGTCTCCGGTGGTCAGGCCGGTCCCGGACTGCTGGGAGACGGGGACGGTCGTGCCGCACGCGGCCAGGGCCAGGCCGAGGCAGGCACCTGCGGTGAGACGAGCAACCTTCGGACGTGCGACGGAGCGCATGCTGGGGGCCTTTCTGCGGCGTTGCTCCGACGTTAGGGATCTTTCGCCGCGACCTGCAATGTCCGAAGTGTCCAGCCAACCGCCCCAGAGGTGGGGATGATCTCTACTGCGGCGCGAGAGCGACCGCGGTGGTCGTGTCGCTCTGGCCGTAGTACGCCAGCCACTGCCCGCGGAAGCTCACCAGGCCCTCGACGAACGTGACGTTCGGGACCAGACCGGCCTTCTCCTCCGGCGTGCTCGGGGCGAGCCAAGGCTC
>Ga0070658_10003761_pt1 | contig 12421 bp, 16 predicted proteins | sample KBSC13metaG_FD_64664 | JGI IMG/M metagenome (GOLD analysis project Ga0070658, IMG submission 64664) | Corn rhizosphere microbial communities from Kellogg Biological Station, Michigan, USA - KBS C1-3 metaG | ecosystem: Host-associated > Plants > Roots > Rhizosphere > Soil ... | reverse complement strand
ACCGGCGAGAAGCTCGCCGACTTCGACGTGTTCCATCCCGAGCGGATGGCCTCGCGCATCCTCGGCATGGGCGACGTGCTCACCCTGATCGAGCAGGCCGAGAAGACCTTCGAGGCCGACGAGGCCGCCCGCATGGCCGAGCGCATGATGGGCCCGGGCGAGCTCACTCTCGAGGACTTCCTCGAGCAGATGATGATGGTTCGGCGGATGGGCCCCATCGGCAACCTGCTGGGCATGTTGCCGGGGATGGGTCAGATCAAGGACCAGATCAGCCAGATCGACGACCGCGATCTCGACCGGATCGCCGCCATCATCCGGTCGATGACGCCGGCGGAGCGGCAGGACCCGAAGATCATCAACGGTTCCCGGCGGCTTCGGATCTCGCGGGGTTCCGGCGTCACCGTCACCGAGGTCAACAACCTCGTCGACCGCTTCTTCGAAGCCCGCAAGATGATGAAGCAGATGACCGGCTCGCTGCCGGGCATGCGGCGGGCGCAGAAGCGGGCCACGAACAAGGGCAAGAAGGGCAAGAAGGGCAAGGCCAAGGGCGGGCGTCCGGCCGCCGCCGGGCGGATGCCGGGCGCGCTGCCGGCCGGGTTCGACCCGAGTGCGCTGCAACTGCCGCCGGGGATGAAGCTGCCGCCGGGCATCAACCCCGACCTGTCCAACCTGAAGCTTCCGCCCGACCGCTGATGCGCTGACAAGTCCGCGGCGTTTGATGCCGATGACGCTCTCGTGAACTGCCATGCGTGCGGGGCGGTGCTGACGCCTGCGGCCGAGTGGTGTGGGCAGTGTTATGCCCGGGTTCCGGCCGGCACGCCGTTCACGCCGTACACGCCGTTCACGCCGGGCGCGACGCTGCCGACCGAGCCGGTGCGCTGGCGAACCACGCGCTGGGGCAAGACGCCGACAACGTTCGGGCCGCTCGGGCGAGTCCTCGCGACCATCGGCTTGCTCATCCCGCTGGCGATCATGATCGGCGGCGGGTTCGCGGTGATCTTCTCCTGGGGCGGTGCGGCGGTCTACGCCGCCGTGATCCTGCCCTGGGGGCTGCGCGACGTCTGGCAGCAGGGACGCCTCCCGCAGCGCTGACCCCTTGCAACCGGCGGTCGTCTGGCAGAATGGTCGGCGAGCACTCGCCGGGCTCGGGCCCTCTACCTGTCTCCGGCGTGTCCAGGGCCAACCGGGCGCTGCACCCCCACGCAGCGCGCCGCGCGTCCCCACCCGTCGTAGGAGAAACCGCCTCGTGGCAACCAAGATCCGCCTCATGCGCCTGGGCAAGATCCGGGCGCCGTACTACCGCATCGTCGTCGCCGACTCGCGCACCAAGCGCGACGGCCGCGTGATCGAGACCATCGGCAAGTACCACCCGAAGGACGAGCCGAGCCTCATCGAGGTCGACTCCGACCGCGCGCAGTACTGGCTGTCCGTGGGCGCGCAGCCCACCGAGCCGGTCGCCGCGATCCTGCGCGTCACCGGCGACTGGCAGCGCTTCAAGGGCGAGCCGGCGCCGAGCGAGGGCGTGAAGACCGCCGCGCCGCGTCCGGACCGCAAGGCGATCTTCGAGGCTGCCGCGAAGGAGACGCTGGCCGACGCCGACGCCGGTGCGGCCAAGAAGGCAGCCCCGCCCAGGAAGGCGGCCGCCGAGGCGCCCGCTGAGCCCGCCGTCGAGGCAGGGGCTGAGCCTGCCGCCGAGACCCCGGCCGCCGAGACCCCGGCCGCCGAGACCCCGGCCGCCGAGACCCCGGCCGCCGAGACCCCGGCCGCCGAGACCCCGGCCGCCGAGACCCCGGCTGAAGCACCCGCTGAGCCCGAAGCCGCCGTGACCACCGAGGCTGTGGCAAGTGACGATGCCGCGGCCACCGAAGACGCGGCCTCGGCAACCGACGCCGCGCCGGCGGACACCGCCGACGCTCCGGCCGACGAGAGCTGATGCTCGAGGAGGCGCTCGAGCACCTCGTCCGCGGCATCGTCGACCACCCGGACGAGGTCCAGGTGGACCTGCGCACCCAGCGCCGCGGTCGCGTGCTCGAGGTGCGTGTGCATCCCGACGATCTCGGCAAGGTGATCGGTCGGGGTGGCCGCACCGCACGTGCGCTGCGCACCGTGATGGCCGCACTCGGCGGCCGTGGCGTGCGGGTGGACCTGGTCGACGTCGACCGCCAGCGTTGACAACCCAGCGTTGACAGCAAGGGGGACGGGGGCGTGCAGCTCGTCGTCGGGCGGATCGCACGCGCCCACGGCATTGGCGGCGAGGTCTCGGTCGAGGTGCGCACGGACTCGCCCGAGCTGCGCTTTGCCGTCGGTGCGCGGGTGGAGACCGACCCGGCCGAACGCGGCCCGCTGACCGTACGCCGGACCCGCTGGCACTCGGGCCGGCTGCTGGTGAGCTTCGACGAAGTGCCCGACCGAACCGTCGCCGAGGAGCTACGCGGCACGCTGCTCGTCGCGGACTCCGCCACCAGCCCGCCGGTCGACGATCCGGAAGAGTTCTGGGACCACCAGCTGATCGGGTTGGCCGCGCTCAGCGTCGTCGGCGACCGGCTCGGCGAGGTCGAGGACGTGCTGCACGCGCCGGCCGGCGACCTGCTCGTCGTTCGCACTCCGGCAGGCGGGGAGCTGCTGGTGCCGTTCGTGCGGGCCATCGTCCCCGACGTCGACGTCACCCGCGGCCACGTCGTCGTCGACCCGCCCGACGGCCTGCTGGACCTGTAGGAGCGGTCATGCGGATCGACGTCATCTCCATCTTCCCGGACTACCTCGACGCGCTCGAGCTGTCGCTGCTCGGCAAGGCCAGGGAACGCGGTCTGGTCGACGTGCACGTGCACGACCTGCGGCGGTGGACCGACGACGTGCACCGCACCGTCGACGACACGCCGTACGGCGGGGGCCCCGGCATGGTCATGCGGCCGGAGCCGTGGGGCCGGGCTCTCGACGAGGTCGTGCCGGCCGCGCCCGACACGGCTCCGGTGCTGGTGATCCCGGCCCCGTCCGGGCGGAGGTTCACCCAGGCGGATGCGCGCGAATGGGCCGAGCTTCCGTGGCTGGTCTTCGCACCGGCGCGCTACGAGGGCATCGACGCGCGGGTTGCCGACGATGCGGCTCGGCGGATGCGGGTCGAGGAGGTGTCGATCGGCGACTACGTCCTCGCCGGCGGTGAGGCCGCGGTGCTCGTGATGATCGAAGCCGTGGCGCGGCTGATTCCGGGCTTCATGGGCAACGTCGAGAGTCCGGTCGACGAGTCGTTCGAAGCCGGGCTGCTGGAGGCACCGGCCTACACCCGGCCGGCGACGTGGCGCGGGCTGGACGTGCCGCCGGTGTTGCTGTCAGGTGACCATGCGGCCATCGCTGCGTGGCGCCGCGAGCAATCAATCGCGCGCACGACACGGCTTCGCCCCGACCTTCTCGGCTAAAGTGTTGCGTCGGCCCTTTACGCGGCCGGACCCTTCACGACGCCGGACCCTTCAGGACAGAGGACGAGTCCCATGCAGACCCTTGATGCGATCGACGCTGCCTCGCTGCGCAGCGACATCCCGGACTTCCGCCCGGGTGACACCGTGAAGGTGCACGTGCGCGTCGTCGAGGGCAACCGCGAGCGCATCCAGGTCTTCCAGGGCGTCGTCATCCGCCGCCAGGGCGGTGGCGTGCGCGAGACGTTCACGGCGCGGAAGGTGAGCTTCGGCGTCGGCGTCGAGCGCACCTTCCCGGTGCACTCGCCGATTGTCGACCACATCGAGATCGTCACCCGCGGCGACGTGCGGCGCGCGAAGCTCTACTACCTGCGTGAGCTGCGCGGCAAGAAGGCGAAGATCAAGGAGAAGCGCGAGAGCACGCCGGCGCACTGACCCTGACGACCAAGGCCTGCATCCTCGAAGGACACCTGTGACGAACCCCGCCGACGCGGCACAGACGGAGCCGGCCGACAGGGCGCCCCACGGCAGCCCGCCCGCCGACGAGCCGGTGCCGCCTGCACGGCACGCCCGCAAGAGTGGGTCGTTCTGGCGGGAGCTGCCGTTCCTGATCCTGATCGCGCTGGTGCTGGCGCTGCTCATCAAGACGTTCCTGGTCCAGGCCTTCTACATCCCGTCGGCCTCGATGGAGAACACGCTGCAGGGCGGCCCGCCGGACAAGCACTACGACCGCGTGCTGGTCAACAAGCTCGTCTATCGCCTGCGTGACGTGCATCGCGGCGAGATCATCGTGTTCAAGGGGCCGAAGTCCTGGCAGGACCAGCCGGAGTTCATCTCCAACCCGCCCAGCAACCCTGTCGCCCGCTTCTTCCACGACATCGGCTCGGCGATCGGCGTCGCCGCGCCGAGCTCCAAGGACTTCATCAAGCGCGTCATCGCGGTCGGCGGCGACCACGTGGTCTGCTGCGACAGCCAAGGTCGCATCACGGTCAACGGCGTGCCGCTGACGGAGAAATACCTCTACCCGGGCGCCAAGCCGTCGGACACGCCGTTCGACGTGACCGTGCCCAAGGGCCGCCTGTGGGTGATGGGCGACAACCGCGCCGGCAGTGCCGACTCGCGCGCGCACATGCAGGACCATGACGGGACGATTCCGCAGAACGACGTGATCGGCCGGGCGTTCGTCGTCGTCTGGCCGCCGTCGGACTGGAAGACGCTGCCGGTGCCGTCGACGTTCCACCAGCACGGACTGGCCGCGTCCGCTCTCGACGACGCAACTCCGCTGGGGCTCGGCGTGGTCGGAGCGATCCCGCTGGTTCTGCTCCGGCGTCGGCTGCGGCGGGCGGCGTAGTCCGTCGCATTGGGTCGTACGCTGCCAGCGATGGCTCTGCACGGCTTCGACGAGCGGGTTCCGGGCACGACCGTACGCCGCGACGCGGGGCTCTACGGCTATGAGCGCGCGCTGGCGCGGCGCGGGCTGTGGCCGGTCGCCGGCACCGACGAGGCCGGCCGTGGCGCGTGCGCCGGGCCCCTCGTGGTGGGGGCGGTGATCCTGCCGCCGGGCAAGAGCGGAGAGATCCCGGGGCTGGCCGACTCCAAGCTGCTGACGCCGCTCGCCCGCGAGCGGATCTACGCCAAGGTCGTCAAGCGCGCGGTCGCCTGGACCGCGGTCGTGATCCCGCCCCAGGAGGTGGACCGGCGCGGCCTGCACGTCTGCAATGTGATGGGCATGCGGCGTGCGCTGGCCCGGCTCGCGGTAAAGCCGGCCTATGTGCTGACCGACGGCTTCCCGGTGCCCGGGCTCGACGTGCCCGGACTCGCGGTGTGGAAGGGCGACCGGGTCGCCGGATGCATCGCCGCCGCGTCCGTCATCGCGAAGGTCACCCGGGACCGGATCATGACCGCGCTGCACGAGGATTTTCCGTCGTACGGGTTCGACGAGCACAAGGGCTATGTGACGCCGGAGCACCAGTCGGCGCTGCGCGCGCACGGACCGTGTCCGGAGCACCGGTTCTCCTACGTGAACGTCAGGGGAGCCGTGATCCGTGACAGGCTTGTCGACGACGTCGATCCCGAAACCGCCGAAGAGATGCTCGGAGCGAGTGCGTGAGTGCCGAAGACCTCGAGAAGTACGAAACCGAGATGGAGCTGCAGCTCTATCGCGAGTATCGCGACGTGGTCGGGCTGTTCTCGTACGTCGTCGAGACCGAGCGCCGGTTCTACCTGACGAACGACGTCACCGTGCATGAGCACACCGACAGCGGCGAGACCTACTTCGAAGTGGTCATGAGCGACGCCTGGGTCTGGGACATGTATCGCCCGGCCCGGTTCGTGAAGAATGTGCGCGTGCTGACGTTCAAGGACGTCAACGTCGAGGAGCTGGCGAAGTCGGATCTGACCCTGCCCGACGCCGGTCACTAAGGCTGCCCCGGGCGCTTTCCGCTCCGGCCCGGAGGGTAGGGCTCCTGCCGTGAGTGACAACCAGTCCTACGGCAGCCCGCCTCCGGACCCCAACCAGGACAAGACCGAGCCGATCGGCACCTCGCCGGAGAAGTCGGCCCAGGCGGGCGACAGCGCCGCCTCTGACCAGGGCGAGCCGCCGCGCAACCTGGAGACCGACGACGAGCGCGGCGCCGCATCGATGCAGCGCTCAGCGGCGCCGCCGGCCGACAGCGGCGTGCCGACGCCAGGTGACTCACAAGGCGTTTCGGTGCCCTCGGTCCAAGCGGCCGCCGGCACCAGCGAGGAGAACCCGGCCGTCGACGGCGTGAAGATCGTCTCCAACGCGCCGCCCGGCAAGCCCGACGGCGAGGTAGACACGCGACCGCAGGCCCAGGGCCGCCGCCTCTGAGGCCCATGCCGGCGTGATCATGGCGTTCTCCGACTGCCACCGCCATGATCACGCTTGAACGTGGCTGCCAACGCCATGATCACGAAGTTCGGACGCACTTGTCCCCAGCCGCGTCGTTGATTGCCTCGTCCACCGACTCGTTCGGACGCCACCCCTTCCGCCACCCAGGCCGCGATTGTGGTCGCGGAGGTGGTTCGCGTGCGGGCCAAAGACGCCGTGGGGCGCTACGGCGAGAACGTCGCCGCCCGGCATCTGCACGAGGCGGGACTGGAGATCCTCGAGCGCAACTGGCGCTGCCCTGAGGGTGAGATCGACATCATCGCGCGCGAGCACGACACGCTCGTCATCTGCGAAGTCAAGACGAGGTCGACCACCGGCTTCGGGTTGCCGGTCGAGGCCGTCACCCGGCGCAAGGCGGACAAGCTGCGCCGGCTCGCCTACCTGTGGTTGCAGGACAACCGGGGCCGGATGCCGGCTCGCATCGAAGCGGTCCGCTTCGACGTCGTCAGCGTTCTGCGGGCGCCGGTCGGCGCGGCCGCGGTCGAGCACCTGCGGGAGGCGTTCTGATGCCCATCGCCCGCAGCTGGTCGGTCGCCCTCGTCGGCATCACCGCGCACTTGGTCGAGGTGGAGGTCGACGTCGCCTCCGGGCTGCCGCAGATCGTGCTCACCGCGCTCGCGGACCGGGTGCTCAGCCAGGTGCTGCACCGGGTGCGACCGGCGGTGGGCAACTCCGGCGAGACCTGGCCCACGCGCAAGGTGACCGTCGCCCTGCTTCCTGCCACCGTTCCCAAGACCGGCAGCCGCTACGACCTGCCGATCGCGCTCGCCGCGCTGACCGCAGCCGGGTCGCTGCCACCGCATGCCATCGCCGACTGGGTGGTGCTCGGTGAACTGTCACTGACCGGCGCGGTCAAACCGGTGAACGGCGTGCTGCCGGCCGTCGTCGGCGGCTATCGGGCCGGGAAGCGCCGCTTCATCGTCCCTGCCGCCAACTACGGCGAGGCCCGGCTCGTGCCGGAGGCGGAAGTGGTGGGTGTGCGGTCGCTGGCGCAGATCTGTGCGTGGTGGCGCGACGAGACGCCGACGCCGCCTCCGCCGGACGATGACGAGCCGGCCACCGCCGACGACGACCTGCCCGACCTCGCCGACGTGGTCGGCCAACCGGCGGCGCGGCGGGCGATCGAGGTGGCTGCCGCGGGTGGCCATCACATGTACCTGCAAGGGCCGCCGGGTGTCGGCAAGACGATGCTGGCCGAGCGGCTGCCGGCGCTGCTGCCCGACCTCACCGAGGACGAGGCGCTCGAGGTGACCGGGATCCACTCGGTGGCCGGCGTGCTCACACCAGGTCGGCCGTTGATCACGCGGCCGCCGTTCTATGCGCCGCACCACTCCGCGAGCACCGCGGCCATCGTCGGCGGAGGCGCCGGCATCGCCGGTCCCGGCGCGATTTCGCTGGCGCACCGGGGAGTGCTGTTCCTCGACGAGGCACCCGAATTCGGCGGTCGTGTTCTCGACGCCCTCCGCCAGCCGCTGGAGTCGGGCGAGGTGTCGCTCGCGCGGGCCGCCGGCGTCGCGAAGTATCCATGCCGGTTCCAGCTGGTGCTGGCGGCCAACCCGTGCCCGTGCTCCGCAGGCGGCACGCAACCCGGCTCGTCCACCTGCTCGTGCTCGGGGAGCCAGCGGCAGCGCTACCTCGGCCGCATCTCCGGACCGCTGATGGACCGGGTCGACGTGCGGGTCCAGTTCGAGAGCGTCTCGCCCGCCGTGCTGGAAAGCGGTGCGCGCGGTGAGTCGACGGCGACCGTGCGCGCTCGCGTCCTGGAGGCCCGCGACCGGGCCGGGCGCCGCCTGGCCGGCACCCGATGGACGACCAACGCCGACGTGCCGGGCACCGTCGTACGCCGGCGCTGGCCGGTGCCGCGGCACGCGCTGCGGCCGCTCTACGCACAGCTCGACCGGGGCTGGCTGTCGACGCGGGGGCTCGACCGCGTCCTGAAGCTGTCCTGGACGCTGGCCGACCTGGCCGGCCGGCCCGAACCCGGGGCCGACGACGTGCTCGAAGCAAGCGCGCTGCGGTCCGGCTACAACCTCGCCACGCTGCGGGTGTCGGCGTGACCGCGCCCGATGACTCTGCTCGGATGGCGCGGGCGATGCTGCTGCGGATCAGCGAACCCGCGACCTCGCTGGTGCGGCACGTACGCCGGCACGGTCCGGAGACCACCGTCGCCGACATTCGCGGCGGTGCGCCGATCCCGGGCGTCGACGTGGAGGCGCTGCGGCAGCGCCTCGCCGGGGCCGACGGGGCACGCGACCTCGAACGGGCCACCACCGTCGGCGCGCGACTCGTCTGTCCCGGCGACGAGGAGTGGTCGCCGCTGCTCGACGATCTGGCGAGGCTCGACGCCGACGCCTTCGGTCTGTGGGTGCGCGGTCCGCTCGAGCTCGCCGATGCTTGCGGGCAGGCCGTGGCGGTGGTCGGCACCCGCACCGCCACCGCCTATGGCGAACACGTCGCCGCTGAGCTGGCCACCGAGCTGGGGGAGCGGGGCTGGACGATCGTCTCCGGCCTCGCCTACGGCATCGACGGAGCGGCCCACCGGGCCGCGCTGGCGGCGTCGGCACCGACGATCGGGGTGCTGGCCTGCGGGATCGACGTGCCCTACCCGCACGGGCATCGCACGCTCTACGAACGGATCGCGGCCGAAGGTGCAGTGGTGAGCGAGCATCCGCCTGGAGCCGCGCCGCAACGGCATCGGTTCCTGGTTCGCAACCGGATCATCGCGGCGCTGTCCCTCGGCACGGTCATGGTCGAAGCGGCCGCGCGCAGCGGCGCCCGGTCCACGCTCAACCACGCCCGTGACCTGTTGCGCCACACCATGGTCGTGCCCGGCCCGGTCACCTCGGCGATGTCGCAGGGATGTCACGTCGCCTTGCGCGAGGTGCTCGGCTCCGTGCTGGTCACTCGCGCCGCCGAGGTGATCGAGCAGTGCGGCCATCTCGGCGAGCTGGCCGACTCGCTCTCGCCGCCACCGCGTCCCCGCGACACTCTGGGACCGCTCGTCCGGCGGGTCTTCGAGGCGGTGCCGGTGGCGAAGGCCGCGGCGCCACAGCGGATCGCGGTGACCGCGGGTGTGCGGCTCGAGGCGGTCGAACCGGCCCTGGCGGCTCTGCGCGCTCTGGGCCTGGTCGAGCGCACCGACGACGGCTGGCGGATGAGCAAGGCCGGCCGCGACGAGCGGCACGCCGACGGCCGGCCGGACCGGCCGCTGCCGCTTGCGTGGCTGTGATCGGACGACAAGTCCGGACCGTCGTCGGCGCGGGTGCTTGACCGAAAGGCCATGATCGCCGAGCGTGGCGCTGTGGGCGCCACCGAAGGCGAGGTGACCGACTCGGCCTTGCCGCCGGCGCTCGCCGACGTCCTTGACCGGTTCTGCGCCCACCTGGAGCTCGAGCGCGACCTGTCGCCGCACACCGTGCGCGCCTACCGGACCGACCTGGCCAGCCTGTTCGAGCACGCTGCCCGCATGCATGCCGGCGGCCCGGCCGATCTCGACCTGATGATCCTGCGGTCCTGGCTGGCCAAGCTGCACACGCAGGGCCGCAGCCGCGCCACGCTCGCCCGCCGCGCCTCGTCGGCCCGGGTGTTCACCGCCTGGGCGCACCGCCGCGGTTTGGCCGCGGCCGACCCGGGCGTGCGGCTGGCGTCGCCCAAACCGCGCCGCCGGCTGCCCGAGGTGCTCCGCCAGGCCGACGCCACCGCCGCGCTGGAGGCGGCACCGGGCGACGAGGTGGCCGCTGATCCGGTCGAGTGGCTGCGCGACCAGGCCATCCTCGAAATCCTCTATGCGACCGGCATCCGGGTCAGCGAGTTGTGCGGCCTCGACGTCGACGACGTCGACCTGGATCGTCGTACCGTGCGCGTGCTGGGCAAGGGCCGCAAGGAGCGGACCGTGCCGATCGGGCAGCCGGCGATCGCCGCACTACAACGGTGGCTCGGGCAGGGTCGACCGGTCTGGCGCACTTTCGCGTCCGGGCCGGCATTGCTGCTCGGCGCTCGCGGGGGCAGGCTGGACCCACGCACCGCGCGGCGGGCCGTGCACACGCGGCTGCAGGCGCTTCCGGGACTGCCGGACATGGGGCCGCACGGTCTGCGGCACAGCGCGGCGACACACCTGCTCGAAGGAGGAGCCGACCTGAGAAGCGTTCAGGAACTGCTCGGTCACGCTACGCTCGCAACGACGCAGATTTACACCCACGTGTCCATCGAACGACTGAGGGCGACATATGAGCGGGCGCACCCCCGAGCGTGAGCCGGTCGGCTCTGCTCGGCCGGCCGCGACCGATGTCGCCGACGAGCCCGACGACGATCTGCTCGACGACGTCAAGCCGGATCCGGTCGCGGTCGAAGAGGCCATCGCCGAGCTGTGGCGCGACTTCAAGGAAACCGCCGACCCGCGGCTGCGTGAGCGGCTGATCCTGCACTACTCGCCGTTGGTGAAGTACGTTGCGGGGCGCGTCGGCGTCGGTCTGCCGCCCAACATCGAGCAGGCGGACCTCGTCTCCTACGGCATCTTCGGGCTGATCGACGCGATCGAGAAGTTCGACATCACGCGGGCCATCAAGTTCGAGACCTACGCGATCAGCCGGATCAAGGGCGCGATCATCGACGAGCTGCGTGCGATCGACTGGATCCCACGCTCGGTCCGCTACAAGGCGCGCGAAGTCGAAAAAGCCTACGCAGCGCTCGAATCCCGGCTGCACCGCACGCCGACCGAACCCGAGGTTGCCGAAGAGCTCGGCATCGGCCTCGAGGAGCTGCACCAGATCTTCAGCCAGGTCTCCTTCGTCAACGTCATCGCCCTCGACGAGCTGCTCAACGTCGGCGGCGAACGCGGGGACAAGCTGTCATTGGTCGACACGCTCGAGGACACCAAGGCCGAAGACCCGGTCATGGCGTTCGAGACCGAGGAGACGAAGTACCTCCTCGCCCGCGCCATCAACACGCTGCCCGAGCGCGAAAAGATCGTCGTCACCCTCTACTACTACGAGGGCCTCACGCTCGCCGAGATCGGCCAGGTGCTGGGCGTCACGGAAAGCCGGATCTGCCAGATGCACACGAAAGCCGTGCTGCAGCTGCGGGCCAAGCTCAACGACAGTCGCGACTAGTCGGAGTTGTCAGACTGTGACGTTGCTATGGCAACGTCACCGTCTGACAAGTCTGCGGCGGGCCAGGACCGCGCCTGACGACGCCAGCGCCGCCGCGACGGCGGCGCTGCCGTCGACAGGCGGGTCCGGCGAGTGGGAAAGCAAGGGCAGCAAGCGCACGCGCTCGGCACCGACCAAGGCGAGCGGGTCGAGATAGGCGTCGCCACGTCCTCGGCCCCACTCCTTCAGAGCCCACTTCCTCAGACCCCAGTGCAGGCAGGTTTGCCGGCAGTGCGCCAACCGGCCCGCGATCGCCCCGATCCGCTGGCCGGCGATGACGGCCTGCCCGACATGCACGCTCGCGTCCACCGGCTCGTACGTCGTCTCCAAGCCACCTGCGTGCCGGACCGCGACCACCCCCACACCGGCGATGCGGCCGGCGTAGGACACCCGCCCGGCGCCTGCGGCCAGCACGGTTTCGCCCGGTCGGGCGGCGAGGTCGACACCGCGATGGCCGGGCAGCCAGTCGTGCGCCGGTGGCGCGAAGCCGGCCAGGACCTGGTGCGGGGCGGGTAGCGGCCACAGCCAGGTGGTGGTCGGCGCCGTGACCAGCAGCAAGGCGGCCGTGAGGATCCCGTGCATAGGCCCACCCTGGGGCAGCTGACCCCACCCGGAAATGGGCGGAAGCGGATCTGTGGACCCCGCGTACACTGTGGACAGCGGTTTCCACCTGGAGACCGACTTCGCACGCCCGCACTCCCGCGCCAAGCCGGCTCAAGGAGGGCAGTCCGACTCGGTCCAATGCGCCAATCCTGGAGCAGCGGTCTTCGGACGTCACGGGCGTCAGGCGCGGCGGCCACCCGGCCGGCGCGAGGAACCGAGGAAAGGCACGTCCATGGCCGTCGTCACGATGCGCCAGCTGCTCGAGAGCGGTGTCCACTTCGGGCACCAGACCCGGCGCTGGAACCCGAAGATGAAGCGCTTCATCTTCACCGAGCGCAACGGCATCTACA
>Ga0070658_10003760_pt1 | contig 12421 bp, 10 predicted proteins | sample KBSC13metaG_FD_64664 | JGI IMG/M metagenome (GOLD analysis project Ga0070658, IMG submission 64664) | Corn rhizosphere microbial communities from Kellogg Biological Station, Michigan, USA - KBS C1-3 metaG | ecosystem: Host-associated > Plants > Roots > Rhizosphere > Soil ... | reverse complement strand
CGCTGTCCGTCGCGGCCGGTGAGCAGGGCCAGGGTCACGCCCGCGGCCTCGGCCAGCGGCGCGATCGTGGCATAGTGCTGGCGCGCCAGCAGTTCGGTCGGCGCCATCATTGCGGCCTGCGCGCCGGCTTCGACCGCCGTCAGCATGGCGAGGAAGGCGACCAGCGTCTTGCCGCTGCCGACGTCGCCCTGCAGCAGGCGCACCATGCGCTCGGGCGTGGCCATGTCGGCGGCGATCTCGGCGTTGGCGAAGACCTGGCTGGACGTGAGCTCGAACGGCAGCGCCGCCAGCGCGCGCTTGTGCAGGCGGCCGTCACCCTTGGTCGCCCGGCCGGCCAGGGCGCGGTTATGGTGGCGCACCAGCGCGATGGCGAGCTGGCTGGCCAGCAATTCGTCGAACGCCAGGCGCGCACGGGCAGGGTGCAACGGCTCGAGGTCCGCGGCCTCGCCTGGTGCGTGGGCCTGGATGAGTGCGGCCTTCCAGCCGGACCACTTCTGCTTCTTCAGATAGGCCGCGTCCTGCCATTCGGGCAGTTCGGGCGCGAGCGCGACCGCCGCGGCGACCGCCTTCTGCACCGGCTTCTGGGTGAGCCCGGTGGTCAGCCCATAGACCGGCTCTACCCTCAGGATCTGCTCGCGCTCGTCGAGCGGGACCACGTGGTCGGGGTGCGTCATCTGCACCTCGCCCTGGTAGATCTCGATCTTGCCGCTGATGACGCGGATCTCGCCCGGCGGCAGCAGCTTCTTGAGATAGTCCTCGCGGCCGTTGAAATAGGTGAGGCAGAGCTTGCCGGTCTCGTCGCTGCACCACACCCGGTAGGGCTGGCGCGGATTGCGCGGCACGAGATGCTCGTCGACGGTCACGGTGAGCGTGGCGATCTCGCCTGCCTTGGCCTGGGCCACCTCGGGGGCGTTGCGCCGGTCGATCAGGGCGAACGGCAGATGCCACAACAGGTCGAGCACCAGCGGCCCGGCCAGCCGTTCCACGAGCTTGCCCAGCCGCGGCCCAATTCCGGGAAGCGACGTGACCTGGGCGAAAAGAGGGGTGAGGTTTTGAGGGCGCATTTGCTGGACGTGACTTCGCCACCGTCGCCGCCTATATGCTACGCCCCTTTTTCGTCCCACCTGGGGAAAAGATGAGCGCAGACTCCGAACTGGAGACGCGGCGGAAGCGGTTGCTGTATCGCAGTGTGTACCGCGGCAACAAGGAGAACGACATTCTCCTTGGCCAATTTGCGCGTGCGCACATCGGCGCGTTCGGCCCCGCCGAGCTCGACCAATACGAACGGCTGCTGCGGGCAGGCGACAACGACATCTACGACTGGATCGCCGGCAAGACAGCGCCCCCACCCGAGGAAGACACGCCGGTCCTGCGCAAGCTCATGGCCTTCCGGGTGACTTTCTAGTGGCATCCCTGGTGGCAACCCTGGCCGAACGCCTGTCCGCGCTGCATCGCAAAGCCGGACGCTGGACCATCGCTGGCCTGCCCGAGGGCGCCGACGCGCTGGCGCTTGCCGAGATCGCCGCCACGAGCGGCGGCCAGGACATTCTGCACGTGGCACGCGACGGCCAGCGCCTCGAGCGTCTGCAGGACGGATTGCGCTTCTTCGCCCCCGGGCGCGAGGTGCTGGTCTTCCCGGCCTGGGACTGCCTGCCCTACGACCGCCTGTCGCCGCACCCCGACATCGTGGCCGAGCGACTCGAGACGCTGGCCCGGCTGGCGGCCCCGAAGAAGCCCGGCACGCCAGCGCGCATCGTGCTGGCCTCGGTAGGGGCGGTGTTGCAGAAGGTGCCGCCGCGCAGCCTGTATGCCGATGCGGCCACCGTCCTGCGCAAGGGCCAGACGCTCGACGTGGCCGAGCTCACCGCCTTCCTGGGCGCCAATGGCTACGGCCGCGCCGACACGGTCATGGAGCCGGGCGAGTTCGCCATCCGCGGCGGTCTGGTCGATCTCTATCCTCCGGGCACGACCGAGCCACTGCGGCTCGACTGGTTCGGCGACACGCTGGAATCGATCCGTTCGTTCGATCCCATGACCCAGCTCTCGATCGGCGAGCGCGACGAAGTCGTGCTGCTGCCGGTGAGCGAGGTGTTGCTGACGCCCGAGAGCATCGAGCGCTTCCGTGGCGGCTATCGCGCGCTGTTCGGCAATGTCGCCGGCGATGACCTTCTCTACGAAGCCGTGTCGGCCGGCCAGCGTCACGTCGGCATGGAGCACTGGCTGCCGTTGTTCCACGACCGGCTCGAGACCCTGCTCGACTATTGCCTCGACGCGATCGTCACGGCGGACCATCAGCTCCAGGAAGCGTTCGACGCGCGCTACGAGCTGATCGCCGACTACTACGACGCCCGCCTCAAGACCGGCGCCAAGGGCGGCATGAGCGGCGGCGCGGACTACAAGCCTGTGCCGCCTGAGCAGATGTACCTGAAGCCTTCGCAATGGGATCGTCTGCTCGACGGACGCAGCATCGGCCAGTTCACGACCTTCGACGCCGCGCCGGGCACGCCGGACACGATCGACCTCGGCGGCCGCCGCCACGAAGGTTTCGCCCAGGCGCGCACGACGCAGGGCGTGAACCTGTTCGACAAGGTGGCCGAGCATGTGAAGGCCGCGAACGCGGCCGGCCGCAGGGTCGTGGTCGCGGGCTTCACCGAAGGCTCGGCGTCGCGCCTGCAGCATCTGCTGCAGGAACACGGCGCCACGACGCCGGTGCCGGTCGCCGACAACGCGCTGGCGCGCGATCTGCCGTCAGGCACGGTCGGTGTCGCGGTCTGGCCGATCGACCATGGCTTCGTGCTCGATGGCCTCGAGGTCATCGGCGAGGAGGACATCCTCGGCGACCGCCTGTCGCGGCCGCAGAAGAAGCGCCGCCCGTCGGAGCGCTTCATCGCCGAGGCCTCGGCGCTGGCCGAAGGCGACCTGGTGGTGCATCGCGAGCACGGCGTCGGCCGCTACGAGGGGCTGGTGACCCTGGAGATCCAGTTCGCGCGCCACGACTGCCTGCGGTTGACCTACGAGGGCGGCGACAAACTGTTCGTGCCGGTCGAGAACATCGACGTGTTGAGCCGCTATGGCGCGGCGGAGGAGGGCGCGGCGCTCGACCGCCTGGGCGGCGTCGCCTGGCAGTCGCGCAAGGCCAAGCTCAAGCAGCGCATCGCCGACATGGCCGACCGGCTGATCAACATCGCCGCCGAGCGCGCCATCCGCCGCGGCGAGACGATGAATCCCCCGGAAGGCGCCTACGACGAGTTCTGCGCGCGCTTCCCCTATGCCGAGACCGACGACCAGCTCCAGGCCATCTCGGACGTGGTCGAGGATCTGGCTTCGGGCAAGCCGATGGACCGGCTGGTGTGCGGCGACGTGGGCTTCGGCAAGACCGAAGTGGCGCTGCGCGCGGCGTTCGTGGCGGCGATGTCGGGCAAGCAGGTGGCGGTGATCGGCCCCACGACCCTGCTGGCGCGCCAGCACCACCGGACGTTCGTCGAGCGCTTCCAGGGATTTCCGGTACGCATCGGCCGGCTCTCGCGCCTCGTGAACGCCAAGGAAGCGAAGGAAACGAAGGCCGCGCTCAAGGAAGGCGAGGCCGAGATCGTGATCGGCACCCATGCGCTGCTGGCCAAGAGCATCGAGTTCAAGGACCTCGGACTGCTGATCGTCGACGAGGAGCAGCACTTCGGCGTCAGCCACAAGGAGCGGCTGAAGGAGCTGCGCGCCGACGTCCATGTGCTCACGCTGACGGCGACCCCGATCCCGCGCACGCTCCAGCTCGCCCTGACCGGCGTGCGCGACATGAGCCTGATCGCCACGCCGCCGGTCGATCGCTTGGCGGTGCGCACCTTCGTGACGCCATTCGACGCCGTGACGGTGCGCGAGGCGCTGTTGCGCGAGCAGTATCGCGGCGGCCAGAGCTTCTACGTCTGCCCGCGGGTCGAGGACCTCGCCGCCGTGGCCGAGCAGCTGCGCGAGCTGGTGCCGGAGATTCGCCTGGCCATGGCGCACGGCCGGCTGTCGCCGACGGCGATCGAGAACACCATGCAGGACTTCGTCGATGGCAAGTTCGACGTGCTGCTGTCGACCAACATCGTCGAGAGCGGCCTCGACATCCGCAACGCCAACACGATGATCATCCATCGCGCCGATATGTTCGGCCTGGCCCAGCTCTACCAGCTGCGCGGCCGCATCGGCCGCGGCAAGACCCGCGCCTACGCCTATCTCACCGTGCCGCCGGGCAAGGCGCTGAGCGAGGCCGCAGCCAAGCGGCTCGAGGTCATGCAGACGCTCGACACGCTGGGCGCCGGCTTCCAGCTCGCCAGCCACGATCTCGACATCCGCGGCGCCGGCAACCTGCTGGGCGAGGAGCAGTCGGGGCACATCCGCGAAGTCGGCATCGAGCTCTACCAGCAGCTCCTCGAGGAGGCCGTGGCCTCGGCGCGCGGCCGCGCCCATGAGGCGGCGCAGGCGGACTGGTCGCCGACGATCAATCTCGGCATTCCCGTGCTGATCCCGGAGGAGTACGTCGCCGACCTGTCGGTGCGCATGGGCCTGTACCGCCGCCTCGGTGCGCTCTCCAGTCAGGCCGACATCGACGCCTTCGCCGCCGAGCTGGTCGACCGCTTCGGCCGCACGCCGCCCGAAGCCGAGTTCCTCCTGAAGACGGTGGCCCTGAAGCTGCTGTGCCGCCAGGCCAGCGTCGAGAAGATCGACGCCGGCGAGAAGGCGGTGGTCTTCAGCTTCCACGACAACAAGTTCGCCCGGCCCGAGCGGCTGATCGGCTGGATCCAGAAGAACGCGCCGCTGGTGAAGCTCAGGCCCGACCACCGCGTGATCGTGCAGCGCGTCTGGGCCGACGAGCGGCAGCGGCTTTCCGGGGTGACCGGGATCGTTTCGGCGATGGCGAAGCTCGCGGCGCCGCCTTCGACCTCGCCTTCCGCCGCACAGCCTTCGGCTTCGCAGGGGGCTTGAGCAGGCGTTTGGCCGCGCCGCTGGCGCAGCGCAGCAGCCAGTCGCGCAAGCGCCGGTCGCCACAGGCCCGCGCGATACTGATCGCTCCCAAGGCAAGGATGGCCGCCGCCGTGGCATCGGGATCGAGCTTGCGCCGGCGGCCGCGCGCGATCTCTGCGATCAGCGCGTGCAGGGCGTTGGCGTAAGCAAGCTGGGCGGCAAGGGGCGCGCGCGCCACATCACCCGGCAGGGCGGCCAAGGTGCAGGCCTGCACCGTGGCGGCCGCGTCTTCCTTGGCAAGATAGGCAGCCAGCACGGGCAGAAGGTCCGCGCCGGGGGCCCGCAGGCGGGCCAGCAGCCCGTCGCCGGCGCGGATCGTCTCGGCGAACAGGTCTTCCTTGGCGTCGAAGTGGGCGTAGAAGGCGCCGCGCGTCAGACCGGCCGCCAGCATGATGTCGTCGATGTTGGTGCCGGCATAGCCGCGCAGCCGGAACAGGCGGGCGGCGTGGCCGAGGATTTCAGCCCGAGTGCGGGCGGTGCGGGCGGCGCTTTGAGGCATATTATGATGATTAACATATCATATGTTGATCATCACATTAAGTGCCTCAGACGGTGGATTGCGCGGCGCTGGTCGCGGCGTCGCGCTCGGCGAGATTGAAGACCTCGACAAAGGCCGACGGCGGCTGGGCACCCGAAACCGCGTACTTCCGGTTGACGATGAAGCAGGGCACGCCATTGATGCCGAGCCGGCGGGCGTAGACGTCCGAGGCGACGACTTCCTGGCGGCCCTCGTCGCTCATCAGGAATTTCTGGGCGCGGATGCCGTCGATGCCGGCACGCACGGCGCAATCGACGAGAACGCTGATGTCGCCGATGTCGAGGCCTTCCTCGAAGTAGGCCTTGAACAGCGTCGCCACGACTTCTTCCTGGCGTTCCTGCTTGGCGGCCCAATGCACCAGCCGGTGCGAGACGATGGTGTTGGGAGTGCGCTTGATCCTGGAGAACTGGAATTCGATACCGGCTTCACGGCCGCTCTCGGCGATCGCCTGGTAGATCTGGCGGGGGCGGTCGCCGCCGCCGAACTTGGCGCGCACATAGTCGTCACGCGTCATGCCTTCCGCGGGCATATCCGGATTGAGCTGGAACGGCCGCCAGGACAAGGCCACATCGTTGCGGCCGCTGAGACCGAGCGCGCGCTCGAAGCGCCGCTTGCCGATGTAACACCAGGGGCAAATCGTGTCGGAAACGATGTCGACGTAGATCATGCCGTGAGTTTACGCCTTTCGCGCCAGTGCAGGAAGATGCCGGCCGCCGCGACGACGACCAGCGACACGCTGGTCAGCCACGCGGCGGCGGGCCAGCCCGACGACGACACGAGGGTGGCCGTGAGCGGCGGCCCCAGCAGCGCGCCAATGTTGGAGCCCTGCATGAGCAGTCCGGTCGCCGCACCCACCAGCGGCGGGCGCGGGGCATGGACGGGAATGGCCGTGAACAGCGCCCCCGGGACGACACCGATCACGGCCGAATAGAGTCCGGCCAGGAGCAGGCGCGAGAGATCGGGCAGTCCCTCGGTGAAGATCCCGGCGGCACAGAAGGCCATCGACACCGATGCGCCGACGATCAGGGTCACCCGCGCCACGCCATGGCGCAGCAGCCAACCCGAGGCGAGGTTGCCGCCGACGTTCACGATCGTGACCAGGGCCGTCACGATCGCGGCGGTCGACGTCGTGAGGTGCAGGCGCTCGATCTGCAAGGTGGGTAGGAAGCCCACGACGGCAAACCAGCAGCACGAGTAGGCGCCGAAGCACAGCGCGATCGCCAGCGGGCCGCCGCTGCTGGCGACTTCGCCCATCTCGTGCAGCACCGGGCGGCGAGCGACCGTCTGGGCATCGAGCTCGGCCCGCGGCAGTGCGCGTAGCAACAGGATGACCAGCATCAGCCCGGACGCACCCGCCGCCACGACCCAGGCGATGCGCCAGGAGGTGCCGGGCAGTACCAGCGCGGAAATCAACATCATGGCGCCGGCGCCGGCCGGCATGTAGGTCGTCCACAGCGCCATCGCGAGCCGTTGGTCGTCGGCCCGCGCGATCCGCAACAACAGGCTCGGAATCGCCACGACCACGGCGATGAAACCCAGTCCCTCGAAGAAGCGACTGACCAGCAGGATCTCGACGCCGGTCGCGAACGCCGCCAGCAGGCTGGCCGCGAAGCTGAGGGCGGTGCCCAGAATGACGAGCCGGCGATGTCCGAGCCGGTCGGCGGTGAGCGCGATCGCCATGCCGCCGGCCGCAGAAATCAGGTTGACCGTCGACAGCAGCCAACCAGCTTGGCCGAGCGTGGCCCCCAGTTCGGCGCGGATCGAGGGCAGGGCCGGCGGCATCTTGCCGACATGGAAGGCCGCCACGATGCCGGCCGCGACCAGGAGGCCAACCAGCTCCCAGGGCGTGCGGCGCATGGGCTAGTATTGCACCCGCGTGGTGAGCGCGCCGTCGACGATGAAGTTGGCACCGCTAACGAACGACGCCGGCGTGCCGGCGAGGAAGGCGACACAGGCCGCGACCTCCTGCGGCGTGCCCATGCGGCCCATCGGATTGCGCGCCAGGGTCTTCCTGTAGCGCTCGCTGCCGGCATCGCGCTGGCGGCCCCAGGTATTGCCGTCCTCGAGGATGGAGCCCGGCGAGACCATGTTCACCCGCACACCCTTGGGCGCCATCTCGATCGACAGCGACTTCACGAACGGCACGAGCGCGGCCTTCACCGAGCGGTAGGGCTGGACAGGACCGGGACCGGCCTCGTTCAGCGACACCGTGCCGATCACCGTGCACGTCGCACCGGCGCCGGTCTTGATCAGATGCGGCATCGCATGGCGCACCGATTCGACGGTCGAGACGATGTCGATGGCGATACTCTTTGCCCAGCCCGCCGGCGAATCGTCGGTGCCGAGCGCACTCACGTTGGCGATGAAGTGATCGATGCCGCCCTCGGCGGCAAAGCTGTCGATCCACTTCTTGAGGGCGGGATCGTCGGTCACGTCGAGTGCGACGCCCGACGCACGACCCTGCTTGCCCTGCCATTCCTTCTCGCGTTCCTTCACGAGCTTCTCGTCACGCGCGCAGAAGCCGACCACCGCGCCCTCGGCGAGGAAGGCGTCGACGATGGCGCGGCCGATGCTCTTGGTGCCACCCGTGATCAGTACGCGCTTGTTCTTGAGACCCAGGTCCATGGTTCCTCCGGAAGGATGGCTCGCCTATAAGGCGGACATCAGATAGTGGAGCGGCAGTCATGTCCAAACGATTCGACCTCGGCGGCAAGGTGGCGCTGGTTACCGGCGCATCGTCGGGTCTCGGCGCCCATTTCGCCCACTGCCTGGGCGAGGCAGGCGCCTCGGTCGTGCTTGCCGCCCGCCGCGCCGATCGCCTCCAGTCTCTGCAGGCGGAACTTGCAAAGAAGCGCATCACGGCCAGGGCCGTCGATCTCGACGTGCAGTCGGGTGATTCGATCGCCGCCGCGCTCGACGCCGCGGGACCGCTCGACATCGTGGTGAACAACGCCGGCATCTCGATCGTGAAGCCCGCGCTAGAGATTCTGGAAGAGGACTGGGATGCGGTGGTCGACACCAACTTGCGTGGTGCGTGGTTGGTGGCGCAAGGGGCGGCCCGGCGCTGGGCAGCGGACAAGCGGCCGGGCAGCATCGTCAACATCGCCTCGATCCTGGGCCTGCGCACGATCGGGCAGGTGGCGCCGTACAACGCCTCGAAGGCCGGCCTCATCCATCTCACGCAGGCGCTGGCCATGGAGTGGGCGCGCTACCGCATCAGGGTGAACGCGATCTGTCCGGGCTACATCGAGACCGAGATGAACAGTGCCTTCTGGAAGACGCCGGGTGGTCAGAAGCTGATCGATCGCATCCCGCAGCGCCGCATCGGCCAGCCCGAGCATCTCGACGGCGCGCTGCTCTTGTTGGCATCGGAGGCGGGCGACTTCATGACCGGCAGCACGATTACCGTCGACGGCGGCCACATCGTCAACTCGCTGTGAGGCTCACCAGCCGTTGATGCGATCGTAGACGTCGACGATCGACTTGCCGCCGTCGAGATCGCTGTCGATCACGTAGTACTTGTCGTAGGCCGCCGCCGTGATGCAGGCGTGGTTGGGCAGGATGCGTACACGCGTGCCGATCGGCATGTTGCCGTACGGCATAGGATCGGCCGAGGAGACGAAGCCGTGCTCCTGCGAGCATTCGATCACGGCCATGTCCTTCGACGGCGCATCGGCGATGGTGCCGTAGCCGACGTTGGGCTGGAACTCCTGGGCACTCACGTCCTTCGACAGCGCCAGCGCGCCGGCGTCGACCAGCATCTGGTTGCGGTGCGGATAGTGGCCGATCACCGAGGCGAGGACGGACAAGGCAAGGTCGTCCGGTTTGCACGAGCCGATCAGCGCCTGGTCGAGGTCATTGAACACGTAGACGCCCGGGCGCATCTCGGTGATCCCGGTGAAGTCCTTCGACCAGGTCGCGGTCGGCGTCGAGCCGCCCGACACGATCGGGCAGGGGATGCCGGCGGCGCGAAGCTTCTCGGCGGCACCCACGATCGCGCGGCGCTCTTGCTCAGCGACGGCGGCGATCCCGTCCGGCGTGTTCTGGTGGTAGGAGTGGCCGGCATGGGTCATCACACCGGCAAGGTCGACGTTGGGCGCAGCGTGCAGAACCAGTGCAATCTCGACCAGGCCCGGCAGTTCCGGGAACGGCAGGCCGGCACGTCCGCCGCCCGAGTCGATTTCGATGAACACCGAGAAAGTGTCCCCGTCGCGGGCCGCGTCGGCGATGGCGCGCGCCACCAAGAGGTTATCGGTGACCACCCGCAGGTTCACGCCTTGCCGGCGGATCTCGGTGGCGGCTGGCAGCTTGGCGGGAACGATGCCGACGCCATAGAGGATATCCTTGAACCCGCCGGCCGCGAAGTAGCGCGCTTCCGCCAGGGTCGAGACTGTAATCCTGCCGTCATGTCCCTCGACTGCCATGCGCCCGATCTGCACCGATTTGGCCGTCTTGAGGTGAGGGCGCAATACCACGCCAGCGTGTCGCAGGCGGTCGCTCATACGCTTTAGGTTGCGGCGAAGGACCGCCCGGTCAAGAATGAGGGCGGGTGTGGGTAGGTCGTCTAGGGTGTGGGCGGCCATATCTGCTTTGTTTCCTGAGTGGGTTGCATTGTTTCCGTCATTGTGGGGACGGTCAAATCGCGTATGCCGATTGAGAACGAACGAAAGTTTGTGCTGGAGAACGACGGCAAACTAGAACTGCTGCTGGCACAAGCGCCTGGGGTGACAAGAGGATTGATCGTTCAAGCATATCTCGAGAGTCCGGGAGTGCGGTTGCGCGTCGTCGAATTGGCCGGCCGCCGCCACCACATTTTCGGCTTCAAGCGCCCCGTCGACGGCACCATCGTGGAGATCGAAACCTACATCAGCGAGGACGACTTCCGCCGTCTGTGGAAGCTGCGCACCGAGACGCTGCAGAAAGTAAGATACTCGTGGCCCGACGGGCGGTTCGGCTGGGACGTCGACTTCTTCAAGGGCACCGACGGCAGCACCTACTTCGCCATGGCCGAAGTCGAGATGCCGGAGATCGACCAGGTCCCGCCGCCGCTGCCGCCGCGCCTGGCGCCGCACGTCATCTTCAGCGCGCCGTTCGGCGACCCGCGCTTCACCTCCAAGCGCCTTTCCAATCGGCAGTTCGCCGAGAATCTCCTGGCCGAGATCCGTAGCCACGGAAAGGCAGCGTAAGCGTCAGGCCTTGCGCGGCCGCACCCGCGGCAACGCCACCAGCTTCCACGGATCGGGGAACTCGCCCACCGGACAATCGATCAAGGTCGGCCCGCCACGCGCGAGGCCGCGCGTGATCGCCGCGCCCAACTCGGCCGGCGACTTCACGCGCTCGGACGCGACACCGAAGCTCTCGGCGAGCTTCACGAAGTCCGGATTGTGCAGGGTCGTGGCGATGGTGCGGTTGTTGAAGGCCTGCTGCTGGATGCGCTTGACGTTGCCGTAGGCGCCGTCGCTGAACACGACGGCGACGACGCCGATGCCGTTCTGCGCCGCCGTCGCCATTTCCATGGCCGTGAACAGGAAGCCGCCGTCGCCGCTGATCGAGACCACCGGCGCGCCGGGCCGCGCGACCTTCACGCCGAGCGAGGTGGCGTAGCCCCAGCCCAGGGTGCCCTGGTAGCCGGGCGACAGGAACGTGCGCGGCTTGTAGGTCGGCCAGGCCAGGCGCGCGGCGTACCCCACCTGCGTCAGCTCGTCGACCAGGATGCCGTCCTCCGGCAGCGCCGCACGGATCGCCTCGAGATAGGCGATCTGTGGCCCGATGGTGTCGCGAATTTTCTTCATCGACGAGGCCTTGATCTCGGCGACCGCCTCGGCGCGGCCGTTGCGCCTGGCGTTGTGCTTGCCGAGGCTGCCTGCGAGTGCCCTCAAGGTGGCGCGCGCATCGCCCACGATGCCGATCTCCGGCTTCTTCTGGCGATCGAGTTCCTGGCTGTCGACGTCGATGCGGACGATCTTGAGATTGTCGTCCATGCCCCAGTTCTGCTGCTGCGGCTGCAGGCGCGTGCCGACCGCCAGCACCACGTCGGCCTCGCCCCAGAAGCGGTAGCCGGCTGGCGAGGTCACCGAGAGTCTGTGGCGTCCGTCGATCACGCCCTGGCCCATGCGCCCCGTCATCACCGGCGCGTCGAGCATCTCGGCGATCGCCTGGACGTACTCGCCGGCGTCCTGCGCGCCGCCGCCGACGACGATCAGCGGACGCAGCGCCGATCCCAGCAGCTTGGCCGCGCGCTCCACACCGTCCTCGTCGATCGGGCAGGGATCGGCGCCGGCTCCTGCCGCGGGCAGAGCCACCGGCGCCTTGCGTGCCCAGGTATCCATTGCGCATTCGAGCGCCACCGGACGGCGGCGGCCCGACAGCAGCCGGCGGAACGCCTCGTTGACCAGGCCCGGCACTTCGGTCGGCGCGGTGATGCGATCGGCCCATTTGGTGAGGCCTCGCATGATCGAAAGCTGATCGGGCAGTTCGTGCAGCAGGCCGACGTTGCGGCCGATCATCGATTGCTGGATCTGGCCAGTCAGCGCCAGCACCGGCGCGTTCACGGCGTAGGCGGTCGACAGCGCCGCCGTCGTGTTGAGGAAACCGGGCCCTGGCACGACGACGTAGGCCGAAGGCTTGCCGCTGGCCATGGCATAGCCCAACGCCATGTAGGCACAGGCCTGTTCATGACGGGCATGGATCGGCCGGATCGCGTTGGTGCGATCGTACAGCGCGTCGAAGAACGGATCGTTCTGGACGCCCGGCAGGCAGAACAGGGTGTCGATGCCGTTGAGCTCGAGCATCGACACCACGGCTTGGGCGGTGGTGAGGGACGTTGTCATTCCCCCAGTCTATACATGCCCTAGTCGACGCGCGCGCCCGAAGCTTTGATGA
>Ga0070658_10003759_pt1 | contig 12422 bp, 13 predicted proteins | sample KBSC13metaG_FD_64664 | JGI IMG/M metagenome (GOLD analysis project Ga0070658, IMG submission 64664) | Corn rhizosphere microbial communities from Kellogg Biological Station, Michigan, USA - KBS C1-3 metaG | ecosystem: Host-associated > Plants > Roots > Rhizosphere > Soil ... | reverse complement strand
GGGGCAGGAACTCGCACAGCGCGCCGAGGGTGGCCCAGTGGATGTAGTCGCGCATGTACTCCCGCAGCCGCGAACCCCAGTGCCCCTGGGCGAGGACGTGTTCGGCGAAGGTGATCGGCAGGGGCGACACGGTCTGCAGGGAGAATCCGCGCCGGTACGGCTGCGCGGGGTCGTTCTCGTAGAACGCCTCGGTGGACACCGACGGGGGAGGTGCCTTGTAGGCGCGCACCTCGCACTCGTACCGGCCGGCGGTCTGCGGCGCGCCCTGCACCATCAGGTACCGGCCGACCTGGTCGTGGTCGTTGCACAGCCCGTCGGGGAAGCGTCGACTCGCGGAGTTGAGCAGCAGCCGCGGGGTCTCGATGGAGTACCCGGCGACGGCGACGAGCCGGGCCCGCTGGAAATGCTGCACACCGCCGCGCAGGTACGCCACTCCGGTCGCCCGGCCGGTGCGGTCGTCCACGCCGACCCCGGTCACCATGCAGTCGGCGCGGACCTCGGCGCCGTTGGCCAGCGCGTCGGGGATGTGGGTGATCAGCGGCGAGGCCTTCGCGTTGACTTTGCAGCCCTGCAGGCAGAAGCCGCGGTAGACGCAGTGCGGCCGGTTGCCGAACCGGCCGTTGGTGATGGCGACCGGCCCGACCTTGGTGGTGATTCCGAGGGCGTGGCAGCCGGCCTGGAACAGCAGCGCGTCGCCGGAGACCGGGTGCGGGGAGTGCGGGTACCCGTGCGGGTCGCCCCAGGGCCAGTGCTGGCCGGCGACCGGCAGCTCCGCCTCGATCGCCGCGTAGTACGGGCGCAGGTCCTCGTACCGGATCGGCCAGTCGGCGCCCACCCCGTCGTTGGTACGCGTGGCGAAGTCGGACGGGTGCAGCCGTGGCGTGTAGCCGGCGTAGTGCACCATCGAGCCGCCCACCCCGCGACCGGAGTTGTTCGATCCCAGCGGCACCGGGTCCGTGCCGTCGATGACCCGGGGCTCGGTCCAGTACAGGTGACGGGAGCCGGCCTCGTCGCTGACCCAGTCCGTGTCCGGGTCCCAGAACGGGCCGGCGTCCAGCGCGACGACCCGCCAGCCGGCCCGCGCCAGGCGTTGGGTGAGCACCCCGCCGCCGGCGCCGCAGCCGACCACCACGGCGTCGACCTCGTCGGTGTCCTCGTAGCGGCGCATGTCGGCGCGCAGCCGGTGGTTGGTGCGTTCGTCGCCGGTGGGCAGCAGCCAGGCCGACGCGTTGCGTTCCCGTACCCCTCCGGTCATCGGGTGGCGCCGAGCGGGTCGCGTCCGGGGTGCGCGTCGGGAACCTCCCACGGCTCGCGCCGGTCCAGCCCCAGGTTCTTGTACCCGCGCGGGTACGCCGGCCCACCGAACCCGATCTCGTTCCAGGCCCAGGGGTGGGCGTAGAAGGCGGAGGCGGCGTACCGGGTCCACAGGCTCCACACCCGGGCGGCCGGCATCCCGTGCCAGCCGGCCTCACCCACCCGCTGTACCGCGTCGACGAGTTCGGCCTGCCGTGCCCAGTCGAGTTCGGGGAAGCCTTCGCCGAACCTTTCCTCGGCGTCCTCGTCGAGCGCGTGCAGGCTGTCGCACCACGCCTGCCCGTCCTCGGGCATGTCCGCGTAGTGCCATCCGTCGGTCTGTTCCTCGGCGAGCCGGGCGTCGATCACCTCGAGGACCGGTACCCGTGGCTCGTCGCGCTGGTCGAGCAGCTGGTCGACGAGCGCGCGACCGACCGCCTCCTCCCGTACCCCGAAGAATCGCAGCGGCGGCGGCGGGGCGAGCCGCGCCAGCACCACCCCGGCGGTGACCGCGTCCCAGGTGCCGGCCTCGCCGAGCACATCGAAGCCGGGGAACCGGTCGCCCCGCCCGCCAGGGGTAGCGCCCATCACGGCTCCCGGCGCAGTACCGCGGCGAGCAGCCCCATGCCGCCGACCATGGACATCAGCAGCGGCGCCAGTAGCGGAGGCCCCATCTCCACGTTGTACCGGGCAAGTGACCAGCCTCCGGGGCGTTGCGCGATTCCGCGCACGTGCAGGTAGGTGCCCTGCACCCCGTTGGCGACGATGGCCAGCGACGCCAGCGGTAGCAGTGTCTTGGCGGCCCGCCGGCTGAGGAACCCGGCGATCCCGGCGGCCGCCCCGACCGGGCCGAGGGCCACCGGTACCCACATCATCCGGTTGCCGAAGCTGGCCCGGTCGTGCTCGAAGAAGATCTCGCCCGCGGTGACCACCGCGCCGACCGCGGTCAACGCGGACATGGCCCGCTCGAAGTGGCCCGTGCGAACATTGGCGACCAGCCGGTCCAGGCCGTGTACCGGGTCGTGGTGGCGACGCTTCAAACCTGTCACGGCAATGTGGTAACCGATTGGCACCGCCGGCAAACACGACAAGCTGTCGGAGAACCTCCGCTACCGGCGCCCGGATCCGCCCACGGCGCGGTCGCGGTCGCGGCCCATGCCGGTCCGGACGATCGGCGAGTGGGCCAGTCCGACCGAGCCGGCGGATATCAGCACTCCGGCGCCGGCCAGTGCGGCGAGGGCGGGCCCGCCGGGCGGCCTGACGTCGAAGGCGAGGATCCCGATCAGGTAGCTGGTCAACGGATTGGTGATGGTGATCGCGGCCACCGCCGCCGGTAGCGAGCCGGCGGCGAAGGCGCCCTGCTCCAGCAACAGTCCGGCGAGTGTGGACGCGGCGAGACCGTACCCGACCCAGTCCTTCGCGGTCGCGCCGACACCCCGCTGGAGCAGATCGGCCGTCGTCAGCTTCAGCAGTACCGCGCTGATGGCGAAGCACAGCCCGGCGGCGATCGCGATGAGGGTGGCGTGGACGAGCGGCGGGCACCGTGCGGAGGCCACCGCCAGCACGACGACCAGGACGACGATCGACAGCGCTGCGGCGATGACCCCGGCCCGGTCCGGCTCGCCGCTTCGTGGAACCGTGCCGGGTACCGCCAGGAACGTGGCCAGGCCGGCGCAGATGGCCAGTCCCGACAACCAGTCCCGCGCCTGTGGCCAGCGCCGGCACCACGCGGAGGCCAGCGGCAGCGAGAACAGCAGTTGGGTCACGAGGATCGGCTGGACCAGGGCGACGGATCCGAGGTGCAGGGCGGCGGCCTGGACCACGTAGCTGACCAGGTTGATCAGCCAGCCGACCACCCACAGGGGCCGGTGGATCAGCGACCGTACGAGGTGGATCAACGCGGGCAGGACGGCCGGCCGGTGTCGGTTGTCCCGGCCGACCTCGTAGCCGGTCTGGTGGGCGGCGTGCTGCTGAAGCGAGTCCGAGGTGGCGAACAGGAGAGCCGCGAGTAGGGCGAGCGCGATTACCGGCAGCACGACATCACCGAACGGAGGTTTATCCGGCCGCGCCGTGGGAAAGGCTGCCGCGCCGCAGGCCGTACGGAGGCAACATGGATACCAGGCTGGTCGCCGGCGCCCTGCCACTGGCCACCCGGTTCCTTGCCGCGCCGGTACGTGCCCACGTATGCGCCATCAACAGGTTCGCCTCGTCGCTCGCGGTCGACCCGCCGGCAGGCGAAGCCGAGGGCAGGTTCGACCGGCTGGAGAGCGGGCTCGCGGCGCTGTCGGCGGGCCGGCGCCCGGACCTTCCCGTCCTTTGTGGACTGTCGGACATCGTTGAGGCGTATGCGCTTCCGGTCCGTGTGCTGCACGCCATGGTCGCCGCCGCCCGCGCGGAGTGGGGCACGGCGTCGTACGCCAGCTTCGCGCAACTCGCCGCGTGCTGCCACCGGTCCGCCGAGCCGCGCGGCGAGTTGGCGTTGCTCGTACTCGGGCAGGCGACCGTGGAGCGCGTCGCGCTGTCCCGCTTCATCGGCGCCGGAACATGCATGCTCGGCCATGTCCTGACCGCGGCCGTCGACTGGCGGGCGGGTCGCCGGTACCTGCCGATGGACGAGTTGGACCGGTTCGGTGTGGCGGGCAGCGACGTGAACGGGTGGCGTGCGGCGCTGCTGGGGCTGCAGGCCGAGCGCGCCCGCGCGTTGCTCGAGTGCGGCGCGCCCATCGTGGCGACGCTGCGGGGCCGGCAGCGCCTGGCCGTGGCCGCGCATCTGGCCCGCTGCCGGGCCACCCTCGTCGCGCTGGAGCGCGGTGGGTACCAGGTGCGGCAGTGGCCACGGCCATCGGCGGCTTCGGTGGCGGGTCACTGGGCGCGTGCGGTGGTCCGGTCGGCGGGGTAGCGTCATCCGGCGTTCTGGCTCGCCGCCGCGGCCGACCCGGCCTGCCGGTCCGGTTGGTCCTCGCCCTTGACCTTCGGCGCCCGCTCGGCGAGCAGGAACACGGAGGCGACGAGGACGGCCAGCGCCACGAGTTCGCCGGCGATGTCCGCGGGGCCGCCGTGTACCGTCTCGCCGAGCCAGACGATGCCCACCGCGATCGACACGATCGGGTCCGTCACCGTGATGATCGCCAACGCGGGCGAGCCGAGCCGGCCGGACTGGTAGGCGTTCTGGCTCAGCAGCACGCCGATCGGTCCCAGTGCGATGATCGCGTAGGTCTGCCATTGGCTCAGGACCGCCTCCAGGCCGGCGCCGAACGAGGTGGACAGGCTGCGTACCAGGCCGGCGGTGACGCCGTAGCAGATGCCGCTGGCCAACGCGAGCGGCAACGAGCGCCAGCCCGCCGGTACCCGGGTCGCCAACCCGAGACAACAGGCCACCGCGGCGGCCAGGCCGGCGACCAGCGGTATCGCGTGCAGGAAGCTCTTGGGTGCGGTGCTGTCGGACGTGCTGGGCTGGGCGACGAGCAGCAGCGCGGACAGCCCCGCGAGGCAGCCGGTACTGGCCAGGATGATGAGCAGGTCCGGCCGGCGGTGCTCGGTCAGCGCCGACCCGATGACGTACCAGAGCAGCCCGGTGACCAGCAGCGGCTGCACGAGCAGCAGCGGCAGCAGCTTCAACGCGGTGACCTGGAGGCCGAAGGCGAACGCGGTCATCACCACCGACCAGCGCCACCGCCGGTCCTGCAGGAGGTCCAGCAGCAGTTGTGGTCGGCCCGCTGCGCGTGGCGGTGCGTGGCGTGCGGCGCGGTGCTGCAGAACGGAGGCGAGGCCGAAGGTGGCCGCGGCGGCCAGCGCGGCGAGTACCCCGAGTGGGACGCGCACCACGTCAGGTGGCATCGACGTTCCGCCTTCAGCATGACGGGGCCCGCGCGGTACCCGACGGGCATGTGCGCATCGGCTACCCACCGGAAACCGGCGCAAACGATGATGTTGTCGTGAATGGTCGGTTCGTCGGCGTGCGGGGCCTGCGGCGCGGCGGGTACGTGGTGCCCACGGCCGTGCCGGCCGGCTGGTGGTTCGACGGCCTCCTCGCGGTCGCGTTCGCGGCGCTGACCGCGGCCCTGGTGTGGTGGCCTCCGCTGCTGCGGCTGGATCTGGCGGTACGCGACTGGAGCGACGCGCACCGGCCGCGGCCGGTGCTCGCCGTGGTCTGGGTGCTGGACCACCTCGGCCAGGGCGGCCCGGCCATGACGGTGACGCTCCTGGTGTCGTTCTGGCTGGCCTGGCGCTGGCGTACCGTGCGGCCCATCCTGCCGGCCGGGCTGGCACCGATCGTCAGCACCGCGTCGATCGTGGCGCTGAAACGATGGACCTCGCGGGGCGCGCCGCACTTCGGTTCGGTACGGCTGTTCAGCGGTTCGACCGCGGTGGAGTACCCGTCCGGTCACGTCAGCAACGGCGTTCTCTACTACGGCGTCCTGGCGCTGCTGCTCGCCCCGTTCATTCCGCCCGCGGTGCGCCGCGTGTTGCAGTGGCTGCCCGGCCCGCTCGTGGTCGTTGGTACCACCTACATCGGGTACCACTGGTTGACCGACAGCGCCGGCGGGTACCTCCTCGGGCTGTTCCTCGTCCGGCTGGTGCTGCGCATCCCGTGGACCCGGATCAGGTTGCCCGACCGGCTGGACCGTCCGCCATGACCCGCCTGCGGGCGCGGGCACGGCGGGGACTTGACGAGTTCGCGCAGCGCGTCGGCGATGCTGCGCTGGTGCTCCGGCTGGCTCGGCTGCGCCGTCGCGCCGACCGCGGCGAGGTTACGCAGCGCGGTGGTCAGCTGCCGGGGGCTGCGGTAGGTGTCGGCGAGTCCGGCGGCGGTGAACAGGGCGGCATTGGCTTCGCCGTGCGCGGCGATCGGCCGGTACATGACGAGGCGGCATCCGCTTGCCAGCGCCTCCAGGGCGGTGGCTCCGCCGGCGTTGGTGACCACCAGGTCGGCGGCGCGGGTCAGCGCGGCCATGTCGTCGACCCACGCCAGTTGCATCAGCCGGTGCGGCGGTTGCCGCAGGGCCGACAGGCGCCGGGCCAGGCGCGGGTTGCGGCCGCAGATGACGACGGCCTGGACCCGTTCACCGGCGGCCAGTACCGCCCGGGCCGCCTCGTCGACCGCGCCGAACCCGTAGGAGCCGCAGGACAGCAGCACGACATAGGCGTCCTCGCGTACCCCGAGATCCCGGCGTACGGCGCGGCGGTCCGCGGGGTGGAACGCGCCGACCACCGGAAGGTCGCACACCTCGACGCGGGCACCGGGCGCCGCCGCGGCGGCCAGCGGCACCGCCATGGGGTGGATGACGAGGTTGACGTCGACGCCCCGGTAGATCCAGAACGGGTGCGGGGCGATGTCGCACACGAGCGCCGCCGTCGGTACCGGCAGCCGCCCGCGCCGCCGCAGCCAGTCGAGGCCGGCGCTGGCCATCGGATAGGTGGACACGATCAGATCCGGCCGGGTCCGGTCGATGACCGGGCCGAGGGAACGGGCGAACCAGATCCCGACCGTCGCCTTGGCCGCGTCGGCGAACCAGCGCCGCCGCCACAGTGAGGCGTAGAAGAAGCGGTACAGCGCCGGGGTGCGCTGGATGTTGGTGACGTACAGCTTGCGCAGCGCCGGCCCGACGGCGCGGCCCACCAGTTCCAGGACGTCGGCCCGGTCCACGTCGGAACCGGGCCAGGCGCGGCGCACGGTCTCCTCGACCGCGCGGGCCGCCGCGTTGTGTCCACCGCCCATGAGAGCGGAAAGGATCAGGACCCGGCGAGGTTCCCGCCGGCTGACCGGCGATCGCACAACTGTCACCGCAGGCCACTATCCCATTTCCGCCCCGGCAAACTGCGCGTCGGGTACCCGGCCGGTTTGCCGCCACCGCACGCGGGTAGCCCCGACGGACGTTCAACTCGCCGGAGCCGGCGGGTACCGCCGAGGGTGCACGGGCACCCGCCTCCGATCGGACGGATATGCCTGTCGGTCTTCTGCTGGCCGTCGGGGCCGCCCTGTGCCGGGGAGGCGCGGCCGTACTGCAGTCGGTCGGCGCGGCCCGGGTCACCCAGTTCCCCGGCGTCGATCTGCGCCTGTTCCTGGTACTCCTGCGGTCCCGGTTCTACCTCGCCGGGCTCGCGTTGGACGGCGCCTCCTTCCTGCTGTCGGTGATCGCGCTGCGCAGTGCGGCGCTGTTCCTCGTGCAGGCGATCGGGTCGGCCAGCCTCGCGGTGGTGGCGGTGCTCGGCGCGACGCTGCTGCGGGAGCGGCTGCCCCGTATCGAGGAGGCATCCGTGGTCGCCGTGGTGCTCGGCGTGGGCATGCTCGCCGTGTCGGCGCACGCCGACCTGTCCGCCACCGTGAGCGTGCTGGGGAACTGGGCGATCCTGGCGGCCGCCGTACTGATCGGGGTGGCGGCGTTCGTGTTCGCGCGCCGTACCACCGGGCCCTTCCTGCCCGGTCTGCTCGCCGGGTTCGCGTACGGCGACGCGGCCGTCGCGTCACGGATCCTGGGCGCTGCCGAGCGTTCGCCGCATCTCCTGCTCGTCAGCCCGCTGACCTACGCGGTGGTGCTGGGCAGCGTGCTCGGCACGCTGCTGTACGCCACCGCGCTGCAGCACGGCTCGGTGACGCTGGCCTCGGGCATGACCACGGTCGGCCAGACCCTCGCCCCCGGCGTGGTGGGCTGGCTTCTGCTCGGCGACACCTTCCGCCGCGGGCTCGGGCCGGTCGCCGTAGCCGGATTCCTCCTCACGAGCGTCGGCGCCCTGGGCCTCGCGCGGCACGGCGGTGGGGCGGTCTCGTTGCACCGGCACCGTTCGAGGGCGAAGCCGGTCAGCCGCTGACGTGGGCAGCCGCACCGTCGCCGGCGCCCGTGCCGGAGTTCCCACGGACGTCGGCTGGACGGTGCGGACTCCCGCCATCGTCTTACCGCCGATCGTTGTCCCGGGCCTTGCTCCTCGTCGGGCTGCCGGCCTTGGCGAGGCCTCGGCTACCCAGGTACCCGATCGTCAGCAGGGTGATGAACCACCACGCCTTGTCAGCGAGGAAGTAGTCCGCGTGGTTGGCGGTCCTACCCACCAGGTACGACGCGATCAGGGTCGCGGCCACGGCCGCGAGGTAGATCCAGAACTCGGTCGTCATGAACGCGTTCTTGGTCTCGTTCCCGGTCGGCCTGATCTCCTGGATCTGTGCCGGCGACGGCTGAGCGGACATACGAGGATCGTACGGTTGCGTCCGCATCGGCTCGGCGCGCTCGGCACGCGAAGCCGTCTGGTTACTCATGTGGGCCTGATCGCCCATCTGAGTGTGTCGGCCATCTGTGCGCGTTTCGGTAGCCATCTCTCCTCCTCGAGTTCAGGCAATCCGCGTACCGGGTGGGCTTACCCCGGTTATCGAGCGCGATGCAAGTTCCGGCGACGCATCTGCCCCTCTTGTCCCACCGGTACCGGCAGCACCAGCACCCACAGCCGTCCACATTGGACTCTAGCCCCGCCGCGGCCGGCGCGCGGCGCCGGCGGTCCGTCCACTGTGGCCGGTCAGGGGCGGGGCGCACGGGTGTAGCGGTGCTTCACGCCGACCGGGAAGTACTCCGGGTCGCCGGCCGGTCGCAGGACCACCTCGGGAAGCTGGCGCTGCGCCGGTACGTAGTGCGCGAACTCGCTGTTGAGGCGGATCAGCTGCTCGCGGATCGACCGGGCCACCAGGTCGGGGTCCCCCTCGCGGCCGGGCGCCAGTTCGACCGTGATGCGCAGCCGTAGGTCCCGGTCGTCGTCCTCGTACGTCTCGAGCACGAACTTGCCCGTCACCCAGTCGCTGATGCCGGGTTGCTCCAATCCGACGGTCACGTTCTCCGGGTAGATGTTGGCGCCGAAGAAGGACACGACGAACAGCGAGCGGCCGAACACGAACACGAACGGAAGGTCCGGACCGTCCGCCGGCGCGAACCCGTTGCGTTGGCAGAACTCCAGCATGTCGGCGCCCGCGACGATGCCACCCTCGTCGGCGATGTGGTAGCGGACCAGCGGTATGCCGTTGTCGCCGGAGAAGAGCAGGGTGCCCTCGTGCACCTCGAAGTACCGGCTCGCCGGGTCGTACTGGACGAGGGTCGGCAGCCGCGCGTCGCCGAACAACTGCCGCGCCAGGTCCGGCCGCCCGGCGAGGAACCGCCGGATCGAGATCGAGCGCGGCGTCTCGTTGCCGAGCACGCCGGCATCGGCCGTGCCGTACAGCGAGGCCGTCGCGACGGTGGCGTCCGGGATGCCGCACCGGGCCGCGACGAGGTCGCGCCACTGCTCGCTGAACACCTCACCCGCGAACACCAGGTTCATGCGGTACCCGGACCAGCCGGTGCCGCTGTCGATGACGTCCTTGACGAACGGCGGGTACCCGAGCAGCACGACCTGCTCGCAGTGCGGTGCCAGTTCGGGGATGACGCGCAGGATCTCCGCCTTGTTGTTGCCCGGCGCCACCGTGATGACCGGGAAGCCCTTGGCGGCGAGGTGCCGTACGCAGGCGGTGGTGAACAGCCCGCCGACCCACGTACCCAACGGAAAGCAGACGACCGCCAGCGTGCTGCGGCGCTCGGCGCCGAAGGTACGCAAGACCTGCTCGAACCGGGCCGCGATGTGCAACTCGTCGGCGAGTGAACGGGGCCAGATGGTCGGCGTACCGGACGAGCCCGAGGACACGGCCACCATGTCGCAGTCCTCGAGGCGGCCACCGCGGCACAGCCGGGGCAGCGGGTACCGCCGGTGGTAGGTGTCCTTTGTGGTCATCGGCAGCCGATGGAAGTCCTCGACGCTTCGCACCGCGGCCGGGTCCACCCCGGCCTCGTCGAGGAAGTCGCGGTAGGCCGGCACGGACGCCGCCACGCCGCGGAAGAACCCGACGGGATCCAGTTCGCGTCGCCGATCGGAGAGGAAGTCGCGGTAGGCGGACAGCACCTCATCAGTACGCACGCACGGATGGTACCGGTGGAACGCGCGTGGCCTCTTGACCGCTTCACCGAATCGAGGGTTTTATATCCTTGGATAGACGAGGAGTTCCGTGGGATTGGAGGATGCATGCCTGGACTGACCAGACGACGCGTGCTGTCCGGCGCGGGGGTGGTCGCCGGCGGGCTGCTGCTCGGCGGCGCCGGTGGCCTGATCGCCCCGCGTCGCGGGTACGCCGCGGTGACACCGCCGCGCGTCTACACCCGGGCGGAGTGGAGCGCCCGCCCGCCGTCGTCGCCGGTGACCGTGCTCAACCACGCGCCGGACCACATCGTCGTGCACCACACCGCGAGCGGGAACTCGGTCGACTACTCCTGGCATCAGGCGGCCCGCCTGTCGCACTGGATCCAGGACCTGCACATGGACGAGAACGGCTGGATCGACTCGGGTCAGCAGCTGACCATCAGCCGCGGCGGGTACGTGATGGAGGGCCGCGACCAGAGCCTCGCCGCGATCAACGGCGGCAAGCTCGCGTACGGCAGCCAGACCGCCAACCAGAACGACCACACCATCGGCATCGAGAACGAGGGCCTCTACATGACCCAGGACACCACGTCGGCGTTGTTCAACTCGCTGGTCCAGACGTGCGCCTGGCTGTGCGTGACCTACAAGCTCGACCCGCACGCGGCGATCGTCGGCCACCGCGACTACGTGTCGACCACGGTGTGCCCCGGCGACATCCTCTACTCGCGCCTACCCGAGCTGCGCAACCGCGTGGCCACCGCGATCGGAGCGTGACGGCGTGCCCCGCTGGATCTGGCCCGGCGCCATCGCCTGCGCCGTCGTGACCGCCGCGACGCTCGTCGCGACCCCCGTGCTCGCCCGGGAAATCGGCGCGGCGACCCGCGCGACCGAACCCGCGTCGGCCGCGCCCGCCGCCGCGCCCGCGGCCGCCGGCACGCCCGGCATCTCGGTATCGGCGGCGCACGGCACCATCACCTGGACCTCGGTCTACGCCGCGGGCATCCGCTTCGCCTACATCAAGGCGACCGAGGGCACCTCGACCCGGGACTCGAGCTTCAACGCCAACTACCCCAACGCCTACTACGCGGGCATCATCCGCGGCGCCTACCACCTGGCGGTTCCGAGCGCCTCCACCGGTACCGTCCAGGCCGACTTCCTCGCCTCCAACGGCGGCGCCTGGTCGGCCGACGGCAAGACCCTGCCGGCGGCCCTGGACATCGAAGCCAACACCTCGTCCGGCGGCTACTGCTACGGCCTGTCCGTGTCCGGCATGGTCGCCTGGATCACGGCCTTCGTCAACGAGTACCACGCACGCACCGGCCGCTGGGCGGTCCTGCACACCACGGCCTCCTTCTGGCGCGTCTGTACCGGCAACTCCACAGCCTTCGCCGCCCACTCTCCGCTGTCCGTGGTGCACTGGGACACCAGCGCCGGTACGCTGCCGGCCGGGTGGAGCGTGTACACGTTCTGGCAACCCACGGACTGCCAACCGGTGTCCGGCGTGACCGGCTGCGCGGAGGGTTCCACCTTCAACGGCGCGGTCGACCGGCTCGTCGCGCTGGCCAACAACACCTGACCGGTCCGCTGGGCCGGATGCGCGGCCCAGCGGAACCATGGTGACGTCACACGGACGATTCGGCCGCGTATGGCAACGCCGCGGTGAGGTCGACCTCGACGAGCTGCCCCCGGTAGCCGAGCGACGCCACACCCAGCAGGGTGCTCGCGGTGGTGAAGGCCGCGGCCAACGGTGACGCGTTGAGCTGCCGCCACACCGCGGACAGGACCGCGCTGTCCGGGCTCACCACGTAGACGACCGACCGCACCACATCGGCGGGTACGGCGCCGGCCGCCTCCAGCACCGCGAGGCAGTTGGCGATCACCTGCCCGGTCTGCGCCGCATAGTCGCCAGGCTCGCCGACCACCTCGCCGGACAGGTCGAGCGGACACTGGCCGGCCAGGTGTGCGAGGCGGCCAACCTCCGAGATCGTCACGTGGCTGTACCCGGCGGGCTCGTGCACGGTGGGCGGATTGAACTTCTCGATCACCGGCGCATCATCGCGATACTCCGGGCGCGGGCGCCACCGGGTTTCGCCGGCGTGGCTCAGGAACGCCCCAGAGTCAGGTACGCGAAGCCCATCACGTTGCGGTGGCCGCGCAGCCAGATGTCGCGCTGGGCGTCGAGCTTGGCGCGTACCTCGCCGGCC
>Ga0070658_10003757_pt1 | contig 12427 bp, 10 predicted proteins | sample KBSC13metaG_FD_64664 | JGI IMG/M metagenome (GOLD analysis project Ga0070658, IMG submission 64664) | Corn rhizosphere microbial communities from Kellogg Biological Station, Michigan, USA - KBS C1-3 metaG | ecosystem: Host-associated > Plants > Roots > Rhizosphere > Soil ... | reverse complement strand
GGATCTGTGCGGGGTCGATATCAGCCCGGCGGACGGTTTCCCGAACGACGATGTCGGGTATGGCTTCGATAATATCGGGGATGTGTTGTCGATTTCGCCGCTGCTGATGGAGAAGTATCTCGCGGTGGCGGGTAAGATTGCGCATGCCGCGTTCCAGCCGCACGACGCGATGCTGCGCCCGATCCGTTTTGAACCTCCGCGCCTGACCTACGTCAATCAGAGTACCAGGGCGGGCGATCATGCCGTGCTGCCTGCGATGAACTCCGAAGTCAACTGCGACTACACCTTTCCTGCCGCCGGAAACTATACCCTGCGCGTGGTCGGTTGGCAGAGTCAGGCCGGCCCCGAAGCGGCCAAAATGCAGGTCAAGATGGACGACAAGGAGATCGACGCGCGGAATGTCCTCGGCAATCAGCGTGACCCGAAGACCTACGACATCAACATCACGGTTCCTGCCGGACGCCATCACTTCAGCGTCGTCTTCACCAACCCGTTCCACGACGACACGCCCAACCCCAACCGGCAGCAGCCGCGCAACCGTGACCGGAAGCTGAATATCAAGGAGTTGGCGCTGGTCGGGCCGTTGCAGGGAGCGGAGGCTCCGTCGCCGTTGGCGAAACAGTTGGGAACGGTGCCCACAGACCCGGCGGCGCGTTCGGCGGTGGCTCGGAAGTTCCTGAGCGACTTTGTGCGCCGCGCCTATCGTCGGCCTGCCGTCAAAGAGGATGTCGATAAACTGGTCCACTACGTCGATCTGGCCCAGACGCAGGGAGAGACGTTCCAGCAGGGCATCGAGTATGCGATCACGGCGACGCTCTGTTCGCCCAAATTCCTGTTCCGCATCGAGACCGATGTGCCCGGCATTCCCAGCGCGGTCAAAACGACCGCGAAGGCGACCGGCAAAGGTGCGGTGAAGACCGCCGTTCTGAAGACCACGGCGAACAAATTCTACCTGAACGACTACGCGCTGGCGTCGCGCCTCTCCTACTTCCTCTGGTCCTCCATGCCGGATGAGGAGCTGTTCGGTCTGGCGGCGCAGGGCAAACTTCAGGATCCGGCGGTGCTGGCGGCGCAGGCGAAGCGGATGCTTAAAGATCCGCGCTCCCAGGCGCTCTCCGATAACTTCGCCGGGCAGTGGCTGCAACTGCGCAGTCTGGACGGCGTCTCGCCGGACCTCAAACGCTTCTCCGGCTTCGACGACGGGCTGCGGCAGGCGATGAAAACCGAGACCGAAATGTTCTTCCAGTCCATCGTCAGCGAAGACCGTAGCATTCTCGACTTTATCGACGCCCGCTATACGTTCCTCAACGAGCAGTTGGCGAAGCACTACGGCATCGACGGCGTGCAGGGCGGCGACTTCCGCCGGGTGACGCTCACCGGGGACCAGCGCGGCGGCATCCTGACGCAGGCGAGCCTTCTGACGGTGACGTCGAACCCGACGCGCACCAGCCCGGTCAAGCGCGGCAAGTGGGTCATGGAGAACCTCCTGGGCACTCCCCTCCCGCCGGCGCCTCCCGGCGTGCCCCCGCTCGCCGACGACAACAAAGGTCCGCTCGTAGGTACCCTGCGCCAGCGTATGGAGCAGCACCGCGCGAACCCGGCCTGCGCAAGCTGCCATGCCCGCATGGACCCGATCGGGTTCGGCCTGGAGAACTACGACGCGGTCGGGAAGTGGCGGATCGCTGATGGCGAGACCCCCATCGATCCGAGCGGAGTGCTGCCCGACGGCGCGAAGTTCAGCGGCCCGGCTCAACTAAAACAGATCCTGCTGCGTAAGAAGAGTCAGTTTGAACACTGTCTGGCTGAAAAGATGATGACCTATGCGCTGGGCCGTGGCCTGGAGCACACCGACCGATGCAATATGGATGACATTGTAAACACCGTCCAGAAAGGCGGAGATCGCTTCTCCGCTCTGGTGACCGCTATCGTTCAGAGCGCGCCTTTCCGCGAACAGCGCAGAGATCAGGGAGAATAAGCTAAGATGTCCAGAGAACCGTTATCACGACGCACTTTTTTACGCGGCCTGGGAACCGCCATGGCGCTGCCGATGCTGGAAGCGATGCTTCCGCTGAACGCGCTGGCGCAGTCGGCGACGAAGGCGCGTGTGAATCGCATGGCCTTTATCTTTATTCCCAACGGCGTGCATGTCCCGAACTGGATGCCGACGACGGAGGGCGCTCTGGAGCTGTCCCCGACGCTGGCGTCGATGAAAAACGTTAAAAGCAAAGTCTCCGTCCTCACCGGCCTGGCGCAGCACAACGCCTTTGCACTCGGCGACGGCGGCGGCGATCATGCCCGCAGCACCGCCACGTGGCTGACCGGCGTCCATCCCCACAAAACCGATGGCGCGGATCTCCATGTCGGTATTTCGGTCGATCAACTGGCGGCGAACCGCGCGGGTCAGAAGACCCCCTTCGCCTCCCTGGAGCTGGGCTGTGAGCGAGGCGGCACCGCGGGCGCATGCGATACCGGCTATAGCTGCGCCTACTCCTCCTCCATCTCCTGGCGCGGACCGAGCACGCCCAATCCCCACGAGGTCGATCCCCGCGCGGTGTTCGAGCGCCTGTTCGGGAACAGCATCCCCGGCGAGACCGCCGAGAGCAAAGCGACCCGTCAGAGCCTGAAGCGCAGCGTGCTGGACTTCGTGCTGGACGATGCGAACCAGCTCAAGAAGCAGTTGGGCACGAAGGATCAGAGCAAGCTCGACGAGTATTTCACGGGCGTGCGCGAGATCGAGAACCGCCTCGCCCGCGTCGAGAAGCTGAACTCCGATCCGACCATCGCCTCCAAAATGCCGGCCGGGGTGCCGAAGGACATGGGCGAGCATATCCGCCTCATGTTCGACATGATGACGCTCGCCTACCAGGCCGACCTGACCCGCATCTGTACCTTCATGATCGCCAACGACGGCAGCAACCGCAGCTATAAAGATCTCGGCGTCTCCGAAGGCCACCACGATATGTCCCACCACGGCAACGATCCCTACAAACTCGGTCAGATCGCGAAGATCAACAAGTTCCACGCCGATCAGGTCGCCTACTTCCTGGAGAAACTGGACAGCATCCACGAGCCGGAAGGCACCCTGCTCGACAACTCCATGGTCGTATACGGCGCAGGCATCAGCGACGGCAACGCGCACAACCACGACAACCTGCCCATTCTGCTGGCAGGCGGCGGCGCGGGAACGATCAAACAGCAAGGGCAGCATCTGCGCTTTGCGCAGGAGACGCCGCTCAACAACCTGTTCCTCTCCCTGCTGGATCGCATGGGCGTCCACGCCGAAACCCTGGGTGACAGTACCGGCCGCGTAACCACCCTGATCTAACGAAACCGTCCCCAACCCCAAGGGAAGATTTTTAGACAGGATTTACAAGATTAACAGGATTAACAGGATTTCCGTTTAGAGGCACGCGGGATGCTCTTCTGTCCGATAGGTGGACAAGCTGGAGAATCCCTGCTTCTTAATCCTGTTAATCCTGCAAATCCTGTTAATCCTGTCTAAAATGCATCTGTTCTAGTCAAGAGGAGATCTTCGATGTCGAAAGTGACCACACCCGTTTTTGCGATCGCTCTTATGGGCACGACCGCCCTGGCGTTTGCGCAGACGCCGCCTCCGCCGCCATTCCCAGCGCCTTCTCCGGCACAGGCCGGCAATGGGCAGCAGCCCAATCGTCCTCCGAATCCCGATTCACAGTACCATCTAGGGCCGGACTCGATGGCGCAGGAGGGTGTGCCGAAGGGGGAGATCCGCGGGCCGTTTGTGATCAAGAGCAACGCCTATCCCGGCACACAGCACACTTATTGGGTCTATGTACCGGCGCAGTACGATCCCTCGGTGGCGGCGAGCCTGATGATCTTCCAGGATGGGCAGGCGTTCAAGGATGAGAAGGGCGATATGCGGGCGCAAAACGTGATGGACAACCTCATCTACCGGCGAGAGATTCCGGTGATGATCGGGGTCTTTATCAATCCCGGGCGTACGCCGGAGCAGAAAGAGCCTTCGCCGGAGGTCGGCTGGGGAGATGGGTTTACCAATCGAGGCACCGAGTATAACTCGCTGGACGATAAGTACGCGCGGGTGATTACTGAAGAGTTGATGCCGGTCCTCTACAAAGAGTACAACATCTCGAAGGATCCGGAGCAGCATGGAATCGGGGGATCGAGTTCCGGCGCGATCGCCGCGTTCACGGTCGCCTGGGAGCGCCCGAACGAGTTCCGCAAAGTCCTGAGCAACGTCGGGAGTTTCACCAACATTCGGGGTGGGCATGTCTATCCGGAGAAGGTGCTGGCAAGCCCGAAGAAGCCGATCCGTGTCTTCCTTTGCGATGGCCGCAACGACAACCGGGGCATGCGCGGCGGAAAGTACGATGTGACCTGGGACTGGTTCTACCAGAACGTGCGCCTGATGAAAGCCCTTACCGAAAAAGGCTACGAGGTGAACTACACCTGGGGGATGAACAACCACGGCCAGAAGTTCGGCGGCGTCGCCATGCCGGAGATGATGCGCTGGCTCTGGCGCGACAGCCCCGTCTCCACCGATCCCAACGACACCATCGAGCGCAGCTTCCGCAAACCCTATACCGACAAAGTCGGCAACGCCCAATCGAAATAACGACATCGCCATTCGTCTGACTCCGGAGTCAGGCCGGATCGTCGGAAGGACGAAAATAGGGTCAGTTCAACGCTTCGTACGCTTTACGGTTATGGAAAGCAGGTCGAGTGACACCACCCCAGATCATAATCCTGGCAGGCCCAAACGGCGCCGGCAAATCGACGCTTTCTCGTCTCCCGGAACTGATGGGGCTGCCTTTCCTGAACGCCGACGACATCGAACGGGACCAGGGTTCGGGTCCGCTTGTGGCTGGCAAGACGCTATTGGCACGCTTACATGCTTTAACGACCGATCGGAGTGACTTCGTCATTGAGACCACGCTGGCAGGAAGGTGGCTCGCCTCTCATCTAATGGCCCTGCGAGAGCAGGGCTATCAAGTCCACATTATATTCGTATGGGTAAGGAGTGACGACCTATCTGTTGCGCGCGTAGCTTCCCGCGTCAGAAGCGGCGGACATGATATTCCGGAAGCAACCATTCGTAGACGGTATAGCAGAGGGATACACAATTTTTGGCACCTCTACGTACCGCTGTCTGACACCTGGAAGGTATACGACAACTCTGACATCCATCATAAGTTGGTCGCAGCAAAAGAGACAGTCTCCGGCATAATCGTTCGCGAACCAGAAATATGGCAAACGATAAAGGACCAGAAATCCAATGAATAACGCACAAAGGGAACTGCTTGTCAAACGCCTTGCAGACCACGAAGAGATGAGCCGTTCCATTGATGGTGTAGTGCAGGAGGCACTGCGTCGTCACAAAGAGACGGGCAATTCAATCGCGGTGTGGCGAGACGGCAAGGTGGCCATCGTGCCGGCAGAAGAGATCGTCTTATCGGCAGACTTACCTTTAGAAACAGAGCCGCGCATGAGAGAACTCGTTCGCAACTCTGCCGGTTAACCCCTCTTATTAGGGGAGCATCCGGTCATAGACGGCTTCGACTCTGCGGGCGGTGAGGGCGATAGAGAAGTGATCCTTCACTCTCTGTCGGCCTGCCGCCCCCATCTTTTTTGCACCTTCCGCATCTTCTAACAGTTTCACAATCGCTGCCGCCATCGGTGCGCTTTCGCCCATCGGGACGAGCCAACCGGTCACGCCGTCCTGGACGATCTCGGGAACGCCCCCGCCGTTCGTTGCAACGACCGGTTTGCCTGCGACCATCCCTTCTACGACGACCTGGCCGAACGGCTCCCCGATCGTGGAGGCATGGACCAGTACATCTAACTGATGGATAAGGTCCGGGACATCCTTGCGAAACCCGGTGAACTCTACACAGTCGGATAGCCCCAGCGTTTTGCACTGCTCCCGCACTTTGGCTTCGTACTCCTCTTCCCCAAACATCGCCGAGCCGATGATCTGAAAGTGCGCTTTCGGAAACTGCTGATGCACCACCGCCGCCGCTTCCAGAAAGATGTGCTGTCCTTTCCAGGGGCTTAAGCGCCCGACCAGGCCGATCCGTGGACCACAGGCGCAAGCGGTGGAAACTTCAGTCACCTCCTCGTCTGTGGGAATGCCGTCGTGTACCACCTGGAGTATGGTCCCTAGCGGACCTGCTTTCACGATGGCTTGGTGCTGCGTGGCCCGTGGTTCCAGAGCCAGGAGCGTGGCCTGGGAGTTCGTGAGGATACAGGTGGGCAGGAGGCGCGCCAGCCAGCGAAAACCGGTGACGGCGGCAGCGGGCAGATAGTCGATGGCGATGCGATCACGGAGATGCCAGATCACAGGCACACGGGCAAGACGACCAGCGATGCCGCCGATGACATCGGCCTTGAGGGAGTTGGTGTGCAGGAGTTGGGCGTTGTGTTTTTTAAGAAAGCGGGCGAGGCGACAGGCATAGCGTAGGACAGAGAGAGCGGCCCGGGGTTTGAGGAGGCTGCGCAGATTGAGGCTGTCTTTGCGGGTGTCTCCGACAGTCTCATCGAGCAGAATGATATGAGTTTCGACTCCGGCTTCAAGCAACCTGGCGTGCAGAGGCCCATCCTCACTCAGAACGACGATGGGATGAAAACGCACGGTATCGATATGGCGAAGCAGATGCAGCAGGGCGATCTCACCCCCGCTCATCAAAGCTGTATGGTCGAAATAGACGATCGTTTTCATCTGTTGTGCAATCGTCGCCTTTCACTCCAATGTGCCGGGAGAGAGCCATGTGCATCGGTCGCGGTCGCGTCTCCCTCATGGAGCGCTATTCGCCCTGCATGACCCGCTGGTAGATACGGCTCATACGCTCGGCAACCCGCTGCCAGGTGTAGTTCTCCTCGACCTGTTGCCGACCGATCCTGCCCATCGCGGCGCAGCCCGCGGGGTCCGCTTCCAGGTCGCGCAATGCGTCCGCCAGCGCTTTGGAGTTGCGTTCCGGCACGACGATGCCCGCTTTGCCGATGACCTCCGGGATCGCCCCGGAGGTCGAGCCGATGACCGGCGTTCCACAGGCGTTCGCCTCGATGAGTACGCGCCCAAACTGCTCTTTCCAACTCGGGGTCGTGCGCGAGGGCAGCACCAGCACATCGATGGCGTTCATCACCAGGGGGAGCTGTTCTAAAGGTCGGCCCGGTAGAAACGTCACCTGATCCTCTTTACCGATCTCCCGAACACGCCGCTCCAGTTCTGCCTGATAGTCCCCGGAGCCGACGAACAGCAGGCGGAAATGGGAGGGGAGGAGGGGCAGTGCATCCACCATCTCCATCAGGCCCTTCTCCTCGACGATGCGCCCTACATAGCCCGCGACAAATCCGGCGAGGCCCAGTTCGCGTCGGCACGCGGCCCGATCCATCGGGTGAAACAGTTCGGCATCGACCGCGTTCGGCACCACCTCCGCCGGGCCTCGATAGCCTTTCGAGCGCACGATCTCCACGGCCTCTCTATTGCGCGCTACCACGAAATTCGCCTGCTGGAGCGTGAAGGTGCGATAGGGTTCGAAGGGAGGCGGCAGCTTTTTGTTGATGTTCTGTTCGGTCTCCGCTACGATCTTGGTGTTGGGCAGAAGGCGATTGCGCAGTTTGCAAGCCTGCACACTGACCTGCGCCCAGGGTTCTTCCCAAAGGTCGATGATGTCGGGCTGAAAGTCGCGCAGCAGTTTCGCCATTCCCGGATACCAGTGCATATAGAAGCCGATCTTATTGCCGCCCCAGGGCATCCGGACCTTGCCGATTTCGCAGTCGAACGCGTTGTCGAGGGGAGTCTGCGCCGCGCGCCACTGGCCATAGTGCATCCAGCGCTCAGGGATCAGAACTTTCAACTCGACATCGGAACGCTGCGCGAGCAGCGCGGCTTTCGGCTGCCCTTCGGTTCGCGACTGGCAGGTGTGTGAGATCAACAGTACACGCATAGGGGTAAGGAGAGTTCCTTCAATTTAGAGGATGCGGCGGTACATCGCCAGCATATCCTGGGCCATACGGGCAGCCGTAAAATGCGCCTGGAAACGTTCCTGCCCGCGTCGCCCCATCGCCTCGGTGGACTGCCGGTCGGATAGGAGTTTCCGGATCGCCGCAGCCAGTGCGGGCGGGTTGGAGGGAGGAACCAGGAGGCCGGTCACACCCTGTTCGACGATCTCACGCGGTCCGCCTGCATCGGTGGCGATCACAGGGCGTCCCAGCGACATCGCCTCCAGAATCACCAGACCAAACGGCTCCGCAAGGCTGGGCAGCACGAAAATATCACTCGCTTGAATCAATGCCTGGGCGTCCTTCCGGAATCCGAGCAGTTGCATGGTGCCCTGGAGACCGGCTTCCAGAATCTGCGCCGTCAGCATGTCCCACTGTGCGCCCTGTCCCGCCACGACGCACCGCACTTCGGGCAGAGTCGCTTTCACCTCCGCCATCGCAGCGATCAAGGACTGGACATCCTTTTCACGCTCCAGGCGCGCTGCGCAGACGATCAGAGGCGTTCCGGGAGGGATTCCCAACTCTTTCCGCGTCAGTGCGGGAGGGGTGATTTTCTGCGGATTGAGCGGCCGAATCCCGTTCAGAATGGTCGTCACTTTCTGCTCCGCGGCTTCTCCGCGCCGTAGAACTCCGGCGCGCGCCGCCTCCGAAATCGCGACGCAGTGCGCCATATACCGACTTACCCACTTATGCGCCGCGTGAAAGATCGCCGACTTCACTCCGGTATGCCCCGCATGTTCGGGGTCCAAAAAATGTTGTGTCGCCACAAAGCGACCTTTGCGGGCCTGTCGCACCGCCAGCGCCGAAGCCAGACTGGTGCGCCCATTATTCGCATGCACGATATCGAGCTGCCCGGATCGAAACATCTCTGCCAGCATCTTCACCGCGGGACGATTGATCAGTCCGGCGTTGGGAATAGGAATAACCTTCAGTCCTTCGGTGCGCGCCCGATCGGCCAGAGGGCTGGATGTCGGACAGGCGATCATGGCGGAAACCCCCAAATCGCTCAGCGCACACCCCAGATCCAGTATATAGCGTTCGGTGCCTGCAAACTCCGTGGTATCGATAAACAGCGCGACCCGTAAGTTATTCATAGTTTCCCTGGCGTTATTTTGGCGCGAGATTCGGCGAATGTCCAATGTTTGTTGGCCAGAAAGTTCCAGATCGCCACCAACAGGACAGCCGTCCCTTTTGCGATGGCCCAGGGCGTCGGCGGAGGATTACTGCCCACATGTCCCACCAGCACCAGGATCACCAGCGCGAAGATCAGGCTGTTCAGGCCAAATCCCGCCAGGTTCACCGCGACAAACTTCAGATACTGCGTGTGTCGGCTCGCCGTCCCCATGCCCCGAAAGGTCCAGATGCTGTTCCAGAGATAGCCGTTGGTCACCGCCACCGCAAACGACAGTGCGTTGGCTGTCAGCCAGAACATACCGACTTTAGTCACGAGCAGACGGGAGATTCCCACATCCAGCACCATGCTGGAAGCCCCGATGAGACAGAATTTGACGAATTGTTGCCAGCCTTTACCCACTTGCCTGCCTTATCTTCATCGTCTCCAGAACGCGCTCACGGTAGGCCGCTTCCGCCAACAGCGCGCTCTGACGCACCGCCGCCTCCTCACGATCTTTCAAGATGTGATAGACCATCGTCGCCATACCCACGCTCGCCCAGACCATCAGGAGCGGCCCTCGGGCATAGTAGTGGTCTACCATTCCATGCACCAGTTTGTTCACCATCAGTCCGGCAGGCGCGCCGATCAGGGGATAGAGTTTGTCCTTACGACTCAGTCGCTTCTGCGTCTTATAGATCATCAGGAAAGCAACCACCTGAACGCCCGCAAAGGCGATCAGGCCGGGAACGCCTGTCTCCGCCAGCGTGATCCAGAAGATATTCGTCGCATCGACCTCTTTGCGCAGTCCGATCCCGACGCCGTAGAAGGGGCTCTTCTCGAACTGTGAACGGGCATAGTCGATCGTCTGATAACGCGCCATGATATTATCGCGTTCTTTGTTGAAGCCGGTCGCGTAGTCCTGTTTCTCCTTGGGCAGAAGGTTCCAGAAAATGGCGACGACCGGGATCAGCACGATCATGACCTGCAGCAGGAATTTGAACTTTCCACGCAGGGCAATGACGACGAAGGTTCCGGCAATGGCTCCTATCCACGACCCGCGGGACAGGCTAAAGATGAGCCCCGCCGTAATGATCACCGTCGCCAGAAAGAGAAAAATCTTGGTCTTGCCTTTCTCCGCTGCCATCCATAACTCGATACAGACGACGACGCCGAATCCCAGCGAGGAGCCGACTCCGTTCTTATGCAGACCAAAAACAAAGAATGTATTTGCCGCCAGACCTGATAAGGCGAGGAAGACGCATATCGCAACGAGGAAGTTATAGGCCCAAAGCAGCTGCTCCGGTTTCTCCGCGAAATTCGAAAAGAGAATGGTTGCCAGGATAAAGTAGAGGATCATCTGGAGCATGGCGATCATGACCGTATCCGGGCGCCAATCGACCAGGGAAGAGGCCATACAGATGGCCAGGTAGAGGAGAACCGGCAGCATATACGGGCCGAATTTGATACCACGTTGCTGCGTAATCCGACGGAAGATAAAGACCGCCAGACAGAGCGCCAGATCGATCTCCGCGATGGAGAAGCGAAACGTCCCTACTCCGTTCGAAAGGTCTTCCTGAAGCGGTGCGGAGGCGAAGGTGATCGCCAACGCAAGCCCCGGAAATCGCCAGGCGATGGCCGTGAAGATGGAACCGTAGATGATGGCATAGACCATCATCGGATCTTCCATCGTCAGTCCGGCGCCCAATGCCAGAAAACACCCTATAATCAGGGTGGCGACGACCAACATCGAGGTGGATGTCAATTTAAATTCGTTAAATTTCATAGATCGGTACTACCTTCTCCGGCTAGGAGTGTACAGGAGTCCCGGCCGCAGCCGGCGCCGGTTCGATTCACGCGATAGGAGGCGCAGCAGCCTGCTGCGCCGATGGCTGGGCCAGTTCACGAATACCCTCGTGCGGCCCTTTCCCAAGATACCATTTCAAAATGCGTCCCCACAGTTCGATCTGAGGCTTGAGTTCAGCGCGTTTGGATGGTTGTACTACGCATCTCAGCGACCAGATCGTCATCCGCAATACCGCTCCCTGGCACATGCTGGCACGTGCGACAAACTCGAGGAACGGTCCGTAGTGCTTGCGCATAAAGCGCAGTTGGCTGCGGTGGAACTCGCAGAACTGCCGATCTTTGATCGCAACGCTGCTCTGCCCTCCGTAGTGAACGACCGTCACGTCCGGAATAAACGCCACCTTCCAACCGTTTTTATGCATTCGCAACTGCCAATCGGTCTCTTCTGCATAGACAAAGAAACCTTCATCAAACGGCCCTATCTTCTCAAATACTTCGCGGCGGATCAGGAAAGCAGCGCCGCTTACGAAATCCACATAGAGCCGGGTATCGTGCTCGAACGCCCTATAGTCTCCCCAGAGCGGATTGTTGGGAAAGGCAGAGACCAACAGCATGTTCTCGGCTATAGCGCGCATCGGAGAAGGGAAGCGATAGCAACTCTTTTGCAGGGTTCCATCGGGATTGTCAAGGCGCGGCCCCACCGCTCCGACATCCGGATGAGTCTCCAGGAAGTCACATAGTCCCTTTACAGCGCCGGCATGAGGAAATGCGTCGGAATTCAACAGGAGGAAGAAGCGGCCGTTTGCCTTCTCCATAGCCCTATTATTAGCGCCCCCAAAGCCAAGATTGCGGTCCATCTCGATCATCTTTACCTGGGGGAACCGAGCCCGTATCGCTTCTGCAGAACCATCCTGGGAGCCATTATCCACAACCCAGACTTCTGCGTCCAAATCGGAAAGGCGTTCAAAAAGTGTATCCAGACATGTCAACGTCATCTCACGCGTGTTATAACTGACGATGATGACAGATAGTGTGACAGGCTTACCGTCCATACGACAGTCTCCTTGAACAGGTACTACTGCTCTGCGAATCTCTCGAAGCCCAAGGAAAAGAGTCGCGCCGAAATAATTTCCTCTCGATTTTACCCTATAACGCTCTCAGTTCACTCACCCTACATCAGCAGCAGGAACGACTCAGTGTCACGCTACGCTCTATCCACAGCCTGAGCCACGAGAGGACTTCTTTCCCCTTATGCGATCCGGACGCAATGCTTTGGATTTAACGCCTGGCCTGTCGCTCCGCCACGAACTGTGCGAGCGCCTGAGTCCAGGGGGGAAGATTGTCACGGCCTTGCAGTTCCAGAGCGTAGTGGCGCAGCACCGAGTAGGCCGGACGTCTGGTCGGAGAGGGCCAGATCTCGGCGGGCATCGGTTTGACCACCACATCCTTGATCCCCGCCAACTCCACGGCCTTCTGGGCAAACTCATGCCAGTTGCAGTGGCCGCTATTGGT
>Ga0070658_10003756_pt1 | contig 12427 bp, 9 predicted proteins | sample KBSC13metaG_FD_64664 | JGI IMG/M metagenome (GOLD analysis project Ga0070658, IMG submission 64664) | Corn rhizosphere microbial communities from Kellogg Biological Station, Michigan, USA - KBS C1-3 metaG | ecosystem: Host-associated > Plants > Roots > Rhizosphere > Soil ... | reverse complement strand
TCATCCTCGCCGACGAACCGACCGGCAATCTCGACAGCCACACCGGCAAGCTCGTGGAAGACCTGCTGTTCAGGCTCAACAAAGAGCAGGGTATCACGCTCATTCTTGTCACGCACGACGAAGATCTGGCGGCCCGCTGCGGGCGGCAGCTGCACATCAAAGACGGCGCTCTCGTGAATCGGAGCGATGTATGAAGCTTATTGACATCATTCGCACCGCCAACGCCAACATGTTCCGTGCCAAGGCCCGGACGTTCCTGACCGTCACGGCCGTATTCATCGGGGCCATGACTATCACTCTCACGAATGGCATTGGCACCGGCGTCAAAAGTTACCTGAACGTGCAGTTGGGCAATTTTGGCGCAACCAATGTTCTGTTCATAACACGAGCCGGACAAAAGGCCGCCATGTCGGATGGCCCGGTAAAGTATGATGCGGCAGCCGGGGCGACGTCTACCGGCCGCCTCGGCCAGACACGCAATATGCTCGACTCGAAAGAGCTGGCGACTATCAAGGCCGTTCCCGGCGTCACCGGCGCCCAGGCGGCTCATACGCCCACTCCCGACTATATCCAAGGCATACATGGTAAGTGGCAGCTATCGCTTTCAGAGCAATACGGCACGTCGACCGCCGTGATGGTCGCGGGAAAAGGCGTTGATAATGATAGCTCACATAACCAAATCACCGTCCCGACCAGCTACGTCGGTCCGCTTGGCTATCACGGCAACCAGACCACCGTTGGACAAACAGTTACACTCGGTCTTACGAATGCTTACGGGGCGCAGTCGACCGTCAGGGCCGTTATTACGGGAGTACAGCAAAAAAATCTGCTTGGGCAGTCCACGCTCTACGGCAACACAGCCCTGATCGAGCAGTTGAACAACTTAGAAAGCGTCGGCATACCGCCCATTCTTGCCAATACGTTCCAGACAGCGGCCGCAACTTTCCCAGGCAATTACACGGCCGCTCAGATCAATGACCTAAAAAACAGGTTAAGCGGCAAGGGCTACACGGCAAAAACTATCAAGGATGAGGAGGAAACCATATTTACAGCCGTCAATGCGGCTATTATTGTTCTCGACATACTCGGTGTTATCGCTCTCCTGGCCGCATCTTTCGGGATTGTTAACACCTTACTCATGTCCGTGCAGGAGCGGACCAAAGAAATTGGCCTAATGAAGGCGCTCGGCATGAGTTCGCGCCGGGTGTTCTTGCTCTTTAGTATCGAAGCAGTACTTATCGGTTTTTGGGGCAGTACCCTGGGCGTCGCTTTTGCCGCCGTGCTTGGCGCCGTCATTAATGCCATCGGTAAACACGCATTCTTGAAGGACCTCCCGGGTTTCTCATTGCTGACGTTCCCCTTGGCTACTGTGGTGATAGTTGTTATCGTGATTATGATAGTCGCCTTTTTGGCCGGCACCCTGCCGGCTCTACGGGCCAGCAAGAAAAACCCGATCGAAGCACTTCGGTACGAATAAGGCGTGGCTTTCCAAGCCCCGGTAAAGTACGCCGATAATAAAAACGCCCGGACCTTTTCATAGATCCGGGCGTGTCAGGTTCGGTCAGTTGGGGCAGATCAGGAGTTTACCGGCTTACCACCAGTGGTGAGCTTCCCAGAAGGCCTGGGCGTTAGCCCAACCACCGTAGCGTGACGAAGCGTAGTTGTCAAAGAACGCGTCTTGACAAGCGTAGTCAGCACCACACATCGGCTTTAGCTTGCCGCTACAGTCTTGGCCAAGACCGTAACAGCCTTCCGCGTTGGTAGCGCTCGGGTTATTACTACTTTCGTGTGCGTAAATGTACGCTTTGGCTGCACTGTTTGGGGTACCGGTAGTTGCGGCACGGGTAGCTGCGACAGTCGTTGCGGCGACGGTAGCAGTAACAGCGGGTGCTGCACTGCGGGTTACGGGCTGCGGGGCGGTCGCCCGGGTAGTAGCCCGCGCAGGTGCGGCCGCCGGAGCGGGCGCGGGGGCAGTGGGGGCTGGCATGGCGCGGTCGGTCAGCTGTTCACCACTTGTCGGAATGGCTACCTGCTCACCGGGATGAATGACGTTCGGGTCGCTGATGAAAGTGTTGGCGTCATAGAGCCGCTGGGCGGTAGTTCCATTGGTAGCCGCGATGCTGCTCAGTGTTTCTCCGCGCTGGACAGTAACTACTGCCGGTGCGGGGGCTGCACGATCAGCCATCTGTTCGTTGTTATCGGGTATGCGGACCTGCTGGCCGGGGTAAATCAGGTTCGGATCAGCTATAAAGCTGTTGGCGTCGTAAATCCGCTCATATGTCGTGCTGTTTGCTGTTGCTATGCCGCTCAACGTATCACCGGGCTGCACGGTCACGGTAACCGGGCTCGGAGCCGGCGCGGGTGCCGGGGGCGGCGTTGCTGCGGGTTGTGCGGCAACAGTTGTAGGTTTCTGATTTTGTGCAGGCTGAGCGGGTTCAGCGCCAGCTGTATGAATGCTTGCAACTGGTATAATAAACAGTGCAAGGGTAACCGCTATTGCAGCGATTTTGCGCATGTTTACTCCTTCGTGGACTTACCTGTACGTAGCTTGCGATGCTCTTTTGCCCCACGTTGGCCCGTCCCTCTAGAAGGCGGGTAGCGCGCGTAAAAGCGTAAGGCTACAAGGTAATCCAACCTTATTAATGTGCGCGTGCCAGGCCTAGGCACGCAGATTCTATCCTAACAATAGCTACATATAGTGTCAACAAAAGCAGTTTGAACGCTACATGTAGCGCTAGCAATAACTTCGGTAAAAATCCTTACAGTAATATTTACAACCATTGCCGAATATTTTACCTCGGTGGGCTACTCATTTTGGGCGGCTCGTCTATGTTTTACGACGATTTTTTAAATAAATCTCTAATGCCGTGCGTGAGCATGGCGCGCCGGTTTCATCCGTTTCTTTTTGTCCGCCAGTAGTAACGCTATCTCTTGCCGTTCACCCAGCCAGAAACTAAGCACCATAAGCACCACGATGATGTACCCGGGCCACAGCAGCCACAGCCATGGCCGCAGGCCTGCAAAAAATCTCGATAGCCCGTTCAGGCCGGATGTAGTGCCGGTGGTGCCGGCGTGGTACGCCGGATTCTGGAGCACTGCCTGCAGTTGCAGCGTCCCGGCCTGACCGCCGGCATCGACGGCTTGAATTTTTATGATCCTCGTAGCGTTCGTCGCGTTGATCCAGCTGTACGTATGGCTTATCGTGAAATCGTCCGAGTTCTGCCTAAGAATAGTCTGTACTGCGCCGTCGCCCCAGATGACCGTGAAGGCGTATGGTTCGGTGCCGCCGCTTAAATGCAGGGCGTAGTTTACCGGCTGGCCCACCAGGTTTACGTGGTAGTTGTAGGTAGTGGTGATGCGGAACGGCGTCCGCGCAGGTGTCGTCTGCGAGCCGGCTATCGGCACGGCTTTAATGGTGAAGACAGGGGATCTTAGTACAACGCCTTCCGGTGTCGTGGCGGTTATATGTACCCGGTGTGTACCCGGTGACAACGGGTGTGGCAGCGTGCACGACCAGTACCCTTGATCGTCGGCCGACGTATTGCAGCTGGGAGGGGCGGCGTCTATCGCTACCGCTATTGCCGAGCTTGGCGGAGCGACGCCGGTAAATGTTGGCTGGGGGCTCACGATCAGGGGGTCTTTCGATGATCCGTAGGGTGTATTCCCGCCAACCCGGGTGACCAGCAGTCGGGTCGGAACTGCAATCCGTCCCCCCGGAGCCGGCTGTGAAGGGCTACCGGTACTTTGTGGCGTGTAGGTTACCACGACAGGGGATGAAACCGGTCCCGCGTCGTTGGTGATGTTGTAGTCCTGGGCCTGCAGTTCGTTGCTCCCGGGCGAGAGGTCCAGGCTTATGCTAAAAGTGCCTGAGCTGCAGGTGATTACGCCGGCTAATATACCGTTGTCTGACAACGTAACGTACGAACTGTCCGGGCAGGTCCCCTGAACGGTTAGCGATTGTACAGCGGTTTGTGCGCCGCTGATGGGGGTCGTGATGACGGCCGGTGCCGTGAGCGGTGGGGCAGGCACCACCGCGTGTATCGTTGTCGTGGCTGCGAGCGCGCTCCAGGTGCAGGCTGCAAGCAGTACGCCGGTACACAGCAACATTAGTATGCTCATAGGATGCAACGCGATGTGCACGTGTAGCGGCCGCCTTTTATGTGGTGCAAGTTTAATGTCCCGCGGCTGCCTTAAGGCGGTCCGTCCAGTTGGTTTTGCTTTTTGTTTTTTCATAGTGAATGCACTTACCCGTATATTACCCCAATACCCGTCTCAAGTCATTCCGCTTACCGTCCGTCGGGGTCATGATTGATCGGACGCTCTGCTCGTCGCCGACGTCACCATTTGGTCCGGTGTCGATGGTGATAGTATATCTACTCTATCACCCAGTAGTAGAAAGTGTACGCCGTACTAGCTGCGGGGGAGGGCAGACTGGCGGTAAACGAGCTTGTCGCGGTAGCCGAAGTGTACCATTGCTTGGCGGATGTAGCGCTTGTAGCGCCCGTGAGGATAACCGACTTGGGCGCGGCTCCGTAGGCTTTGTTGAAGCTAACCGTGACCGCACAGGTACCACCGGGGCTCGTCCCGGTCGTAACGTTAATCTTACCTGCGGAATCAGTGCTGCCGGCGGTTACGCTTATGGTCGGACTGGTTCCGCAACCGCTGTTCGATTGAGTGGGGGCGGTTGTTTGCGTCGACTTGAAGTGCACGTTAGTAAGGGTAAGCGAGCCGAAGGTGCTGGTGGTGCCGGCGATGGTAATTACCAGGTTGGAGGTATCCGCGGTGAACAGCGCCGTGCCGGAGCTGTTCTGGATCTGGAAGGCGGCAGAAGAGTCGTTGTAGTTTTTGAATGCTGCCGCACCGTTCTGGGAGAGCGTAAACAGCGCGTTCTGGTTTGTGTCTGTCAATGATCCGGCCGCGGTGATGGTCCCTGTAACGTTAAAGGCGCACCCCGCATTGTTCTGGTTGGCAGTCGGGGCCGTGGTTGGCCAGGTGCCGTTAGTGATGCCGGCGCCGCCATTATTCGAATAGTAGCATCTCGAAGAAGCGCCAGTACCCTTGAACCAGAAATTGTCACCGCTAGTATCGGTGTTGAAAGCAAGCCAGTAGGTCGTGCCGGAGGTGACACTGAGCGGCGACGAAAGATTCATCGTGTTCAGGTTGTGGCCGCTGGTTCCATTCGGCAAAACGATCGCCTGAGTTCCTGTCGAAGACATCAGCCGTGTACCGGGTGCGTTACTGCCGTTATCCGCGTACACCGCCACCGAAAACGTGTCAGCGCCGTTTTTAGCCGCAAAATCTACGGTTATGGAGGTAAGGTTACCGCTGACAGGTGCTGTAAAGCTGCCGGCTTGTATCAGGTTGCCATTAGAGTCTGTCTGGGTGCCGGCCGAGGATCCGAATGATGTCGGTGAGGAACCGGTAGCCGCGGTGTACGAGTTGATCGTGAACGTGTTGCTGGTACTTGCGTCGTTACTTATGTAAAAACTACTGTTGGCTCCGCCGCTGTTTTGGAGCCCCAATGTGGCATCCCCAGTCCCTTGCTGTTGCAGAGACACGACCGGAGTGTTGAGGCTCGTGCTGTTTTGCGAGGCGGTGATCTGTTGGTTAGTCGTATCGATATTAAATACCGTGTCGCTCGAGTGGTCTTTGACCTGGAAGGCGGTAGTAGAATCGGCCGAATTCTTGAACAGGGTAGCTCCGGTGCTGCCGAAGGTCGTGACGTTCACCCCGCTGCCGTTCTGCAGATCCAGAATGTCACCGCTACCGCTAGCGTTCGCTTCCAGCACGCCGGCGACCGATCCGCTTGTCGCTGCCTGCACGTTGAAGTTGGCGGACTGGGTCGTCGTCTGATCGTTTATGCCGCTGCCTCCACCGCCACCGCTGCAGGCGGAAAACGTAAGTACCGTAGCGGCGGTGGTCGAACCGCTCGTCGATTCCAGACACTGCGTGCCGGATGCACCGCCTGTCGGTAACGTGATAGTGTAGCCGCTGCCGCCGTTCGCCGTCGTAGCGCCACTAAGCAGTTCAACGGAGTTTGCATTCGATGAGTTGTAGAACGTTGCGGCTCCATTTACGTGACTACTTGTTCCGAGCGCCAGCCAACCATCCGAAGTATCGGCAGCCATGGTGTTATAACCGGAAGTATTCTGCACCGCAAAAGCTGCGCTGGAATTAAGCTGCACGGTGTTTGTACCGGTCCAGGTCTGGTTGGTTGCCAGTTGCCCTAACTGAGAGGCTGTAAACCCGCCGACGGCATTTGCATTCATGGCATAGGGCGTAGAAGTCAGAAGTACGAATGGATTCATAACGCCGTCGCCACCGCAGTCGGCCTGGAAGGCCGAAGACCCGGGGTTGTTCGCGCTACAATTTGAGGTATTGCCGATCTGGAGCGATAAATACAGCGGGTAGGAGTTCCAGTTAACCGCTGTGTTCGAGTTATTTTCGCAGGTGCTGGTCGTGAAGGCGCAGATGGAGCCGAGGTTTACCTGATATGTGCCGCTCGTGAAGGTCACGCCCTGCGAATTGTTGTTGAGGTAGTCTTCTGTCCAAACGGGGGTGCAGCCGGTGCTGCCGGTCGGTTCGTTGGTGCAACCGGTGTATATCCGGAACTCCATGTTGTAGGTGCCGTCGGGGATATTCTGCCCGGAACTGGTGACGATCTTGCCCTCGAAGCTCATCTCCTGGTTAATGCCGGTTGCGGCGTCAATACGGACGGGGTGTACGAAACCACAAAGCAATATACCGGCGACCCCGGCCAATACACAGAGCGTGGCGAACCTCGCGGCCGCCTTTAACAACCGGCGATCTTTCGACAGATTACTCCCCAAGCCCTTATGCGAACCGTGATGCATATTTGTTATAGCTTTGCCCGCAGCCCACTGTGCCCGCAATCCATGCATGGTGCACGCGTATGCTGCATCTAACGCTCTTTGTTTATCCTCGAACAGCAGCCTCTCAAGCTACTTATGGTTTATTGTATCATTTCCGGCGGCCGCCTACCCGGTTCCGGACAAGGCTTATCCACAGGGCGTGCTTCACGTAATCAACCGTAAGCCTCATAATGCATGCATATGGGGCAATTTGTATCGGCCGCGTTCACCGCTTTGCTGGTTTTTGCGGCTTTTTCTTCCAGCAGCAACTATGGCCTGAACAGCTACAGCGTGGGGCCTGCCGGCACGAGTAATGCTCATTCCACCACATACTATACCCAATCCACTGGCGGGGAAGTGAGCGGCAATGGTACTGCGAGCGCGCACGATGCCGGGACAAGCGGTGGGGTGCAAGCCGAGCAGTTGGCCGTCCCGCAGGCGCCGACAGTCAGCAACGGCAGTAGCGCGTACTATAACCACCTGCTGGTGACGCTGAGTGACAACGCCGGCACGAACGCCTATCCTGCCGATGTCTCGTTTTCAATTGGTGTATCGACGGTGAATTGCTTTACGTCGGCCTGTGTAAGCAGCGGGGCTGTGAAGTTCGTGCAGACCGGCGGCAGTCTTGGCGGCAGCCAGTTTTATCAGACGTATAGCGCCTGGGGGTCCGGTTCTGGCACCAGTGTCGTCGGCCTCGCCCCAAGCACTACCTACTATGTCGCGGTAGCGGCCAAACAGGGGACATTTACAAATACTGAATACGGCGCGTCAGCTTCGGCGGCGACCGCCAGTCCCTCACTGACCTTTTCGGTAACGCCGAACACCTTGTCTTTCTCGAGCTTGCTGCCCGGTACCACGTTTACGAGCGGAACGGTGACATTCAGCCTGGCTACCAACGCGGCGTATGGCGCGAACATCTATAACGCCGGGCAGAACGGAGGGCTCCGCAGCAGCCTTACAAATAGCACTATTCCGGCTCTGTCGGGCAACCTGGCAAGCAGCTCGCACGGGTTCGGGCTGCAGGGATTGAGCGTAAGTCAGACCTCCGGCGGCCCGCTGTCAATCGACAGCCCTTATGACGGAACAGGGAACACGGTAGGCACGGAGAGCACGGGCTACGCGCCGACTTTTACCACCCCGGCGGCAGTCACAGGCGGAAGCGCCACCCTGAAGATGCAGGCAAAGGCGGCCGGTAATGATCCGGCGAGCGGCGACTACGGCGAAGTCATAACTTTTTTGGCGGCGGCCAGCTTTTAATCTATGGCCGGCACTGACGAGACCGCGGAATCTACGGGCGGTGCGAAGCGTAAGCTCCGCGTATGGTGGGTTATTGCCGGTCTGCTGGCAGCCGGCCTTTTTATCGGAGCGCGCGTTTTCCTGAGCTATATAAATACGCCGGCTTCGGCGGCCAGGATTACCAACCAGCCTGCGCATGTTTCCGTGCCGGCAGCCGCCGGGAACGAGCCTGTATCTGTTTCGGACGCCTATGCCCGGTTTACCTATCCGTCATTTCTTACGCCGCTTAAAGTCCAGCAGCCCAATGGCGGCAGTGTGGCGGCGGTGCACAGTTATGAATATAAGGCGGCTGTCCCGTGGCAGCTTACTGTTACGGTCAACCGGCTGCCGGGCGGGTTGGCCAATAACGACAGCGCCTATTACGCCATGATTCAAAACCCCGCTCGGTATCAAAAAACCACGGAGAACGTAAATGGCGGCCCGGTAACCATACTGTCCGACTTGACAACGGGGGGTTTCAGCAAAATTGCCTTTTTGTTTCACGGCGGCTATTCGGCGGATATCGCGCTGAATGGCTCGGACCAGCAGGATGCCGACCGGGAGCAGGCGACGCTCGACGGTGTGATTCAGAGCTGGCGGTGGCAGTGAAAAGCCGGTCTATACACATGTTGTGTATTATACAACATTGCTAATAAAACAGCGACTTAGGCCCGAAATATGATCAACGGTTTTGGTTGACAGTAAAAACCGTAACCATTATGCTTAAGCCATGAGCCACTCTGGCGACAAAAATCAGTTTAAATCATTGAAGTTTCGAGCTTCCGCAGCTTTGACGCTTGTTGGTGTGGTGGCTGCCGCGGTCCTGAATGCTAGCCAGGCTTTTGCCGCTACTATGACCCATGTGACCGTACTCGAAACCAACATGCAAACTTCGGGGCAATCCGCCCTTATCGTGTCATTTGTGGCTGGAGCGTCGGATGCGCCTGGCAGCGTAGTGATTAACATGGGGTCTGCGGTATCCGCGGTATTGGCGGCGCCCAACGTCTCAACTTCGTATAACAGCGTGAGCTGCACTACAATAACGGGTGCAAGCACTGGCTTACCAGGTACCTTGGCCTCCTCAGGTAATACCAGCCCGAGTATTACTGTTTCGGGCGTAAGCTCGCTGACTGCCGGTACAAGTTATTGTTTTGTCGTGGGAACCTTTGCGGCCCAGACGGCTGTAACCAACAGCTCTTCGGCCAACGCGTATGCAGTCACCTTAACGGATGGCTCGGATACGGGCGCAGGCTCAATCGATGTTATCAGCAGCGACCAGGTCAGTGTTTCGGCTACAGTCCCGGCAAGTTTTACTATGTCGATAGCTAGCGCATCGGACAACTTTTCGGCTGACCTGTCCAGTGCCTCTATCGGCAGTACAAGCGGCGATAACATCACCATCAACACCAACTCGTCACACGGCTGGTTCGTGTGGGCTTCAGACGCGAATACCGGTCTTAAATCTCCGACAGCAGGGGCGAGTGGCTATACGATAGCCTCCGGTAACTCCAACGGCTCGATAGCCCCTGGAACCAATACAACTCTGTCCTCTACTCATGAAGGCTATGTGCTTGGGATCTCCGCCGGTAACATTACACAGGGCTCGGGTTCGGGCGGCACGACATCGGCTGCCAGCGCTTTTGCTTCCAGCGGAACAGGTAACGGCGCGGGGCTTAACACGACACCTGTCATTGTCGCCAGTTCTACCGGGACGGCCAACGGGGCGATTATCAAGCCGGTTCAATACGCGGGCATCTCCGGCGTTACGCCGGCAGGCACCGACTACTCCGACACCATTACCTATATCGGTGCGGGAAGCTTCTAGTACAATAGTAGCTATATGAAGAAGTATGTTGCGGCCCTAGGCTCGTTATTCTTCTGTGTAGCTGCATTGACTATGTCTGCGCATACCGTCTCCGCCGATGCGGGGGGTATTAATCTCACAACCTCGCCAATCGTGACGTCGATTACCGGGAAACCCGGTGGCAGTGCTACGACAACGCTGCATGTCCAGAACAATAACGCGAATCCGGTTACGATCAACGTCGTACTGGAGACATTCCGGGCGCTCGGGACAAACGGAGCTGCCCGGATGATGCCGTTTGCTAAGAATGACCCTTCGGGCAGTTGGGTGCATTTTTCGCAGGATTCATTTGTTGCGCAGCCAGGGATCTGGTCTTCAGTGACGATGACAGTCAATCTGCCAAAGAATGCAAGCCTGGGCTATTACTATGCGGTCATTTTTAAACCGCAAGTGGCTGATGCGGCGTCTGATCTGGGGAGTACCATAAAGGGCGGCGATGCCATTTTGGTGCTCGTTAACGCCATGACCGGGAATGAGCATCCGCAGGTATCGGTGACAAACTTCTCGGCCGACAAGAAATTATACGAGTACCTGCCGGCGAATTTCTCGGTAACCGTCAAGAATACCGGTAATATCTTTCTGGCTCCGACCGGGGACGTGTACATTAGCAAGAGCAGCGATTTCACGCATTCTATCGACACTATCCCGGTGAATTACGCGGATGGCAATGTGCTGGCTGGGACGTCGCGGACTTTTACGGCTGAGTGGGCCGATGGTTTCCCGGTATTTAAACCCAAGACCGTGGACGGTAATAAGATCACGGACAAAAAGGGGAACGTGGAGCAAAGCCTGAATTGGAACCTCGCCAGTGCCGGTAAACTGAGGTTCGGTAAATATTACGCCAAATTAGTCCTGGCCTACAACAACGGCAGTCGTGACGTGCCGATTGTGGCGGTCGTGTCGTTTTGGGTGATCCCCTGGAAAGTGCTTTTGGTGGGGGTTGTAGCGCTTATTCTGATATTGATCGGCCTGTACGCCAGCGGTAAAAAACTGGCCGCCCGTACCATACGGCTTTCCAAAAAGGTAAAGCCGCGCAAGCGTACCGACGATGACGGCAACAGCGCGGGGGATACGGGCGCATGAGAACCGTAGTACGTGCCAAGTGGTACCGTAAGGTGCCGGCAATCTTTTCTGTAGCGGGTGTGGCGGCAGTGTGTCTACTGCCTTTGCTGCACTCTGGTGATATTGTGAGTGCCGCGGCGAATCAGGGCGCGGGCGTGCTGCGCGTATCGCCTGCGCTGTCTGACATTTCGCTGAGCCGCGGGGAGACTTCGACGACGGTTGTCACGACCATTACAAACCTGAGCGCAAGCAAACTGGCAGTGGCGGTGAGCGTGCAGGATTTTGGCGCCCAGCCGAATCAGCCGGGAGCTATCAGTTTGTACAGTGATGGTTACAATCCCAAGACAAACCCGCACAGTTTGCAGACGACTATGAGCGTGGAGCCCTCTGATGTCGTGCTGGAGGCGCATGCGAGTCAAAGGGTTGCGGTTGTGCTAAACGGCCTGGGCCAGCTGGCGCCGGGCGGGCATTACGGCGCGGTGCTCTTTAGCCCGGAAAGTGTGGCACCAGAGGGCGGCCGGTCCAAAGTATCGTTACAGTCTGCTGTTGCGTCGCTTATTTTCCTTAAAACGGCAGGCGGCGGTGTACAGCGGTTGCAGCTCCTGCCGCTTAAGCTGAGCTCGGTTGGTTTCACTCTGCCCGGTACCGTATACGTTGATTTTAAGAACACCGGCAATACACAAACCGCCCCACAGGGGCAACTCACGCTTTTTGGCCCGACAGGCGCTATTACCAGTACGACCGTACTCAATGCCGGGTCGGGGCTTATTCTGCCGGGCAGCTCGCGGCTGTTTACCGTGCAGTTGCCTGGGACCAGTCCGCTGCACGGTCTGCCGGGCAAATACCGGCTTGAGCTGCGCTACCACGCCGACGGCCAAGCCGGGCTTACGACGATCAGCCGGAGCTTCTACTACATTAACCTTGCGGTAATTTTGCCCGTATTGGTGTTGTTGCTTATCCTGGCGTGGCTGCTCAAGGCTTATCACGGGTCCGTCTGGCGTGTTGGCAAGCGGTTTCTCTGCTGGGCACGCAATGGTTTTCGTAAGAAGCCAAAAGAGCTGCCACCGCCCCCAAAACCCAAAAGGCGACCGCCACCGCTTATCCAGGGGTAATGGTGAAGGAGGTTGCGAGGCTGGCAAGGTGCTACCTAGCTCTGATAGTTGTGCGAGAGCAATCTGGTCCCGCAAGACCTGAGAACCATGGGCAACGCTACGAGTTTGCCAGTGTGGCAGGCCCTACAGGGCCATAAGGGTCAAACAGCTCAGCCTGGCCTGGGCTTGGGCTACGGATGGCAATAATATTCACAGCTACGCCATCGGCAAAGGATTAGTTTATGTGCAGGGAGGAGGATTTC
>Ga0070658_10003755_pt1 | contig 12428 bp, 11 predicted proteins | sample KBSC13metaG_FD_64664 | JGI IMG/M metagenome (GOLD analysis project Ga0070658, IMG submission 64664) | Corn rhizosphere microbial communities from Kellogg Biological Station, Michigan, USA - KBS C1-3 metaG | ecosystem: Host-associated > Plants > Roots > Rhizosphere > Soil ... | reverse complement strand
CGAACCGGCCTTCTGATCCATGGCCCACTGCTGCTTGGCGCTGTCGATCTGCTTGAGGTTGGCGACGCAGGCCTTGGCGCGGGAGGTCTCTCGAGCCTGGACGAAGCTCGGGATGGCGACCGCGAGCAAGATGCCGATGATCAAGACAACGATCATGATCTCGACGAGTGTGAAGCCGATATATTTCTTGGCATTAGCCTTCATGTGTTTTTCCTTTTTTGTAGATGCGGCCTGAGGCCGTTCCGTCTTACTGAAGTGTGTGCGACATCGACGCGTTGTCGGTATTGGCGCCGATACTGCACGTGGGCAGCGTTGCGATGTTGCTGATCGTATAGGTGCCGCTCTCCGGACATGTTGGATAGGAGCGGACATAGGTTGGCGAGAGGTCGGTGCTGGCGGGCGATGCCGTCGATCCGGCCTTCTGATCCATGGCCCACTGCTGCTTGGCGCTGTCGATCTGTTTGAGGTTGGCGACACACGCTTTTGCACGCGATGTTTCACGGGCCTGGACGAAGCTTGGAATGGCTACGGCGAGCAGGATGCCGATGATCAAGACCACGATCATGATCTCGACCAGGGTGAAACCGCCTAGCCCTCTTCGTATCGTTCGCATTGGGTTCTTGCTCCTTGTCGACGGCCCTACCTTCGTTTGTTTTCGTAGGGCGAATGACGTTGCGACGTTATGAGTATCGGTGGCGAATTCGCTGAAATGTAGATCCCACAGCCTCTCAAAACTACTGGATTTCAGATGGCAACCCCCTGAAAATTGGTATATTTACCAGGTGTGACACGCCCCAATCCAAACCCTAACTTGCTGTCCGTTTGCTGAATGGACACCGTCGCGCACAGGTACATTCGCGGGCGAACGAAGACGTTCACGTATCCGGCTAATTGACAAAAACCTTCCTGAAACCTTGACAATGCGAACGGCGGCCGTGTATACTGCTCAGTAAATCGAAGGAGCTAGTCAGGAAGCATGCTTCCTGTTCCAGTGAGGGAAACGCTCATTATCGATATGTTATGTAAGCGCGTTAACATCGCGCAGCGCGCCAAAGAGGCCAACCCGACAGTGCAGTCGCCACTCATGACGGCACTGGATTATCGGCGGCCTCTTTTTTGTTAACTTGGGGGCCGACCGAGCTTATGTCTTAAGGAAGCTGGGTTGACCCCTCATGGAAAGTCTGAAAGTCCTTATCGCTGACGACGAGCCCTTGACTCGTCTCGACCTCCGCGTATCTCTTCAAGAACTCGGAGTCGATGTCATAGGCGAAGCTGAGGACGGTAAGCAGGCTGTCGAGCTATCGCGATCACTTCATCCCGACCTCGTCATCATGGACGTAATGATGCCTCAGATGGACGGATTGGAAGCCGCGAGGCTGCTTCGCGAACAGCGGCTTGCCCCCGTTATGCTGTTGACTGGTTACGCGGACGACGAGATGGTGGCCCGTGCCGACGCCGCCGGTGTAATGGCCTACGTGCGTAAGCCCTTCCGCAAGGACGAGCTGCTGCCCTCGATCGCAATGGTGATGGGACGCCACCGTGAGCGACGGATCCTCGAACAAGAGATCGATGCGCTTAAGGAAAAGATGGAAGCCCGCAAGATAGTCGGGCGTGCAAAAGCGCTACTCATGGAGCGCTACAATCTCACCGAGCGAGAAGCTTTTTACCGGATACAGACCAAGAGCCAGATGCTGCAGAAGCCGGCTCACGAAATAGCGAAAGCTATCATCATGGCAAGCGAGTTAGGAGTTTAGGAATTTGTGCGCGCCCTTGCGCTGGGCGCAGAGTGCCGGCGATGCAGAGATACACCACCTGCCGGTGCGTTACGTTGGGAGCATGCACCTCGTTGTGCAAGCCCTAAAGAGTTGAGAGAGGCCGTAAGCTGGACCGCCCTTGGGCGTCATCGACGCCTGCGCGACGTCGCGTTCGCGAGGGGCTGTGGAAGTCGGATCGGGATTCTCGATCGGCGACTCACAGTATTTCGCGCTCATGTCTAGGCCATTATGTCCGATTCTCAACCATCAAGAAGAGGTGGATCGTCCGCCCTTCTTTGAAATCGAGTGCATATCTCGATTTTTCTCACGCTAGGAGGATATTTTACTTGCGAACCAAATTGCTAACATTGCCGCTGGCTTCGGCTGCGGCCCTCGCTCTAGGCGCGGCGGTTCCCGCCATGGCGGATGCTCCGGCCTCGACGCCGCTGGTCAGCTATAGCGGTCTGTTTGATGGCTACTATGCTTACGACTTCTACAATCCTACGACCAGCAACACGATCTCCGCTCGTGCTTACGACTTCCGCCACAACACGCCGACCCTGGCCCTTGGCGAAGTTAACGCCTGGCACACCGCCAAGCCCGGCGGCTTCGGCTTCAAGACCACCATTGGCGCCGGCGATATCGCCGACGCCAACGGCCACGTCAACGGCTTTAACAACGGCACTTCGGAGTCGCAGTTCAAGTCGCTGATGCAGGCTTACGTCACCTACGCCGGCACCGGCGGATGGGGCGCGGACCTCGGCAAGTTCTACACGCCGATCGGCTACGAAGTGACCGAGAGCAACGGCAACATGAACGAGACTCACTCGGTCCCGTTCAACACGATCCCGTTCTACCATGCCGGCCTTCGCGTTTACTCGCCGTCGATCCATGGCTTCGTGTTCACCGGCTATGTTGTGAATGCGGTTTACGACGCCCCCAAGACACCCGCCGTCGGTGGCGCGGGAGTCGAGAACAACGCCGGAACCGCCTCGTTCGTCGGTAACGTCATCTGGACCGACCCGAAGGGCAAGTGGGTTATCGGCGATAGCTTTGGCACAGGCAAGAACAAGTTCAACCTGTCGCTCGGACCGGATCCCACGAAGAATCAGGTCACCGTCAACGATACCGATGTGACCTACAACTTCGATGCGACTAACATCGGCGGCTTGAACTACACTTACGCTCAGACCAAGCCCGACAACACCTCGGACAGCACCAAGGCCACGGACAATGCTTGGGCCGCGTACTACAAGCACGTCCTGAACCCCACGTCGGATGTTGCCCTCCGCTACTCGGGCGGCACGTTCAAGGTCGACGGCGCCTCGCCGGACGCCAAGCCGTGGGAAGTCACCGCGACCTTCGAGAAGCACCCGGCTTCGAACTTCCTTTATCGCGTTGAGTATCAGCACATGGGCAGCAACACCGCCAGCTTCGCGAACAAGGACGGCGTTCTCAAGAAGAGCCAGGATGTCATCGAGCTCGCCGGTATCTTCACGTTCGCCGGATAGTCTCGCGCAACACGTAGACACGGATTGTCGAAGAAGAACATAGACAGAGGGGGAGCGACGGATCGCTCCCCCTCTGTCTATTTGCCCGTGTAAGTCACACGCCAGACACGCCCGCCGCCGTCGTCAGCGATCAGCAACGCCCCCGACTTGTCGATCGCGAGTCCCGCTGGACGTCCCCACACCGTCGATGCCATCGAGTCCGGCAGCCATCCGGTCACGAAATCTTCGTATCCGTGCACGGGCCGTCCCTTCGCGTCGAATCGGATCCTCACCACCTTGTACCCTGTTCGCTCCCGTCGATTCGTCGACCCGTGCATGGCCACAAACGCATCGCCATGGTACCCTGCCGGAAACGAATGGGACGTGTAGAAGCACAGTCCAAGCGGCGCCGAGTGGGATTGAAAGAGGACATCCGGGACGATAACGCGCTTCCTGAGTTCCGGACGGTCCGGCATCCGCGGGTCGTGCCTGGGGCCAATGAAATAGTTCGGCCATCCATAGAAGCCGCCCGGCTGGATGCCGGTGCAGTAATCCGGCACAAGGTCGTCGCCGGTGTAGTCGCGTTCGTTGACCGTTGACCAGAGCGTCCCCGTCCTCGGGTTAAACGCCAGCCCGACCGGGTTCCGCAGACCGCTTGCATACACGGTCGGCGGCCCCGCAGTCAGTCCGTCGCTGCCCATCGGATAGACCGTGATGCACGCGCGCGGCGGCTTTTCTTCGGCTAAGTTGAACTCCGAGCCCACCGTCAGGAACAGACGGTCGCCGGTCTGGCTAAACAGGATATTCCTCGACCAATGCTGGTTGTAGCCATGACCTGGAATGCCTTTGATGACAGGCTGCGGAGAAGTTTTCAGCGACGTCTGCCCAGGTCTAAAGGGCCACCGTATGACCTCATCGGTGTTTGCAACGTACAGGTAGCCGGCGTGGTACTGCACACCAAGCGGCAGGTCTCGGTCCTTCGTCAGCAGGAACTTCCTGGCCATCCCATGTACCTGAGGATGCAGAAGCCATAGTCGCTTTGGAAAGATGTTCGGCCCGATCTCGACTCGTGACTCGACCAGGACGATGTCGCCGTTGGGGAGAACCGTCATCCACCGTGGGTTATTGAAGCCGTCCGCCAGCACCGAGATATGGAATCCCTGAGGAACCGATAGCCAACTTCCCGCAGGTTTCGCCGTAATGTGAGGGATGCGGAGTACCGACGACGTCTGAAACGGCCTTGGCAGATGCGCCGGGTCGATGAAATAGCGGTCGCCCGGCTGGGCGTAGGATGCGCTGGTGAGTGTCGCGAGGGCAATAGTTGATAAAAGGGCTGCTCGTCTCATGCGGCTATTCTAGCACGACATTCAGAGGATTTCGCCTATCCGTGCGCGAAACTGGCCGCAACGCCGACAAGAGGATCATACTCATTATATGGACTGGGTGACTAGGCTCAATTTCGGCCCTGCAATCGTCCCGCTGGGGAGCGGCCGCATCGACATTGTGCATTGGGCCTACAACGCGCACCTGCCAGACAACGAACCGCACCGTCACACATTCTTCGAGGTCTGCCTGGTGGGCGCGCACGGTCACGGCGTCTTCACGAACGTTGGCAAACCTCACGCGCTCAGGCCGGGTGACCTCTTCATCGCCCGCCCCGGAGCTCTGCACAGGATCGTCAACACCCAGCGGCCATTGATGGAGCTTTCGTGGATTTCCTATCAGTGGCACGGTCCGAAGCCGGGGCACGCTACGCACGATAATGCGGTCGTCGACGGCCTCATGCACTCCTTCGACGAATCCGCGATCGTACATGTCGAGGCCGACCGGGCGCGACATGTTTCGACATTGTGGACGACGATCGCGTCGATGGGAGGGAGCGACCATGTTGTCGATGCCCAGCTCGGGCACCTCACTGCCGCGCTCGTCCTCGCCATCTCGCAGGCGTCGACATCAGCGCCGACGCATGTCCCGAGTGAACTTCGCCCAGGCGGGATGCGCGAGACCAGCCTGCGCCTCGCGCTACGTTATATCGAGGACAACCTCGACCAGGAACTCTCCATTCCTCAAATCGCCGGCTACATCGCCGTATCGCCACGCCAGCTCTCGCGGATCTTCAAGGAGTTTGTGAATACGTCGCCTGCGGAGTATGTCAGCCGCGCCAGATTGGACCGTGCGGCGACGCTCCTGCGGTCGACCGACCGCCCTGTCAAGGACATCGCCGCGCAGGTTGGAATGCCTGACATCCACTATTTCACACGCGCCTTCGCCCGCTATGCCGGCGCTCCGCCCGCGTCGTTCAGGCTAGGCACGGACAAGACTGTTGTCCCAAAAAGACAAAACCCAGGCAAGCTGGTCTAAAGACGTAAAAGCCCGCCGATGATATGATTATGTGTAACGAAGCAACCTATGACGGGGGATTTAGACGTGCTTACACAAGATCAAATCGACTTCTACAAGACCAATGGATACCTGCTGGTACCTGGGCTTCTATCGACCGAAGAGGCGGCATCATACCGGGCTGAAGCGCATGCCCTGGCGGATCGATTGTCCCAGATTCGCAACATCGACGCCACCTGGGGCAGCGCCAAGGATGTCGCGATGGGGGCGATGACCAAGCTGCAGCACTGTCACGACGTGCAGTTTCAGTCGGCGGCCTTTGCGCGGCTCCTCGTCGACGAGCGCCTCGCCGGAGCCGCAGCCGACATCATCGGCCCAAATGTCCAACTGCATCACACCAAGATGTTCATCAAGCCCCCGGAACAGGGCTCACCATTCCCAATGCATCAGGATGTCCCGTTTTTCCCGCACGACCACCATTCGATGATCGCCGCCGTCGTCCACTTCGACGATGCCCCACTCGAAAAAGGATGCCTGCGCGTGGTACCCGGATCGCACAAGCTCGGAGTGCTGCAGCACATCACCGAGGGCATGTTTCACCTGCCGCCGGACGAGTACCCCGTTGAGTCGGCGACTCCGATCCCGGCCAAGGCGGGCGACGTCATCTTTTTCTCCTACCTGACCATCCACGGTTCGGGCGTTAACACAAGCTCTGAAGCGCGCACCACGCTGCTAGTGCAGATGCGCGACCCGAGCGACCCGCCCACCATCGCCGTCCACCTCTCGCGAGGGCAGGGGATGATGCTCCACGGCATCGACCCCACCTGCGCCGTCGAGAGGAAGTAGGGCCGGCGCCAACGACAATCGACCGTCGGGATCGAAATAAGAAAGACGCCTTGCTCCGTTGCAAGGCGTCTTTCCCTGTGCCGGCATCATCGCCGGAACAGTTCGACGAAGTTGCTGATGCCGTACTCGTCGCGGTAGAGGCGGACCTGGCCGATCAGGCGGCTGGGGATCGCGTTCGTTAGAGCGACAAGCTCGGTCTCGCTGCGACCCTTGACGGTCCAGTCGAGGAACGCCTCTCGGTACGCGGTGTCGGAAAGAGCGTCGCCGGCGTTCACCAGGAGGACGCGGCCGCCGGGGCGAACCATCGAGAACATGAGCTCCGCAATCCGGCGCGCTTCCATATCGGGCAGGTTGTCAAGAAGCGTCGGCGCGTAGACCAGGTCGAAGCCGCTTAACTCGACGTAGCGGGCCAAGAGCTGGCGGAGATTGGCCTGCACCGTCTCCACTCCGCTCTTTCCGAACTTCGCGTTGACGGCCTTGAGATTGCCGGCGTCTTCGTCCACCACCACGAACTCCTCGAAGCGGCCGCTGGTTGCCACTTCCGAAAGCTCTCCCTCATGAAATCCACCCGCGCCAATCACCAGGATCCGGGCACGCCCGCTCATCCCGGCTTCGTCGATGCGTTGGGCCAGTATCGACCGGCGGGACCTAAGGCTGCGGACGAGATCGATCTCGGTAGTGTGCGTTGCGATGCAGCGTCCGGTGATCGACACGCCGTCGATCTCGTGGCCGTTGTAGATGTAGTCAAGAAGGGCATTCGCGCCCTTGTCGGGGGCTGTGGCGATCATGGTTAATGGATCCTGTTGAATAAGGCCCGCGATCGGGTGGGCCGGGCTGACGGTTTCGGCGAAGTATCGCCAGTCGTCGGGGACGGCGGCAGACTCGGCTCGGAGTGCGGCAAGCCCGTGGACCAAGGTTTGGACGCCTTCGGCCATCCGGCACTCAAACATCGCGGCATAGGCGGCGTCGAGGACGTCGAGGCCCTTGGTCACAACCGTTGGCTGAGGGCCGAACTGCGCATAGGTATTCGAATGTATTCTTTCCAGCTGGGGGATGGTCAGGAGGGAATTGTCGAGTTCGGTGTCGAAGATTATATGGCTATCGTTTATCAGCAGGCTTTGCATGTCGTGTTCCTTTTCGGTATCCGCCGAACTTCATCGGCTTACATAAGGCGAAGATGCCCCGCATTGCTCGATATGACTATGACTGTTGAAACATTATTTGTTACACGTTTGTTCCGCAGCATTGGCACCATGCCGGCAGCCCTGTGCGGGCCGTGACTGATCGAATAGACCCGCTCCTTTCGCGCAACACTTCATACTACCTGGGAAGGTTGCGGGAAGGTGGTAGTTGCATGGGCACGGGCATTTCACTATAATAATAGGTATGGCATTGAGAACCGAACAAGAGCGCATCGAAGTGCGCTACCGGCGTAATCTGCGAATGACGCGCCGCTATTGGGCTAGGCTTGGCGTGACGTTATTCGTTTGCTGGCATCTACTGGCGATTGCGATTTGGACAATGCCGCAGCTTTCTACCCAGTATCCGATCCTTGGCGGCTGGGTGCGCACCTACCTCACGACCACGGGTTTCAACCAGGGGTGGACAATGTTCGCTCCGAATCCGTACGCGACGGATGTGTACGTCGAATGTCGCATTCACTACGCGGACGGCACCATTCGCTCGTGGAACTATCCGCGCATGTACGATTTCGATTATTGGACGCGCTATCAGAAAGAACGCTGGCGAAAATACGTCGAGGTGGCGAATCTGGATCAGTACAAGTTCATGTGGCCCACGATGGGCAGGTATGCGGCGAGGGTCAACAATATCTACCCCAACAATCCGCCGACCACGGTGGACATGCTCACTCACAAGCATATCGTTCCGGCGCCTGATCCCGACGCCCCAAAGAACCCGTGGCAGACGTTCCAGTACACGTCGGTTCCGATTACCGCGGAGGATCTCAAATGAAGAACCTCCAGCGTGATTGGAATGACCTCTGGTTTAAGACTGTTTCGACGGGGCCAGTCGGCCTGGTTCGGTTGGCGATCGGCCTTCTGATACTGTGCGGCGGTCTCCAACTCTGGCCGGACCGCTTCGCCTGGTTCTCGGAACATGGCACCCTCACAACGGCCGACGCCATTCTGTACAACCAGGCCTACACCAACGGTCCTCGCGTTATCACGTTCCTGTACAACGCCGGCGACGGCGCGATCACCGCGTTTTTCGTTGTGTACCTTTTGGCCGCATTCCTCATGACCATCGGTCTCTGGACTCGCCCGGCCATCTTCTTCGTCTGGCTCGGCCTGAACGCCATCCACAACCGCAATATGGTCGTGAACACCAACGGCGGCGACCAGATCATGTTGATCTTCAGCGCCTACCTCTTCATGGCCCGCTCAGACGGCGCGTTTTCGGTGAGTCGCCTACTGCGTATTCGCGCAGGCAAGGAGGACGTCAATGCGCCGACGATGTTGATATGGCCGCAGCGACTGATGCAGATCCAGGTGGCGGTCGTCTATCTGTCGACCTTCTTGAACAAGACCAACGGCGACCTCTGGCAACACGGCACGGCGGTCTACTACCCGTACATGGTCAAGGAATTCCATCGATTTCCCGTGCCGGGGCTGAACTCGCACAACATGACGTTCATCGAGTTCTCGACATACGCCACCCTCGCTGTCGAACTGGCTCTGGGCACACTGATCTGGGTGCCTCGCCTGCGGCTATACGTGCTGTTGGCCGGCGTTATGCTGCACCTGGGCATCGAGTACGCGATGAACATCCCGCTGTTCGGCTTCCTGATGATCGGCACATACCTGTCGTTCCTGCGTCAGTCGGACCTCGACAACTTCAAGGCCTGGCTGAAGCGATTGAAGATCACGCTGCCCAGCGCAGTCGACCTGGTGAAGTCCAAGACTGACGCGACAGAGCCCAAATCCATCGCAGTCGACGTCGTCGGCGGTCGTCGATAATTACTCGTGCGGATCAACTGGGTAAGGTTGCTGTATGCCGTCCTTTGAAACTAACCCGTTTACGGTTCTCAGCCTGATTGCCGCTCCGGCCGTATTGACCAATGCCTCGTCTGTATTGGCTCTTGGTACCAGCAACCGTTTCGCGCGAGCCATCGACAGAGCGCGCGCACTGGCGACAGAGCTCGACTCGGGGGCACTCAGCCCGGAGATGGAAGAGATCCGACTCCGCCAGCTTGACAGGACCGAACGCCGCTCGATCCTAATGGCCCGTGCCATGGCCTCCTACTATCTCGCCGTCGGCTGCTTCGCCGGCGCTAGCCTTGTGTCGCTGCTGGGCGCCGGTCTAACAGCCGAGGGATTGAGCCTTCCCTCCCGCATCCTCCAATTCCTCGCCGTGATTATAGGTGTGGTAGGGGTGTCGGGCATTGTCCACGGCTGCTTCCTTCTGCTGAAAGAGACAACGCTGGCGATCCAAAACCTCACCGAGGAATCCGAGTTCGTCATCGCTCGCCGCAAAGTTCGCCTGCAACTTTCCCCGCCGGAAAGCGGTATAACCCAGAGTGACACTTAAACACACAGCCATTCTCGCCATCAGCCTCTCCGTGTTATCGACAGCCGCCTTCGCGGACACCCCGCCCACCGCCGCGCTGACAGCCGAGGCCGCGCATACCGTCCCGCTGACCCAATTGTCGAACGGCAAATTCGCCGTCGATGCCACCATCAACGGCAAAGGCCCCTATAAGCTTCTCGTGGACACAGGCGCGGAGGTGATGGTCATCAAGCCGGAGATAGCCGCGGCGTGTGGGCTCACCGTCACGGACGGCAACGTCGAAGTGCAGGGGCCGACGGGAGGGTTTGTGCCGGTGGGGCAGGCGGATGTCGAGACGGCGTCCATCGCGGGCATCACGATGATCAAGCCGGTGTGCACTGTAGAGACTATGAGCCTGCCGTGCGACGGCCTCATCGGTGCACCGCTGTTTAACATGGGCGTCGTCAAGCTCGACCTCGCCGCGCAGACGTTGACCACCTACACCGCCGACGCCTTCACTCCCGACAAGGACCTGGCCGCCTTGCCGATCATCTTCGGGAAGGGCCGCGTGCCCGTGGTCGATTCGTCGATCGGCGGCCTCGACGCTCATCTGGAAATCGATACCGGTTCGGCATTTCCGTCGGAGTTGAACAATGACTTCGTCGACACAAACAAGCTGCGGGATAAGTTCACGAAGATTGGGAAGGTGGGGCATACGTCGGTGAGCGGGCCGAGCTACTCGGACGTCTTCGACATGCAGAGTTTGCGCATCGGCGGGATGAGTGGCGCAAGCGTCGACGGTCAGATCGCGGCGCTGTTCCTCGACCCCAAACCCGGAGCTCCTAAGCGCGAGTTCGACGGCCGCGTCGGCTGCCCGCTACTCACCGGCACGGTGATGACTTTCGACTACGCCAAGGCAACCATGTACTTTGACCCGCACCCGTCGACGCCGACGCCTCCCGGCGTGGTCGATCTGTCCGACAGCGGACCTCCTCCGGTGACACCGCCGGTTATAGCGACGCCAGTTGCCCCGCCGCCAACACCGCCGGCTTCTGCCGATTCCAGCAAGCCTTGATGCAATTTAGGCCCAGGACTGAAGTCCTGGGCTGACGTGGAGATCGTACTGCGGACGGATAGGGTAGTCGCTGCGCGACGGTCTTCATTCCCACCCTCCCTCCCTTAGGATGGGAGAGGTTACACCCACTCGACCTGGGCGCCGAGGCTGTGGAGATTTTCGACGAAGTTCGGGTGCGCGCGACGGATGGGGTTGGCGTTGCGGACGACGGTTTCGCCGTCGATGGAGCTGGCTACCATGTACAGGGCGACGGCCACTCGAATGATGTAAGGCGTCTCGACCACCGCCGGCAGAAGGCGCGGCGTGCCGAAGACGATCAAGCGGTGAGGGTCACAGAGCAGCACATTCGCGCCGAACTTTTGCAACTCAGACACCCAGCCGAACGCGCCTTCATACACCTTATTCCAGATAAGCACCGACCCTTCCGACCGAACCGCCAGGGCCACCATGGGCGGCAGAAGGTCGACGGGGAAGTACGGCCAGGGCGCTCCTTCAATCTTGGTCTGAACGCTCGGCGTATACGGCTTCTTGATTCGAAGCGGTTGGTTGGCCTCGACCCAGGAAACGCCGTCCTTATGTTGGACGTGCACGCCGAACTTCTCAAATACCCGGTCCATCAACGGGAAGTGATGCGGGATCGAGTTCTCGACCCTCACCTCGCCGCCTGTGATGGCGCCGATCGCCAGGAACGTGCAAATCTCATGATGATCGGGGCTGATCGTCACCGACCCGCCCGACAACTGGTCGACCCCCTCGATCTCCAGCACACCCGTCCCCGTACCCGAAATCTTCGCCCCGAGCGAAACGAGGAACTTGCACAGGTCCTGAACGTGCGGCTCACACGCCGCGTTGACCAGCCGCGATGTTCCCCGCGCCAGTACCGCGGCCAGGACAAACTGCTCCGTCGCGGTCACACTCGCGTAGTCAGCCCAGTAAAAGGCGCTCACGAAGCGGTCGGGTAGGGTGAGTCTAATAGGAACCACATCCTCGACAGTCGCCCCAAGTGCGCGCAGGATCTCGATATGTGGGTCGATCTCGCGAATGCCGAGTGAACAACCCTGCGACCGGTCGAGGAGGGAGACATTGGCGCAGCGTGTCAGTAGCGGCGCAAGCAAAAGCAGCGCACTCCGCATTCCGCCCGGGAGTTCCGAACCGGCCTGGGTGACGTCGGCGTGGTTGACCGTCACCGTCTTCGCCGCCTTGTCCCACGCCACCGAACTTCCAATCGTCGTAAAGAAGTCGAGCAAATGCTTGACGTCGGTGATGTCGGGCACGTTATGCAGATGGACTGTCTCAGTTGTCAGAAGGGTAGAGCAGAGGATCGGCAGCACGGCATTTTTGTTGCCGGACGGCGTGATCGACCCCGTCAGTTGTCGACCACCGCGCACTAAAAGGTTGTTCATCATAACTCCGTCC
>Ga0070658_10003753_pt1 | contig 12431 bp, 12 predicted proteins | sample KBSC13metaG_FD_64664 | JGI IMG/M metagenome (GOLD analysis project Ga0070658, IMG submission 64664) | Corn rhizosphere microbial communities from Kellogg Biological Station, Michigan, USA - KBS C1-3 metaG | ecosystem: Host-associated > Plants > Roots > Rhizosphere > Soil ... | reverse complement strand
GCAGTTTCTTCACATTTTCGACTGCGTAGCCCAGCGGCTCCGGATCGCCCGGTCCATTTGAAAAGAAGACACCATCAGGATTCATCGCCAGCACTTCTTCCGCCGAGGTTGTCGCCGGAACCACCGTCACGCTGCAGTTCTCGCGCGTCAGCATGCGCAGGATGTTTTCCTTGATGCCGAAGTCGTAGGCCACCACATGCATCTGCTTCGCGTCCGCGTTCTCCGCAGTCGTCAGCAGCGTGTCGCCGGTCTGGTTCTTCGGCTCCTTGGCGTCCCATTTGTATGTCGTCTTGGTGGTCACCACGCTGGCAAGGTCGGTGCCGTCCATCTTCCGGATCGACTGCGCCTTCGCCACCAATGCATCCGCATCCAGATTTTCACCGCTCGCAAGGACGCCGCGCATCACGCCATGAGCCCGCAGATGCCGCACCACGGCCCGCGTATCAATGTCAGAGATCACCGGCACGCCATAGCGCTCCAAATACTCGTCAGCAACCTGCGTCGAGCGCCAATTCGAACTAATCGGCGAGAACTCACGCGTCACCAGCCCTTCAATGTAGGGCCGCGTGGCCTCCGCATCGTGCGGTGTCGTCCCATAGTTTCCGATGTGAGGGTTCGTCAGAACCACAATCTGGCCTGCATAGGACGGATCGGTAAAGATCTCCTGATAGCCGGTCAGTGATGTATTGAAGACCACCTCGCCAGACCGTTCCGTCTGCGCGCCAAAACTCTTACCACGAAAGATGCGCCCGTCTTCAAGCGCCAGTATTGCTTGCATTGCCTCTCCAGAGGAGTGGATTTTATAGATTCTAACAGCTTTGGCGGGCATAAGCCGCATTCACCGGCCCAAACGGCTTCTAAACTCTTCTACGCACACGAAAAAGAGCCCGGAACTAGGCATCCGCGCCTTTTCCTCCCGGCGAAATTACTGCCCGACATCGTCCGGTGGCATTGAACGAGCTCAGCTAAGCAAAAAGATCGCGGCCGGGATGCCATCCACCATCGGCCGTTCCATAAGGGCTGGCAACCACGACGCTGTAGCCGTCCGGATCGCGCATCCAGCACTCCCAGTGGTTGGGGCCGCCGTTGCCATCAGGAGGATTGCGATGACGAGGCAGCAGGATCTCGACACCCATTTCAGCTGCACGCTGCATAACTGTGTCGAAGTCTTCCACCTCAAACCAGAGAAGCACACCATTGCCATAGGGTCTGTCGTTGCGATTGCCGATGGCACCGTGGTGATGCTCCACGTCAAAATTGTGCAGTTGCAGAACGAGCTGACCGTCTTTCACCAGTTGCTCGTATTGTGTGCCCCCGTGAGCGCCACGGCAGCCTAGCAGGCTCTGATACCACTGGCTGCTGGCTTCTACATTCGTAACGCAAATGAGAGGCTGGGGACGCATACGCCCCCAGCCTAACAGAACTCCTGGTTTTGGCAAGCAATATCAAGAAATTTCAGAGTCACCAACTAGCGTCGGTGATGGCGATGATGATGACGACGGTGACGATGATGCACAGCGGCATTTGCAGGAACAACAACAGTTCCAGCCAAAACCACCAATGCGATGGCACCAAGAATCAAATTGCGAATCTTCACTATAGCTCTCCCTTTGACCTCTGTTATCTCCTCTTCGAAGATAGTCAGGCAATAACCGAAGCTTACCCTGCCACTACTCATACTTCCACCCTGTCCAAGATAAAATTTCCGAGAAGTTATCTTACTTACCATCTACCGCGCGCGACTGATCGGCATCTCTCCTACAATAGCTATCAAGGCTTCTCGATGAACCTGACGCAAAAATCCGTACTTCTCCAGTCCACCCTCCGGGACCTCGGCAGCCTGCTCGTCGCCTACTCGGGTGGAACGGATTCTGCCTACCTCGCCTACGCCGCTCATCAGGCCCTCGGCGACAACATGCTGGCCGTTATCGCCGATTCCGCATCCCTCCCCCGCGCCGAGCTGAGCGCCGCTCTCAGCTTCACTGCCGAACAAAAGATTCCCACCCACATTCTCCATACCGAAGAACTCGAAAACCCCGACTACCGGCGCAACGACAGCAAGCGCTGCTTCCACTGCAAAGACGAGCTCTTCACCCGCATGGAATCCGAGCGCGAAGCCCGGGGCTTTCAGCACATCGCCTACGGCATGAACCTTGACGACCGTGGAGAGTTCCGTCCCGGCCAGCAAGCCGCCGCCCAGCACCGCGCCGTCGCTCCTCTCGTCACCGCCGAACTAACCAAAGCCGAGATTCGCCAACTCGCCCAGAAAGCCGGCCTCAAACTCTGGGATAAACCAGCCTCCGCCTGCCTCTCCTCCCGCATCGAATACGGCCGTCCCGTCACGCGCGAAAATCTCTCACAAGTCGAGCAAGCCGAAGAAGCTCTCCATGCGCTTGGCTTCCAGCAAGTCCGCGTCCGCCATCACGGCGATCTCGCCCGTATCGAAATCTCCCGCGAAGAACTTCCTGGCGCTTTATCGCTCGAAGTCCTCGACCGCATCACCGCCTCCCTTCGCCCCCTCGGCTTTCTCTACATCACCCTCGATACCCAGGGTTACCGCTCCGGCAGCATGAACGATATCCTTCCGGCCAACGCGATCACCTCCGCCAGCTCTGTGCATCCGTCGCGCTGATAGACAAGACAACATCGCGTGGAAGCACAACTCTCCTAAATTGCAATGCAGCAGACCCTCATTCAAATCGTAGACGCCGCCCTTGCCGATGCCAGTCATCGTAGCGGCCCACATCTGGTCTGCAAACCCGGTTGCTCCCAATGCTGCATCGGAGTCTTTCCCATCGCCCACGAAGACGCCGCCCGCCTGCGCGAAGGCCTTGAAGTCCTCACCCAAACTGACTCCGCCAAAGCCGCCCGCATCCGCAGTCGGGTAGCAAACTCTCTTACTCGCCTCGACCCCTGGTTCCCCGGCGACCTGCACACTGGAATCCTCAGCGAAGACTACGAAGCCGCCATCCTCTTCGAAGAGTTCGCCAACGACGAACCCTGCCCGGTCCTCGATCTTGAAACCGGAACCTGCGATCTCTACGAGCACCGCCCCATCCTCTGCCGGACGTTTGGGCCACCGATGCGTACGGAGGAAGACAACCTCGCGACCTGCGAGCTTTGCTACATCACCGCAACTACCGAAGAGATCGCCGCCTGCGAACTTGACCCCAGCATCCCGGCGCAGGAAGAGGCGAGTAACGAGGCCTACAACGCTGAGCACGCGCTTCATGGCCAAACTCTCATCGCCTATGCTCTACGCGACGCATAAGCGATAATCATCCAGTGCTTGAAGACTGCACCATCACGTTAGCCGTAACCGGGGCCAGCGGCTCCATTTACGCCGCTGAGATCCTCCGCGCCCTCGTTGTCGATTCCCGTGTGACAAAGATCAACTTCGTCGTCTCTGAAAACGCACTCCGCGTCTTTGCCGAAGAAATGCATCTGAGTGGCCGCAACGGCCTCGCGGAAAAGCTCCTCGGGGCGTCGAGTCCCAAGATCCAGCAGCACCCTGAAACCGACATTGGAGCCAATATCGCCAGCGGGAGTTATCCCACAGATGCCATGATTATCCTGCCCTGCTCTATGGGAACTCTTGCGGCCATCGCCAACGGCCTCGCCGCCAATCTCATTCAGCGAGCTGCCGATGTCTGCCTCAAGGAGCGCCGGCCGCTCATTCTCTGCGTCCGCGAGACTCCGCTGAACCGCATCCATCTGCGCAACATGCAGCTCGCCTCCGATGCTGGCGCAACCATCTTCCCGGTGATCCCTACCCTCTACAATCTTCCGCAGACCACCACCGAAATGGCCCGCCAGTTCGTCAGCAGGGTGCTCACCCATATCGGCTTGCCCCAACCCGGAGCCTATCAATGGCAACCGGATTGATTTTGTGCGCCCTTTCGATCGATCCGCTTGCAATCGTTTCTAAGGGCAGTTGCCGCTATTAACCGCTGTTCGTGCGTCTAACTATGGAAGGGAATACAAATGACCCGCTATTTTCTGGCCCTGGCTCTCCTGACTGCCACCACAATCACCGCCCAATCTCAGCAGGAAGGCCCCACCCCAACTCAGGCTCTGGTGGCCATCACCTCCAAAGGCAGCGTTGCTCCCACCATCGACAATCTAACGATCAAGGTGAATAACCACAAGACGGAGCTGACGAGCCTCGCCCCGGTCCCCGCTACAGGAGCGCAGGTCGCTCTCCTGATCGATGATGGACTTCGCATCAGCGTAAGCCGCGAACTCGGCAGTCTCCGCAGCTTTATCAAGGGACTTCGTCCCGGAACCGAAATCTTCATCGGCTATATGCAAAACGGCAGGGTGATTCCCGGTCAGAACTTCACGACCAATTACGAGGCGGCGGCACAGAGCCTCCGGATTCCAGTCGGCTCTCCCGGCCTCAGTGCCAGTCCCTACTTCTGCCTGTCGGACTTCGTGAAGAGATGGCCCACCGATCCAAACTCGCGCGGCGCAGCGAAAGCCCGCTTCGTCCTGATGATCACCAATGGCGTGGACCCTTACAACGGCAGCACGAGCATCATGAACCAGAACAGTCCCTACGTTGAGAGTGCTATAAGGGATTCGCAGCGGGCCGGTGTTGCTGTCTATTCCATGTATTACTCCGACGCAGGTATTCGTGGCGGACGGGCCAGCTTCAGTGGCCAAAGCTATTTGGCCCAAGTGGCCGACGGAACCGGCGGAACAGCCTATTACCAGGGTTCGGGCAATCCCGTCTCCATGGAGCCTTATCTCAAGCAGTTCCAGAAAGCCCTTGCGGAGACCTATGTCGCTACCTTCGTGGCTCCTGCAGGCAAAGATCTGGTGCAATTCAAAGCAACCACGAACCTTCCTAAGACCAAAGTCCAGGCTCCAGAAGAGGTTCGGCCTGGAACCCGCATCGAATAACGGAGAAAACCTTTGAGATTGCCGGCTAGTGGCCGGAGTTGGAAGTGATTGTGCCAGCCTGCAACTTCACCAGTTCAGGCTGGTCAAATTTGCTGGGGCCAAGGACCGCAACCTTGGGCAAAGCACCGCGCACCATCGCCACTTCGTCGCAGGCGTAGAGACGCGGGCAGTTCTGGCAATCTTTGTAAATCTTATCCGGCAGGGCAGTACGGTCTACCACTCTGAACCCAAAATGAAAGAAGAAGTCGGGAATTCGGGTGAACAGGCTTACGCCGCTTACGCCTTGCTCTTCGGCTTCCTTTAGCAGCGCGCGCAGCAGCCTGCCGCCAGCGCCCTGGCCTTTAGCCTCCGGCTTCACCACGATGGAGCGTACCTCCGCCAGATGCGGGCCATAGAGATGCAGTGCTCCGCAGCCCAGAAACACACCACTCTCAGACTCCGCGATCTTAAAGTCCCGCACGTTTTCGCAGATCTCGGCGTAGCTCCGGCGCAGCAAGGTTCCATCGCTCGAGAGGGAATTGACCAGATCGAAGATGTTCACTGCATCCTGTAATTTGGCGGTCCGCACCGTAGCTCCGCCCACGCGAGGGCGCGAAGACGAAGTGGAATCGCTGACCGGCGACAGTGAGCTAAACACCGACATGAGAGGTGGCTTCATCCTTTCGTGCATCGTTAGTGAGGCGCTGGCGAGCTTCCGCAAGGGCCTGCTGAACCCGATGCCGTGCCGTGCCGCCGATGACGTCGTGGCAGTCCAGCGTTGCTTCTAGAGTAATTGATTCATAGAAGTCTTCGCCAAATTCAGGACCGAACTGCCGTAATTCGTCGAGCGTAAGTCCGTCGAGCTCCCGTCCGGTCTCCAGCGCGAAGCGGACGGCGTTGCCGATTTTTTCGTGCGCCTTGCGGAAGGGAACGCCCTTGTGCGTCAGATAAGTTGCCGCCGCCATCGCATTCAGATAGCCGGTCGTCGCGGCAGTTTTCATCCGGTCATAGCGGAAGCGGAGAGACCCGGTGAAGGCGGGAAGAACCTCGAGCATTCCCAGAACCGTATCGGCGGCATCGAAGACCGGCTCCTGTCCTTCCTGAAGGTCCTTGTTATAAGCAAGCGGCAGACCCTTGATCAGCATGGTGAGAGTGGCGGATGCGCCGAAGAGACGGCCGGATTTGCCCCGGATCAGCTCGGTGAGATCGGGATTTTTCTTCTGCGGCATCGCGCTGGAGCCAGTCGAAAAGGCTTCGGGCAGATCGAGGAAGCCGAACTCGGCAGTTGAGAAGAGCGTAAGTTCCTCGGCAAAACGCGAGATGTGGAGACCGAGCGTGGAGATGACCTGCGTGAACTCGAGGGCGAAGTCGCGGTCGCTGGTCGCGTCCATGCTGTTGGGCGTGGGAGCGTCGAAACCGAGCGTCTTGGCGGCGATGGTGCGGTCGAGAGCCAGAGTTGCACCTGCAATGGCTCCCGAGCCAAGCGGGCAGAGGTTCATGCGCTTGCGGGCATCGAGGAGTCGGCTGGAGTCGCGCTCGAGTTGGCTGACATAGGTGAGCAGCCAGTGCGCTACGAGGACGAGCTCGGCGCGCTGGAGATGCGTGTAGCTCGGCATGACGGCTTCGCCTGCGCTCTCGGCGAGGTCGATGAGGGCAGTGCGCCATTCACGCAGGCCAGTGAGAGTGGCGTCGATGGCGTCGCGCACGAAGAGGCGCATGTCGGTGGCGATCTGCTCGTTGCGACTTCGCCCGGTGTGGAGCTTGAGGGCAAGGTCGCCGATGACCTTGGTGAGCTGGAGCTCGGTGAAGTGGTGGATGTCCTCCGCCTCGGGCGCGGTGGCAACGACAGCCGAGGTGAGGGCGTTCTGAGCGAGAACTTTGTCCAAACCGTCGAGCATGGTGGCCAATTCGGCGTCGGTGAGTATGCCTGCGGCGGCGATGGCGCGGGCGTGCGCCTTCGAAGCGGCGACCTCTTGAGGAAGGAGACGCCAGTCGAAGGGGAACGAGCGCTGCCACTCTTCGAAGGTCTTGTTGAGAGGCTCGCGGAAGCGACCGGACCACATCTTTGCGGGTTGTTGCTGGTTGGACATGGTAGGTGCGGGTCCTCTTTATATATTGCTTTGGAAACATCAAAAGCAGTCAGCGATGAATTAGATATTGTCGCGAATTGATCGGCGAATCTTTTGACAAAGAATGTGAAGATCTATAGGACAGCGGTTCGCTGCAAGCTTGTCGATGTGATTGAGATCGTCAGTTGAATCGGTAATGTTGACGCCAGCCAGTGCAAACGCCTCGAAGGGAGAATCTTGCTTAAAAAGTTTCGCTGCCACGGGAAGCGTGTCCCAATGATCGGCAAGCATTCGAGCTACAGATTCGCTAACTCCCTCCATTACCTCCGCGTCATCGATTCGGCAGACGCTGTAGCGATGATAGAAAGCACGAAGTGCTGGCCAGTCGGGTATGTTGTCCGACTCTGTTTCCAGATGGCGGATGGTTTGCTGCGTACACCTGCTTAATTGTGCGGCTGATCGTTGTGCCGATACACTAAGGCAGAAAACGACGCAAGCAGCGACACGCAAGAACTTCACGCGCCTTGCTGATGCATGAAATATTGGCTGATCTTGCGTCATTGGCATCGGTTAGTCTTTCTCGCTAGAGTTGAGCTTCGGCATCTCGGAGCCTTTGCTTAGGGTGATGAGGCCGCTCTGCGCGTAGGTCATCAGCTTGGCGCGGGTATCGGTGATGTCGAGGTTGCGCATGGTGAGCTGGCCGATGCGGTCGCGGGGGGAGAAGCTGGATTCGGTCTTCTCCATGCTGAGCCGTTCGGGGTGGAAGGTGAGGTTGGGCGAGTCGGTGTTCAGGATCGTGTAGTCGTTGCCGCGGCGCAGCTCGAGCGTGACCTCGCCGGTGACGGGTTTGGCGACCCAGCGCTGGGAAGCTTCGCGCAGCATGATGGCCTGGGGATCGAACCAGCGGCCCTGATAGAGCAGGCGGCCGAGCTTGCGGCCGTTGTCGCGGTACTGCTCGATAGTGTCCTCGTTGTGGATGCCGGTGATGAGGCGCTCGTAGGCGATGAAGAGCAGAGCGAGGCCGGGAGACTCGTAGATGCCGCGGCTCTTGGCCTCGATGATGCGGTTTTCGATCTGGTCGCTCATGCCGAGGCCGTGACGTCCGCCGATGCGGTTGGCTTCGAGCAGCATCTCGACGGGATCAGGAAACTCCTTGCCGTTGAGCGCGACGGGGAAGCCTTCTTCAAAGCGGACGGTGATCTCTTCGCGCTTGATCTCGACGTCATCGCTCCAGAAGGCGACGCCCATGATGGGAGCGACGATCTTCATGCTGGTCGAGAGGTGCTCGAGGTCTTTGGCTTCGTGCGTGCCGCCGAGGATGTTGGAGTCGGTCGAGTAGGCCTTCTCGGAGGACATCTTGTAGGCGAAGCCGGACTTCTGCATGAAGGCCGACATCTCGGCACGTCCACCGAGTTCGTCGATGAAGGCGGCGTCGAGCCAGGGCTTGTAGACCTTGAGGTCGGGGTTGACGAGCAGGCCGTAGCGATAGAAACGCTCAATATCGTTTCCTTTGAAGGTCGAGCCGTCGCCCCAGATGTTAACGTCATCTTCCTTCATGGCCGTCACCAACATCGTGCCAGTGACGGCGCGGCCGATGGGTGTCGTATTGAAGTAGGTGACGCCGGCAGTGGTGATGTGGAACGCGCCGGACTGGAGGGCGGCGATGCCTTCGCGCACTAGCGGACCGCGGCAGTCAATGAGGCGGGCCTTTTCGGCCCCGTATTCGAGGGCTTTGCGCGGGATCTCGTCGTAGTCGGCTTCGTCAGGCTGACCGAGGTTGGCGGTGTAGGCGTACGGCAGAGCGCCCTTCTGCTTCATCCAGTGAAGCGCGGCGCTGGTATCCAGACCGCCGGAGAAGGCGATACCCACCTTCTGGCCGACGGGCAGGGATTCGAGAATTACAGACATAGTGGCGCGACCTCAATGGTTGGGGCTTGAATGCTTAGGAGCGTTTGCGAGGCTGGGTCGCTCGGTTACGGCTGCTGGAGGTACGCTTCGCGCCGCCAAGCAGCATTAGCAGAAGAGCCTTTTGCGCGTGCATCCGGTTTTCGGCTTGATCGAAGACGACCGACTGCGGGCCATCGAGCACGGCATCGGTCACCTCCGCATTGCGGTGCGCGGGGAGGCAGTGCATAAACACGGCATCTGGCTGCGCATGAGACATCAGCTCTTCATTGACCTGATAGGGCTTGAAGATCGGTGCGCGCTTGGTAGCTTCATGCTCGAAGCCCATGCTGGTGCAGACATCCGTGTAGATGGCATCGGCGCCAGTGGCCGCCTTAATGGGATCGTGCATCAGCGTGATGCTGCCGCCGGTCGATTCGCTGATCTCAATTGCCTTATGGATGATCTCCAGCTTGGGGGCGAATCCCTTTGGGGATGCGACAACACAATGCGCGCCGAGTTGAGCGGCGGTAAGCATCAGCGAGTGACAGACGTTGTTGCCGTCTCCAATATAGGCAAAGCGAAGGCCCTCGACTGAGCCAAACCGCTCTTCTAAAGTGAGGAAGTCTGCAATTGCCTGACATGGATGTTCAAGGTCTGACAGTGCATTGATGACAGGCACTTTGGAGCAGGCCGCCATCTCTGTGATGGTCTCGTGCGAGTAGGTGCGGAGCACAATGATGCTCATCCATCGTTCAAGATTGCGGGCCATGTCGGAGAGAGACTCGCGTTCTCCAAGTGGGGACTGGGTCTGGTCAACAAAGATGGCATTGCCGCCGAGAGTATTGATAGCTGCTTCGAACGTCAGACGGGTTCGCAGCGAGGCCTTCTCGAAGAACATTACCATCTGGCGCGCATCGAGTGCGTGACGAAAATCTTCCGGGTTGGCCTTCACGGCATGGGCGAGTTCCATGATTGCCGCCATCTCCTGCACGGTGAGGTCGGCAATGGAGCAGAGGTCGCGACCGCAGAGGCGCTTGACTGCTTCGCCGAATGCAGTATCGGACTGGATGCCCAGAGTTGCTGTCGGCTTCCGAATTTCGTCGCTCTCGGAGGCCTTGGGATTCATGACTACGGTTTTGCTACCCATGAGCTTGTTCTCCTACCGATGCGGTTCCGGCATAGGCTGCTAGATCTTTTAAGATTTCGTCGAGCGCATTGACTGCATCCTCGACATGTTTCCGTTCCAAAATGTAAGGAGGCAGGAAACGAAGCACGGTTTCGCTGGTCCGGTTAATGATGATGCGGCGCTCCATCATCTGGGATGCAACCTGCTTTGCCAAGTCAGCAGAATTGAGTTCAAGCCCCAGCATCAGCCCCATCCCGCGAACATCGACGACGCAGTCATGGCGCTTCGCCAGTTCCTGCAGCTTCGATTTGAAGAAGTCTCCAACTTCACGAATGTGCGCCAGCATGTCTTCTCGCTGCATCTCGTCGAGGACGGCAATGGCTACAGCACAGGCGAGTGGGCCGCCGCCGAAGGTAGTTCCATGCTGGCCCGGCGTGAAGCCGAGAGCGGCTTCGTCGGTGCAGAGCATCGCTCCCATCGGAATTCCGCCGGCGATCGGCTTGGCGATGGCGGTAATATCCGGCAGTATCCCGTAGTGCTGATAGGCAAACCACGTTCCCGTGCGTCCGAGGCCGCTTTGAATCTCATCGGCAATCAGCAGCGCTCCAGTGGAGTCGCAGAGCTCGCGCGCAGCGGCGAAGAACTCCTGCGATACAGGGTGAATGCCACCCTCGCCCTGAATGGGCTCGATGCAGATGCCGCACACGTCTTTTGAGAACTTTGCTCGCAGATCATCGACATCGTTGAAGCGCACGAACTCGACCCCAGACATTACCGGGCCGAAGGGTTCGCGGTACTTGGCTTTGTGCGTCGTCGCAACCGCACCCATGGTCCGTCCATGGAAGCTATGTTCCATGGCAAGGAACTTGGTGCCGATCTGCTGTCCTTTGGCGGAGAGAACCCGCGCATGGGAGCGGGCCAGCTTCAACGCAGCCTCCCAGGCTTCGGTGCCACTGTTGCAGAAGAAGACGCGGTCCAGGCCGCTGATCTCGGTCAAACGCAGCGCGAGGTTCGCTGTGCCCTCATGGTAGAAGAGGTTCGACGTATGCAGCAGACGCGTGCTTTGACGGAGGATCGCTTCTTCGATGGCCGGATGCGAGTAGCCGAGCGCAGAGACCCCGATACCGCTCAAGAGATCGAGGTAGTCGTGCCCTTGCTCATCGCGCAGATAGACATCATGTCCACTAACAAAGAGAATCGGATTTCGCTCATAAGTTTGGAGAAGCAGCTTGCTCTCCGCGGCCTGTATGGATGCCAGCTTCATGCGACCATTACCTCCGTTCCATCGTTGACCCGAGTCGAGCAGAGATCGGGCAGCAGCCCAGCGGCCTCCGCAGGTAGAATTCGTACGCGCTTAACACCATGCGTCAGGGCATTCCGGCAGGCGTTCAGCTTTGGCAACATGCCCCCGGAGACGACCTGCTGCTTTTCCAGCGCTGGGATCTGCGAGAGGGTGAGCCATCGCATAACATTTCCATCCGCGCCCTTTACTCCCGGCACATCGGTCAGAAAGACGAGCGTGTCTGCATGGGTGCAGATGGCGCAGGCAGCGGCCATCTCGTCGGCGTTGATGTTGTAGTACTCGCCATCGAAGCCAAGGGCTATGGATGAGATGACGGGAACCGCGCCCATCGTCCAAATGGCTTCGAGCCAGCGCGAATCGGTCGCGGCGATCTCACCAACGAAACCCAGATCGGGGTTCGTCTTCTTCTTGCGCGCACGAAAGACGTGGCCGTCGCCGCCGGAGAGTCCAACGGCAGCCTGGCCGTGCGATCCAATGGAGGCAACCAGCGATTTATTGACGCGGCCAGCCAGAACCATAATGGCCGCATCCCGCGTATCGGCATCCGTGATGCGCAGGCCCGAGACAAACTCGCTCTTTTTGCCCATCAGGGCCAAAGTGCGCGTTAGTTGGACGCCGCCGCCGTGAACCACGGCGACCTGATTTCCATCGGCGACGAGATCGGCGATGGCCTTACCGCAACCGTGGAGGATTTTCTTATCTTCCAGGGCCGCACCGCCTAATTTAACAACAAATCTCACAGCAAGCCCTCCTGCTCTTCCCAGCCGCACATCAGGTTTAAATTTTGTACTGCCTGGCCGGATGCGCCCTTCAACAGATTGTCCAAACACGCGATCATCACCAGCCGTTTGCCGTCACGGGCAAGCTCGAAGCCAATGTCACAGAAATTAGTGCGGACCACATGCTGGATCTGCGGCAACTGCGGTGAAGGATATAGACGAACCATTGGACTGTTTCGATAGAAATCCGAAAGAACCGAGCTAATGGTTGACGCGTCGGTCGCATCTTTGAGCTTCAGATAGATCGTGGTGAGAATCCCGCGCGGTATAGGCAAAAGATGCGGTGTGAACTGGATCTGATCGTCATTGACGTGAAGCTGCTCGATCAACTCACCTGTATGACGATGACCGAAGATGTTGTAAGCCGAAAAATTGTCGGCCAC
>Ga0070658_10003751_pt1 | contig 12433 bp, 14 predicted proteins | sample KBSC13metaG_FD_64664 | JGI IMG/M metagenome (GOLD analysis project Ga0070658, IMG submission 64664) | Corn rhizosphere microbial communities from Kellogg Biological Station, Michigan, USA - KBS C1-3 metaG | ecosystem: Host-associated > Plants > Roots > Rhizosphere > Soil ... | reverse complement strand
CAGTCAGTTCAGGCCAGAAGACTCAGGGTCACTTGACCTTGAGGTTCTCCGCGGACGTCTTGCCGCGGTTCTCGACGAGTTCAAACTGAACGCTCTGTCCTTCGTTCAGCGTGCTCAGCCCTGCGCGTTCGACCGCCGAGATATGGACGAACACATCCTTGCCGCCATCTTGCGGCTGGATGAAGCCGTAGCCTTTCGTCGGGTTGAACCACTTAACGGTGCCCTGAGGCATTGCTAGATCTCCAAGGGTATTACTAACCCTTGTAGTTTGGCACACTCCCGAACCGCAGCAAAGGCCGTTTCTCTCGGGCCGCGCGAGACCGGATAGGCCAATTTTGAGGCGATTTTGCCGCCTCCGGTGCCGGGTGAGGGGATTGAACCCCCGACCTTCGGTTTACAAAACCGCTGCTCTACCGCTGAGCTAACCCGGCGGACCGGTGGCCGCTGGCCGGAGGGCTACCAGCGCCGCGGGCGGCGGGCAAGCGCGGCCGGCCCGGAATGAAAACGCCCCGCGGTCTCCCGCGGGGCGGCCGACACGTAAAGGCCAGGGCGGCGGTCACCCGCCTCCGCCACCCGAAGTGTCACATCGTCTCGATGTCGCGGTCCTTGGTCTCGGGCAGGAAGATGAGCCCGATGACGAAGCTCATCGCCGCGACCACGATCGGGTACCAGAGCCCCGAGTAGATGTTGCCGGTCGCAGCGACGATCGCGAACACCGTCGCGGGCAGGAATCCGCCGAACCAGCCATTGCCGATGTGGTACGGCAGCGACAGGCCCGAATAGCGGATCCGCGTCGGGAACAACTCCACCAGCCAGGCGGCGATCGGCGCGTAGACCAAGGTGACGTAGATCACCAGGATCGTCAGCAGGATCACCGTCATGACGTAGTTGATCTCGTTGACGTCGGCGCTCGGCGGATAGCCGTGCTTGGTGATGGCGTCGCCGAGCTTCTTGGCGAAGTCGGCCGTGCCGGTCTCGATCGTCTCGTCGCCGATCTTCACGCTTGCCTTCGTGCCGGCCGGAGCCGCCTGGTTCTGATAATTCACCGAGCGGGCGACCAGCGCCGATTTGGCGATGTCGCACGACGTGGTGAATTTGGCGGTGCCGACCGGGTTGAACTGGAACGAGCATTCGCTCGGGTCGGCGACCACCGTCACCGGCGCGGAGGCGAGTGCCTTCTCCAGCTTCGGATTGGCGTAATGCGTCAATCCCTGGAAGATCGGGAAGTATGTCAGCACGCCGAGCGCAAAGCCGGCCAGGATGATCGGCTTGCGGCCGATCTTGTCCGAGAGCCAGCCGAACAGGATGAAGAACGGCGTGCCGAGCAGCAACGAGATCGCGATCAGGATCTGCGCGGTGACCGCCGGCACTTTCAGCGTCAGGGTCAGGAAGAACAGCGCGTAGAACTGTCCGCCGTACCAGATCACGGCTTCGCCGGCGGTGGCGCCGAGCAGCGCGAAGATCGCGATCTTGGCGTTCGACCATTCGCCGAAGGCTTCGGACAGCGGCCGCTTCGAGGCCTTGCCTTCATCCTTCATGCGCTGGAACAGCGGCGATTCCTGCAGCTTGAGCCGGATCCAGATCGAGACCGCGAGCAGGATGGCCGACAGCAGGAACGGAATGCGCCAGCCCCAGGCGGCGAAGGTCGGTTCGCCCTGCGTGGTGCGGACACCGAGTACCAGCAGCAGCGCCATGAACAGGCCGACCGTCGCCGTGGTCTGGATCCACGATGTGTAGTAGCCGCGCTTGTTCCTCGGCGCGTGTTCGGCGACGTAGGTTGCCGCGCCGCCGTACTCGCCACCGAGCGCGAGACCCTGGGCCAAGCGCAGGCAGATCAGGATGATCGGCGCGATGATGCCGGCCGAGGCGTAGGACGGCAAAAGGCCGATGAAGAACGTGCCGACGCCCATCAGCGACATGGTGATGAGGAAGGTGTACTTGCGGCCGATGATGTCGCCGAGACGGCCGAAGAACAGCGCGCCGAACGGACGCACGGCGAAGCCGGCGGCGAAGGCGAGCAAAGTAAAGATGAAGGCGGCGGTCGGATTGACGCCGGAGAAGAATTGCGCCGCCAAAATCGGCGCCAGCGTGCCGTAGATGTAGAAGTCGTACCACTCGAACACGGTGCCGAGCGACGACGCAAAGATGACCATCCGTTCTTCGGACGTCATTCCACGCGACGTAAAGCCGGTGGCTGTTGTCGTAGACATGGGCGCTTCCCCAGAGTTGACAGGTGTTGTCGTTGCCTGGGGACGGGAGTGGCGGACTACGCCTACGCACTTTCACCCCGCCAAATGCCATCCCCACGGTAAAACTATCCACCCCGTGGGGGCGCCATCTATGAGCTTCGAGTCTTAAGCCAAAAGTCTTAGACTAAGGTCTGTATCGACACTCTAACCATTTGACGTAGATCAATGTTTTACGTGTTGTTTATGCGCGCTTAAAGCGTGGCGGAGAGCTTCTCGAGGATGTCGATGAGCCAGGCGGCCGCCTGCAGGACGGCGAGGCGTTGCGCTAGCTTCGACTTGCGGAAGGTGTCGTTTAGGAGCTTCAGCGCCCGCTTGTAGCCGGGGTGACGCTGGGCACCGTCGCCGAGCGCGCGCAGCCGCGCCATGAGCTCGGTGCGGCGCGTCTCGAGTTCGTCGTAGCGTTGGCGGAAAGTCCCGCGCGGCTTCTCGGCAGGGGCGGCGATCGGCGGCAATGGAGTGCGGCGGTTCGGCATGTCGCGCATTAACCCTCGGTGCGTCGGTGAATTGGTAGCGCAACACGCCCATCCGCGCCACCCGGCAGCGCCGAGCCGCCATCGCGCTTACGTGCCGCGCGCCGATTAATGTTACCCCGCGAATGAAGTCGGCAGGGTAAAGCATTCGTATACAGTGCGCGTTGTCGCGTGGAGTGACAGCGCATGCGCATGTTTGCACACATCATCGGGTTCTTCGCCGGCTTCGCCGGTATCGCGTCCGCCTGCGCGGCCGATCTGCCGAAGGTGCCGGTCGAGAGCAATGTCGGCCTGCATTATTCGGCGCAAGGGCATCGCGCATCGCCGATCGTCATATACGACTATCAGCCCGGCGTTTACGTGCGTGCCTATTGGCGTGCGCCGTGGCGTCACCGGCACTACTTCCCCGCCACCGGCGAGCAGCCGATCTCAGGTCGCGACGAGGATCTGTCGGCGCGCGGCGAGGGCGTCGATCCGGCCGAGACATTTTCCCGCACCTGGACGACGTCGTCCGCCTTCGTCGTCGAGGGGCCGCGCGGCCGCTACCGCGACTTTGACGGCCGGCCGGCGCCGCAGACGGAGCCGCCGCTGAAATGACGACCATGCGTTCTTCCATTTTGATCCTGCTTGCCGCCGTCATGACGCCCGCCGCGGCGCAGGCGCAATTTGCCTCGGCACAGCCGGCGCCGCTTTATCCTTATGCCGTGCAGCCCGGCCAGCCTTACGCGGTCGAGGTCGCGCCCGGCACCTATGTCATCAAGCGTCCGGGCGGGACCCGCCCTTATCCTTATGTTCGCTGCGTCAACGGCTGCGACGGGCCGGCGCCGGCGGCCGCGCGCAAGGCGGAGCCGCGCCCCGCGCGTCGCATGACGCACAACGACCCGGCGCTGATCGAGGAATTGCGCCGCCGCCATGCCGGCAAGGGCAAGCACGAGGTCGTCAACACGACCAAGATCGTGCGCGAGAAGCCGGTGGTGATCGAGCATGAGCGCATTGTCGACGATCCGCCGCGCATCATCGAGCGGCGGCATTATGTCGACGACGAAGGGCGCATCGAGTCGGCACCGCCAGCGCGGCGTCAGCGGACGGCGAAGATCGAGACCGAGGTGAAGCCGGAACGTTCGGCCAAAGGCAAAGCCGAGAAGCGCGTCATCCGCGCCGAAGCCGAGGTGACGATCCTCGGGCCTGACCGCATGAGCATCCGCCTGTTTCGCAAGCGAAAGGGCGGCGCCGACGCCAAGGCGGAAGCCGAGTAGAACTTTTTGCCGACAGTGGGCGAACGGCGGGCTGGGGGGCCCGCCGTTTTCGTTTTACGCTTTGCCGAGCGCGCGGGTCGCGACATAGAGCGATAGCGCGGTTGCGTTGGACACGTTCAGGCTCTTGATCGCGCCGGGCACATCGATGCGGGCGAGCTTGTCGCAGGTCTCGCGCGTGAGCTGACGCAGGCCCTTGCCCTCCGCGCCAAGCACCAGCGCGAGCGGCGCCTTGAGCGGCAGATCGGCAAGATCGGCTTCGCCCTCGCTGTCGAGCCCGACGAGCAGGAAGCCGCGCTCGCGCAGTTCGGTGAGCGCGCGCGCGAGGTTCTGGACCGTCACGAGCGGCACCAGTTCAATCGCGCCCGAAGCGGCCTTCGCCAGCGCGCCGGCCGCATCCGGGCTGTGCCGCTCGGTCGTGACCAGCGCCGTGGCGGCGAAGGCGGCGGCCGACCGGAAGATCGCTCCAACGTTGTGTGGATCGGTGATCTGGTCGAGCACAAGCACGATGCCGCGCGCCGGCAGGTCGGCGATCGCCGGAGAGGCCAGCGGATCGACCTCGAGGTAGAGGCCCTGGTGCACGGCGTCGGGCAGGAGCCGCTCGTCGATGGCCGAGGGCCGCACCACTTCGGGTGTCTGCGCGAGGCCTTCGGCGGCGAGGCGGCGCGCCGCGTTCTCCGTCGCAAGCAACTTGCGGATGTGGCGCGACGGGTTGCGCAAGGCCGCGGTCACCGTGTGCCAGCCATAGAGGATCGCGGGCCCGTCGGCGTCCGCCGGCCGCAGGCTCTCGCGGCGGGCGCGGGTAAAGCGTTCGCGCCGCTCGACCTGCTCGCGCGTGGCGCCGGGTTTGGCGCTCGGCTTGCCGCCGGCGGATCGGGGAGGGGGTGGGCGTGACGGCATGGACGTACCCGAATTGGCGCCCGCAATGGCCGGGCGGCTCAGCCTTTCCGGTGGCTTACGCGATCCTCGGCTGAGCGAACAAGCCTCCATTGACTTCGCCGGGTCGGCTGACCATAAAGCGCCCCATATCCCGACAGCGTCGGTTCCGTTTCCTTCGAGCGGTCAACGCTGTGCGGCGGATATGGGAGAGTGTCCCGAGCGGCAAAGGGGGCGGACTGTAAATCCGCTGGCTATGCCTTCGTAGGTTCGAGTCCTACCTCTCCCACCATCCTGCTTCGCGCGCCAGCATAGTTGCGGACGGCAGCCATCAATCATCCGGCTCGCTCAAATGAGATGTCCTGCGCGCCCTTCCACAGCGTCTGCCGGCCCAGGGCCGCGAGGTTCTCGCGCCCTTTCGTGATGGTCAGGAAATGGTTTCCCGCGAGCGGGCCCATTTTGCTGGCAAAGCTGACGCCGCCATAGGCGAGCAATATCTCGGTCTCGCTGATGCCGCCCGGATAAAGGATGACGTCGCCCGGCGCCGGATAGCTGGTGTGGTTCTCGTAACCGAGCCCGAGATCGAGCGAGCCGAGCGGGATCCAGCATGCTTCGCCACTCCAGCGCACATGAATGATCTGCTGGCGATAAGGCAGGAGACTCAGGAATTTCGCGCAGGTCTTCGGCGCGTTCTCCTCCTCCATGCGCGCATCAAATTCGTAGGGGCCGGCCTTGATCCGCAGCAGCGTCATATGAGGTCTCTCCTGAAAGCGCCGCTCGTTCGCGCGGACGCGTATGGCTACAGAGGGGCGGCGTCTCGCGTCGCGGTCAAGTAGCGTTTATCGAGCATGAGATGCACACCCTTGTTGCCATTGACGACCTGGGTGATGCGCAGATCACCGGCGACGCTGAGCAGGGTGTAGGCCTGGTAGCGATCGATGCCCGCGCGATCGCACACGAGGTCCAGCATCTGCCGGAGTGCGATGACGACGCAGTCGTCGAGATCGGGATCGAACGCCATCGTGATCACGTGCGTCGGCGTCTCGGCCCGCGGCCATTCGAGAGCGATGTCCTCGCGCACCGTCAGGCGGAATGTGCCGATCAGGCCGGTTTCGATCGCGGTGACGCAGACCTCGCCGTCGCCCTGGGCGCCGTGGCCGTCGCCGACGGAGAACAACGCTCCGTCGGTGAAGATGGGGAGATACAAGGTCGAGCCTGCGACAAGCTCCTTGTTGTCCATATTGCCGCCGTTTCGCCGCGGCGGAGGCGTCGGAATGGTGCCCCAGGCGGCAGGTGGCGCTACCGCCATGACGCCGAAGAAGGGGCTGAACGGCACCTCCTGTCCCCAGGGCAGGCGCCAGGTCTTGCGCGTCCGGTCCAGCATCGTGTGAACGATGCGCGGTTCGGTGAAGTCCGCGGGGAGCGCGCCGGAGAGAGGCCGGATCGTGTTGTGGCCCCAGTCGTAATGCGGCTCGATAGCCTCGATGTCGACCTGGAGCGTCTGTCCGGACCGGGCGCCCCGGACGGCGACGGGCCCTGTGCACATATGGCCGAAAAAGCGCTGCGGCCCGTTGGCGGAATGGATCGCGCGCAGGGCCGGCGGCGCCTCGAACGGCGCGGGAGGCAGCAACTCGGGTGCGCCGGACACGGTCGATATGGTGATGCGGTCGCCGCTGTCGATCGTCGCGACCGGCGCAAGCCGCGCGTCGAAATACCCCCAATGCACGGTCTCGGGGCCGGCATCCAATCGCAGAACGTCGGCCCTTCCGTCCATCAACCTACTCTGATTTTACCGGCAGGCGAGCAAAGTGCCCGCCGCCCTCATGAAGGACGTCCCGGGACCGTCGCCGCGAGCGCCGGCGCGAGGTCGGGCTCCGCCGGCCGGTTGAGGACACCGCGATCCTTCAGCGAGCGCAGGCCATAAAGGAAACCGAGTTCGAAGAAGGAGTCGATGAATTTGAACAGGATCTGGATGAGTATCATGTTGATCAACACGGTCACCGACAATGCGCCGGCGAACGCCATGATCACGAACAACACCGAGTTCACCGCCATGGACACGACGTTCGCCGAGACCGCGCGCAGCCACATCATCTTGTCGCCGGTCAGCTTCCGCACGAAGTCGTACACGTAGACCATGACCAAACCGGTGATCCACGTCGCGATGATGCTGGCGATGGCGATGCGGGGAACGATCTTGTTGAGCGCGAGGAATGCGGAGTGGTTCTGCTCGAAGTTCGGCGGATAGGGCAGCAGGAACAGGAACAGCAGCAGGATCGACGTTATGATCCGGCACAGCATCTGGGCGTGCACCGACGTGCGCGACACCTTCAGGCCGTAGAACTCGCTCAGGTAGTTCTGGCCGAGCTCGAGCGTCGGATAGACCAGCGAGCCGGCGATCGTGATGAAGGTGACGCCGCCAAGCACCAGGCCGACGAACTGCGCGGATGTAAAGGAGATGAAGATCTGGAAGGCGCCCTGGATACCGACGATCCACAGGACCGCGTACTGACGGCCGAAAATCTCGGCCATGATGATTCCAATTCCCACGGCGGCGAAGCTGACGAAGATGGTGCCGACGATCCAGACAAGGCCAAGCCAATCGCTGAGCATCATGGGAATCCCTCCTCTCGAGAGCGGGTGCCGAAGCCGTGAGCGGTCTTTAAGAGAGTCTCGTTCTCCTGCAGTAGCCGCCCTCTGACGCGCGGCCCTTCTTAAAAAGAGCGCCTTCGATGGCATCGCGCGGCATTCAGCCGCCGGCGCCGTCGATCCGAAGGTCACGCGTAGCAGAACAATATCGACGTACCGTGTCAACACGATTTTCGAAACGATGGACAATATTTCGAAATTCCTTGGAGCGCTGCGCGGGGGATGCTAATTGGAAAGGCAATTGCTGCTGTCAATTCAGGCAGCGCGACGTCCGATCGTTCGCCGGCATCGAGAGCCGAGGGGGCAGAATGGATTTGAAGCTGCAGGGGCGCGTGGCGCTCATCACCGGACCGGCCAAGGGCATGGGCGCCGCGATCACGCGCGCCTTTGCCGCCGAGGGTTGCCGGCTCGTGCTGGTGGGGCGCGACCTCACGGCGATCGAGGTGGTTGCACGCGAGGTGACCGGCAGCGGCGCCGATGCGGTGGTCGCCGGTTGCGACCTGACAGATCCGGTTCAGTGCGAGAAGGCCGCCGCAGCAGGCCTTTCCAAATTCGGCCGCATCGACATTCTCGTCAACGTAGCGGGTGGCTCCGGCCCGATCGGAAAATCGGGTGTAGAAACCACGCCCGCGGAGTTCGAGGAGATCGTCACGCTCAACATGAACGGCTGCTTCCACACGATCCGGGCCGTGCTACCGGGCATGATGGAGCGCCGCTACGGCAAGATCGTCAATGTCGGCGGCACTTTCGGCATGCGTGGCAAGGCAGGGCGCATGTCCTACTCGGCGTCGAAATGGGGTCTGCGCGGCCTGACCAAGAGCTTCGCGCTGGAGGTCGGCGCCTATAACATCAACGTCAACTACGTCGCGCCCGGGATGGTCGATGGGCCGCGCTTCCGCGACAAGGTGTGTGTCGAGATGGCGCGGCGGATGAACATCTCGGTGGAGGAGGCGGCGGAGCGGCACGCCGCTGATTACGCGCTGCGACGGATCACGACCGACGAAGACATCGCCAATGCGTGCCTCTTCTTTGCCAGCGACGTGTCGCGTCAGATCACCGGCGCCGACCTGCCGGTCGACGGCGGTTGGGCGATGCTGTGATGAAGGGGGAGAGTGGCATGATCGCAGATCTCGTCATCCGGAACGGCACGGTCGTTTCCCCGGACTCGGCTTTCAAGGCCAGCGTCGCCATCAAGGATGGCGTGATCCTCGCCGTCGGCGCCGCGGAATCGATGCCGCCGGCGCGCGAGACACTCGATGCAACCGGACTTCACGTCCTGCCGGGCGCGATCGACGACCATGTGCATTTCCGTGACCCGGGTTATCCGCAAAAAGAGGATTTCGCGTCGGGGACGATGGCGGCCGCCTTTGGCGGCGTCACCACGATCTTCGATATGCCCAACACCTTGCCGACCGTCGACAACGCCGAAGCGCTCGCGAGTAAGCAGGCGCTTGCGGCGTCCAAGGCGCATGTCGATTTCGGCCTCTATGCCGTCCTCGGCGAGAGCTCGATCGGCTGCGTGTCCGAGCTGATCGACGGCGGCGTGATCGGCTTCAAGCTGTACATGGGCAACACTTTCGGGCGAATTCCCTCGCCGTCGACCGGCGCGATGCTGGAGGCTTTCGAGGTTGTCGCGCCGACCGGCAAGCGCATCTCACTGCATGCCGAGACCAACTCGGTGATGGAACGGCGCGAGGAGAAGCTGAGAGAGCGCGGTCGCACTGAGGCGCTGGCGCATCTCGATTCGCGGCCGGAAGTTGTCGCCATCGAAGCGGTGAGCCGCGCGGCGATCCTCGCCGAGTGGACCGGCGCGCGGATCAACATCCTGCATATCTCGTCGGCCGGCGAGCTCAGGCCACTCGCCGAAGCCAAGGCGCGCGGCGTCGACATTACCGGCGAGACGTGCCCGCATTACCTCATGCTGTCGAGCGCGGACTACGCTCGTTGCGGCGGGATCATTCGCGTCAACCCGCCGGTGCGGGAGGCGCGCAATCAAGAGCCGATCTGGGCGGCACTCATGGATGGCACGATCGACGTGATCGCCACCGACCACGCGCCGCATGCGATCGAGGAGAAGACGAGGAAGGACATCTGGACCGTCGATTGCGGCTTTCCCGGCGTCGAGACGCAAATGCCGCTGATGCTGACGGCGGTTGCGCAGGGCCGCGCTTCGATTTGCGATTATGTCCGCTGGAGTGCCGCCAATCCTGCGAAAATCTGGGGCCTCTACCCGCGAAAGGGTGCCATCCAGGCGGGCGCCGATGCCGATGTTGCGGTGGTTGATCTTGCCAGGCGGTGGACCATCAAGGATGCCGAACTGCATTCCACCGCCAAGATCTCGCCCTGGGACGGATGGAAGGTTCAGGGTCTGCCTTTGTACACGATCGTGCGCGGCCGCTTCGTCGTCAAGGACAGGGTGCTGCAGCCCGGCACGCAAGGCTGGGGCCGGTCGGTGCATACGATCCAGAACATGCCGGTGCCTAAGCCCGTCAACCTCGATCAGACGACAAGTGCGATCCTGTCGTGCGGGGTTCGGGAAACCTGACCGGCGTGCGACCGCGGTCGGCTTGTTGTCGCCGCGTGAGGCACGTATACGGTCGGACACGTTCGGCCGAAGGAAGGGCGCCTGCGCGCGGGTAGGCTCGGTGCTTCATGAAAGCGGATCTGCATCAGTCGATTACGCTGCATCCCTCGCCGGATCAGGAATCTCCAACGCTCGGGAATGACGTGTTCGCGCGACTGCGGGCGGATATCATCACCTCGCGGCTGCCGCCCGGGACCAAGCTGAGGCTCAACGATCTGCGTGAGGCCTATGGCGTAGGGTTCAGCCCGTTGCGTGAGGCGCTGTCGCGGCTCGCCGAGAACCGCCTGGTCACGGCCATCGGCCAGCGCGGTTTCCGCGTGCGCGAAGTTTCGGCGGAGGACATCATGGATATTTCCATGGTGCGCAAGGAGGTCGAGGCCTTCGCTTTGCGCCTCGCCATCAAGACCGGAGACGGCCTCTGGGAAGCGCAACTGGTCAACGCCGGTGAGTCGCTGGCCGCGCTGCAAAAGCCGAGCAAGAAGGCGACCGAGGACGTCTGGGAAGCCCGGCATCGCGAATTCCATCGCGCGCTCGTCGCCGCCTGCAAGTCTCCGTGCCTTCTACATCTGCACGAGCTGCTGTGCGATCAATTCGACCGGTACCGGCGCCTCTCCGCAAAGAGCCGGCTGCCGAACGCACCGCGTTGGCTCATCCACAAGGAAATCATGGACGCAGCCCTTGCGCGCAAGGCGGACAAAGCGGTCAAGCTGCTCGAGGCACATATAACCGAGGCTACGCGGTTCATCGTGATGGGCCTGTTGTCACCGGAGCGACCGCGAGCAGCGCGGCCGAAAAGAGTCGGCACCCACGCAGGAAGGAAACGTTCGCGATGAAGCGCGCCGCCGTGGTCGGTGTCATGGGAGCGGGCGACGGCGCGCGTGCCGAAGACGTGAAAACGGCGTTTCAGCTCGGCAAAGCGGTGGCCGAAAACGGCTGGGTGCTACTCAGCGGCGGCCGCAATGCGGGCGTGATGGACGCCGTGAACAAGGGCGCCAAGAGCGCCGGTGGGCTGACCGTCGGCATCGTGCCGGAGGCGAACAAGAACTCGTTGTCGGATGCGGTCGACGTCGGCATCGTCAGCGGCATGGGCAGCGCGCGCAACTACATCAACGTGCTCTCGAGCGACGTGGTCATCGCTTGCGGCCACGGCGGCGCCGGCACCGCGTCCGAGATCGCGCTGGCGCTAAAATCAAAAAAGCCTGTCGTCCTGCTGAATAATCGCGACGAAAGCGTCGCGTTCTTCAGGAGCGTCGGCGGCGATCTCATCCATTGTGCCGGCAGCGTCGCGGACGCGATCGCGCTCGTCAGGACGCTGCTCGCAAAGGTGTGAGTGGGTTATTTCGTCCGGCTGACGATCTTCTCGAGGAAGCGGGCGCCTTCGGCACCCTTGAGCGCTCGCTCCCATTGGTCAGTGATGATGGTCTTGAACATCCTGACCGCTTCCGGCGCAGCAGTGACCATGGCGATCCCTGCCGAGATGTTCGGGTGGTCGCCCAGTCGGTAGGGGCTCAGAGTCACGAAGGTCGTGTCGCTCTTCTCGAAGACCTGGAAGGTCTGCTCCGGCGCAAAATTGTCGACGATGCCGATCTGCGTGCCGATCGGCTGTTTGCGAAAAACCTCGATCAACCGTTCGACTTCCCGGCGGGCCCACAGACGTCTGGTGCGAACGACATCGGGCTTGAGATCGTAGCGTCCGATGAGCCCCGAATGCAGGAATCGCTCCAGCGATTGCGAATTGATGATGCTGACCAGCGGAGGCCGACGCTTGCTAGCGGAGCCGCGCCGTTCCTTCAGGACGTCCAGCACTCGATCGACATATTGCGCAAAGCTCGCGCGGTCCGTGGTTGGCGTGCTGGTGGACTCCAGAAGCATCGTGCGCAGGTGCTCGATGTATTCGTCGGACAGAAGCAGGAAGGAGATCGGCGTGAAATTGCCGAGGATCTGTACGACGTCTTCTTCCAGTTGCCGCATCCTCTCGAAGAACGCGACCGCGTTGCTGTAGTACTCGACGCCGACCCCCATGAGAGACGGCAGCGACACGTCGAGCAGGGTCGCGAGCCTCTCCAGGGTTTCGATTTTGACGAGTTCACCTTTTTCGAGCCGGTACAGGGCGGCGCGGGAGACGCCGAGGCGCTCGGCCAGATCGCTTGCCTTGAAGTTCTTCCCCATGCGGTACGCGCGCAGGCGATTGCCAATCTCCTCCCATTGCGCCGACACTCGTGACCCCCTGCAGTCGTTTGTCTAGGAAATGAGACCATGCTCCGCCGAGGCTATATAGCATCGTAGAATGAGGGGCATACAAGCGTCTCATTCTACGTGCGGGCGGTGAATTGGTCCTGCCATGGGCCTCGC
>Ga0070658_10003750_pt1 | contig 12434 bp, 8 predicted proteins | sample KBSC13metaG_FD_64664 | JGI IMG/M metagenome (GOLD analysis project Ga0070658, IMG submission 64664) | Corn rhizosphere microbial communities from Kellogg Biological Station, Michigan, USA - KBS C1-3 metaG | ecosystem: Host-associated > Plants > Roots > Rhizosphere > Soil ... | reverse complement strand
TACGGCGGGAGGGTATGCCACCGCGAAACTCTATGTTAACGGCGCGCTCGCCTGCCAGTACACGGGACCTCAGGTTCCTAAGGTTGCCTGCAACATTCGCATGAATGCCAGCAACGACTTCAACGACAACCTCCAGGTAGCGTACGTCACTGTCTCGACAAACTAATAGTGCGTACGCCAAATAGCCGGCACGGATGAGGAGGTATTAACATCGATAAAGAAGATATACAGGATGAAGATCTTAATCTTAAATCCTGTATATCCTGTAAATCGATGTTAATATTTCCTTTCCAGGCTATTAGCAATGGCCTGATCGGCTGCGAACGTCACCACTCACGCCGCGGTGTTGGAAGTCACCAGCGCCGCGGCGTTCTAAGGACCTTGTGAATACTTTCCAATCGAACAGGCCCGTCACTCCTTCGATGTGGTATACTCGATATATGCCTGAACTATCTATGTATAGTGACCCGAGCCGAACCGTCGACGTCCGCGTTCGCGATTTGATCTCGCGGATGACGCTGGAGGAGAAGGTCGGACAGCTCAACCAAATGCCGGCCATCGAGGCGGATTTCGACAAGCTTGCCGAACTCGCTGCTGGGGGCAAGATAGGTTCCCTCGTCCTCGCGTGGACGCCCTGGGCCGGGGCTGGCGGCGAGCGACAGAACCTGAACGTCGCCGAGAACAACCGCATTCAGCGCGCCGCTGTCGAACGATCGCGCCTCGGCATCCCGCTCATTCTCGGCCGTGACGTCGTCCATGGCTTTCGCACAATCTTCCCGATCCCCCTTGGGCAGGCGGCAAGCTGGGATCCGCAACTTGTCGAGGAGGCGTCGACAATTGCCGCGCGGGAGGCCGCGTCGGCGGGTGTCCACTGGACCTTCGCGCCGATGGTCGACATCGCCCGTGATCCACGCTGGGGCCGTGTCGCGGAGGGATTCGGCGAGGATCCATGCCTCTGTGGCGTTCTGGCGGCAGCGTCGGTCCGTGGATTTCAAGGCGACGATCTTAGCCGGCCAGACCGCATCGGCGCATGCCTGAAGCACATGATCGGCTACGGCGCCGTCGAGGGTGGCCGAGACTACAATGTCGCCGAAATCTCGCAACAGACCCTCAGAAATGTCTACGCGGCCCCGTTCCGCAAGGGAATCGACGTGGGCGCGGTCAGCGTGATGGCCGCCTTCAACGAAATCGACGGCGAACCGTGCTCCGGCAGCAGAGCCATTTTGACGGACTTCCTGCGCGGAGAGCTAGGATTTAGCGGCTTCGTCGTGAGCGACTGGGCCTCGGTCGACGAGCTTCGGCAACACGGCGTCGCCGACGATCGACGCGCTGCCGCCCGCATCGCCTTCGACGCCGGCCTCGACATGGAAATGAGCAGTGGATGCCACGCGGAGCACCTTGAGGCCCTCGTCGAGAGCGGGCAGATCTCCATCGAGCAGATCGACCAATCCGTCGCAAACATCCTGCGCGTCAAGTTCCGTCTCGGGCTCTTCGAGAGGCCATATGCAGATCCCGAGCTCAGCTCCCGCGTGTTCCTCCAGGAAGATCACCGCGGCTGCGCCCGTAAACTTGCCGCCAAGAGCCTGGTGCTTTTGAAGAACGATAACAATGTCCTACCCATCTCGTCGCGGACGAAAATCGGGATTACGGGCCCATTGGCGACCGCGCAGCGTGAGCTGATGGGAACCTGGACCGTCGACGGCTTTGGCGACGAAACGGTCAGCATTGTCGACGGTTTCCGAAACGCCGGCGTCAACATCGTGCACATCGATGACACTGTCGACTCCGGCGATCCGCTTTGGTCCAATGTCGACCTCATCGTCGTCGCGCTCGGGGAAGACCATCTTCGCAGCGGCGAGAACGCCAGCATCGCCGCGCTCGACCTGCCATCGGGGCAGTTGGACCTACTGGAAAAACTGGCAGTCGTCGGCAAGCCCGTTGTCGTCGTGATATGCGCAGGCCGTCCCCTCGTGTTGACAGACGTGATCCCACACGCCGATGCCATCCTCTATGCCTGGCACCCGGGCATCGAGGGTGGCAACGCCATCGCCGACGTCCTGTGCGGCGCCGTCAATCCCAGCGGTAAGCTCCCGGTCACCATGCCGCGGCACGTGGGCCAGATTCCCATCCACTACGCGCGCAAGAACACGGGCCGGCCGGACGACGGCGGTTATACCGACATCCCCGCTACTCCGCTCTTCGCCTTTGGCTACGGGCTGAGCTACACCACGTTCGTCTATTCCGATTTCGCCGTCAGTCGCCCGAGCATTACCGCATTGGAGGGGATCGAGGCCAGCGCCCTTATCACCAACACCGGCGATGTCCCCGGCGACGAGGTCGTACAGTGCTACATTCGCGACGTTGTCTCTCGCATGACAAGGCCGGTACGCGAACTGGCGGGCCTCGAGCGAGTCAGACTGGAACCTGGCGAGTCGAAGCGGGTGATATTTGCGCTCTCCGCCTCGGAACTTGGCTACTGGGACCGGGACGGAAAGCTCACTGTCGAACCTGGGCGTTTTGGTGTCTGGATCGCCCCAGATAGTCAGTTCGACGGACGTGAAGCCGGCGGCGAGTTCGAAGTCGTCGCCTAGATCGATTGACGCCCCCCGCACCCGGTGATATAATCGGGAACGTAGCGAGATGGGCGTTTCTATTTCTTCGGTAAACTAAACGTAAATAGCTACGTGAAAGGAACTACATTGCCGTACTTATTCAAATCTTTACGACCCCGAGCGCCCATCTTCCTGCTACGGATGATCACACTGTCTACGCTGTTACTTACCACCGGCATTGTGACCGCTGCCGCCGTCGACAAGCCCGCGCCCGGCGTCATTGGCCGTTTCAGCCCTCTGCGCTGGATCGGCAAGCACGACACCGTCACCATCGGAAATGCAGGGTACACGGTCGACATCCAGCGCGTCTTTAAGGTCAACGCTCTCGTCCCACAGGTCCAATCCGGTACCTACGGCCAGGTTGCCTTTGCCGGCGCGCTCAACATGCGCACGCCAGACGGCCACTGGCTCACGGATCTACCGGCTTCGGAATACTCGATTACGTCGAAGCAATCCGGGCCGTGGCTCGCCGACGTCACCCAGTCGGTCGATCACGACGGCTGGAAAGGCGCGTTGACGGCCCACTTTGCGGCAGGGTACCCGAGCCTCTGGTTCCACTACGCTCGAACGGCGGGAACCGGCCCTATCGCAGGCGCGGTCATGGGCTATGACTGGGCGGGACGTTTCGCTCCCCTCGCCTGGACGGTCGGCGACACATCGACCACGCAGCCGTTGACGCGAACCAATGGACATACGCTCGACGTCCCTCTCGGCGACTCTAGGACCATCTACGCGACCTACCACGACGACCGCGGCATCACTGGTTGCCTGCGCTTCTCGCCCGCTCCGTCGAGCCTGAAGATCACCGACTCGGGCGTTTTCTGGGAATACGCCGGCGACGTCGACAATGCCGATGTCGAGTACTTGACCGCGACCTCGGGCACCTCCGACGATGCCATCGCTGTCGCCGCCAAATTCCCGCAAGCGCCCACATCATTGACCGAAACCTTCGCTCAGTCAACGGACGGTCGTTCGTCGGTGACGCTCGACTCCGGCGGGAGCGGGTTAATGATTCCGGCCGCGCTGACATCGGAAGACGACACGCATGTGTCGACAGTTGAAGGCAATCTCGGAGTCGATGCCACGTCGACGCGCACGTTCGCGCTGCCGTCACCGCCCAATATCAACAACCTCACACCGTCCTTCCGCGCGCTGCCTGTCAAGGATCAAGCCAGGGTCAACGCCTGGGTGCGTGGCATCGTGAAGACGCAGCTGCCGAGTGGCTCGTTTGGCTTCAGTCAGCAGCGCGGTTTCTACGACTCAATGACTTGCTGCTCCCTCGCTGAGGTATATCCGGAACTGCCGGCCAATCTGAAGCCGGCGGTGAGAAAGGCTCTGGTGAAGGGCCTGGACCATCTGTGGCGTGATCAAAAAGACTGCAAGATTTGGCCCGGAGTCTCCGTCGCGCCGGAGCAGGACTTCTTCATACAGACCGGTGTCGACTACGCCGAGATCATGGGCTTCACGCTGCAGGCGACCGCCCTCTACGGCGCGAATGTCGATGCCCGATACGTCGACAAGCACTGGCCGTCGATCGATCGACAGTTCGCCCAGCTTCGCATTTACGACGACTGGTCTGGCCTCTCCTACGCTAATCCCGGTCCGGACTTCTACCAGATTATCCCGGAAGGCAGCATCGGCGGCTATCTCGCCTGGCATGCCCTCTACCATCTCGCAAAGGCACACGGCCACGCCCAGCTCGCCGCCGAGGCCCGTGCCCGTGCTGCCATGTCGTATCAGGGCATTTTGAGCCTCTATCGATGGAAGCCGGAGTTTGGCGAGGCAGTTGTCAACGGGATCAACCAGGGGCATCTGGAGGTGATCGGCGAGTCGCCATGGACGTACTTCCAGTACGCCTGGTTCACGTTCCTGCCTGGCTTCGCCCTCCCGCACGAAGACACGTTCCACATCTGGCACATGCTGGCAAAGATGCCCTGGTGGAACTGGACCGACACTCTGCACAGTCGACAGCGTGCTAACGACGGCGCCAACGTCAGCGCCCTGTGGCGAGGAGGATACATGGCAGACGTCCAGGCGCACCCGGCCGTCATCCCCGGCCGCCCGGTCTGGTGGGACGCCTTCGACTTCACGCCCGTACTCCTCATTCCCGCCGAGTACTGGATCCACTCCGACACATCGACAGCCGCGTCGACTGGGACACGCCACAATCGGACGTCATCGAACCACTAAACAACAGAAGGCTCCTGCCGACGCGATCGGTAGGAGCCCTATTACTGACAACATGAGACGAACTAGGATTTTCCTACAACTTAATCCTGCATATCCTGTCCATCCTGCTCATCGATGTTAATTTCCTACTCCTGCTCTTACTCCTTCGCCGGCCCCGTCGACTGCCGCACGATCAGCTTCCCGCTGATCAAATCGACGTGCGACTCGGACGACGGTCTCTCGTACCGATCCAAACACCGCTCCACCGCCCTCCGGCCGATCTCTGCGTACGGCTGACGGTATGTGGTGAGTCTTGGGTGATACTCCTCGGGCACATACCAGGCATCGTCGAAGCCCACTACGGAGACATCGTCGGGCGTCTGAAAGCCGAGGCTGGCCAGCATCTGTACCGCAAAGCGCCCGGCCTGATCGTTCCAGCCGATGAATGCGGTCGGCCGTTCGTTTTTAGGAAGCGCCATTGTGGTCGCGATCCAGGAGCCCACGACTTGATCGTGCGGCCCGTTGACATAGTCGAGTGCGTAACCCTTCAGCCCGGCCTCCCCGATGATTTCGTCGAAGGCCGCCCTGCGCAACCCGGCGGTGGCGACGAAGTCCGGGCCCACCACGAAGCCGTACCGTCGATGCCCAAGCGAATAGAGGTAGTCGATCAGGACCCGTATACCGTGCGCATTGTCGACATCGACCGAGCTTGTGCGCGTGCGCTCGGTGGAATCGCCGATGACCACGCATGACACGCCGCGCTCGGCAAAGATCTCCGGCAGTGGCGAGTGCGCGCGGGTGCCGATCAACAGCATGCCGTCGCAGCGTCCATCGCAGTAGAGGCGAACCTTGTCGAGGGTGTCGATCTCGAAGATGTCGCCCGTGTAAAGCGTGACATTCAGCTTTCGGGCCTCGGTCTGTATAAGGATCGACTCGAATACGGCATTGTAGTAAGACGGCCGCGTCAACTCCGCCGCTCGACACCCGACCACGATGCCGAGCGTATCGTACCTGCCGCGCACCACGGCCCGTTTACTTGGCGGGGGACGGTAACCGAGTTCACGCATGGCGCGCAGAACGCGGTCTCGCGTCTCGGGGCCGATCTCACCCGGCCGGTTGTTGAGGACATGCGAGACGGCGCCCTTCGACACGCCCGCGGCGGCGGCGACGTCATCCATCGAGCTACGCGATTTCTTTTGTTGCGGATTCAAAACAGGCGACCTCTACTCCGAGCTAAACGCTTGTAGTTCAATCTTATTATACTCCAAATAGTTAACGATTGACAGCGAACATTCACCTGAACAGACACAAAAAGACCGCCAGGTTGCTTGATGCGCTCCCTGGCGGTTCGATCGGTAGGCGATGACATGAACTAATGGTATGTCGCTTGCAGGTTCTCAAGTCCGGATACCATCGTCGGTTCCACGGTGTCGCAGTTGACGGACTGGTCCGTGCAGGCGCCACCCGCCATGTATCCCCACATATTGGTCGGTGTCGCCGTATTAACCGGCTTGAGGCCCTTCACGTGTCCGTCGGCAAAGAGGTAGTTCGAGATGCCGCTGTGGCCGGAGAATCCGTGATCTCCCCATCCCCAGCTTCCCCACCACCAGCTTCCATAGTCGGAATAGGTGTCCGTCGGATGGTGGAACTCGCAAACGATGATCTTCGTCGACGGCGCCTCGATCCCGGCAAGCGTGACGGCGGGCGGAGCATTATTTCCGAAACGCGCGTTGTAGGCATAGCAGACCGGAACCGCCGGGTATCCCGCGGCAGACGGCGTGGTGCTAAAGCCCGAGTTCGACGGGCACTGGAAGATCTGCGTGCTCTTCGTGTATGTCTGGAGCACCTGTCGCCAGGTCACGCCATTCCCGTATTCCCGCCAGGTATAGGTCTCGTCGTAGTCCTCGACATACTGTGCGATGGCCATGCCGATCTGTCTCTCATTGCTCGCGCAGACTGTCTGCCGCGCCTTTTCGCGTGCCTTTGCGAACACAGGAAACAGCATCGCGGAGAGTACCGCAATGATTCCTATTACTACGAGAAGCTCGATCAACGTGAATGCGCTTCTACAGGATTTCTTCATTAAGCCTCCAGCCTGCCAGGCCGAATCAAAACATGAGCCTGAGCAATCATGCTTATTATCGGCATAATTGCTCAGGCTCACAAGCTGGTAGATGGAGGACAGTCGGTTGGCCGACCTAACCCCACGGAAAGGGTGGGGGCTGGAGGTGGAATGCCAGGTTTAGCAGTACATACAATACCGCCATTCCGAACTCCCCAATCACGAGGCCCAAAAAGAAGGGTGTCGCCTGTGTCACCATTCGAGTGCCGCCGTACCGCAGCGCCAGGGACTTGAAGAGCCACGCAAGAAGGCAGGAGAACCAGAACTCCGTTGTGCTCCAGGTACCCATCAGCGCATAGCCCAGAGGATGAAACGGCCACCAGTAGCATGTCACACGAAGCAGATAGAGAAGCCCCGCGAGGACGGCGCCCGCGATGGCCGACCCTCCGGCCGCCCAGAACGGTTGAGCATGCACGCCGCCTTTGATGAACTCGGCATCGTCGTTGAACACCCAGCGCGAACTTCCCTGTTCCATCCAATGGTCCATGTTCAGCGCGCCGATATGATAGGGCAGCACGATGTTCATTGCCACCGCGGCGACAAGCGCGAGAGTGACCGCTCCGGCCAGGATCGGGAAGAGCTTGCGCCGCGGCAGGGTCGTCGCATCGACAATACGCAGAGAGTCGAGGAAGCCCGTCAACAGCAGCCCGCGTTGATCGCGCAAAAACATGCTGTCGAAGAACGAAACCATGGTGATGTTCACGGCGCCAAGGCTGTGTACGGGGGCAAAAAGCGCGAAGATGTCGATAGGGCGGAACGTCGTCTCCGTCATCAAGAGCCCTGCCTCCGCCGTCGACCGGGCCATAATCGGGCAGATCAGGAACAGACAGACGACCAGCTCAAATGCCGCCAGCCAGATGGACATTCCCATCACCGAAAGCCAGCAGACGCTGAGCAACATCGACACGATCAGCCCCCAGAAGGCGACGGGGTAGGGCAGCATTTCTCCCGAATCAGCGCCCTGGTCCCGGCCCGTCGCCGACCGCCAGACACTGGCCCAATGCGCCCTCGACGCCCAGAAGAGCATGCCGACAATCGTCACATACGCCCCGATCGTCTGACACTTGAGCGACGACGAAAACGCGACACCGTCGACGTTGTACGCCAGCGCTCCCACCTGCAGGAGGCGCGATAAGAGGAAGAAAGCCCAGATGGAAAGCAGTATATCCAGTGGCAGCAGGAAGAAGAAGCCGATGGCCGCGAACGAAATCAGCACCGGCGTATAGTAGAGCGCGTTCCACGGCGGCGTCTGCAAAAAATCGTTGACAAGAAACGTCAGCGGGATGGCCGGTATCGACGGCGCTGCCTGGTGCAGCCCGTTGATTGCGTAGATACATACCGGTATGAGCAACCCGAATCGAAGAGAGCGCGCCCTGAGCGGAGAGTCGACGCCATCGTCGGCAATGATGATCGGCACTTGCGCCAGGGGGAAGGAAAGCTTCTCACACTCGATCCACGCGCGACGGAGCAGAGACGCCAGACACAAGAAACTAAACACAACAAGGCACACCAGCACGCCCCAGTTGAGCAGGGGCGTCACCCATGCGTGCCACGGTAAATCGACCCCGCGCGGCAGCTTATCGTAGTAATACGCGGCTACAGGCTGCGAAGCGCCTCCGGCAGGAGAATACGGAACAAGCGCCCGCGGCGTGTGCGCGCCGAACATCGACTGCCATCCATTACTGGAATCGGCGAAATAGTTCGGGATGACGAGTAGCGGAACGAGCTTCTGAGCGATCCCGTGCGACGATACCATTGCCGAAACCAGCATCATAATATAGACAACCAGCAACTCCGTCTTCGTCAACGCCAGCCGCTTCGAGATCCGCCGGCCCAGGTTAGCGAGCATCGCCAAAAGGAGCAACAGCCCCAGCGCCACCGGCGGCATTTGCAAGTAGCCGATCCGCACTGACGACAGAACCATCTCCGCCTGCGTCACCACCACCGCCGTTCCAAGCACGCCGAGCATACCGATGACGACCGCTCTGCCGAGACCACGCTGCTTGTCTTCGACCGGCTTCGCGATTGTCTTGGTGTCCGCCACCAGACGTTTCGTGTCCAACATCCTTAATAAAACCTTCCGCTCCGCACCGACTAAACGCCGGAAGCGCTCGTCCCGTACTAATGACAATGGACGTCTCGTTTTTATAACTATACACGAAAAGTTTTTCTTTGTCGACGGATTGACAACGTACGGAAGCCGTGTTATAATTCGATTGTCGGTAACGGCGGCCCTCATAAACTAAACATTAAAAGTTGTTGAGATGAAACCGCGGGGTCGCAATGTCAATCGGAGTTGGCGGAGATATCGACCTGGCCCGTCCGTCTTTTTCCAAAGGGGAGAAAAGTACTTATGAAACGTTATGGATTTACTCTAATTGAGCTTCTCGTTGTGATCGCTATCATTGCGATTCTTGCTGCAATCTTGTTCCCAGTTTTCGCCAAAGCCCGAGAGAAGGCCCGGCAGACCTCCTGTCTCTCCAACGAGAAACAGCTAAGCCTGGGTTTTATGCAGTACATTCAGGATTACGATGAGCAGCTCCCCGTCTACCTGGAGAATCCTGCCCAGCCGTGGACGCAGGACAACAAAGGGTGGGCCGGCCGCATCTATCCGTACGTCAAGAGTGTAGGAGTCTATCATTGCCCGGACGATACCGCCAGCGGCAGCATCTCCTACATGATCAACTCGACATTGACGAATACCTATCTCGCCTCCGCATCATGGACCGCGCCAGCCAGTTCGGTCATCCTTGTGGAAGTGGCCAATGGCTCGGTTCCTGCCGTTGACGTTACCTCGTCGAACGAGATTACGTCACCGCGAATGTATGTCGACGTTGCCGGTCCCGATCCGGATTGGGGACACCAGGCAAAGTCAGCCGCCGGACCGCTGGGTGGACGTGCGTTTGACTCCAACTGGCATCAGGACAAGGTCGGCCGCCATACCGAAGGCTCCAACTTCCTCCTGCTCGACGGACATGCGAAGTGGCTTCGAGGCTCGTCCGTTTCTACCGGTTTCGTGAACACGTCGCCGAACTGCAATCAGGACAATGTCCCGGCGGTTGCCGGCTGCAACGGCTCGCCAAGCGCGGCAGGCACCAGCGGCACCTTTGCCAGTGGGACCCGGCCGGTGGCTACCACGAGCCCGCTCTAAGTCATCGATGGACGACTGATCCTGCTTCTGTCTGTTTGTATTGCCCGCGCTCAATTTTCGAGCGCGGGCATTTTCTACGGTGCGCCACCGATGCATGTCGTTGGCGGTTGCGCCATTCTAAAGGACTACTCATGAAACAACTGCCGATTGCGCTTCAACTATACACACTCCGGGATGAGACAGAAAAGGATTTTGCCGGCACCCTGCGCGCGGTCGCAAAGATCGGATACACCGGTGTCGAACTCGCCGGTTACGGAGGACTGTCGGTGGGGGCGCTCAAGAATCTGCTCTCGGAAAACGGACTGCACGTCGCCGGCAGCCATGTCGCGATCGAACGCTTGGAGTCGGAACTGGACCAGGTGATCGATGAAAACCTCGAACTTGGAAACCCCAACGTCGTCATACCGTACCTCGCCGAAGACCGTCGACAAACGGCCGCCGACTATCAACGCGTCGCCGCCTCGCTCAATGGCTGGAGCGCCACGCTGGCGTCACATGGCCTCACCCTCGCCTACCACAACCACGCTTTTGAGTTCGACACCCTCGACAACGGCCGAACGGGGATGGACATCCTATTCGCCGAAACCAACCCCGCGCTCGTGAAGGTCGAGGTCGATACCTACTGGGTACTTGCCGCCGGTCACGACCCGGTTCAGTACCTCAAGAGATCGGCCGGACGTGTCGTGTTGGTGCACCTCAAGGATCGCGACCCGGCCGACGGATCCTATACCGAGATCGGAACGGGCGACTTACCACTGGGCGGCCTTGTCGACGTTGCCGCGGCTGTCGGATCGACATGGCTGATCGTCGAGCAGGACGTTTGCCGGCGGCCGCCTCTCGAGTCAGTGGAGATATCTTTCGCAAACCTGAAGGCGAGAGGATACGCATAGCCAAAAAGACCGGGTGGCCTACTAGGCTACCCGGTCTTTTAAATTGGTAGGACGATGCCTTAATCGCCGCAGCATACCGGAACGTGGCGCCCCGTTTTTGCCGATTCCATGCATGCGAGGATGACCGCCAGGGCGCGGCGGCCCTCTTCGCCGGAAATCTCCGGCGGGGTATTAGTTACGATAGATTGAATGAATGCGCGGACAATGCCCGTGTCTGTCTGACCGCAGGCGTCGTTCGTCTGCATGCGCCCTGTTTCGTAGTATTGGTTCTCTCCGCTGGCGAGGTTGACGATCACCGGATACTGCGGATTAGCCGCGATGCGCAATATCCCCTCGGTCCCGTAAATAACGGTGCTGTTGTCCTCCCCCGGATTGTGCGACCACGATGCCGTTAGCGTGCCGATCGCATTGGTACGCGTCCTGAGAAGGCAGACCGCATTATCGTCGACATTCCCAAACGGCTTCGCACTATGCTCGACAAAGGCCGACACCTCCACAATCGGCTCGCCCAGCAGCCAGAGCAAAAGATCCGCCTTGTGGACCCCCAGGTCGCCCATCGACCCCACTACAGCCTCCTCTTTATTGAAGAACCAACTATCACGGCCGTCGATACTCCACCCTTCCGGTCCCGGATGCGAAAATGACGTCTTAAACGAGATGACCTTGCCAATCACGCCGCTACGCATCAATTCGTATGCCTTCATGTGAAGCGGTGCGAGTCTCTGATTCTGCCCCACCATCAGGAAGCGCGCAGCCCGACGCCCCGCGGCAATCATTGCGGCGGCGTCCTCATCCGTCGTCGCCAGCGGCTTTTCGCAGAGCACATGCTTCCCGTTCTCCAGCGCCGCAATCGAGATTGGCGCATGCGAAACGTTCGACGTGCACACCGACACCGCGTCGATATCCGCCCGCGACACCACATCTTCCCAGCGATCACACGCCTTGCCCCCATACTTCAGCGCCAGGTCCGCCGCCCTGTCCAGCTTCCGGTCCGCAAACGCCACGATCTCAACATCCCCGTTAATGCCGTATTCAGGTGCATGCCGATGCCTCGCAATCGATCCACAACCGATGATTCCGACTCTAACTTTTTGCATATAGTTAATATCAACTTTCTGTGTATAGTTAAGTTGATTATAACGGTGATTGAAGAAGGAGTCAAGCTGCACGAACGACCTCGCTTCGACAAAAAAAGCCGCCCCTCGTATTAATCGAGAAGCGGACTTTTATCAAGCGGGCCTGGAGGGATTCGAACCCCCGACACCCAGTTCCGAAGACTGGTGCTCTATCCACTGAGCTACAGACCCATATCAGGCGGTTCACACGAAGGTGCGGACCAGCCAGAATATACCAGTTTGGGAGCCTCGGTGTCAACTCGTATTTCCACGGCTGCCTGTGCATGCTATACTGTGAGCGCGTATGACTAATCGACTTCCTAGCCAGGTCTTCATCATACAGGGCGACATCACGAACGTCTCGGCCGACGCCCT
>Ga0070658_10003749_pt1 | contig 12434 bp, 9 predicted proteins | sample KBSC13metaG_FD_64664 | JGI IMG/M metagenome (GOLD analysis project Ga0070658, IMG submission 64664) | Corn rhizosphere microbial communities from Kellogg Biological Station, Michigan, USA - KBS C1-3 metaG | ecosystem: Host-associated > Plants > Roots > Rhizosphere > Soil ... | reverse complement strand
GGTTACCTCAGCATGGAGTCGCTTCGAATCGTTATCGCGGATGACGAGCCGATCATTCGGCTTGACCTTCGCAAAACTCTAGAAAATATGGGACATCAGGTCGTCGGAGAGGCAGGCGACGGCGCGAAGGCCGTCGACATGGCTCGCGATCTGAAGCCCGACATTGTTATTCTCGATATCAAAATGCCTGAACTGGACGGTATCGACGCGGCGAAGCTGGTTACGACGGAGGGAATCGCCCCGGTTCTCCTTCTTACGGCGTATTCCCAGAAGGATCTCGTCGATCGGGCGAAGGACGCGGGCGTGTTCGCCTATCTCGTTAAGCCGTTTAAGGAAGCCGATCTGCTTCCCGCGATGGAGATCGCCATCTCCAGGTACGAGGAGTTCATCGAGCTTGAGAACGAAGTCTCCGACCTTGAGAATAAGCTTGACACCCGCAAGGCCGTCGACCGCGCCAAGGGCATCCTCATGGACCAGTACGGTCTGAAGGAGCAGGAAGCATTCCGCCGCATCCAGGTTCAGAGCATGAACACTCGCAAGAGCATGCGCGAAATCGCCGACGCGATTATCATCGCCCACAGCGTGTAAGCCGGCCGCGTCGAGTATGGCTTCCGGCCCCTAGCCCCCAATCCTGGGGGAACATGACCGACAGGGCCGAGTCCAATCGTGTAATAGGCCGCCTTCGACCGGCGGCCTCGATATCACATTCCTAATTCTTCAACATGTCCAAATATACGGATTTCGGTCACGATGTTGTGCCGCCCAAGATTGGTTTTGGGCGGCGCAATTTGTTTTTAAAGCACCAGGCAGACACCCTCACTCACCACGAGAAAACTGTCCGCACACTACGTCGACAGCTCGACACCCGCACCCGCGAGCGCGACGCCGCCGAACGCCGCATCCATGAGATGGAGCACGCGCATGACGAGCGAAATGCGGAAGCGGAAGCTTTGCGAAGAATCGGCGAGGCGATGGGTCAGCTCTTCGACCTCGAGGAGATGCTGCGCGCCGTCGCCGGAGTCGCCGTCCAGGTCACGAGTACGGATTCGTCCCAGGTCTACCTCTTCAACGATGCTCACGATACGCTCGTCCTGCGCGCTGTTGACGATGGCGCGGACTCAGAAGGTGTCATCGGTAAGATTCGCATGAAAGTCGGAGAGGGCCTCACCGGGTGGGTCGCCCAGCACAAAGAGGCGGCAGCGCTTGGACACGACGCGCTCCTCGACTCGCGCTTCAAACTCGTCCCCGAACTTCAAGAAGACAAATACCAGAGCATCCTGAGTGTGCCGCTGATCTACCGGCAAGACGTCATCGGCGTCATTAACGTCCGTACGATCAAGCCCCACGAGTACACCCAGACTCAGGTCCGGCTGCTGCAGTCAATCGCCGCGCAGATCGCCGGCGCCATCGAAAACTCGCGTCAGTACCGCAAACTCGAAAAGCGCGCGTCGCAACTGTCCACCCTCTCCGAAGTCAGCAAGACCATCACCAGCGACCTCTACCTCGAAGAGATCCTACAGCTCATCGTGGCCGCCACCGCCAAGACGATGTCGTTCAAGATTTGCACGCTGATGCTTCTGGACGAGGATAAGAAAGAACTCATCATCAAGGCGACTCAAAGCAAGAGCAAGGAGTACGTCAAGAAACCGAACGTCAAACTGGGCGAGAGCGTGGCCGGACGTGCAATGGAAGAGGCGCGCACGATCACGATCTACGACCTCCGCCGCTCCGACGTCCCTGGAATGCCGGACCTCGCGCGCCGCGAAGGAGTTTCGTCGATAGCGTCGGTGCCCCTGCTCGTCAAGAACAAGAAGATCGGCGTGCTGAACTGCTACACGGAGAAGCCGCACAACTTTAGCGAAGAAGACATCTCCGTGTTGACCGCGCTCGGCAATCACGCTGCCATCGCCATCGAGCACGCCAAGCTCATGGTGAAATCGGCGATTATCCAGGAGATGCACCACCGGGTCAAGAACAACCTCCAGCAGATCGCCTCGCTCCTGCGGCTGCAAATGCACTATGTCGGCGAGCGCAATGTCGAGCAGGTGTTGACGGAGAGTCTCAACCGCATTCTCGCCATCGCTTCCGTCCATGAACTGCTCTCGCGCGAAGACCTCGACATCATCAGCGTCAAAAAGGTCGCGGAAAGCATCGTCGCGGCGACGTCGCAGAGTGTTGTCGCGCCCGGCAAGCATATACGTATGCACATTGAGGGGCCGGATATTCTCCTGCCCTCGTCTCAGGCTACGTCGGTGGCGCTGATCCTCAACGAACTGCTGCAGAACGCGGTGGAGCACGGTTTCGGCGATGTCGACGATGGACACATTTCCATCACGCTGGCTGAGGATCCGCACGAAGTTCGGTTGAAGGTCACGAACGACGGAAGCTCTCTGCCGGACAATTTCGATTTCCGCAAGGTGGATTCACTTGGTCTTCAAATCGTGGATTCGCTTGTGCGTGGGGACTTGCAGGGGGTATTCACTCTGACAAAGGAAGACGACACCACCGTCGCCGCCGTCACGTTCGGAAAATAGGAAAGACAAAGAACTAAGAGTTTTAACCGCAGATGACGCAGATGGCCGCAGATCCTAAGATAGAGATATTGGCATCTCTTTCCTAACATCTGCGGCCATCTGCATTCATCTGCGGTTAAAAATTCCTGCTTTCCTCTTCCTACGCCGACAGATCGACGCCGGAGCCGAGGTACGCCGGCAGGGTAGCGATGAGGCGTTCGGCGGTGACGAGGGAGCTGCCGAGGTCGCCGAGTGCGGCCAGGCTGACCCCGGACCAGGACCCGGCATTCACCGCATTCGTCGCGCTTGATGTGAGGGTGCTGAGGTCCGGCGATGTCGAGTTCGACACGGCGCTTGCCGCGACAGCCGCCTCAATAGGCGTCACTTCGGACGCGGAGGCGACGGCGGATGCGGTTGACGTGTTCACGGGTGCGCTGCCGTCAGATGCGGCATACTGCAGCGTCAGTCCCGAAAGATCTTTTGAAAAGTTCATTCCGTCCATGGATGACATTTTTCTTTCTCCAAAAACCAGGCTTAGACCCTACCATGGATACCTGGACCAGTACTTTCAGACCCGGATGTCGAGATTGGTGCCTAGATGTGGTTCGGGCGGCGCGAGACGCGCCAGCAACTCGGCGGCGGTCTCGGCCACGGTGGTCAATGCGCCAAGCTCCCCGATCGCCGGACGATCGTTTGCGTACGCGAGCCCCCCGTCCTGCGACGCGCTGGAGTACGAGGCCGTCGCCAAACGTAGCGCCATAACTGAGGACCCTACCCCGCCCACTTTGTTCGAACCTCCAAGCGCACGTAACGCTCAAATTCTTCTTGGCCGCTCCCAGACGAGCGGCCCAAGTAGCCACGGTAATTATTGGCAAAAGGCTGAGCCATCCTTAGGCCCCATTTATACGGTAATCCACCCCGCCACGCTCATGGACAACATCGGCACATTCTTCAACTGATTGCTTTATCCATACTTTGAACAGCTTTTTGAATAGCATTTTCGATGCCCTTCACTCATAATTGGTCGTAAGGCGCAAGGTTCGTAAAAGCCGCAACACCGAGGTTGCACTACTACAGGCGCTATGTACACCGTCGCCGGTCCGATCACAGTTTGTACGGTTCGGTATAGGATCGAGGACGAAAATGACCGAGTTCCAACTCTCCAGGAGGCAACTGTTGAAGATAATGACCGGGGCGATCGCCTGCGCGGGTCTGGAAGTCGCACAGGGGGCCGTCGAGCATCCCCATCTTATTAATCCTGGATTCGAAACGGAATCGCTTGAGCCCTGGCGTCTCACATCGGGCACGGCCAGCATCGTAAGCCAGCCCACCCACAGCGAAGGACATTGCCTTTCGCTCGGTCCCGGGCCCTCGTCCGTCGAGCAGTCGGTACCGGTGCGGCCGAACTCGGCATATCGCCTTACAGGCTGGCTTCGGAGCGGTTCCGGCGCGGAAGAAGTGCGGCTCGGCGTAAAATGCGGCGGCGCGGAACGCGCCGTGTCTATTCCGCTCGTCGCCTACAGTGAAGCTTCCGTCGACTTTAGCACGGGACCGAGTGATACACAAGCGGTCGTCTTTCTACTCCACCCCACGGGACAGTCGACGTGCTATGCCGACGACCTGAACCTGCAGTACGTGGGTGCCGCGGCGGCCGACATGGCTACCGAGGGCACAAACAGTATTAAGGCCCTGCCGCCGCGAGTTCCCCGTGTCGATCTGGGTATCGCGCAGCAATCAAACGAAACCCTGGAGTGGCTGCTGGATGCGAAATTCGGTATGTTCATTCACTGGGGCCTCTATGCCGGTCCTGGCAACGGCGAGTGGTATATGCACGCCGTCGCAATGCATCCCGATGAATACCGCAAGTACGCTTATCCGGAAAGCGGCGACGAATACTTTTCCGCCGACCAATACAACCCGAGCCACTGGGCGGAGGTGGCCAGGGAAGCCGGCATGAAGTGGATGTGCCTCACCGCCCGCCACCACGACGGCTTCTGCCTCTTTGACAGTCCCCACCCCAACGCCTTTACCAGCGTACAAACACTGAAACGGGATCTGATCAAGGAATACGTAGAAGCAGTACGCAAGGCCGGTCTTAAAGTCGGCCTCTACTACTCACCTCTGAGTTGGCGCTACCCCGGGTACTACGATGTCACCGGCACGGATTGCAAACCCAACCCGTTCGGCTACAAGACCGATCCGGCCCACAAGGAAAACGCCCGTTTGATGAAAGAGGAGAACTACGCCAACGTCAAGCGCCTGATGACCGCGTACGGCCGGATCGACCATATCTATTGGGACGGCGGCTGGCTGGCGGAACAGGGAGCGGACGCCGACGCGGCTTATTTTCATGACCCTGGTCACTACATGGATCCCGCCAATCCCTGGCCCGTCGGCACGGCCTATCTGGACCACGACGATACGGGGAAGGCGTTAGGAATCATGGGCATGGTTCGCAAGCACCAGCCACACGTGATAGTCAATCCCAGGTACAGTTGGATCGGTGATATCAAGGAGGAAGAAGGGGGCGCCCCCGTGGTCGGTGGGATACGGAATCCCGATCAGGTGGATAAGAATCTGAGCATGCATGGCGGGGGTTGGGGCTACAGTCGCGACGCCATCGCGAGCGGGGACGTATTCACACGTGACCAGATCATTGATTATCTGGTGAACTGCGTGGTACGAAATATGGTGATGCTCCTGAACTTCGGCCCGGATCGCCATGGCCAGATGCCGCCACTGGTCGAACAGCGGCTGCGCGAGACAGGCGCATGGCTAGCGAAGGTCGAGGAGGCGATCTACGGCACACGAGGCGGTCCGTGGCAGCCTAAAGACGGCCACTATGGATTTTGTCGTAAGGGCAAAACCGTCTACGCGCACCTCCTCCGCGCTTATGAAGGCAACACATTCACCCTGCCACCGGTCGGACCGCTACGCCCCGTCAATGCGTACGACGTTTTCACCAAGGCGCCACTGTCGTTCGTCGTCAATGCGGACCGCACTGTGACGATACAGGGCATCGACCGCGCGACAAATCCTGTAGACACTGTCATTGCGGTTCGCTTCGATAAGCACGTCATGTCACATGCAATCCCATCCTAACGGCTGACACTCTACCTCGCCCGCAAATGCTCGCCCGTCTGCCTCGTCGTTGACTTGGAAGGCTCGAATATGCTAAAATTTGCGCCAAAACCCGCCGCCCAGTACGGCGGGTTGTTTTCAATCTCGGCGAGGAGTAATACCGGCAGATGCTGCTAGGAACGCAACGTGTGAATGAGCACGGTCATTTGGAAATCGGTGGATGCGACTCTGTGGCACTAGCGCATGAGTTCGGCACGCCGCTGTATGTGATGGACGAGGCCGCGATCCGCGACAATTGCAAGCGGTACCGCGCGGCTTTCGAGTCTCGCTACCCGAAAAATGACGTCTCCTTCGCGTCAAAAGCGTTCCTCAACATGGCCATCTGCAAGGTCGTCGAGCAGGAAGGCCTCAGCCTCGACGTTGCCTCAGCCGGCGAACTCTACACGGCGATGCGCGCTGAGTTTCCTGCAGAGCGCATCCTTCTGCACGGCAACAACAAGTCCGACGAAGAACTGCGTATGGGCCTCCGATATGGGGTCGGCCGCATCGTCGTCGACAACTTCCAGGAACTTCGCCACCTATCGACGCTCGCCAAGGAACTCGGCAAGACTCAGAAGATTTTTCTGCGCGTGACGCCCGGCATCGACCCGCACACCCATCGACGCATCAAGGTCGGCCAGGAGGACACGAAGTTTGGCCTGAGCGTGGCCAACGGCGATGCCCTCGAAGCCATCACCGAAGCACTCGGCATGAAGCCGCAAGTCGAGATCACCGGCATCCACTGCCACATCGGCTCGCAGCTCCTCGACGCTCACACCCACGAGCAAGCCGTCGACATTATGGTCGGCTTCCTCCGCCAGATCATCGACACCACCGGTTGGGCGCCCGAGGACCTCGACATCGGCGGCGGCCTCGGCATCCGCTATGTCGAAGCCCATCAGCCGCCGACCTACGACGAGTTCGCCGACCTCCTGATCTCGGCGCTTCAGAAGTCGCTCAAGAAGCACAACGTCCCCCAGCCCAAGCTCTGGCAGGAACCCGGCCGCGCGCTCGTCGGCGAAACCGGCACCACGCTCTACACCGTGGGCGCTATCAAGCAAGTAACCTTGCCGGAAGGCGTCAAGACCTACGTCGGCATCGACGGCGGCATGTCCGACAATCCGCGGCCGCAGCTCTACGACGCCGTCTACGAGGCGCTGATCGCAAACAAAATGGGCGAGCCTAAGAGCAACACTGTAGCCATCGCCGGCAAGCATTGCGAGACGGACATCCTGATCCAGTCGGTCAAGATCGGCGACGTCCGCACGGGAGACATCCTGGCGGTGCTGTCGACAGGGGCCTACAACTACGTGATGGCGTCGAACTACAACCGCTTCACCAAGCCCGCCTGCGTGTTCGTCAGGGACGGTAAGGCCGACCTGACGAGCCGCCGTGAAACACTCGACGATCTCGTGCGGCTGGACGTCATTCCGGACAGGCTTGCCACCCAAACCGCATGAACCACGATCCAACAAGGATAGTTGTTCAGCTCGTGCTGCTGATCATTGCGATCACGATCCATGAGTTCGCCCATGCGATTTCGGCGGATCGCCTCGGAGATCCCACGCCACGCTCCGAAGGCCGGATCTCGATCAACCCTATCGATCACCTCGATCCGCTCGGCACTTTGCTGATGGTGATCAGCTCCATTACCGGCATCGGATTCGGCTGGGGCAAGCCGGTAATGACGAACCCGCGCAACTTTAAGCATCCCATCAGGGATACGATGATCGTTGCTGCCTGTGGTCCGATTTCAAACGTTCTGCAGGCTCTGTTCTTCGCCGGGCTGATCCAACTCAACTACATTCATCCGATGTGGGCTGAGTTCGGTTCGGCGGACATGACATTCCAGCTTGGTATCCATGTCAACCTGTGGCTCGCAATGTTCAACATGATCCCGATCCCGCCGCTCGACGGGTCCAAGATCCTTTATGCGGTGCTTCCGGCGCAGTTGGCGGAGAATTACGATCGAACGATGAGGGCGGTTGGGTTTCTCCTGTTTGTGATTCTCATAAGCTCACACGCAACGAGTTATATTCTTGGGCCGCAGGAAACGGCGATCTTTCACTTTTTGGCGGACGCACGATGAAGAAAAGAATCCTCTCAGGCATGCAGCCCACCGGCGGCGGTAGGCTCCATCTCGGCAATCTCGAAGGCGCGTTGCGTCCGTGGGTCAAGCTCCAGGACGAGTACGAAATGTACTGTTTCGTCGCCGACTGGCACGCCCTCACGACAGTCGCCGAGAAGAAGTTCGACATCGCCGAGGCCAGTCGACAGGTCGCCATCGACTACCTGTCCGCCGGCCTCGACCCGGAAAAGTGCGCTATCTTCCGACAGTCCGATGTCAAGGAGCATGCCGAGTTGCACCTACTGCTGTCGATGATCACGCCGGTCACGTGGCTTGAGCGAGTCCCTACCTACAAGGACAAGCGCGACCTTGTCAAGGAGAACGAGCTCGGAGTTTCCTATGGCTTGCTCGGCTATCCATTGCTGCAAACCGCCGACATCCTGATGTACCGCGCCCATGGCGTCCCGGTCGGACGCGACCAGGCTGCCCACATCGAGATCTCACGCGAGATTGCGCGTCGATTTAACAACGTCATTGGCGACATCTTCCCGGAGCCCGACGCGATCATCGACCTCGAAACCGGCGAGATCCCCGGTCTCGACCGCCGAAAGATGTCGAAGTCGTACGATAACTGCATCTACATCACCGACACGCCCAAGCAAACTCAAAAGGCAGTCAACCAGGCGATCACGACGGAAACCAAGATCAAGATCGACGATCCCGGCGTCCCTGAAAACTGTGTCGCCTGTAAGCTGCGCAAGATCTACGATCCGGAAAATTACCAGGTCCAGTGGGATGAGTGCCGGTCCGGCGCGCGCGGCTGCGGTCAGTCGAAGAAGGAAGTCGCCGAGATCATTAACGCCAATCTCGCGCCAATACGCGAGCGCCGTGCCGAGCTTGAGGCCGACCGCGCCTATGTCGACAAAGTCCTCGCCGGCGGCGCCGATCGTGCCCGCGCCACCGCGACGGAGACTATTAAGCTTGTCCGCAAGGCGCTTCAGCTTTAGCCATTGATTGACTTTATTCGCCGGCAAGAGTTAAATAATTCGGCTTTTCCGGCCATAATGACAGGATAGAACATGGTCGATCTCGGGCAGAGCCCGTTACCGATCTTAGAAACGAGGGTATGAAATTGTCAGCCGGCCCGATCGTCTCGCCGTAAACGGCGTGGCGAACTCGAAGGCTATGACGTCGTTCGCTGCATCTTAGCGTGTCGATGTCACCCCCCACTGGGTTGGTGGCGCAGCCCGTGCGCGTAAATCGGGCAAGAATATGTCACCTTATTTATCGCTGGGCCTCACTCTGCTGATTGTGGCCCTAAATGGATTTTTTGTCGCCGCTGAATTTGCGCTCATCCGCGTTCGGCAAACGCGTATCACAGAACTCGTCGAGTCTGGAAACGCACGCGCACGCACGGTCCAAGACCTGCTGAAGCGTATAGACACCTATCTGTCGGCCACCCAGCTTGGCGTCACCATCGCGTCCCTCGCACTAGGCTCCATCGGCGAGCCCGCCATGGCGAACGCACTTCACCCCCTGTTCTTGTACGCCGGTATCGATTCGAATTCCGGCCGGGCGCATGCTATTGCGCTAGGCATCGGGTTTGTCATTATCACGTGCTTCCACATTGTGTTTGGCGAACTGCTGCCAAAGTGGTGGGTAATCGCCCACGCCGAGTCAACGGCGCTCAGAGTCGCCGGCCCCATGCGTCTCTTTCTTCGCGTCGGCTACCCGCTCATCAAGATCCTTGAGTCGGCGGCGATGGGTATCGCCCGCCTGCTTAAAATCGACCCTAAGGATCAGCAGCAGGACGCCCATTCCGAGGACGAGATCCTGGCCATCATGGCGCACTCCCATCGGGAGGGCACACTACGGCCGTCGGAAATCGAGATCGCGGAGAATGTCTTCGACTTTGCCCACACACAAGCAAAGGAGATTATGGTCCCGCGTGTCGATATGGCGTTCCTTGATACCACAAAGAGTATCGGTGACAACGTAGCCACCGCCGTCGAGAATGGCTACACGCGCTACCCGCTCTGCGAGAGCGACAGCGACCACGTCCTCGGCATGGTGCACATCAAGGACTTGCTCGCCATCGCCGGCGATCCCGATGCGGACATTCGGTCGATCATGCGTCCGATCCTTGCCATCCCCGAGACCAAGCCGATCGACGAGCTTCTCAAGGAACTGCAAAAGTCGCACACGCATCAGGCTGTCGTTCTCGACGAGTACGGTGGCACGGCAGGCATCGTCACGCTTGAGGACATTATCGAGGAACTCATCGGGGAGATTCAGGATGAGCACGATGAGCCGCCGCCGTTGCAGGAGCTTTCGCCGGACGGCATGAAGTACTCCATCGCCGGCACTGTGTCCATTGACGACGTGGCCGAGAAGCTCAACCTGCCGATCGAGAATCCCGCCCAATATGAGACCATCGGCGGGTATGCCCTTCACGAACTTCGTCTCGCGCCACGCCACGGCGCCACCGCCCGCCTCGACGGTTTCGACGTCACCGTGTCGGAGGCGATAGGCCGGCGCATCCGTCGATTGCTCTTCACAAAGCATGCGGCGCCAAAGGTCAAAGACGTCGATCAAACTGACGCGGAGAAATCGGCTGAGTCCGAAGCGGTCGCTCTTTCATCCGATGATCGAAAGACTGTCGCGTCTTGACTAAGAGCAATCACGTCACGAGTGACGTCCTTATAATCGGGGGCGGCGCAGCGGGCATCATCGCCGCGCGCGCCGCCGCCGATTCCGGCGTCAAGGTCACTCTTGTAGAGAAAAATCCCCGCCTGGGCATGAAGATCCTTATCTCGGGCGGGGGCAAGTGCAACCTGACACATTCCGGCTCGATGGAGGACATCCGTCGCAAGTTCAGGCATCCGGAAGCGCTTTTCCTCAAGCCGTCGTTCTATCGATTCACCAACACGCATTTCCTCGAGATCCTCCACGATCGCGGCATGCGCACCTACACGCGCCCCGACGGCCGTATCTTTCCTGTCGAACCCGCCAATGCCAAGGATGTTGTCAACTATCTGACGCAGTACGTCGCCGAATCCGGTGCGACCGTCGCGTTCGACACGCCGGTCACTGGCCTCGACATTGTCACCGTCGACGGCCGCCCGGTCATTCGCGGCGCGTTCTCGGACGACCAGAGGTTCTCGGCTAAGACGGTCATCATCTCGACGGGCGGATCGTCGTACCCGGCCACCGGTACTACCGGCGACGGTTGGCGATGGCTACGCGACGCCGGTCACACCATCGTTCCGCTCCGCGCCGCGCTGGCCCCAATCTATCTGGAAGACGTACACACCGAGTGGTCGGGGATCGCCCTGCGGGATATCGTCGTCAAGGCGCGCAGCGGGGAAGGCAAGGAGCTTTCGCGATGGACGGGTGACCTTCTCTTCACCCACAAAGGCATCTCCGGCCCCTGCGCCCTCGCCATCTCGCGCGACATCACCGACTACATTGACACCCCCGGGAAGACCGCGAGCGTCGAGGTCGACCTCGCGCCGGCTCTCTCCTTCGAAGACTTACAGGAGCGAATACGCAAGGAGATCAGGGTGAGCCCACGCAAGGCGGCTCTCTCTCTGGTCGACCCCTTCGTTCCCACAAGACTGGTGGAACCCCTCGCCGCAAGCGCCGGATGCGACCCCGATTTACGCCTCACGAACCTTCCGGCCAAGACCATGAACAAGATCGTGGCGACGCTCAAGGGCTGGAATATCGGCCGGGTGCGCGCCATTCCTATCGAACGCGGCGAGGTGGTCGCAGGCGGTGTCGCGCTCGGCGAAGTCGACCCACGCACGATGGCGTCGACCGTCGTCGACGGCCTCTTCCTCTGCGGCGAGGTCCTCGACATCGCCGGCCCCGTCGGCGGGTACAACCTCCAAGCGGCCTGGAGCACCGGCTTCGTCGCCGGTGAGAGCGCGGCAAAACTAGTACGAGACCGCCTTGACTCCGACCGCCTCGCTCGGCCATAATACAGCCACTAAATACAACTAAATCGTGCCCGTCGTCGGTGCGTCGCGGTCAACGCGCGCTCAAATGGGGAAGCCGGTGTAATTCCGGCGCTGTCCCGCAACTGTGATGATCCCGCTCCTTGGAGTGAGGTTCTAAGCCAGAATGCCAGCCGATGACAGAGGAGCCTTGCTCCTCACCCTTTACCTGCGCGCGACAGGTAGAAAGGACCTTCCGATGCACCGCATCGACTCCAATTTGGCCGTTAACCGGCCGTCCCACGTTCGTTCGGGTTCTACCGTCCCTCACCGCCGAGGCTTCACCCTGATCGAGCTCCTAGTCGTCGTGGCCATTATCGCGATTATCGCCGCGATACTGTTCCCCGTCTTCGCCCAGGCGCGCGAAAAGGCGCGCCAGGCAAGCTGCACGAGCAACCTCAAACAGTTGGGATTGGCCACCTTACAGTACATTCAGGACAACGACGAGATGTGGCCCATTGCCCAATATGCTACATCGACCGGGATGACGCAGGGTTGGTGGGGTTTGCAGCTTCCAGCCGGGAAATGGAACCTCACCGCCGGTCTGTTGCAACCATACATCAAGAACACCGCGGTCGGCCGTTGTCCATCGTTTGCCGGCCAGCCAAAATACGGCGACGGCAACGGATATGGCTACAACTGGGGATTCCTGGGATCCGGCGTTTATCACGAGGATCTATCCACCGATCCCAACGCGTTCACGAACTATCCAGACCTGCCGGGAACGCCTGCACC
>Ga0070658_10003748_pt1 | contig 12437 bp, 11 predicted proteins | sample KBSC13metaG_FD_64664 | JGI IMG/M metagenome (GOLD analysis project Ga0070658, IMG submission 64664) | Corn rhizosphere microbial communities from Kellogg Biological Station, Michigan, USA - KBS C1-3 metaG | ecosystem: Host-associated > Plants > Roots > Rhizosphere > Soil ... | reverse complement strand
TGGACTATCTGCTGCCGACCGCCTGTGACATCCCGCGGATCGAGATCGAGCACCTGGAGACCGTGCCGCTCGATGCCGATGTCAACTTCCGCGGCGTCGGCGAGGGCGGCATGATCGTCGCGCCGCCGACCGTCGTCAACGCGATCGAAGATGCGCTGACCCCGTTCGGTGTGCGGATCTATGAGCAGCACCTGCCCCCCTCGCGCATCCTGGAGCTGATCGACGAGGCGTCCGCCTAGCGGTATGGCCGCCTGAGCCGCCTCTAGGCGGCTCAACTGGCCATACCTCGGTTCAGCGCAGCGAGCGCCGCGGCTGCGGCCATCAGTGCCTGCTCGTAGAGACCGCCCTCCGACGGTCACCATCACCGCGCAACCGGAGTGGCTCCGTAGCCCCACCGCGATCCGCTCGGCAGGAGAACGACCCGTCCCGGCGAAGTCCGAGTCCATGCGCGTGCCCTCCCAGTCATGGCGGATTGCAGTTTCCGTCGCGTTGATCGTGGCCGGTGTCACCAGCGGGGTCTCGGTGGCCGCGACGTCGACCGCGGGCCACCCGGCGCCGTCCAATGCCGCGACCCCGGACATCCCGTGTGACAAGGGCTCGATGCCCGAGAAGGAGCAGGGCCGCGCACCGCTCGCCGACTACAACGACGGCCGGGCCGCCAAGGGCTATTACTGCAACGCCCGGGCGGTCTCGCACTTCGGTGACAGCGGCGGCTACCGCGTCGAGCGCTACGTCGACAACCATGGGCACGTCTGCGCCTACTACGACTCGACGCTGCTCTTCCCGACCGACCTGTCCAACCAGGGCACCGAAGGCCCGGGCACCTACGTGCTCGACATGACCAACCCGAAGCATCCGGTGCTCACAGACACCCTGAAGACGCCCGCGATGATGTCGCCGCACGAGTCGCTGCGCCTCAACCAGAAGCGTGGCCTGCTCGTGGCGGACATGGGCTACCCGACGTTCCAGCCCGGCTTCGTCGACGTCTACGACGTGCACCAGGACTGCCGGCAGCCAGTGCTCCAGTCCTCGTCTCCGGTCGGGGTCTTCGGCCACGAGAGCGGCTTCGCACCGGATGGCAAGACCTTCTACGTCGCCAACCCGACCGGCAGCCTGGTCGCCCTCGACCTGACCGACCCCAGCCAGCCGAAGATCCTCTGGTCGAACTTCGACGACCTCAAGCCGCACGGCGTCTCCGTCAGCAACGACGGCAAGACGCTGTTCATGGCCGACCTCGGCAGCAGCCACGGGCTGACCATCCTCGACGTCAGCCAGATCCAGGAGCGCAAGGCCAACCCGCAGGTGAAGCAGATCGCGCACCTGACCTGGCCCAACGTCAGCATCCCGCAGAACGCGACGCCGTTCGTCGAGGGCAAGCACCACTACCTGCTCGAGGCCGACGAGTTCGGCGGCGGGTCCTCACCGGTCGGCGCGGCCCGCATCATCAACATCGACAGCCTGCGCCACCCCTACGTCGAGTCGAACCTGCGGCTGGAGGTCAACAACCACCCGGCTGAGACGACCGACCCGGGCGACAGCCACGTGCTGCAGGGCTACCAGGCGCACTACTGCTCCCTGCCGAGCCGGATCGACCCCAACATCGTCGCCTGCTCGTTCATCATGTCGGGGCTGCGCGTGTTCGACATCCGCAACCCGGCGCACCCGCGCGAGGTGGCCTACTTCAACAAGCCGGTCCTGCCGCAGACGACGGCCTACAAGCAGGGCTCATTCGCGATGTCGGCTCCGGCGTACGACCCGACACTCAACGACATCTGGTACACCGACGGCGAGAGCGGTTTCTGGAACGTGCACCTGACCGCCGCGACCGGCATCAAGTCGTTCGCGAAGTACTACTACCTGCCGGGGAACTAGCAGCGATCCAGCGCACCGGGTAGGCATCGCGCTCACCCGGGATGCCCTTGAGGTGCACCTGCTGCGGCGGGTCGAAGCTGAACTCACGGGTGCCGCCGGCGAGCTCGCGGGCGACCGACGACACGAGGATCTGGTCAGGACCGGCGGCGTCGGCGAGCCGGCTCGCGACGATCACCGCACCGCCGACGAAGTCGTCACCGTCATGCACGACGTCGCCGGCGTGGATGCCGATATGCACGCGGATCGGCTCGCCTTCGCTGACCGCGTTGCGTCCGGCCAGGCTCTGTTGGAGGGCGACTGCGCACCGCACCGCGCGAACGGCGCTGGTGAACGCGACCATGAACCCGTCGCCGTTGGACTTCACCTCGCGTCCGCCGTACGTGGTGATGTGGGAGCGGATGATGGCGTTGTGCTCGCGCAGCAGCGCATGGGCGCCGGCGTCGCCGAGACGATCAGTGATGCCGGTGTAGTCGCAGACGTCGCTGAACATGATCGTCACGGTCCCGTCCAGCGGTGGCTCGGCGGGTGCCGGCATCGGCAGCGGAGTCGCGACCTGCGGAATCTCGTGCACCCGTTCGGCCGTCAGGGCTCCCGGCGCGTCCTTGCGCGGGCGCGACCGTACGACGACTCCGCCCATGACGGGGTAGGCGTGCACAACGATCCGTGGCGAACCCGGCAGCGGCGGAACGTCCTTGACCTGCATGGACCGGCCGCCCATGAACGGGAAGCCGTCCATGCTGACCTCGATGCCTTCGGGCACGACGATGTCGATGCCGCCCATGATCGCGACCGCGGTGATGTGCACCTCGGGCGCGGTGATCTCCGCGCGCCGGAAGTCGATGTGGCATCCGCCCATGAACGCGACCGCCGTCACGTCGTCGCCGCAGCGCCAGCGCCCTTTCGTCTCGGCCGAGCCCATGAAGCTGATGACATGGTGCCGCGGGCTGCGGTTGCGGGCGCGCTCCCGCGCCGACGTCTGCAGGTCGGCCACGATCTCGTCCAGGTCGGGCTGCGTGCGGGCCGCAAGCGCCCGATCGGCCCGGTCAGCGAACTCGTCGAGCGTGAGCGACCCGTCGGCGACGTGTTCCTTGAGCACGTCGATGACAGCGTCTCGCTCCCGGTCCGAGACGCGAAGCGGTCGCGGTGGCGTGCCCGGATCCGTCACGGGGTCATCTTCCAGCCTTTCGACACCGCGCGGAAGAGAGGTCACGCAGTGTGACCGAGGTGGGTAGAACGAGCATGAGTACGGCGAACGGACGATTTCGGGCCGGCCGGCCATGCTGCCGGTGCCGTTGCCTCCCCCCGGCTGCACGAGCAGGCGCTCGAGCACGCGTGACCGACGCGCTGACCCGGCTGCCCAAGCGCCGCGCCTTAGCGAGGCGCTGCGCGCCGGCATCCGCACCACCGACAGTGTTTACCGCCTCGGTGGCGAGGAGATCGCGGTCGTCTGCCCGGAGACGACCGCGCAGGACGACGCGGCGTCGTTGCTGAGTGCTGCGGATCGCGCGCTGTACGCCGCGAAGCGGCTCGGCCGTAACCGCGTCGAGGTCGAGGGGCCGCTCGGCGCAGCAGCAATCGCGGGGTAACGTCTGGCCGCATGACGGAGAGCACGGGTGGCCCGCTGGCCGGAATTCGCGTGATCGAGCTCGCCGGCATCGGTCCCGGTCCGTACGCGGCGATGCTGCTGGCGGATCTGGGGGCCGAGGTCGTGCGCGTCGACCGGCCTGGCCAGGGCGGGGATCTCACCGGCGGCGTGACGATGCGCGGGCGTCGGTCGGTCGTGTTCGACCTGAAGCAACCAGCGGCGGTCGACGCGCTGCTCGGCCTGGTCGAGGCCGCCGACGTCGTCATCGAACCGTTCCGGCCGGGTGTCGCGGAGCGGCTGGGGATCGGCCCGGACGCCTGCCTCGAGCGCAACCCGCGCGTGGTGTACGCGCGGATGACGGGCTGGGGCCAGGACGGGCCGTGGAACCAGATGGCCGGGCACGACATCGCCTATATCGCCATCACCGGCGCCCTGCACGCGATCGGTCGCGCCGACGGCGGTCCGGTGCCACCGATCAACCTGCTCGGCGACTTCGGCGGCGGCAGCATGTTCCTGCTCTTCGGCATCCTCGCGGCGCTCGTGGAGCGGCAGCAGTCCGGCAAGGGCCAGGTCGTCGATGCGGCGATCGTCGACGGCACCGCCTCACTCGCCTCGATGATGTTCGGCATGCTCGGCACCGGCTTCTGGAGCGAGGAGCGCGGAACGAACCTGCTCGACACGGGCGCGCCGTTCTACGACGTCTACGAGACGGCCGACGGCAAGTGGATGGCGGTTGGGGCGCTCGAGCCGCAGTTCTATGCCGAGCTGGTGCGCCTGCTCGAGCTCGAGGACCTGCCGTTCCAGCACGACCGGACCCAGTGGCCGACGCTGCGGGCGCGGTTCGCGGGACGATTCAAGGAGCGCACCCAGCAGGAGTGGGCCACGGTGTTCGCCGGCACGGACGCGTGTGTCGCCCCGGTGCTCACGGCATCGGAGGCTCGCGAGCATCCGCACATCAGCGCGCGGGGGACGCTGGTCGAGCGTGACGGTGTGGTGCAACCGGCGCCAGCGCCGCGCTTTTCCCGTACCCCGGCCACCCTTCCAGCCCCGGCACCGGCGCCCGGTGCGGACACGCGTGCAGTGCTCTCGGACTGGGGTGTCAAGGACGTCGATGAGCTGCTGGAGTCAGGCGCCGCCGTCCAAGCCTGACAACCCGCTAGAAGCTGACCTGGCCTTCGGTGTCGAGCTCGGCGGGGGTGCCGATCACGTCGTCGCTGAGCGCTCGCTGCATGATGGCCTGGTCGTTGCTGCTGCCCCAGGCGCGCCTGTCGTCCGTCGTGCGCAGGGCGAACAAGCCGCGGACCGGGCCGTTGTGGTCGTGCATGACCGTGCACGCCTCGACCGTCAGGGTGCCGGTTGCCTCCGGGGCGGCCTCGCGCGCCTGGTGCGGCACATCGGAGTCGGCCAACTTGGTGCGCACGAACGGCCGTGCGGCGGGCGTCGCGGAGTAGATGCCGAGCGCGTGCTTGGTGAGGAACCCGCCGTTGGCCGTGATCAGGCCACGGGCCTCGGGATCTGCGCGCAGCAGGCCGACCATCGTGGCGATCGAGTGCGTCACGTAGTTGTTCAGCGGGCCGCCCGCGAACGTCAGGCCGCCGGTGACGGTCAACCGCCGTGACTCGTCGATGCCGATCGCTTCGGTCGCTGCCTGAACGGCGGACGGGAAGCAGCTGTAGACGTCGAGGTAGGCGAGGTCGTCGACGCCGGCGTCGACGCTCCGCGACAACGCGCGCCACGCCGCAGCGATGGCGGGGGAGCGGCCGAGCTCGTCGCGGTGTGACACGAGCGGGGTGTCGTCGGCCTCCGCTCCGCCGTGCACGAACACCCATCGGTCGCGCGGGACCCCGCGGGCCTCCGCTGCTTCGGCCGAGCAGACGATGACAGCGGCCGCCTGGTCGAGGTCCCAGTTGCTGCACATGGCCTTGGTGTAGGGGAACGCGACCATGCGGTTGCCCGGACCGGGTTCGCGGATGTCGTCGGCGGTCATCGGCGTACGCGACCAGGCGTACGGGTTGTCGACGGCGACCGCGTTGAAGTCGGCCCAGAGCTTGGCCACGCGGTCGCGGTGCGCGTCGAGCGTTTCACCGCGGCGGTGCCGGATGCCGCTCTCGAACAGCGGATAGATCTCGACCGGCTGCAGCAGCCCGCGGCTGCGCTCGTAGTCGTCGGTGAGCTGCAGGTCGCGACCGATCCGCTCGTCCGGGTTCACGTCGTCGCCCTGGTGCGTGACATCGCGGTCGACGCCGGCGGAACGCATCCGGCGGCGGGACCAGATCGTCTCGGCACCGACAATGACGGCGACGTCGAGCTCACCTCGACTGATCCGCTCCGCGACCAGGTCGACGAGCATCTGCGGTGTGTTGCCGCCGTCGGTGGTCAGCGCCGTACGGGCGTCGCGCGCTCCGACCGCATCGGCGACGAGGCGTGCCGGGTCCCGGTAGCTCCACGCGCCCTTCACCGCGACGACGAGATTCGCGTGTGCGCAGAGATCGGTCGCGCCGCTGTCGGCCGCCGCCTGCCGGGCGACCTCGCTCATCAGCTCGACGGGTTCGAGTGCCTGCGTGAGGTCGTCGACCCGCTGCGATAGCTGGCCGACGCCGACGATGACGGGAGTTCGTGAGTCCACTTCGTGTCAGCCCTGTCCGGTCCGTTTTGCTGCCAGTTCACGCAGGGCCGGCGCGACCTCGCGCCACTCGTCCACCGGCACGCCGCGGCGCTCGGTGAGCAGCGCTTGCACGCAGACGTGGTCGGCGCCTGCGTCGAGGTGTGCGGTCACGCGGTCGACGAGCGCGTCGACGTCGCCCCAGACCACGAGCGCGTCGACGAGCCGGTCGCTCGCCTCGCCGCCCGGGAAGTCGTCGTCGGTGAAGCCCATCCGCAGCAGGTTGCGGGCGTAGTTGGGCTGGTTGAGATAGACCGCGAGGTGGGCCCGTGCCGTGGCTCGGGCCGCGGTGGCGTCGGTGTTGAGGACGAACATCTGCTCCGGGCACAGCAACGGCTTGGGCCCCAGCACCTCGCGCGCGGAGGCCGTGTGCTCGACAGGGACGAGGTAGGGATGCGCGCCGTCGGCCTTCTCGCCGGCGAGCTGGAGCATCTTCGGCCCGAGCGCGGCGATGACGCGACGCACCGGCGTGCTCGGCCGCTCACCGGTGTAGGGCGCCGCCTCCATCGCGTCCAGGTATCGCGCCATGGCCTCGAGCGGACGCCGGTAGTCGTGACCGCGCAACCCTTCGACCAGGTTCTGGTGGCTGACACCGAGCCCGAGCAGCACGCGGTCCGGGAATGCCTCGGTGAGAGCGCGCACACCGCCGCTCATGGCAACCGCGTCACGACCCCAGATGTTGGCGATCCCCGTCGCCCCGACGATCCTGCTGGTCGCGGACAGGATGTGCGTGAGCGCGACGAAGACGTCGCGGCCGGCAACTTCCGGGATCCAGATCGCGCCGTACCCGAGCTGTTCGAGCTCCGCCACGAGGTCCTTCAGCTGCGCGGTCGGGACGAAGTCCAGCGCGCCCGTCCAAACGCCGACGGGCGACAGTTGTTCGCGCATGTCGGCTTCGGTCTCGGTCACGGCATGTGCTTATCACGGCGCCTTCTCGAGCAGCGCCGCGGCTCCGTCCCCTCCCGTGATCATGGCGTTGTCGGCCTGCCAACGTCATGATCACGGCCTACGGCGCAGACAACGTCATGATCACCGGAGGGGGGCTCAGGCTGCGCGGGCCCGCGGCGCAGCAGGCGCACGTCGTCGCCTCGCAGCATCACGACGTCCTGCGACTTCGGGTCGAGCCCGAGCCGCACGTGCACCCAGCCGACTCCGGCCTCGACGAGCGTCGCCGGCCGCCACCGGCCAGATGCCGGTGACCACAGCCACCATCGCTGCGCCATCACCGCCAGCCCGTGCTCGAGCAGATAGCGGGCGACCTGCTCACGGTTGGCGCAAGACCGAAGGTCGGCGCCGAACACGGTTGTCGCAACCCACTCGTCGCCGCGGTGCGCGACGAACCCCATCAACTCGCCGTCACTCGCCCGGTGAACCGGCGACGCCTCAGTCGTCATCACGCACCGCCTGCAATGTGTACGACGCGGCTAGCCGCCACGGCCGGTCGATCAGCCGGTACTCACCGTCGTCGTCGCGCTGCATCTGTCCTGGCAGCGCATCCCACGGCACGCTGTTGTGCTCGGCAAGCATGGTCACGCGCATGCCGGCGTCCACGACCGCGGTCACCACTTCGCTGAGCGCGTGGTTCCACTCGTGCGTCACGTTGTTGGTGAAAGTGGCGTCGGTCCGGACGTAGGTGCCCGGCGCGTCGAAGACAAGCGGCTCCGGCCGCTCGAAATACGGGTAGTCGACGACGAGCAGCCCATCCGGTCGTGCGTCCGCGAGAGACCACAGCATCGGATGTCCCTCACGAATGAACAGCCGCCCGCCGGGTCGAAGCAACTCGGCGACAACGCTTGCCCATCGCCGCACGTCCGGCAGCCAGCACAACGCACCGATGCCGGTGTAGACGAGGTCGAAGCTTCCGGGCCCGAGAGCCTGCGGCGCGTCGTAGACGTCGCTCTCGACGAAGCGCACATCGACGTGGAGCCGATCGGCCAAGTCACGCGCTTGCTCGAGCGCGGGCGGGGAGAAGTCCAGTCCGGTCATCTGCGCGCCGAGCCGCGCGAGCGAGACGGTGTCGGTGCCGATATGGCACTGCAGATGCACGCCGCGCAGGCCACGGATGTCGCCGAGGCGCGGGACGTCAAAGCGAACTACGTGAGACAGGTACGACGGGTCGGCCAGGAACTGTTCCACGGCATAGTCCGGCGAGGCGGCGTGCGCCGGAGCGCGTTCGTCCCAGCTCGCGCGGTTGACCTCGCGGTAGTCGTGTGTCACGTGCGACATCCTGTCGGGCCGCGCAAGCGCGTTTCGAGCGGGGCAATCGCGCGATTGACCGCCTAGCCTGGCCCGGTGCCGTCGTTGCGTGCTGCCGTCGGCGTGGTCACTGCAGTCGCCTGCACGGTCGGCGCAGCCGGCTGCGCCAACGAGGCAACCCCGCGGGCGCAGCCGACCGTCACCGACTCGCCGTCGCCGCGGCCTGATCCGACCATCACCATCATCCGGTCGGCGCAGACCCTGGCCGCGGGTCAAGGCGCCGACGTCAAGGCTCAGCAGGGCGTGAGCCTGCACCTGCGCGCGTCGAAGCCGAGTGTGTCGCGGACGCGGTTGTCGTCGTCGTACGGCTATGCACCGGCGCGCGGCTACTACGTGACGTTCCGGATCACGATCGCCAACACCGGCTCGGCGCCGATCGACATCGGCCCCGCTAACTTCCACGTGCGCATCCCGGGCGAGGGCACCGTGACGACCTACTCGGGCAACGCGCCCTATTCGGGTGCTTCGGAACAGCTCGATGCGACCGAGCTCGACCCTGGTCAGTCCCTGAACGGTCCGGTGACGTTCGACGTACGCCGACCGCACGGCGTACTGAGCTACCTGCCGGACCGGTCTGCCGCCGTCAACTGGCGGTTCTGAGCCCGGTGTGCCGGTGACGCCGTCAGCCGGTGACGCTGACGCCCGCGGCGCGCGCCATCGCAGCGGGATTCGCCGGAGCGGACGCTGTCGTCCGGAAGCATCCGGCCGCACGGCCGACCACACGCAGGCCGGCGTCGTCGCCGGTGCCGTAGCCCGCCGGGCTCCAGCTGCCGATCGTCGGATACATCACCTGTGAGCGGCTCGTCACGTGCTGCAACCCGACCGCGTGACCGAGCTCGTGCAGCAGCAGCGTGCCGACGGACGGCCCAGCGTGGAACCCGGACAGCAATGTGACGCCGGTCTTCATGAGCACAGCGGCTTCGACGATCCGCAGCTGCGAGTTGACACTTGCCGACCAGCTGGCGGTGCCGGAGCCGGCCTCGGTGCCCGTCAGCAGGTTGGTCGCGGACTTCGACGCCCAGGCGACGACGAGCTCGGCACCGGTGCGTGCACGCTGCTGGGCGGCGTCGAAGACGTAGCGGTTGCCGCTCGGGTAGTGCAGCACGGCGTTGTGCGGCACGTAGGTCGTGGTGCCGAGGTAGCGGAAGCGCAGCCCGCTCGCGGTGGTCACCTTCGCCAGCGCCTGCTTGACCAGCGTGATCCGGCTGGAGTGGCCGCCGGTGTTGACCCGGTAGGTGATGTAGTGCGTCGTCGTCCCGGCGCTGGTGGTCTGGCACGGGCTCCATCGCACGATGACCGAGCGGCCGCTATAAGGATCGACGGCGTGCGAGACGGCGTACGACGTGGACGCGCCGGCGGGCAACGGTGCGGCGAGCGAGCCGGCCAGCAGGCTCAGAAGGACAGCGATGCCGCCCAGCATCCGGCGCATAGAAGGAGCATCGGCAAGCCACGGTCCGCTTTGCTCACTTTCGCCCGTAGATGGGCCGAAAATAAGCCGAACTGACTAGGCGCGACTGCCCGGGGCGAAGCCGCAAGGACAGGGTCGCAGGGCGCGCCGGGGGGTGCGTCGGGGGTTGACGCTTGTCACCGGATCGGGGGTGCTCGGCGCGCCCTGCACCGCTATTCCACGGCGTTTGCCTGAAGGCTTCCTGAAACGGCGGATTGAAGGGCGATCGGAGCGCCCAGGATCACATCCGGGATCGCGAATGCGTCGACGAGCAGCCGGGCGTGCGGGCGCAGCTCGCCACAGATCTGGTTGACCGCGGCGATGACCGCCTTGGCGCGCGCCGGGGTCAGGCGTCCGTGCTCGAGGAACCAGGCGCGGTCGCGCTCGAGCATGGACATGACGTGCAGGTCGCAGACCCGGTCGAGCAGCGCCTTGACGTCATCGTCGTCGCACTCGTCAATGCCGTTGACGAACTCCTCCAGCACGATGCGGTCGATGTGTGCCCGGGCAGCCGCCAGCAGGTGGTCCTGGACGGAGTTGAACACCTCGAACGCGTCGGCGCCGTCGCTGATTCCTGCGCGCAGGCGCCGCGCGGCGCCTTCGAGCAGGTGCTTTTCGCGCCATTCGAACAACGACAGCTGATAGCCACGGTCGAGCAGGCTCGCCTCCTCGTCGTGGCCGGGCACGGCGTCGAGCAGCCGCTGCACGATGCCCCGGCCGCCGGTGCGCTCGATGACGGTCTCGACGACCTGGTCGGCGACGAACCGGACGGTGCCGATCGTGTCGAGTTCGCCGAACTCCGCCTGGTAGTTGGTGAGCAGGGTCTTGGCGACCAGCTGCAGCAGCACAGTGTTGTCGCCCTCGAACGTCGTGAAGACGTCGGTGTCGGCCTTGAGCTGTGGCAGCCGGTTGACCGACAGGTAACCGGCGCCACCGCAGGCCTCCCGACAGGTCTGGATGGTGTGTGTCGCGTGCCAGGTCGTCGTCGCCTTGATGCCGGCCGCGAGCGTCTCGAGCTTTCGGCGTGCCCGCTCTCCGCCCTTATCCGGGGAATCGTCGTCAGCGCCGTCATCTGCCGTGAAGACCTCATGCAGCCGGGCGACGAGCGCGCTCTGCGCGAAGTGCAGTGCGTAGGTCGAGGCCAATGCCGGCAGCAGCCGGCGCTGGTGCTGCAGGAAGTCGAGCAGCAGCACTTCGGTATCGCTGCCCGGGGCTTTGAACTGCCGCCGTGTCAGCGCATAGCGGACGGCGATGGTCAGCGCAGTCTTCGCGGCGCTGACCGATGCTCCGGACACGCTGATGCGGCCTTGCACGAGCGTGCCCAGCATCGTGAAGAAGCGCCGCGTCTCGCTTTCGATCGGACTCGAGTAGGTGCCGTCCGCGGCGACGCTGGCATAGCGGTCGAGCAGCGCTGCCCGGGGCACGCGCACGTTGTTGAACGCGAGCCGACCGTTGTCGACGCCGTTGAGTCCGGCCTTGTGCCCGCAGTCCTCGATGCTGACACCGGCGCACGGCTTGCCGGACGTATCGCGAATCGGGACGAGCAATGCGTGCACACCGCGCTGCTGACCGGCCGTGATGAGCTGCGCAAACACGACGGCCATCTGGCCATGTCGCGCAGCGTTGCCGATGTAGTCCTTGCGCGCGTCGTCGTCAGGAGTGTGTACGACGAACTCTTCGGTGCTCGCGTCATAAGTCGCAGTCGTCCGGATGGACTGCACGTCGGAGCCGTGGCCGGTTTCCGTCATCGCGAAGCAGCCGAGCAGTTCGAGTGACATGAGGGCAGGCAGATAGTCGTGGTGGTGGTGTTCGGTGCCGAGGTGGTTGATGGCGCCGCCGAACAGGCCCCACTGAACGCCGCCCTTCACCAGCAGCGACAGATCGCCGTAAGCCTGCGTCTCGAATGCGGTGACGGCGGCGCCGACCTCCTGCTCGCCTCCGTAGGCTTTGGGAAAGAGGAAGCGCGGGCCCGGCGTCAGCGCGATCGCGCGTGCCTGTTCCAGCACGCGGTCGCGGTGCTGGTCGATGGAGAGGTCGAACACCGGCGCGAACAACGGATCGCACATCGCGTCACGGACCTGTTCGCGCACCCAGCCCCAGCGCCCGCCCAGGACGCGCTGAAGTGTCCCCGCTTCGACCATGCGGAGGGGTTACCCCTTTGCTACCTACGAAAAAACGCCGCCCGACATGCGTCAGGCGGCGTTTTTTCGTACGGAGTGGGTTCAAACCCCGGGCTGCTGGCCGTTCGGAGGCGGCATCAACACGTCCTGTGGGGTCTCCGAGGTCGCCGGTGGTGCCGGAGCGGGCGCCGGGACCTCGATCGGCGGTACCGCTGGTGAGCCGCTGCGGCCCCGGGTGCCGCCGGTCGCCTTGCGCGCCGTCGCCCGCTTGGCTGTCCGCTTGCGCGGGGCTGCCTTGCGGGCGGTCGTCTTGCGCGCCGTCGTCTTGCGCGCCGTCGTCTTGCGAGCGGTGGCCTTCCGTGCGCCGGTCTTCTTGGCCGCGCTCTTGCGAGCGGTGGTCTTCCGTGCGCCGGTCTTCTTGGCCGCGCTCTTGCGCGCCGTCGTCTTGCGAGCGGTGGTCTTCCGTGCGCCGGTCTTCTTGGCCGCGCTCTTGCG
>Ga0070658_10003747_pt1 | contig 12438 bp, 8 predicted proteins | sample KBSC13metaG_FD_64664 | JGI IMG/M metagenome (GOLD analysis project Ga0070658, IMG submission 64664) | Corn rhizosphere microbial communities from Kellogg Biological Station, Michigan, USA - KBS C1-3 metaG | ecosystem: Host-associated > Plants > Roots > Rhizosphere > Soil ... | reverse complement strand
TCGATGCGAGATAGGAGAATTGAACTCCTATCGCCGACATGGCAAGCCGGCATCCTACCGTTAAACGAATCTCGCATAGGTTCTCGAGAACCAACCGTACCCGGCCGCATCATCACACACGCGCAGTGTGAGCGTCTTACAACACGGGACAAGGAATCACACCCCGACCGGTTCTCGAAGCGACATCGGAGGCTTGAACTCCGATCCTCTGCTTGGAAGGCAGACGTCCTGGCCAATTGGACGAATGTCGCATTCTGTGCACGCATCGTTCCGTGCCCGACCACGCACCGGTATCGGCCTCTCGTGGTCAACACGAGCCGGCACATTTCGCGCCGCAAAGCCCAGCCGCCGTACTGCCGAGATGAAGGATTATCCTCGGAATCAAACGTGCACAGTACTGGAGACGGTCGGAATCGAACCGACAACACTCTTCTTGCAAGGAAGTGTCGCTTGCCCTTAGAACATGCGCCCCCACGAAGCCGATGGCAGGAGTTGAACCCGCAACCTCCAATTTACAAAAATGTTGCTCTGCCAGGTTGAGCTACATCGGCACTGTATTTACTTTTTTAAGAACCTACCATAGTCCGCCATCTCCGATCTGCCAACCGGGTCGATGCCCTTGGCAATCAACTCCTTTGCCATCTGGAACGAGAAGCACTCCTTGCTCTGATGCGTCGTCCCGTACAGCGAAATCAGATGCTTTGGCTCGACTATCGACACTCCCGACGCCGTCGACACACTCGGCACGTTGCCTGTATACAGATCCAGGATCACCTGAAAACCATCCTCGACCACCGTGTACCGATGGAAGTCATCGCTCTTGCCGTCGTGCCGAGTCCACGTCCGTTCAAACCCGAGGCCCTTCAACAGCTCGACAAGCTCGCCCTTCCGCTCCGGGGCCACGAACGCGTCGACATCCTTGTGGTCATGCGCATGCTTAAGCTCGACATGCGGCGGGGTCATAAAGTGCCACGCCCAGCCGCCGCTAATCACCACATGATCGCGGATCAGCTCGACGGCCGTCGATATCGCCGACAGCTCCGCCGCATTCCACTCTTCCCCATATCGCTTTGTATTGTGCGGCGCGCCCATGGGCGTATCGACCTTTCTCTTGTTTGATGGAGTAACAGGGAATCGAACCCTGACCACCTCCGCGCGAGGGAGGCATCATGCCATTAGACCATAACCCCACAATGCTCCAGCTTGGAGTTGAACCAAGTTCTCCTGTTCTTCAGACAGGCGCTTTGACCGCCAAAGCTACTAGAGCAAAGTAAACTCGTTTTGTCCTTCTTCTGTCCCGGAGGGACTATCCTCCATGCTAGCCACGGAATTCATTCCGTGGACATTGGCGGACGCCTCCTGTCAAATACAAAAAAACGGCTGCGGATCTCTCCGCGCCGGCTGTGTTTCGAAAGGATTGTGCGACTTTGCTAGTCTCCACAACCTCCTACTCCCACAGCCGGACCGCGACCTGTCGATATGACGACGGCGGCGGCATTAAACGACAGACTGACAGACACGGAACCGAGCATACCATTCGTACGCTTGCTCCCCATCGCCATCCGACTTCGATCGCCTAACCGGGTATTCAAGTTGTAAATGCCATTCGTTTGCATAACGTATCTATTATACCCGGTTTTCAAGCAAATAAACATAAAGTTATCGTTTTATCCGACTATTTTTAAGTACAGAAGACCTCAGAACCGCAGTGCGGACAGATCGAGTACTTCGCTACCGACATAACGGCTAGACCGCATACTGAGCAAGTACCCTGCTGGCAAAGAAGGTCCATTCCAACCCGACCACCATAGTGCTCGTAGTCGACATAGCCCACCGCCAAACAGGACGCCTTCTCCCATACGTTATCGCCGTCAACCACCTCGTCGCTAAGCATTCTGTACGCCAATCCCAGCACCAAAGTACTTCGCTCGAAGTCGTACTGTTTGCTGCCGGCATTGCGACGGCTCAAGACTTCCTGTATGATGTCGATGAAGTCCGGAACACTCATGGACGCAAGCTTCTCAACCAGATAATCCTGCGATCGAAGCGCCTGACGCTCCTGCCTCAGTTCTTTGCGACTCATCGACGTCACCACCTTCGATATGTTAAGGGCGACCGGCGGGACTTGAACCCGCGTTCTCCTGTTTCACAGACAGGCGACTTTACCACTTGTCCACGGCCGCCATCTAGACCGAGAATAGTGAATGTTGAATGTAGAATAGTGAAGTGAGGAAAGGCCCCACTATCTCGCGTCCATTCACTATTCACCATTCTCAATTCACTATTCTCTCTGTCTCATGGGTTGAGTGGGATTCGAACCCACACCCTTTCGGGACTTGTTTTACAGACAAGCGCAGCCAACCGTATCTGCCTCCAACCCTCAACTGTATGGACAAGTTTTTTGAACTGCGATATTGCTTACGCACTGTCGTGCGTGACGATCACCTTTCGATAACCGCCCGTTTACACGCGACCGTAGACTGTGGCTGCCCGCGGAATTGCTCGCCGCCATTATCGACAACATGACCACGTCGATAGCGGCTACCTTAGGACAGTTAGGATAACGCTGTTCAATCGGCCCATACAAACTTACTATTGGCGGGAGTGCCAGGACTCGAACCCGGACTAACGACTTTGGAGGCACGCTGTGCTACCCATTACACCACACTCCCGGAAAGGATAGAATTGTGAAATATACAATGCTCGATCATATTGGCACGCCATATGCCACGGTTTCCGAACTTCACTCTTCACTATTCTCAATTCACTATTCTATCCGCTCCTCACACACCCGCCAGGACTCGAACCTGGAACCTCTCGGGTCAGAACCAAGCGCGCTAACCAATTGCGCCACAGGTGTAACATATGGGTAGGGAGAGATTCGAACTCCCATGTCTGATTAGGAACCTGGTCTACAGCCAGGCGCATTCACCGTTCTGCCACCTACCCGATTTCGGAGAATAGTGAATGTCGAACTAATGTCGACCAAGTGCGCATCTGCATCACACCCGTCCGGAGGACGATCTCCACCCCAGCCCATGACTTCAGTCGTGGGCCGCGCATGCGCCTCCGCCATTCACTATTCTCGTTCTACACATCATCGCTATCAGTAATGCCCTTCGCGAACAAGTACTGATCGCCGACGTACTTCAGACACACGCGGCCGACCTTAGGGTCGACACGCTCCGCCACCGGCTTCACCACCACACCCTCGCGAATGTGGTCCGCGCGGAGGGTGGTGTTGCCCTCCGAGTGCGCCTTGATCGTCGCCAGATCGTAACGTCCGCGGTACAAGACCGGGACAACCGGAACGTCGAACTCAGTGCACAGGTCGACAAAGCGGTCGAAGCCCAGGTACTTACCGTCGACCAACAGGTCGAACGCACGGAAGCCGAGACTCCCCTTCTCCTGTCCATAGCCAAGGTTCTGGATCTTGCTTCCATACACCTCACCGAACAGGATCACCTGTCGATGGTTCTCGCCAAGCGCCTCCAGCAAGCTGCGGACACCGTCGATCGCCATCGGTCCCCAGTAGACGCTGCCCTGTAGAACCTCCGGTCGAACGCGACGCACCGACATCGACCCCGCCATCAACTCGCCCTCGACCATGCCGAGGCGGACGTTGGTGCCATGGATCTTCTCAGTCGCCACAACCTCCTCACCTTCCTGGAGCACGCCCGGGAAGTTGCGCAGGTTCTCGACATCCGTGTACTCGACAAACAACGCATGGCTCGGCGCCGCGTCGCCCGCATTCAAGCGAACCGGCGGGACATACTTGGTGATGCCGTAGTAGTCCTTAACGTCGAGGCCCTCCGACCACGCCTTGTCGTCGCGGTCGACAATCACTCCGAACGACGGCTCTCCGCGCAACTTCGCGCAGCGAACGCGCCCATTCGACAGGTACTTGGTAATGCCCCAGCGGTCGGAATGATCCACTGGGATCACCGAGTCGATCGGGATGTAGGTCACCAAATCCCCCTCGACATAACGTCCCTTCGGAATGACGCACTGCCAGCCCTTGATATGAGCCAGTTCCAACGCGTCGGCATTGTCATGCGGCAACACGCGATCAATCTTGCAAACTTCAACAATCAAGGTCGACATATCTGCGTCCTCCTTTCATTAGGAGTTTTAACATCGATGAATATGATTTTCAGGATTGGATTGATCCAATTATCCTGTCTATCCTGTTTATCGATGTTAAATTCTCTTCTCTTACATTGGTCGAGATGCCACGACTCGAACGTGGAACACGCGCTTCCGATACGCGGGTTTTACCGTTGCTACTACATCTCGCTCTGGACAAATCCTATCGTACGATGGCGTCCCGCCCGTCCGCAGCCATGCCCCTTCGTTTCCTATTCCCGACTCCCCATTCCCTGCTTCCTATTGACTGGCGAGGCAGGATTCGAACCTGCAACCCCTTCGTTCAAAGCGAAGGACAACTGCCAATTGTGCTACTCGCCACCGGTCGCCGCGCGAAGAGTGCGCAGCCTGACTAAGATCGGGATGCCAGGACTCGAACCTGGGACACGCGCTTCCAAAGCGCGGATTATCACCGCTTCACTACATCCCGGATTTTAGAATAGCGAATTAAGAATGTTGAAGAGTGAAGTTCGAAAACAGTACACACCGCCCTTCTTCAATTCACCATTTACTTCAACATTCGCGATTCTCAAATATAGCCTGGTGGGAGGTCTCGAACCTCCACTCCTTACGGAAACGGATTACAGATAACCGTTCGCAGCCGGCCCGATTCGGGCAAGAGATAGCTACGTTTATGCCTTTCGGCTCCGCCGCGTATACCAATTTCGCCACACCAGACACAATGGCGACGCCGCGAGTCGAACGCGGTCTTCTCGATTAAGAGTCGATAACCCTGATCACATCGGCCCTTTCGGGCAAGTTTCGGACAGGATATTGTTAGCGTGCTCCGTGACACTCCATCGCCTTATACAGTTGTAAGCATCGAGAGGGATTCGAACCCCCGCATATCGGTTTTGCAGACCGACGTGTTCGCCGCTTCACCATCGATGCATCTGGTGCCCAGCGCGTAAGGATTCGAACCTTTGCATGCCGATAACCGTAAACGGACGGCCCTACAGGGCAAATGATCGTCACGGATCCGCGCTGGACAATTGTACGCTCACGCATTAACGTAAGCAGATGTAGAATCTGGGATGGTATGATCATCATACCAACGAACCAGACTATCGATATTCATTCGACGAATACTCTCGTCGACGTCGACGCCCTTTCGAAGATCGAAGAGTAGCTTCGAGTAAGTGCGCTTCAGCGCCTCGGCCGCGAACTCACGCTGTGGCGTCAGATGAGCGATCGACAAATAGTCCGCCGCGATCGCCGCCGTCATTTGCGCGAGCCCCTGCTCCACCGCAACCAGCCGCTCCCGGCTCGACGGATCCAGTAGCGGTACGACATCATCGAACGCCGGGTCGAGGACCAATGTCAACTGCTGCTTCGTTGTCACCAGCCCGCCCATGAACGAACTGGCCGCCACGTAAAGCGGGTTCTTGATCTTGATCCGCTCAAACGCCGCATCGACAACGACGTAGCCCTCCATCTCCGTCGGATCGAAGGCCGACGCCATCTCTCGCAACGCAGCCGCATCGTCGACCTGGAGGTCGAATTGCCGCACCCAATCGACACCCGGCAGTCGCACTGTCGACGGCCCCATCTCCTCAAGTGTGTCCCGATCCCAGGCGCCGATCAAAGTCAGCCGGCGATGCTTCTGCTCGACGATCACTCGGTTCTCCGGTGTCGTCAACTCGAAGCTGAAGCAATGACTTGGACTCGCGTCCGCCGTCAGCGCCTCCAGGGTCAATCCCATCTCGGCAAGCGTCTTCAGTGCCAGATGACGGAATGTCATCTTCGAATCGTTGACCGTCCCCGACGCATCCGCGACACTCCGCGAAGCAAACCGCCACGCACCCTGCCAGTGGTAGAGCATGATCAGCGAACCGTCCAGCTTCTCCTGAACGCGCGCCGTCGACCAATCGATCGCCGTCGCTTCGGCCTGCCCATCGTTGAAGAACTTGAAGAAGCTGCGCGAAACAACGTTCCACGTCCCGAGTTCCAGGATCAACGAACGACACTCCTGACAAATCCGCTCCGCCATCGGCGACAGCCCCTGCGAGTAGTTCAAACACACTACACCGAGGTCGTCGGAAACGCGAGCCTTGATAAAGAACCGCGCCGCGAGATCGTCCAGCGTCCCAAGTGCCCTCAGATATTTTTGTGTCTCCAACATTGCTGTACACCGCCAATCGCAAATACCATGCTATAATTTAAAGCCCCGGAGGGAGTTGAACCCTCTTCCCGTCATTGAAAGTGACAGATCCTAACCGATGAACGACGGGGCCACATATAACCAATAGCGCATGGGAGATTTGAACTCCCGTTACCTTCGCTGAGAACGAAGTGTCCTGGGCCACTAAACGAATGCGCCGTATTTCTTGCTTTCTCTCACATCCACCCTTCGACTTACGGGTAAACGACACCGTCCCCGAAGTCGACGAAGGTCGACTTTGTGCTCTTCGAGCCGTGACTTCAGTCGCCGGGCTCTTTTATCTTCTCATCTCCACCAGAGTGTGCTGGGGCCGGTGGGACTCGAACCCACGATCGTCCGCTTAAAAGACGGCAGCCTTAGCCGCTTAGCTACGACCCCAAACTACGTCTCTCGTTTTCGATACTTGCGTTTCATCTCTTCTCCTTCCGGTCGGTTCATCGACCATCTTCCTAAGTCCCAACACGAACATTCTCTCCGAAATCGGCAAGTCTATCCAGTCCGGTTCCCCCAGGATTGGGGGCTAGGGGGCCGTAGCCCTCGGTTGACAGTGCCGTCATCCCAAAAACAAAAAATCGGTCTCAGGCTTGCTGCCTGGACCGATTGCATCGAGCTTTGCTGTTGAGCGGTTAGTCTGTTCCTAACCCTCCTGAGCGTGGCGATACAATCGGCAGCGCGGAATAACCATGATTATCTTCGGGTCGCAGGCCGGTAAATGCCGGCAAACTGGTCCCTTGGAGTTCCATGGCCTGTTGCGGTGACACGACGACGGGCGACCAGATGCCTAACATCTGTCGTCCAGCAGCCGTACATATGCAGTTGTTGTTCCGCGATTTCATAGTTGTCGTCATCATCTTAGCATGGCATTTAAAAGTTTGTCAATAGGGCGTTCACAAATATTTTATGCTTGCTGTCGCGCACGCGAGGGCGTACGCGTATCCCGTGACATTCGGACGAAATAGCAGACTTTATATTACCATCCACGACGGTGAGCATTACGCGCCATGCTGACGAACCCCGGCTTGTCCGCCCCGTGCCCGGCATATGTCCGTAATCCTAATGTTCGGAGAAACTCGCCGAACGCTGGAGTCGACACGCCGTAGTACTTGTTGAACATTTCGACCGTGGACTGCGGCAGGTCATACAGCCAGCTGAAGGTGATCGACCGGATCTGCGACGCATGTGCGTCCCAGGCCGCAAACACATTATCGACGAACTGCGCTTGCTTGACTTCCGAGCTCTTGCAGACGGCACCTGACGGGTACCCCGCCTCAACCATTACGATGGGTCTTCCAGAGTAAATCTTCGTCAATCTATCGAAGTCATGACGCACCACTCCAGGATCCTTAACCGTAAAGTCCGGGTTCAATGGATAGTAGGTCACGATTACAACATCGGTGCGTGCATTTAGCGACTTACCTAACGCGGCGCGGTCGGCCGTCAGACCGTCCAGCGTCACCACCACCCCAACTTTGACGCCCGGACGCTGCCCATGCACATGCGCGATGACGGCACTCAAGAACCGTCTATACTCCGCCCACGACGCCCTATTGCCCGCAAGCTCCGCGTCGACTTCGTTGCCGATCGCGATGGAATTCAAACTAACCTGGGGTATCGACGACAACACATAATCGATCAAGTGTTCGAACCGTGAAATTACTTCCGAAGAGTCGAACTTTTTGCCGAGTAGATCGGCCGGCATCGACACATGGTTGGTGTCGATCGGCCGCAAGATAAGGTCAACCGACGTCTTCTCCGCCGGATAAAATCGGTTCGCGATGTCAAGATACTTGCGATTGTACGTACCCGGAGCGGTTTCCAGGTCCGCCCAATTGAATGACAACGTCGTCGACCGCATCCCCGCCGCCTTCGCAATCGCAAACGCGCGGCCGTAATCGCCGTCCTGACAGGGTCCCACACTAATCCCAAGCACACGACTTGCCGACGACGGCAACGCGAACAACGCCACAAAGGCCAACACAACTAAAAAACAGCGCACGCCGGTCCTCCAACATCGAATTAACGTGACGTACGCTGCTAACACACCGAAGTTTCAAAACATCGGACGCTCCCATCAGCCTTCGGCGGAAGGATTCATCCTCTACGATCCGTAAACGTATTACTAACGATGAGTTCCCGAGTACAATCAATGGCCTCCAACATTCACGTCATTCTCAATTCCCATATGGTAGATAACGCCGGGGCGTCTCCTGTGTGGGGGCTAATTGCCGGCGCTTTGATTACGATGGCGGAACGGCGTGCCCTGAAGGGGAATACGTTCGAGTTCCACATGAGCGACCTCGTGACGAACCGCGGGCCGCTGCTGGATCGATTTACAGACGAACTCGCCTCGGGAAGCGTGGGCGCGGTCCTTGCAATCGGGCTGGCGCCCCACATGCGCACGCATATCAATCAATACGGCGTACCGGTGATCGGCTTCTGCGGAGCCGGAAATCACCTCGTCGTGCTCGACATGCACACTCAGATTGAAAACGCCACAAGCCTCCTCGTCGACTCCGGCTGCCGCAGACTTGAGTTCTGGTCCCGCGCTCTCCCAGTACCACCGCCGTCGCCGTTCTCCGTCTACGACATTATCGACACCACGGGCCTTGTCGCGCGCTTCCAAAATCCTGGCGACCGGGTCGCCAGACGCATTCTCGACAGGGTATCCCCCGTCATTCAACGAGGCATTCTGTCGTTGCCCGCGCCGGTCAAGGTGAGTTCCGAGATCAAACACTTGCTCTGCGACGCCATCAATGCCGCCGAATTCTCTCCCAGCTTGTGGGACGAAGCCACGTTCGACCGGAGCAAGCTAAAGCAGCCGACCCTCCAGGCGATTGACAATCTGAACTCCTTGCCCACCGCGACTTTCGCCGCGAACAGACTCCTCATCCAGAACACCTTCACCAACGAGCTGAGACAGCTTCCGTATTCGGAGTCCCACACCGTTAATGCCTTCCGTGCCGAACTTGGCCGTCGATTCCCAGACGACGAGCCCGCTCGTGTCCGTTACGCCGAGCACACCGAAGTTGGCGATGTCGGGAACCAAATGCCCAGTTATAATCTGGCCCGCGCCGTTTTCGGCGGCCCCAATCCTCATCCGGACGGCCTGTTAATCGACGACGACATGGCAGCCAGCGGAGTTCACCGAGCACTGGAAGAACTTGGGCTAAAGATCGGCGTCGACGTCAAAATCGCCACCCACGCCAATGCCGGCAGCGCCGTCGGCTTCGCACTGCACGGCCGAACCATCCAGATCCTATTCGAGCCCACCGACTTCGTGCACGCCATGTTCGAGATCCTCGACAGCGACTCCGTCGGCGACCTCGAACGCCCTCTCACCGTCCACGTTCAACCGCGTGTACTCTCCCCCGGCCGCTGAATGGATTACTGTAGAACTAGCCTACTCCTCGGCAACCAGCCGGTAGACGCCATCGATTCGCGACATCAACTCATAACCCACTAACTCGCGACGCAAGGTGGCCACATCCTCATGATATTGCGCAAGCACGGTACTGACTTCCTTTTCGGAATACGAACGCCCCATTTCGAACTTCGTCGATAGATACCGCAGAAGCACCTCCCGTTTCTTCCGCTGGCTCGGGATGATCTTGATGCGACCGTCCACAATGAAGTCCTTCATCACCTTCGCGCCGAACGCGTCACCCTCCCCCGGCTTCGTCGTCTCCACCAGCACTTTCCGATCGAGAAGACTGCCCGCCATCGAGTGCAGCACGTCGATCTTCAGCGAATAGACGTGATAATGCCCGTCGACAACCGCCGACACCAACCCCGCCTTGCCGAGCTGCTTGAGATGGTGCGACACCGTCGGCGGCCCGAGACCAAGTTTGGCGGCCAGATCCTCCACCGTCGCCTCACAGTCAAGCAAGATCCCAACGATCCTCAAACGGTTCTCATCGCTAAGCGCCTTGAAAAACGCTAATAGCATCTCTATCTTCTGTTCGTCGCCCATTTTAATCCTCACATTGATTCGATATTTATCGAATCAAATTTACCACTATACAATCGATTTTGTCAACTGCTAAACATGAAACGCGGTCAATATCAAACGTATGTTCTTATAACATCGCGGTAAGGTATAATCAGTGCATGCAGACGACTCTTTTGCCGATACTCTTTCGTAAGCCGATCTGCAAGACGCCTCCACGGAGAGGGTATTGGTAAAGAGTATGAACGAAACTAACAAACCATTGCTGGGCAAAGTCGCCATCGTTACGGGCGGTTCACGCGGCATCGGGCGCGCCGTCGCGTTGCGCCTGGCTCAAGATGGAGCGTCGATCGCATTCTCCTATCGACACAACATCGACGCAGCTAATCGCACGCGCCAGGACATCGCCCAGGCCGGAGCGGAATCGATGGCGCTCGCCGCCGACATGGCCCATCTGTCCGACATTCACGACCTCTTCGACGAAACCATCGCCTGCTTCGGCCGTCTCGACATCCTCATCAATAACGCCGGCACCGCGAAGTTCGGTCCCGTCGCCGACGTCGCCGAGGACGACTACGACCGGATCTTCGCCGTCAACACCCGAGGCGTCTTCTTTGCCATGCAACAAGCGGCGAAGCGGATGGAGAATGGCGGGCGCATCATCAACATCTCCAGCGGCATTACCATTCTCGGCGGCCCCGGCGGAGCCGTCTACGCCGCCAGTAAGGCCGCCGTCGAGCAGTTCACCATGGCCGCCGCCAAGGAACTGGGCGTTCGCGGTATAACGGTCAACACCGTCTCGGCGGGAGGAACTACTACGGACCTGCTCGATGAAGTCGTACCCAAAGACATCCAGAAACAGATGGCGGCGAACTCAGCGTTCGGTCGACTGGGTCGCCCCGAAGACATCGCCGACGTCATCGCATTCCTCGCATCCGACCAATCGCGCTGGATCACCGGACAAAACATCCGCGCCACCGGCGGCGCCGCCTAACGGTTATTGCCGTCCGGGGTGGCATGCCCATAGCTTTGGATGGGCATGACGTCCCACGCCCGATTTCGACCTTATGCAAAAGCCTTTGTCCTCAGGCTGGTGCCCGATCGACAGCCGCGCCGACAAATGTCTCAAGCCGTCGCCGTCTCCGTCGACGGGGTGGCGAAGCCGGGTGAGAGCCACTTTCCCGCACTAATACCAGGTTCCGCAGCCTCTCCAAATATCGTAAAGATCCCGATAAGAAACTATGCCACCGCCCAGTGACCGGGTGGCCAACGCACCCCAACGCACGCCGCCTTGATTGATTGCGGGCTGGAAGCGCGGGTGCTGGAGCTTAGTTTTGCCCACAACCTCGGGAAAAAATCTGTATCGGACCTTTGGAATAGAGTTCCGAGCCGCGATCGGCTTTATATCGGTAATCGCGCTCGGAGTCGCCGGATCGGTGATACCGTCGACCGCGATCGATGTCGCTCTAGGCGGCACCTCGACCCTGATCGCATTCGCCGTCGTGCGGGCCATTTCACGCTCCGTCAGGCAATTGATCGCCGCCGAGTCGACCCTTCGCCTTCGCGAGGAGCGCTTCCGAGCCCTGAGCCGCAACGCCTCCGACGTCACCGTGATCGTCGATCATGAGTGCCGAGTCAGTTTTGTCGATGCCGCCGCAGAGCGTAACTGGGGCTTCGAGCCCGAAACGCTCGCCGGCACGACGTTCCTCGACCATGTCCACGCTGATGACCACTCGCGCCTCCGCGACATCTTCGACCGCGCCAAGTCGACACCCGGCGCCGACGTCCTTGGCGAAGCTCGTCTGCTTCACATCAGCGGCGGATGGTGTCCCAGCGAGATCATTGCGAACGACCTGACATCCGAGCCCAGCATCTCAGGTATCGTCCTCACCTGTCGCGACATTTCCGAACGTAAGTCATTAGAGCAGGAACTCGTGCATCAGGCCCTGCACGATTCGCTGACGGGACTACCCAACCGCGCCCTCTTTATGGACCGCCTGTCTCACGCCCTGACAAGGGCCCAGCGGCGCAGCGACCTCGTAGCCGTTTGTGTCCTCGACCTCGACAACTTCAAAGTCATCAACGACAGCCTTGGACACCACGCCGGGGACAAACTCATCATCAACGTCACCGAGCGCCTCACCTCCGCGGTACGCGCCGGCGACACCGTAGCGCGCCTCGGCGG
>Ga0070658_10003746_pt1 | contig 12438 bp, 13 predicted proteins | sample KBSC13metaG_FD_64664 | JGI IMG/M metagenome (GOLD analysis project Ga0070658, IMG submission 64664) | Corn rhizosphere microbial communities from Kellogg Biological Station, Michigan, USA - KBS C1-3 metaG | ecosystem: Host-associated > Plants > Roots > Rhizosphere > Soil ... | reverse complement strand
TGCTGCTCTAGGTGGGATGCCAACCGCCAGGAGGGGGCCGCTCTTCTCGATTCTCAGCCCACTACCGATCGCCAAGTTCACGGCGAACATGGTGGGCGAGACTCACGGGTAAGCCGGATTAGCTCCCGGCTTCCTCCATATGTCGTCGCTGTACATCACGAAGGAGTGAGCCGGCTCGAGGTGCCCGCAGTGCGGACACGTTGACTCCCCCGGCGGAACTGGTGTCTCGTCAGCGACCTCGACGTCCTCCCAATAGCGTCTCAGGCATCGCGGGCACTCCATTTCCTCTGAAACGACTCGGTTAGCCATCGTCTCGAAGCCTACGGCGGTGCATGGGTGCACGTCGCAGACCGCGGACCGCTCCCGCAGTCGAGAGCGGAAGAGAACCGCCAATCGCAGCCGGTGTCGACGCCGGCGCTAGCTCGCCATCGGGAACTGCACCACGTCCCCGCCGAGCTTCTTCTCGATGCGATCGAGCCGCGCGTCCGTCGCCTTGAAGCCGGCGGCGATCAGGTCGACGAGCACGCCGAGGTCGTCGACGCGCGCGTGCCGCTCGGCGAGCAGCTCGGTCTCGAGCCCTTCGACGCGCCGGATCATCGAATTCATCAGCCCGCGCACCTCGGCGATGTGCCGAGCCACCGGCAGCACCTCTGCACGGATGCCGTCGTGCACCGCCTCGCTGACGCGCGTCGGCAGCGACGCCTCCAGCTCGGCCGTCGTCGCCGCGAGCGCGGCGACCTGGTCGCGGGCACGCTGCAGCGTCGCGTCGAGGTCGGGCGTCGTCGTGGCAGGCCGGGTGGCGCGATCGAGCGCGCGCTGGAGGGCGTCGTCCATGGCGGCGACGTTAGCTTGGGCGTCGGATGGAACTGACGGAGCTGGACTACGACCTGCCGCCGGAGCTGATCGCACAGCATCCGGCAGAGCGGCGCGACGCCTCGCGGCTGCTCGTGTACGAGCGGAGGACGGGAGAGATCCGCCATCGCGTGTTCTCCGAGCTGCCGCAGGAGCTGCACGGCGAGCTCGTCGTCGTCAACGACACGCGCGTCGTGCCCGCACGCATCCGCATCGACCGGCCTCGCGGCGAGGTGCTGCTGCTCGAGCGCGTGTCGGACACGGATTGGGAGGCGCTCGCCAAGCCGACGCGCCGCCTGAAGGCGGGGCGGACGTACGGCACCGTCGAGCTGGTCGAGCACCTCGGCGCAGGGCGCTGGCGCGTGCGGCTGCAGGGCGAGCCGGACGGCGAGGCGCCGCTGCCGCCGTACATCACGGCGCCGCTCGGCGATCCCGAGCGCTACCAGACGGTCTACGCGCACGACCCCGGCTCGGCCGCGGCGCCGACCGCCGGGCTGCACTTCACGCCCGAGCTCCTGCAGCAGCTCGACGTCGAGCGCGTGACGCTCCACGTCGGCCTCGACACGTTCCGCCCCGTCAACGAGCCGACGCTCGAGGAGCACGTCATCCACGGCGAGCGCTACGCGGTCGCCGCCGACGCGTGGAAACGGATCGAGGACGCGGAGCGCGTGCTCGCCGTCGGCACGACGACGGTGCGCACGCTCGAGACGGTCGCGCGCACGGGCGAGCTGCAAGGACGAACCGAGCTGTTCATCACGCCCCCGTTCGAGTTCCGCCGCGTCGACGCGCTGCTCACGAACTTCCACCTGCCGCGCTCGACGCTGCTCGCGCTCGTGATGGCGTTCGCCGGCGTCGACGAGACGAGGCGCCTCTACGAGACCGCGGTTGCCGAGCGGTACCGCTTCTACTCGTTCGGCGATGCGATGCTGGTGCTATGAGACCCCGCGCGGCGAACGAGTGGCGTGACTTCTGGCGGGACGGCGGCACGCAGGAGCTTGCCGCCCGCCTCGGCGACCTCGCGCCGCATGCGACGCGCGTCGCGACGCTGCTCGGGAGCAACGCGCCGGTCGGCGCGCTCGCCGCGGAGCTCGGCCGCATCCGCGGCACGAACGAGCCCGACGGTGAGCTCGCGCAGTCGATCTACGACTGGTTCCACAAGACGTGAGCTTCACGCTGCAGCACGAGGACGGCGACGCGCGCGCGGGCGTCCTGCACACCGCGCACGGGGATGTCAAAACACCCGTCTTCATGCCCGTCGGCACGAAGGCGACGGTGAAGACCGTCGACCCGGACGAGCTGCAGCAGCTCGGCGCACAGCTGATCCTCGGCAACACGTACCACCTGCACTTCCGGCCGGGCGACGACGTGATCGAGGAGCTCGGCGGCCTGCACGCCTTCATGCAGTGGGACGGCCCGATCCTCACCGACAGCGGTGGCTTTCAGGTCTTCTCCCTCCGCGACACGCTGCTCGCCTACGACGACGACGGGGTCACGTTCAAGTCGGTATACGACGGCGCGGCGGAGCGCTTCACGCCCGAGCTCGCCGCGGAGATCCAGCGCCGGCTCGGCAGCGACGTCGCGATGTGCCTCGACATCTGCCCGCCGTCCGGCGTGTCGCACGCCGAGCTCGACGAGGCCGTGCGGCGCACGACGCTGTGGGCCGAGAAGCAGCGCAACGCGCCGCGCGCGGAAGGGCAGCTCCGCTTCGCGATCACGCAGGGCGGGCTCGACACGGCGCTGCGCGCGCGCAGCAGCGAGGAGCTCGTTGCGCTCGACTTCGACGGCTACGCGATCGGCGGGCTGTCGGTCGGCGAGGAGCGCGCGCCGATGTTCGAGGCCGCGTCGCACGCGGCTGCGCAGCTCCCGAAGGAGAAGGCCCGCTACTTCATGGGCATCGGCGACCCGGAAGGCGTGATCGAGGTGATCGCGCGCGGCATCGACATGTTCGACTGCGTGCTGCCGACGCGCACCGCGCGCACCGGCAGTGCGCTGACGTGGGAGGGGCGGCTCAACCTCCGTAACGCACAGTTCGCACGCGACCCGCGCCCGCTCGACGAGCACTGCGCCTGCCCGGCGTGCAGCCGCTTCAGCCGCGCGTACATCCGCCATCTCGTCAACCAGCAGGAGATGCTCGGCCTGCGGCTGCTCAGCCTGCATAATCTGCGCTTCCTGATCGACCTCGTCGCTGCGGCACGCGAGGCGATCGAACGCGGAACGTTCCCTTCCTGGCGCGCGGAGGCGCTTGAGCGATTGAGATGATCGGCGCGGGCAGTGGCGGCAGCGGCTTCTTTCTCCTGATCATCCTCGCGTTCGGGTTCCTCTGGCTCGTCCTCGTCCGCCCGCAGAAGAAGCGCCAGGTCGCGCAGCAGCAGATGCTCGCCGAGATCAAGGTCGGCGACGAGGTCGTCACCGCCGGCGGCATCTACGGGGAGGTCACCGAGGACGCCGGCGACGACGTGATGGTGCGGATCGCCCCGAACGTCGAAGTCCGCATCGCCAGGCGCGCGATCGGCGGGGTCATCCCGCCGGCCGCGCCGGACGAGGAAGATCCGGCGGATCCGGGTACCCTTTCCGAGCTTTGACCGACCGTCGCAAGTACCTGATCCTGATGGGCGTCATCCTGGCTGCGCTCGTCGGCGCGGCCATGCTCGCCGTCCCGGGCTCGCCGCTCTACCAGAAGCCCGTCCTCGGGCTCGACCTGCAGGGCGGTCTCGAGGTCGTCCTCCAGGCACAGCCGCCGAAGGGCCATCAGCTGCAGCCGTCGGATCTCGACCGCTCGGTCTCGATCATGCAGAACCGCATCAACAAGCTCGGCGTATCCGAGCCCGAGATCCGGAAGCAGGGCTCGAACCAGATCGTCATCCAGCTCGCCGGCGTGCACGACCCGGCGAAGGCGGCGGCGATCATCGGCAAGACGGCGCAGCTGTGGCTGTTCGACTTCGAGAACGACCTCGTCAATCCGTCGCGCTCGGCGAACGGCCAGCCCGTCGCCTCGCCGTCGCTGTACGACCTGCTGAAGGCCGTGCAGCCGGACGCGGACAAGGGCACGCCGGAGAGCTACTACCTCTTCAAGACGAAGACCGTGACGACGAAGCCTGCGAAGAAGGGCGCGAAGCCGACGACGACGGTCAAGCACTCGCTGGTCGGTCAGGCGGACACGCGGACTGGGCTGCTCAAGGGGCATGGCGGCAAGGTGCCGAAGGACATGGAGGTGCTGAAGGTGCCGGCGCACCGCGTCGTCGTGTCGTGCGCTGCCAAGACGAGCTGTCTCGGCGCGCAGGCTGCGACAGCGACGGGCCTCTACTACTACTTGATGAAGTTCTATCCGGCAGGCCAGCCGAACGGCGGCCCGGCGATCCCGGAGATGACGGGTAGCGACCTCGTGCTCTCGGGCGTCAACGCCGACTACGGGCAGAACGGGGCGCCGATCGTCACGTTGCAGTTCACGAATCACGGCGGCAACCAGTTCGGGAAGATCACGAAGGACGAGGCGCAGCGCGGCCAGACGGCGTGGGAGCTCGCCGGCAAGCCGGGCGGCCAGTCGTTCATCAACTACACGCAGCACTTCGCGATCGTGCTCGACCAGCAGCTCGAGTCGACCCCGTACATCGACTTCAAGCAGTTCCCGAGCGGCATCCAGGGCAACAACGCCGAAATCGACCTGAACGGCGGCACGATCGGCGAGGCGAAGGATCTCGCGCTCGTCCTGCAGACCGGTGCGCTGCCCGTCAGCTTCAAGCAGATCGAGCGCACAGACGTCTCTGCGACGCTCGGCAAGAGCTCGCTGACGCAGGCGTGGCACGCGGCACTCGTCGGCCTGATCGTCGTCGCGCTCTTCCTGCTCGTCCTCTACCGCTTCCTCGGCCTCGTCGCAGTGTTCGGCCTCGCGATCTACGCGCTCTTCTACTACGCGGCGATCCTGCTCTTCAACGTGACGCTGACGCTGCCGGGATTCGCGGGCCTGATCCTGACGATCGGCGTCGCCGCCGACGCGAACGTCGTCGTCTTCGAACGAATCAAGGAAGAGGTGCGTGCCGGGAAGTCCGTGCGTGCCGCGATCGCCGCCGGCTACGGCAAGGGCTTCCACACGATTCTCGACGCGAACGTCGTCACGGCGATCACCGCTCTCGTGTTGTTCCTGATCGCCGTCGCGTCGGTCAAGGGCTTCGCGCTGATGCTGCTGATCGGCACGCTGATCTCGCTGCTCACCGCGGTTGCCGCAACACGTGCGCTGCTCGGTCTACTCGCCGGCTTCCGCTGGTTCGACAACCCGCGCTTCATGGGCGCGCAGGGCGCGCAGACCGCGCAATGGCTGCAGATCGACTTCATGCGGCGCCGCAATCTGTGGTTCGCGGTCTCCGGCGCGATCATCCTCGCCGGCGCGATCTCGCTCGGCGTCCGCGGCCTCAACCTCGGCATCGACTTCAAGGGCGGCACGCAGGTCACGTTCAACACGCAGAAGGCGTACAGCCAGGGGGACGTCGCGAAGGTCGTCGCCGACGCGGGTGAGCCGGACGCCGTCGTCCAGGGTCGCGGGCCGTCGACCGACGGCAACTTCAAGCAGTGGCAGATCCGGACGAAGTCGCTGGCGGGCGCGAGCCAGTCGGCGCTGAGCGAGGACCTGCAGACGAAGCTCGGCGCGAATCACGCGGGGACGAAGAACGTCTCGTCGAGCTTCGGCCATCAGATCGCGCTCGACGCGATCTGGGGGATCCTCGTCTCGCTCTTCCTGATCGTCATCTACATCACGATTCGTTTCGACCGGAAGTTCTCGATGCCGGTGATCCTCGCGATGCTGCACGACATCGTCATCACGATCGGCGTCTACTCGCTCGCGTTCAAGGAAGTGTCGGTCGCCACCGTCGCGGCGGTCCTGACCGTCCTCGGTTACTCGATCTACGACACGATCATCATCTTCGACCGCGTGCGCGAGAACATCCCGTTGATGCGGCGCCAGCCGTTCTCGACGATCGTCAACGTCTCGCTGTGGGAGACGATCCGCCGCTCCTTGGCGACGACGTTCATCACGCTGCTGCCGATCATCGCGCTCGAGATCCTCGGCGGCTCGACCTTGAAGGACTTCGCGTTCGCGCTGATCGTCGGCGTCACGTCAGGTGCGTACTCGTCGATCTTCATCGCCGCCCCGCTGCTGACGATGTGGAAGGAGCGCGAGCCCGAGTACGCGCGTCGCAAGCAGTTCACGCCGGTCGAGGAAGAGACCGCGTTGCGCCAGTCCGAGCAGGCACTCGCGGCCGAGCCGACTCCCGAGCTCGTCGACGTCGTCCAGGCCGTGCCGTCGACGCCCGCGGCGCAGGCCAGCCGCGAGAAGCGCCGGCAGCGCCGTCGCTCGAGGCCGCATGGCCGCGCGCGGTAGCGAGCGGCTGACCGAGATCCTCGAAGAGCTCGTGGTCGAGCTCCCGGCGCGGCTGCGCGGCAGCCGTGCGCGCCTGTCGGAGTCCGCGGTCGGCGCGCTGCGCGCGCTCGTCGACGAGCTCGACCTCGTGACGCGTGACGAGCTCGACGAGCTGGAGCTGCGCGTCGCACAGCTCGAGCACCGCCTGCGCCTGCTGGAGGAGCTACCTCCTTCGGCGGGGCATTAGCTGCAGGAACCGCTCGACGTCCCACACGACGTACGCGCAGAGCGCTGCGAGCGGCAGCTCCGCGAAGCACGCCTCGAGGATCGACTCGACCTGCTCACCGCCGCCGCTCGACGTGACGACGTCGAACCACGCGTCGCAGAGCAGCATGGTCCCCGTGACGGCGGCGGCCGGCACGAGCCACTTCGACATGCGCAGCGCGAACCAGCCCGTCCACGCGAACGCGCCGAGGAGCGCGATGTCGAAGCCGACCCAGGCGAGGTCGTAGTGACGGGCCAGATGCCGCGACGGCAGCGAATAGGTGAGGTAGAGCGTCCAGGGCCCGAGCGCGAGCGCCCCGAGGAGGAGTAGCGGCCCGACGATGCGGAGATGAGGTGGCATGGGTCGGTTGTACCCTGCGCGCATGACGAGGATGCCCAGGGCGGAGTCGCTCCTGGCGTGGGGCGCGGCAGCCACGGGCGTGATCGGCGTCGTTTCCGCGCTGACGCCGGAGATGGCGAACCGCCTCGATCTCGTGCGCGGAGTGCTGCCGCCGGGGGTCCCCGAGGCGGCGCGCGTGCTCGCGCTCTCGTTCGGCATCGCGCTCATCTGGCTGTCGCGCTCGCTCGCGCGGCGGCGCCGGCGCGCGTGGCAGCTCGCGGTCGCCGTCGTCTTCGCATCGGCGGTCGCGCATCTCGCCAAGGGCCTCGACTTCGAGGAGGCGACGGCATCCGCGCTCCTGCTCGCCGCGCTTCTGTACTACCGCCGCCGCTTCGACGTACCGGGCGACCCGCGCAGTGTCCGGCCGCTCGTCGCCACGTTCGGCGTCGCCGCTGCAGTGCTCGTGATCCCGCTCGGGATCGAGCTGCACGGCGGCGAGCTGAACGACCGGCTCGGCGACCTGCTGACGGCGATCGGCCTCCTGCTCGGCTTCTATGCGCTCTATCTCTGGCTGCGTCCGCTGTCGCAGTCGGTCGCGCAGACGGTTGCGGAGCACCGGCTCGCGCGCGACATCGTCGAGGAGTTCGGACGCGACTCGCTGTCGTTCTTCGCACTGCGCCGCGACAAGTCGCTGTTCTTCACGCCGACCGGCCGTGCGTTCCTCGCGTACCGCGTCGTCGGCGGCACGGCGATCGTCAGCGGCGATCCTGTGGGCGACGACGTCGAGTTCGACGCGCTCCTGTCGGAGTTCCGCCGCGTCGCGCGCTCGCGCGGGTGGCGGTTCGCCGTCGTCGGCGTGTCGGCCGAGCATCTGCCGCGCTACGAGCGTCTCGGCATGCGGTCGATCGCGATGGGGGACGAGGCGGTGCTGCTCCCCGGCGAGTTCTCGCTCGAGGGCCGCGCGATCCGGAAGATCCGGCAGTCGGTGACGCGGCTGAAGAAGGCGGGCTACGAGTTCCGCATCGTCCCGGCCGACGGCGTCGGCGAGCTGTACGAGGAGATCGAGGCCGTGTCGGAGGAATGGCGCGGCGAGAACCCCGATCGCGGCTTCTCGATGGCGATGGACGATCTCTACGCGTCGGGAACGATGCTCGCGGTCGCGCTCGCGCCGGACGGCGCCGTGGGGGGCTTCCTCCATCTGGCCCCGTCGCCTGCGCACGGCGGCTGGTCGCTCTCGACGATGCGGCGGCGCACCGACACGCCGAACGGCCTGATGGAGTACCTGATCGTCGAGACGACGTTCTGGGCGAAGGAGGAGGGGGCGAGCGAGCTGTCGTTGAACTTCTGCGCGCTCACCGACCTGCGCGAGCACAAGTACGTCGGCCGCGTCCTCCTGCTGCTGGACAACGTGTTCCAGCTCGAGCGCCTGCACTCGTTCTCGCGGAAGTTCCACCCGGTGTGGCGCCCGCGCTACGTGTGCCTCGAGAAGCTGAGCGACCTGCCGCTCGTCGGGATCGCCTATCTCCATCTCGAGCAGCTGCTCGTCCCGCCCGGGCCGTGGACGCGGCGCGAGCGCGTGTCACACTGATAGGGATGGCCACGCAGTCGAGTACGCGCAGCCTCGGGCGCCTCTCGGAGATCGCGCAGGTGATGGTCCGCCACGGCTTCGGCTACTTCCTCGAGGCGCACAAGTTGACCGACCTCCTGCCGGGACGTCCGCCGTCGGTTCCCGCAGACGCATCGCAGCGCGGTCGGCATCTCCGCGAGCTGCTCGACGAGCTCGGTCCGACGTTCGTCAAGTTCGGGCAGCTCCTGTCGACGCGGCCCGACATCGTGCCGCCGGACATCATCGCCGAGCTGCGCGGGCTGCAGGACGACGTGCGCGCGTTCCCGTTCGAGCAGGCGGAGCGCGTGATCGAAGAGGATCTCGGCAACTCGATCGAGCGTCTCTTCCTCGAGTTCGAGCGTGAGCCGGTCGCGGCCGCGTCGATCGGCCAGGTGCACCGCGCAGTCCTCCCGAACGGCAAGCGCGTCGCAGTCAAGGTGCAGCGTCCGGGCGCGCCGCGTCAGATCGAGGCCGACCTCAATCTCCTCTACCAGGCGGCCAAGCTCGTGAAGGAGCGCGTGCGGGCACTCGACTTCATCGATGCGCGGTCGGTGATCGACGAGTTCGCCCGGCAGATCAGGCAGGAGCTCGACTATCGCCTCGAGGGGCGCAACGCGCAGACCTTCTACCGCAACTTCGCCGGCAACCCGAAGGTGCACGTGCCGAAGGTCTACTGGACGTACACGCGTGCGCGCGTGCTGACGCTCGAGTGGCTCGACGGCACGCAGCTCGCCGACATCGACGTGCTGCCGTTGACGATGGAGGAACGGCGCGACATCGCCTATCTCGTCACCCAGACGTGGATGGAGATGATCTTCCGGCACGGGTTCTTCCACGGCGATCCGCATCCGGCGAACGTCCTCGTGCTCGAAGAAGCAGGGACGATCGGTCTCGTCGATTTCGGCGCCGTCGGGAAGCTCACCGACGACGACCTGACCAAGGTGACGCGCCTGTTCATCGACGCGGCGCAGGAGAACGTCGACGCGCTGCCCAAGCGGTTGCGCGATCTCGGGGTCACGTATCCCCGCGAGCGCGAAGAGGAGTTCCTCGCGGAGCTGCGCGAGATCTATTACCGCTACTACGGCGCGTCCCTTGCCGAGATCGACCCGATCCAGGTGATCCGGGAGGCGTTCCAGCTCATCTACTCGATGAACCTGCACCTGCCGACGCGCTTCCTCCTGCTCGACCGCTCGATCGCGACGATCGGCGCGGTGGGCGTCGAGCTCTATCCGGATTTCAACGTGTTCGAGGTGGCGCGCCCATATGCGCGCGGGCTGATGCTCGACCGGTTCACGCCGCAACGGGTGGCGAAGCGCGCGCAGCGCGACGCGGTGCGCTACGCGCAGGTCTTCGCCGAAGCGCCGTTCCAGTGGCACGACTTCATGGAGCAGGTGCGCGACGGGCAGATCGAGGTCGGCTTCGTGCACAAGGGGCTCGACGACTTCCTCGACCAGACGCAGCGGGTGTTCAACCGGCTCGTGATCGCGCTCATCGTCACGGGCGGATTGATCGGCTCGTCGCTGATCGGCGTCTTCGCGAAGGGCGGCCCGCACGTGCTCGGGATCAACACGATCGCGCTGATCGGCTTCGCGCTCTCGACTGTGCTCGGGATCTGGCTGCTCTGGGGCGTCGTCCGCTCCGGCCGGCTCTAGCCGAGCTCGGCGAGCATCTCCTTCAGCTGCTTGTAGCGCTGTGCGCCGAGCGTGCGCTTCCAGCGGTCCTCGATCCGGCTGAAGACGACGTGCGCAGCCGCAGCGGCCTGGCGCCCACGCGGCGTCAGGCGGACGAGCCGCGCCCGGCCGTCGGTCGGGTCGGGGACGCGCTCGACGTACCCCCGCGACTCGAGGTAGCGGACGAACTCGGCCATCGCCTGCGGTGTCACGCCGGCGCGGCGCGCGAGCTCGCCGGGGCGCGTTCCTTCCGGGTCGATCGTGCGGAGAACGCCGACGGAGTGGGAGGGACGGATGTCGTCGAAGCCCTCGGACGGGAGCCCGTCGTGCATCTCCGCGACGAGCGCGTCGAAGACGTCGCTGAAGAGCATCACGGCCGAGCGGCTCGAGGTGTTTGACAGGCGGGCCATGAGATAGTAAAGTAGCTTAAGTAAGTAACCTAAGTAGGGAGGTTGAGTATATGGCAGGGCACGCGGTCACGCACTTCGAGATCGTGGGCAACGACCCGGACGGCCTGCAGGCGTTCTACGCCGGCGCCTTCGGCTGGGAGATGCAGGCGTCGCTGCCGGGGTATGCGATGGCGCTGGCGGGCGAGGGTGGCATCCACGGCGGCGTCGGGACGCTGCCGGGCCCGGCGAGGAGCCACGTCACGGTGTACGTCGACTCCGACGATCCTGCGTCCGATCTCGAGCGGATCGAGTCGCTCGGCGGCAGCACGGTGCTGCCGGCCACGGAGATCCCGGGCGGGCCGACGATCGCGCTCTTCGCCGATCCCGAAGGCCACGTCGTCGGACTGGCCAAGCGGCCGACGCGGTAGCGGACACCTGTTGGCGATTCGTTGCACTCTTGCGACGAAGGACATCTAGCGGCGGCGCGCCGCGGTCTCTAGCGTGGCGCGCCATGACCGCACTCCTCCTCGCCGAGCCCGAGCCGGGGATGCGCGGCTTCCTCGAGCGGCAGCTGCGCAGCGACGGCTTCGACGTGCTCGCCTTCGCATCGTCGGCCGCGCTGCCGCGTGCCGCCGATCCGGACGTGCTCGTCCTCGGCGATCCCGACGAGCTCGAGCACGTCGCGCCGGACTGTCCCGTGATCGTTCTCGGCCGGCGCGACGACGCCGTGCGCGCGCTCGAGCGTGCCGACGACTATCTCGTGCGCCCGTTCGCGTACGAGGAGCTCGTCGCGCGCATCCACGCCGTGCTCCGCCGCTGCCCGCCGCGCGCCGACCGGCTGCGGGTCGGGCCGCTCGAGATCGATCGCGGCGCGCGCCGCGTCGTCGCAGGCGGACGGGATGTGCCTCTCTCGCAGAAGGAGCTGGCGTTCCTCGTCAAGCTCGCGTCCGACCCCGATCGCGTGTTCACGCGCGAGCAGCTGCTCCGCGACGTCTGGGGCTACCGGACGTGGGCGCCGACGCGGACCGTCGAGTCGCACGCTTCACGCGTGCGCTGCAAGCTCGCCGCCGCCGGCCTCGCCGGCTGGGTCGTCAACGTGTGGGGCGTCGGGTACAAGCTCCGTCCGACGGGCTAGCAGGGCTCCGGCTCCGGCGCGTGCGCCGGAGCCGAGATGCGAAGCCGAACGGTCGTCACGGCCGCCGCCGTGATCGCGAACAGCGCGCCGACCGCGAACGCGAGGTGGTAGCCGCCCGTCAGCGCGGCGGCAACGGGCTCGCCGCTGCCGCGGAGCGCGTCGGTGCGATGCGCAGCGACGCTCGCCAGCACGGCGAGCCCGAGCGCGCCGCCCATCATGAACGACGTGTTGACGATCCCCGATGCGATGCCCGAGTCCTGCGGCTCGACGTCGCTCATCGCCGCGAGCAGCATCGGGTTGAACGCGATGCCTGCACCGAGGCCGATCAGGATCATGCTCGGCAGCACGTCGAGGGCGAAGCCGGCGTGCACCGGTGCGCGTGCGAGCAGCAGCAGCGCTGCCGCGACCAGGAGGAGCCCGATGCCGAGCGGCCGCTTGATCCCGAAGCGCATGACCATCTTCGCCGACAGGCCGAAGGAGAAGACGGCCATGATCGCGTTGCCGGGCAGGAACGCGAGCCCGACGTGCAGCGGGTCGTAGCCGAGCACGAGCTGGAGGTACAGCGCCGACAGGAAGAAGCACGCGAACATCGCGGCCGCCCAGAGCACGCCGGCGATGTTCGACGTGGCGAGGTTGCGCCGCTTGAACAGCCCGAGCGGGACGAGGGGCGCGCCGATCCGCGCCTCGATCGCGACGAACACGATGCCGAGCGCCGCGGCGGGAACGAGCAGGACGAGCGGGCCGTTGACGATCGCGTAGACCGCGAGCATCAGCGCCGCCGTCACCGTCACCGCACCCGGGACGTCCAGCCGAGCGTCCCCGCGCGCCG
>Ga0070658_10003743_pt1 | contig 12440 bp, 6 predicted proteins | sample KBSC13metaG_FD_64664 | JGI IMG/M metagenome (GOLD analysis project Ga0070658, IMG submission 64664) | Corn rhizosphere microbial communities from Kellogg Biological Station, Michigan, USA - KBS C1-3 metaG | ecosystem: Host-associated > Plants > Roots > Rhizosphere > Soil ... | reverse complement strand
ATCAACCGCTCGTACGCCTCCAGGACGTCGCCGGCGTAGTCGGTCTCTCCCGTTGAGAACTGCATGCTCAGCTTGTCGAGCTTCATCCCGGGGCCGGGCCGCTTGCCGTAGTAGGACAGCGAGACCTTGGACTCGTCGGCGAGGTCGAACGTCAGGTGGTCCGGACCAGCCGATCCGACCCCGGAGTCCGCCGGGAACATCGAACGTGGCGCCTCCTTGAACGCGATCGAGATGATCCGCATGCCCTCCGCCATTCGCTTTCCGGTGCGGAGGTAGAACGGGACCCCGGCCCAGCGCCAGTTGTCGAGCTCGCAGTGCACGGCGATGAACGTCTCGGTGTCGGAGTCGCGTGCGACCCCTTCCTCCTGTCGGTAGCCCCCGTACTGGCCGCGAACCACGTACGAGGGTAGGACGGGCAGCAGGGACCGGAAGACCTTGTTCTTCTCCTCGCTGATCGAGGTCGGTTCGAGCGCGGTCGGTGGCTCCATAGCCACGAACGCCATTACTTGGAACAGGTGGGTGACGACCATGTCCCTGTAGGCGCCGGTGTCTTCGTAGAAGTTGGCCCTGCGGTCCAGCCCGAGGCTCTCGGGGATGTCGATCTGTACGTGGTCGATGAAGTTCCGGTTCCAGATCGGCTCGAACAGCCCGTTGGCGAAACGCAGCGCGAGGATGTTCTGCGCCGCCTCCTTGCCGAGGAAGTGGTCGATGCGGAAGATCTGCGACTCGTCGAACGTTTGGTGCATCTGCGCGTTGAGCTCGACCGCGCTCTCCAGGTCGGTCCCGAACGGCTTCTCCATGACTACCCGGGAGTGCTCGGCGAGCTTCGCCTCCCGCAGCATGTTGATGACATCGAGGGCGGCGGCGGGCGGCACGCTGAGGTAGTGCAGCCGCAGGCAGCCCTCGCCGAGCTGGTTCTCCGCCTCGGCGACCGCGGCCGCCAGCGCCTCCGGGCCGGCCGACCTCGGCACGTAGCGCAGGTTCGCGGCGAACTCGTCCCACTCCTCCGACACGAGTTGCTCGCGGATCCGACGTTCGAAGGCGACGGTCTCGAGGTGGCCGTACTCCGCCGCCGCAGCTTTGGCGAACGCCCGGAAGTCCTCGTCGCTCATCTCCTCCAGAGACGACCCGACAATCCTGATGGGCGGGGCGAGGTGCGAGGCTGCCAGGTGCGCGAAGCCAGGCAGCAGCTTCCGGCGTGCGAGGTCGCCGGTCGCCCCGAAAAGTACGATCACGTGGGGCGGGATGCGCTCGGACTCATGGCGATATTGACGTGAGCCCAGCGCAGCGTAAGCGTTGGTCTGCGCTCGGTACGTGTCCACGGCCCATCATGGCATCAATGTCGCCGCCGACGGAGGCGGTGGGCAAGCCCGGCGTCGGTGGGGACGGCCAGCGCTTCCTGCGGGCCGCGTGGGGAGAAGGTTACGTCCGCCGCTTGTAGGCTTGGCCGCCCAGCGGCCGCAGGAACGGGGCAGTCGTGAACACCGATGCCGCAACGCCTCTCCGCCTATGGATGGTCACTGCGGGGCTGTCGGTCATCGCCGCCCTGCTCGGCTACGTCGGCCTTACCTACTATCTCAACGAACGGCCGGAGTACGCCGGCGCGGAGCCGTTCGACCGGCTCTATTACACCCTTCAGTTGTTCATCTTGAGTCCGACTCCCCTCGGCGGGCCGCCCTACGGTGCGATGCTGAGCATCGCGATGTACCTCGCGCCTCTGACGACCGTTCTCGCAGTGCTGCAGGCGATCTCGGCGGTCTTCCGCGCCCGATTCGCCGCCTGGGTGCTGCTGCGTAAGAGGGGACACTCCGTTGTTGTTGGCGCGGGACCGGGCGCGTTTCTGCTGGCCAGGCGGCTGGCCGCGACGCGGCCGACGGTCCTGGTCGGCTCCAGGATCGGTTCCGACGTGGCTAGCCGGGATGCAGTGCGCATCGTGGACGGAGACCCGACCGACGAGGCGACCCTGCGCGCGGCGGGCGTGCGCGGCGCGGCGCGGGTATTTGCGCTGGACGATTCGGGTGCAGTCAACGCGAGCGTGGCACTTCTCGTTCGGTCGCTCAACCAGGCCGGCGTCGCCGTGTTCGCCCGGGCGGACGAAGGGGACCTCGTCGCGGCACTGCGAGCGCGACGGCTAGGCGTCGACGGGCATAATGGCTTTCGGCTGGATTTCTTCAGTATCGAGGACGTCGCCGCCGCCGCGCTGCTCGACGTGCACGACCGCGATCTCGATCGCACTGCTGTCGTAGTCGGGTCGGACCAGTTCGCCCACGCTGTGGAACGCGATCTCATCCGGCGTCGGCGTAGAGCGGGGACTCCGGTTGCGGGACGGGTGATGCGCATCGACGACGATGCCGCGGTCGCTCAATCCGCGGCCACGGTGTACGTCAGCGCAAGCGACGCGAACGATGTGCTGCGCCGAGGACTTCGTCTGCTGCTCGCGGGCAACGACCGCGTCGTCCTTTGCCTAGGTCAGCGCTCGGGCCTGGCCGACGCGTTGGAGCAACAACTGTTCGACGACGTCCAGGGTCGGCTGGCCGTCTTCGGCGTTCTCGATGCAGCTTGCGACCCGGACCTGCTGGAACGGGGCGCATTGGTCGAGCAACTTGCCCGGGCCCTGCACGCGCGCTACCTGGTCGAGCACGCCGGAAGCTCACCCGCCCAGGACAGCCATGTGCCATGGGAACAACTCGACGAGCGCTATCGGGCGGACAACCGGGCGCAGGCCGAGCACATCGGCACCAAGCTCGCCGAGATCGACGCGGTCATCGTCCCCGCGGCACCCGACCTGCCGCCGTTCGCGTTCTCTGAGGGACCCCAGGGCGAGGTCGAGAAGCTTGCAAGGATGGAGCACGACCGATGGATGGCGGCCAGAAGGCAGGCCGGCGTTAGCTATGGTGAGGAACGGACCGCCCGAACTCATCCCGACATGCTTGACTGGGACGCGGGACTCAGCGAAAACGCGAAGGAGAAGGACCGCATGTTCGTGCGGGGGCTTCCAACGTTACTGGAGGCTGAGGGGCTGGCGATCGTTCGGATTCCTGGTGTCGCGCTAGATATATAGCTTTAGCTGCTGAGTAGGTCAGATCCACAACATACGGACAAGCCATGGAAGAAGGGGTTTCGCAGGAAAATCGTGCGGGTTGTACTGATCGATCGGGATCGCATGTATTTTCGGCGGAATTGTTCGCAGGAGTTATAGACTAGGATATCTCGCCGCCCGACGTGTTGAGGCTCGCGACCAGCCTGACCGATCCTGCGGGCGGTGGTGGAGAAGTTCCGACCGACTGTGGCCGAGGCCATGGACCTGGTCCGGGGTCGGTGTGCCTGGTCGACGCACCATCCCCACCCGGTTCAACGCTCAACTGGCCTGCCTGCTCGGCGCCGCCATCTACATCTCCGATCCGCTGCCGGGATGAACCCACGGTGCGAAAGGCATTCGCCTCGCCGCCGGTCGCCGAGATTGTCGCGCACTCCGGTGACGGGATCGTGGATAAAGGCGCAGAGGCATCAGCGGCGATGGTGAGACGACTTATTGTGTGCTGCGACGGAACGTGGAACACTCCGAACGAGGGTGTCCGTGGCGACCCATGCCCGACCAACGTCAACCAGACGGCGGGGCGATCGCGGAGATCGACTGGGCGGAACGCAACAACTCTGCTTCTACGAGGGGGGGTTGGCGTCGACCGGTGGGAGCGACTGCGGCGCGGAGCGTTCGGCTTCGGCTTCTACTGCGCCGGCTGAGATCGCGCGCTGTGGATGGCCGACCTGGCGCCTGAGTGCGGACTCGTCCTTCAAGCGGAGGCCTTCCCGGCGTCGCCTGAGAATGCCACCCAGGCGCCACGAGACGGGATGGTCCTAACTCGATCCCAACCCGGTGGGAACGTTGCGCCAGTCCCGCACGGCCTTCTACCGCGTGCTTCCGCGACCGATCCGGCGGCCCGGCTCCAAGGACCGCAACCACGGGTACGTCGTCGACACCGCCGTCGACCGGCACCATCGCGACCGGCGGTACGCATGTGCCAGCCTGATCGAATATCTCGATGCCGGCGGTCCGGCCCGGCGCACCGGGCAACTACCAGCGCTACTGCCGCGGAAACGGGAACGGGACCGGGTCAACAAGCCCGCGCTCGTTCACTCTGAGACTACTATCGGGGGAGTGACATGACGACCGAGCAGCGTCAATCCACGGGAAGCGGAGTTGCGCGCGCGACGTTCGGAACGGTGCTCTTTATCGCCTGGGGTGTACTGAGCGTCCTGTGGGTGTATGACGCCATCTACGAACTGGCCCACAGTCACCTCACTCCGGCGATCACGGCGGTGGTCGCAATCCTGCTGATGCTCGTGCTCGCGGTCATGGAGGGCCTGGAAGTGGTCATGATCCATGACTGGAGTCGGCTTTATCCGGACCGCACCGCTCGCGACCTCGCGGCCTGGCTCTCCGCCCGTCAGATGTTCGTCGCGTCCATCTGCGTCGCGGCCACTATCCTAGCCGCGCGGGACGTGATCCACGTCCCATTCACCTCGTATACGATCGAGGGCGCGAACAGCAAGATCTTCAACCTTGTCTGGACCACGTTCACGATTCTGTGGTTCATGCAGATCTTCCCGAAGGTCATGGCCGCGATTAATCCGGTCCGCTACCTCAAAATGACGGGAGGAGCGGCGCTCCCGGTCGTCAATGTGATCAAGGCGATCGGAATCTCGTGGCCTGCCGAGAAGACCGCTGCGGCCGTTCAGAGCTTGACCGGTTGGCATCCCGAGCCGACCCTCGAGAGGGCACCGCGGCGCGGCCCGGACCTGGCCGACGCCTGGGCCGCCCTGATCCCGGAGGATGGGCGGCCGGCTCAGCGCCCACCCGAGCAATAGGCCTTGCGTGACATGAGCACCGCGGTTCTGACGGCCGTGGCCCGGGCGTACAAGAATGGTGCACGGCACATCGGACACAAGTCGGGTTCCGGCGTGGCGTCCGGCGTCTTCGCCCGCTGCCACCGGATGGCCGGCAACCGGGTGCTCGTGGTGTCCGGCACCGACGAGCCACAAGGTCTGCCAGAAGTTGACGCGCCCTTTGCGAGCGGCGAATCGGTTGTCAGCTTCCAGCGGCCGTCGATAGCCGGTGGCGCCCAACCGCTCGGCCAGCGCACCCGGCCGGCTGACGCTGCGCCTGAGCCGGGCGCCGCCCCGTTGTGGCTCACCGGTAGCCACTCGGTGCCGATCTCTTTCGCGGACCGCCGGCACCCGCTGTCGTGCACGCGCCGAGAGACCGGTGCGGCGCCGGCCGACAGGTCTCCCCCCAATTCGGGTCGGCACGACGGCGGCCACCCGGACGTCTCAGCCGCCGTCGAGGGCCGCCTCGATCGCGGCGGCGACCATGCCCGCTTCCCCGACATCCGCGACCGTCGTCAGTGGGGAAGCCGCGATCTCGACGGCGCGGTTGTCGCCACCGTTGCCGGCTCGCGCCCTGGCAATGGCGTCGGCTGTGCGACCGCTTCCGGCGAGCACCACCACCGGCCGACCGCTGCCGAGGCTTGCAGCGACATCGGTGTAGGCGATCTGCCCGCCGTTCATCAGCACGGTGACCGAGGACCGGCGCCCCGCGACGACCCCGGCGACGTCCATCATCCACCGCGCTTCGTCGCCCCATTGCGTGCCGGGCACTAGGAGGAACAGCGTGTGGTTCGGCTCCAGTTCGACCGCGTCGGGCGACGGCGTCCCGGCCCCCGGGAGGAGGACCGTACCTTCGGCCGCGACGCCGATGAGGGGGAATCGACCGTGCAGCGCGGACCGTGCCCGTCCGATCAGCTGCATGACTCCCGAATCGGTGCCACCGTCGATCACCACGGCGTCCCGGCGCTCGGCGACCGGCACGACCTCGTCCCGCAGGACCCGGGCCACGGTCGCAAACTCCTTCTCGCCCATGGTGTCGGCGCCGCCGACCAGCACAACGACCGTCCGGTGCAGACGCAGCCCGGCGCTGTCGAGCGCGGCCGCGATCTCGTCGGTACTGGCGATCCGGATGCGGGGGGCCTGGATGTCGCCAGCCTGGTCGTTCATTGGTGCTCCTCGCTGCCGCGACGATCCGACGACCGGCCCACCCATCTCCCGTCCGCGGATTCGCGACGGAGAGTATCGGGCCGCGATGCGTGAGGTTCGACCGGTCACGACTCGTGCGGCGCATGGGTCGGGCCGACTGGTGCTCGATGCTGCTGGGAGGAAGCTCGCCGCCGTCCGGGTCGAGGAGAGGGAGATCGAGAAGGCGCTCGCGCAGGAGATGGCGTCGGCCGCCGTGTCGCAGGGCGGGACCGGGCGGGCGACGATCAGGCCGAGAACGGCTGGCCCTTCGGGCCCTCGCGGAGGCGAGGGCCAGCGGCCCTCCGACACGCTCGACCCGCGGGTGCAGGATCGGCCGCCGAGGGTGTTCGCATGACCTCGCGGAACTGGCCCAAGCAGTTCCGAGCGGCTGCGTCGACGTTCGACTGGCCGGCGCTTGCGCAACTCGCGGCCGAGTACGCCGCCCATCTCTACGCCATTCCGAAACCGCCCGACAGCGTCGGCCAGGTCCTCCTGGTCCTCCGGCAGTCCCGCCGGTACGAGGAGCTCGAGCTCGTCGCGGACGCCGCCCTTGCGCACGGGCCCGACGCCCCCGCGGTCCGTCGGCTCTACGCGCAAGCTCTCGTGGACGGCGAACATCCGGCCGTCGCCCTGCGCCTGTTCACCGGGCTGGCGGCCGACGGGACGGCGCCGAGGGTCGATCGTATCGAGGCCCGGGGTGGCATCGGCCGCTGCTATAAAGAGATGTTCCTCGCGTGCACTGAGCCGGACCGAGGGCGGCGGTTCCTGAGCCGGTCTCTCGAGGCTTACCTGGCCGCGTATCTGGAGGACACGGACGTCTTCACGTGGCACGGGATCAACGCCGTTTCCCTCCTGGCCCGCGCCGCCCGCGACGGCATCCAGCTCCCGTCCGGATCCCCTAGGGTCGCCGCACTGGCCGACGACATCCTGCGGACCGTCGACTCGGCCCCAGTGCCGAACACGTGGACCGAGGTGACGGCGTCCGAGGCGGCGATCGCACTCGGCCGGTACGACGAGGCCGTAGAACGGGCCGAGGCGTTCATCGAGACAACGCCGGAGATGTTCACGGTCGCGACGTTCCTCCGCCAGCTCCAGAAGGTCTGGCAGCTCGACACCACCACCTCCCCCGGCGACGACCTGCTCCCCCTGCTGCGTTCCGCGCTGCTCACGGTCGACGGGGGGCAGGTCACGGTGGCGTCCACCGACCTCCGCGCCGCACGCCTCGCCGAGGAGTTAGGCGGCGGGCGGCTGGAGGCGGTCCTCGGAGCCGACCGGTTCCTGTCGCTGAGCTGGTACCGCAGGGGACTGAAGCGATGCCGGGCGGTGGCCCGCATCGAGACGGCCGATGAGCAGGGTGTCGGCACCGGGTTCCTGGCCACAGGCCCCGACCTGCACCCGGACCTACCGCCACTGGTTGTCGTCACGAACGGTCACGTCGTTCCCGAGGGCCTCGACCGCGGCGGCGCGCATGTGGCGTTCCACGGCCTGGATGAGGATCCGGGCCCGCAGGTCCGCTTTCGAGTGGCCCGGCAATGCTGGTACCAGCCCTCGGCGGACAGGGGAATCGATACCACGATCCTCGAACTCGACAGCTATCCACAGGACGTTGTTCCCACTCCGCTTGCGCAGGGGTTGCCCCCCAAGCCGCTCCGTCGCCTGCGGGCGTACGTGATCGGGCATCCAGGCGGATCGGCGCAGCCCCAGTTCTCCCTTCAGGACAACATCCTGCTCGACTACGACCACCGCGTCATGCATTATCGGTCGCCGACCGAGGGCGGCAGCTCCGGCAGCCCGGTTTTCGACGACGAATGGCGACTGATCGGTCTGCACCACGCAGGCGGCACGCGCGTGCCGGCCCTCAACAGGGCCGGCGGTACCTATGCCGCGAACGAAGGCATCACCATCGACGCCATCCGAGGCGGCCTGGCCCATCGACCCCCGGAGCGCTCCACGCTGTGATAGCCGAAATCCGAGGCCTCGTGCACGACGTTGAGCGTAGGCGTGCCTTCCGGCCAACGTTGCTGCGTCGGCCTGCTTGAGACCTAATGAGTATCCGGGCAACAGGTGGGGCGGCTGCAGGCCACGATGGCGGCGGACTGCCTCTTGCTTGCGGCTGATGACCGGGGCAACACTGGACGCCGTTGGGTCAGCAGGAACTGATCTGGACACGGGGAGCGCGTCACCGTGGCGAAGCATGCTCCGATGCCTTGAGCCGCGTCCGGGTCTGGGATTGTGCGCCGGGTATCGCCGCGAGTAGCCGATGTCTTGCCGCCCGGGGGTATTTCCGCTTCTTTGCGGCATCGACAGCCGCGACAGTCACCTCAACGGGGAATGGTCGCAGAATCACGGAGACCGCCTGGTGCGACACTGCTAAGTCAGAGCTAGAGGGAGCAGCCAGATGGAAGGTCCGTTTCGGCGAAGAGGTTCATGGTGGCAAGAAGATTCTTCGGGCACGTTGCACGAGTGGACCAAGAGGCAAGGAGACTCTTCAACCGCGATAGACAACTCGACCAAACCGCGGTGGCAGCGCAGACAAGACGTCTCCTTTCCGCCGCCGCCGAGATGGCGCCTGGGGCTCGGCGAGCTGGGCTCGGAACCGTTGGTGATCTACGGACTCGGACTTCTTGCAGCACTGTTAGCTCTCATCATCACCGTAAAAACCGTAACGGACGGCAGTTCGATCGCCGCCGTGCTCGCGCCGGTCATGGCAGTGATCGGCACGTTCACCGGGCATGCTGCGGGTCATTCAGGCGCGGTTAGGGCGATCAAGGAAGGGAGATCGTCGGCCCAGGTGTCCCGTGCAGGTCCACGGTGATTCCCGTCCAAGCCCCGGGTGCCTGAGGCGGCTAGTACTCCAGCCGGCGATCGTGATCTTGGAGTGTGGCTGTCCCGGATATCGGGCGGCCATCGCGTGATCATTGTCGGTGGTGTCGACGTCGGATGATCAAGCGGTGGCCGTGGGTGAACCATTCCATATTGGCTGGGCTCAACCGATCGTCGCAACACCGGCTTGTTGGAGGGACAGTAGCTGCTCGTTGAGAGCTTCGGCGGGTGTCTTCCAGCGGAGTGTCTTCCGTGGCCTGTTGTTGAGCGCGGCCGCGACGGCGTCGATCTCCCGCGCGTTCCAGCGAGACAGGTCGGTGTCGACGGGCTGCGCCCCAGCCGGCGGCCGATCGCCGGATCGGCGTGCACCCGTTCGACCTCGACCAGCACGACAGCGTCCCGCCGAGCACGCGCCGAAGGCGGCCGGACCTTGGCCGTGTAGTAGGTCCGCGGAGCGATCTGCAGACCATGTTCAGACAGCACGCGGCAGACCGGCTCGACCCCGAACCGGACCCGGACCTCGTCGATGAAGGCCACTACCAGGGCAGTCGCGGGTCCCGCTTCCCCGCGAAGAACGAAGAGGCCGCCAGCAGAATCTCGTTCGCCCCGGGGAAACGGACCCGCCGAAAGGCAGACACCGCGCCCCGGGTCGATCTCACCTCGGCCTCGACGCTCTCGACCAGGTCCGCCGCCGGGTTCGCGAGGTATCTGGACGTAGGATCCTGACCTCAGATACGACGCGTAGGGAGATCGACCCGACGGTGGACAGGGGGTCGAGATGGCCTCGACCGATCTGATACGAGACGCTGTCGATGCGGCATCGGATCAACGGTATCCCGGTACTTCGGCGCAGCCGGCGCGATTTGCGTTGGTACTCAACGCGCTCGACGATCCCGCCGCGCGGGCCCAGGCGATCGCCGGTGTGCTGGAGCCGATCGGCGCCACGATCGAACCGCTGTCGACACTCGAGCGAGGAGTACTGGTCGCAACGTTCTCCGACCGGACGTTCGCCGGACCTAACGGTGCGGCCTTCGCCGCGGCGCACCGGTTCCAGGAGGTATTCGACCTCGAGGCCGCCGAGCCCGACCTGCCGACCGACCTGTTCCCCGACGACATCGTCCCCGACGAGTTCATTGAAGAGGATGCCGAAGGCTTTCCCGCCGAGTGCTGGGCGCCCGCCGAAGCAAGTCTGCCGGCGGCCTGGGCCATCACGTCGATCACTGCTCCTGAGGCCTGGACGTTTTCTGAGGCGAACCAGCGACCCGCCCGCGGCACTGGCACCATCGTGGCCCAGCCCGACACCGGCATCACCGCCCATGCCGAACTGGCCGACATCAGTGTGGTTCCCGGATTCGACGTGCTCGATAACGACGCCGACCCCACCGACCCGCTCGACGGCGTGAATCCGGGACACGGCACCGCGACGGCCAGCGTCGTCGTGTCCGGCCCCGCCGGGACGGTGACCGGCAGCGCCCCCGGCGCCTCGCTGATGGCGATTCGCGCAGTCGAGAGCGTATTCCGGATCACCCAGGTCTCGGTGGCAAGGGCGATCGACTGGGCGGTCGACCACGGCGCCCACGTGATCACCATGAGCCTCGGCGGCATCTTCTCGTTCACGCTCGAACGAGCGCTGCGCCGGGCGGTGAACGCCGACGTCATCGTGCTCGCCGCGGCGGGCAACTGCATCGGGTCGGTCGTGTGGCCCGCCCGGTTCGACGAGTGCATCGCGGTCGCCGGGGTCGACATTCGCGACGCCAAGTGGCGCGGCAGCTGCAGCGGCGCCGCGGTAGACATCTCGGCACCGGCGGAGAACGTCTGGCGCGCCACCGTGCCGAACGGCAGCGGGCAGGGCCAGGGCACCAGTTTCGCCGTAGCACTGGCCGCGGGTACGGCGGCGCTGTGGCTGTCCCACCACGGCCGGGCCAACCTGATCGGGGCGGCCCGCGCACGCGGGGAGACGCTGCAGGACATGTTCCGCCGGATGGCGGGGGCGACCGCGCGCCGCCCATCCGGCTGGGACTCCTCCTCCATGGGCGCCGGAATCGTCGACGCGCACGCCCTGCTGTCGGCCACCGACTTCGATCTCGACCGGGACCGGGAGAGCGCCGCCGCCCCGGCCGTCCTTCGTGAGAGTGCCGCGCTGGGCGTCGCCAGCCTCGCGGCGGAGAGGATCGGGCCGGGCGCCGCGCTCCAGAATCCCCCCGACTGGTACCGGCACGGTCCCGAGCTCAGCTGGCTGCTGTTGCGGGGCCGCCGCGACCTGCGACCCGACCGCGTCCTCGTTCGGACAACACCGGACGACCAGCGGGTGCCGTCACGCGACCTCGACAATGCAGTCAGCAACCCGGTGCTGCGGGATGTGGTGGGACTCGGCGGCGCTGAGACCGAGGCCGGCAAGGGGGTCGGCACCGAGGTCGAAGGAGGCGGGCGGTGACCGGCCCGCTGGCCGCCGAGCGGCTGCGCCGCCTCGTCACGGAGCGCTCCTGGGCGGACCGGGCCGGGGTGACACTCGAGTCGGTGCCGCTTGAGGAGGCGGCTCCGCCCGGGGCGGCGGAGGTGACGGGCCGAGTCGAGCAGGCCGCACGACACCTGGCGGAGCGGCAGGACGTCGACGACCGAGACTTCCGCCAGGCCCTGGATCTGTGGCTGCGCACCACCGACCGGGCCGCACGGCGCCTCGACAACAATCCCGACGCTCCGCTGCCGCCCGATGAGGTGTACGCCCTGGAGGCCGTGGTGCGCGCCGACGGCACCCGGCCGAGCCTGCTGGTTCGCAGCGGCGTCGTCGACCCGGTCCAGCCGCTGGCCGCCGGCTGGACCGGGCAGCTCGCCGCCGCGGGCGACAGGCTGACCAGGGCGGTCGCTGCGATCGGTCGGGTGGAGCCGACGCACCCGAGCGGCAGTGATTTCTTCGGTACCTGCTGGGTCGTCGACGACCGCAACGGGCTCGTGCTGACCAACAGGCACGTACTGGATGCCATGGTGGAGCGGTTGCCGCACGCGGTGGCCCGCACGACCGCCGGGTTCCGGGTGTTCGACGGCGCCTTCGTCGACTTCGCCGCCGAGTCGGGCAGCGCGGACGTGCGCCGCTACCGGATCGTCGAGGCAGCCCCGTCCCAGGTCAACGGCACCGACTTCGCCCGGCTCGACGCCGCGGTGCTGCGCATCGAACCGCTGCCGGACGGTCCGCAGGACGTCCCGGACGCGCTCACCGTCAGCGCCGACCCCGACGGGCCGCTCGGCCGTCTCGCCTCGTACTGCATCGTCGGCTACCCGGCCCAGCCGGTGTACGCGTCCGGCACCATCGAGGGTGTCGACTGGGCCTGGGTCACCCGAACCCTGTTCGGGAACGTGTACGGGGTCAAGCGACTCGCACCCGGCATGACCCACCGTCCGCTCGGCTCGCTCCCCGGCGACAAACGCCGGTGGGTGTTCGGCCACGACGCGACCACGCTCGGCGGCAACTCCGGCTCCCCCGCGCTGGCCTGGACCGACAGCGCGTTCGGCCTGCATTTCGCCGGCCGGTCCATCGACACGAACTGCGCGCA
>Ga0070658_10003742_pt1 | contig 12440 bp, 8 predicted proteins | sample KBSC13metaG_FD_64664 | JGI IMG/M metagenome (GOLD analysis project Ga0070658, IMG submission 64664) | Corn rhizosphere microbial communities from Kellogg Biological Station, Michigan, USA - KBS C1-3 metaG | ecosystem: Host-associated > Plants > Roots > Rhizosphere > Soil ... | reverse complement strand
TCGGGACAGTAGAAAACGGTGCCGATGCTTTGCGGCCCCGAGGCCGTGACGCAGTGATCGCGATCCAGGATCGGCGCCCACCCGTCCATCGGCTGCGTCGGCCCGCCGGTGTAGTTGCTGGTGGCCGTCAGCGACGTCGGCGGCAGGTTGTACGACGGGACGATGTAGCCGCGGTTGTTCGTGCTGTACATCACCAGGCCGATGCTGATCTGGCGCAGGTTCGACAAGCACTTGGTCGCCCGCGCCGCGGCCTGGGCCCGCCCCAGCACCGGCAGCAGAATGCCGATCAGCATCGCAATGATGCCGATCACGGTGAGTAATTCGACCAGCGTAAAACCGCCGCGCCCCTTAAACCTCATGAAGCCTTTCTGCGTAGGAACGGCGGAATCTAGCAGGCTTCTTCACTGCGGCGGGAAGTTGTGCAACGTTTGCGCGCGGCCAAGCTACCCGCGACCGACCGTGCATGTCGGCCCCCCGCCCGGTATTAAATAGGATCACATGCTCACCCTCAACGATAATGCCGGCTGGTGTTGGTATCAGAACGAACGCGCGATCCTGCTGAACGGAAAACTGATTTTCGGCTCCTGTGCCAGCGCGCCGGGCGCCGGCGGAGCCGAGCGGGCGGGGAACATCGAGCTGACACAATACGATTTCGCCAGCGGCGGCATCGTCCGCACGGTGTTGCACGAGCGGCTGGAGGAGGACGACCACAATGTCCCCGCGCTGTACGTCCGGCAGGATGGGCGCGTCGTGGCCATGTACACAAAGCACAGCAGCGACGGGCTGAAGCGGTACCGCATCAGCGAACGGCCGGGCGATATCACCGCGATGCGGCCCGAGCAGACGATGCAAGGTCCGGCCAGCGGCGTCTGCTACTCGAACGTCTACCGCATGGCCGACGAAGGTGGGCGGCTCTACGATTTTCACCGCTCGATCGGGGCAAACCCGAACTACAACGTCAGCGACGACGACGGCCTCACCTGGCGCTACGGCGGCCGACTGCTGAACTGGCCGAAGCCGACGGCCGCCGATCCGAAGTACACCGGCATGGACGGCGCTCGCCCCTACGCCCGCTACGCCGGCGACGGCCGCGCGAGCGTGCACGTGTTCGTCACCGAAGATCACCCGCGGGCGTACGACAACAGCGTCTACCACGGCATCGTCCGCGGAGGGCAGATTCTGGCATCCGACGGCACACCGCTGGGGCCGCTCAGCAGGACGCAGGAAACCGCGATCAAGCCAACCGATCTCACGTGCGTTTACGGGGGAGATGCCGACCACGTCGCTTGGTGCACCGACATCCGCCTCGATCCGGCCGGCCTGCCGTATGTCGCGTTCAGCGTGCAGCACGGGGATGGCAAATTCCGCACGGACGGCACCGCCGGCGGCGAGGATCTTCGCTACTACTACGGCCGATTTGATGGGAAGACGTGGCACGTCCACCCGCTCGCCTACGCCGGCCATCGGCTGTATGCCCGTGAGAACGATTACAGCGGGCTGGTGGCGCTGCACCCGTATCGGTCGGACGTGGTTTATTTGTCGACGAGCAGCGATCCGGCGACCGGCGATCCGCTCATCAGCCGTTCGGACGGCAACCGACACTACGAACTGTACCGCGGCGTCACCGCCGATGGCGGCCGATCGTGGACGTTCACCGCGCTCACAAGCGATTCGACCGTCGACAATCTCCGTCCGATCGTTCCGCCGGGTGATCCGTCGCGCACCGTGGTGCTCTGGTGCCGCGGGAAGCTGGAGACGTACACGCAGTACGACCTGCAGGCGGTCATGATCGAAGATGCGTTTGCTTAAGCAGGCCGCGAACGATCACTTCATCGCCACGCCGGTCGTCAGCGGCAGCGCGGCCCGCACGTGGTAGGTCACCGATGCGTTCCGTCCGCCGTTGGCGCGGGCCTGGTCGATGTAGGTGACGGTGACCGATTCGCCGTCGTACACCGACAGCGTCGCCGGAAGCGGCGTGCCCAGTTCCAGGCCGGTGCGGACGGCGCCTTCGAAGATGCCGCTCGATGGCGTCGTTTCTTCCAAGATCGCGATCGTCTGCTGGCCGCGTGGGTTGCGGACGGTGACGGCCACTTTATCGCGGTAGTTCGGGTTGAGGTTCATGTCGCGATCCGTCACGCGCAGCCGCAGCGGCTCGCCAATGACGAAGGCGTTGCGCGTCTCGTGCGCCTCAGCCTCGTTCCCTTCGCCGGTGAGCTTGGCGGGGATTTCCAGCGTGCCGTCCGATCCGCCCAGCAGCACGTCGCCCCAGGTATCGGGCCGCGTGTAGGTGGCGACGGCCTTCGAGCTCGCCCAGTAATATTGCAGCTGCGAGCCGGTTTCGACGTTGAAGTTCATCCCGATGATCTTGCCGGCCGACAGCTCGCCGTCCTTCAGTCGCTCGGCGGGAATTTCGAATTCCAGTTCGTACCCGTCGGCCGTCTTCTTCGCCGCCCGCTTCATGCCGCTGGGGCCCATCGGGTAGTAGTGGAAGCTCGAACGCTCCACGATCGATTCGCCGCCGGTGAGCGACGCGTCCTGCTGCGAACCGAAGGGCCAGCACCAGAACTGTTGGCCGGTGCCGCGGGCACGGTAGCGCTCCTTCGTGTTCAGCATGTCGATCCAGACTTCCTCGACATCGCCGGCCCAGAAGGACGACGCGCCGCTGGACAGATCGAGCTTGCCGTTCGGGTCGATCACGTTGACGTAGAAGAACAGCCCCGTGCCGTCCCACGCCATCTTCGCCGACAGCTTGTTCTCCACGCGGAGCCCTCCGATGCGCGTGCCGTCGAACTTCTCGGGCAGCAGGTCGACCGCGGGGATGTCTTTCCACTTGTCGAAGTTGCCGTCGATGGCGAACGCCTTGTTCAGGAACGGGATCGTCGCGAAGCGGATCGTCTTGAACTTCGGCTGGTACGGATCGCCATCCTTCACCTGCATCTGCGGCGGCTGCGACGGGCGAAGCACTGCGGCGACGACCGGTTCGGCACCGGTTTCGACGCGGCTGGTGTCGCCCGAGGCGCCCTTCGCATCAAGAGCGGCGCCGGCGACCTTCCCGCGCTCTTTCGACTGATCGGCCAGCTCATCGAGCTTCTTGCGATCAAACGCCTCGTGCGGATGAAATCCGCCGGGCCCCAGGGCGAGGCCGATGCCACTGCCCGCAGCGCCGCGGCGTCCTACGCCTTTGCCTGCACCGGCACCGTTGCCCGCGGCCGCTTGGCCCTGGCCCGCGTCGCCTTTTCCGTTCGCCGCGGCGAGCCATTTCGAACGTAGCGCATCGAGGCTTCCCTCGCCGCTCCCCTCGGCCATCAGATCGCCGTGGCCGGCGCGGGCGGCGGCTTCGTCGTCGACCAGTTGCTGGTGCAAATCCTTCGTCTGCTGATCCGTCCCCGCCGCCGCTACCGCCGCGGCGACGGCGGCCTGGCCGCGCAGAGCGCCCGTCGCGGTGCCGACGCCGGCCTTCACGATCGTGTCGGCGGCGGCTTTGATCTTTGCCTTGGTTTCCTCGGACGCTTTTCCTTTCGCCCCATCCGCGTCGGCCGTCGCTTTCTGGTCGACGCCGCTCATCGCGACCGAGCCGGCCGACGTTGCGGCGTTGTCGTTGCCGGCCTGCTTCGCGTCCGTTCCCTTCGCCGGCGGCGCCTTGGTCTTGTTCGCCAACGCCTGCTCGATCTTCGTGTCGAGACCCGTTGTGTCGGCCTCCTTGGCAAGGCCTTCCTTCTTCAGCCTCTCGTTAAATTTCTTCAAAATCTCGTCGACCAGCGGCTTCATGGCCTGATCGTGGAACTGTTTTTCGAATTCCTTATCGACGTCGCTGGCGATCGAAGGTGCCGTTGTCGGACTGTTGCCGACCTGCGTCATCTCCCGCGCGGCCGCGGCGTATTGGCGGGCGGCTTCGTCGATCTCGTTCGACACGGCCGCCTGCGCGTCCTTCGCGGCGGCGGTGAGCTTGGCGGCGGATTCTTTCGCCTTGTCGGCGGCGGCCTGGGCGGCCGGGGCGTCGCCCTTCGCGGCGGCGTCGGCGGCGGCTTTCAGATCCTTCGACGCATCTGCGGCGGCCGCCTTCAGCGCCTCCATCTTCCCGGCCGTCGCCGGCGATTTGAAATCAGGCTGCGTGGTGGCGGCTTTCAGTTGATCAGTCGCCGCGTCGACGTTCTTCTGCTGGCCCGCCAGTGCCCCCGCCGCCGCCTTCACCGTCGGCGCTTTGGCCAGCAATTTCTTCGCCTGCTCGGTCGATCTCTCTGCCTGCGCCGCGGTAGCCGCCGCCTTATCGACGGCCGCCTTCACGCCCGCGAGTTCCTTGACCGTGTCCCGTCTCTGCTGCTGCGTGCCATTCATGAGCGCGCGGGTGAGCTGGGTGCCAACCGTCTGCTTCAGCGGGTCCTTATACGTCTTGACGATCTGGTCGCCGCCGTCGCCGTTGAGCTGGTCGACGAGCTGCTGGCCCAGATCGTCCTTCATCTTCTGTTCCAGCGTCGCCCGCACGAGCTCGGCAAAGCGCGTGTTGAGCTGCACGCGCTTTCCTTCGAGCTGCGCCTTGCTCAGCGACGGATCGAGCAGCGCCCCCGCGAACGCCGTCACGTCCGGCTCGATCGGTGGCTGGATCGCGTTCCAGATGACGTTCGCTTGCTCGGTCGTCCGCTTGCCGGCGACCATCTTGTCGAACTCGGCGTGCAGGGCCTTCCAGACATCATCCATCGCGGCCTGCAGCATCGGGTCGAGCGCCGGCTGCGTCGTCGCATCGTCCCCCGCTTGCATGAACGACGGATCGTTGCCGTCCTGCCCCATCGTGGAGATCTGGGCCATGCGGGCCAGCGCGTCTTCGCGCATCTCCGTCAGCGACCGCTCGGCCATCCCGTCGAGGCCGGTGACGGTGCGGCCGTCCTGGGCGTGCTCGGCCATCGTGTCGACGCGGTACGCCGCGTCGGCCTGGGCGTCATCGAGCTTGATGTCCGCCAGGCGGATCAATCGATCGTCGGCCGAAGCGTCTTTGGTCACTTCGGCGATCTTGTCGGCCAGCGGCAGCTTCGAGTTGTTGGCGAACGCGTTCACCCGATCGTTGTTTGCGTTCTGCGGCGTACCGAATTCCTTCAGGCGTGCCGTGGCGGATTCGCCGTAGCCGCCTGCGCTGGTGACGCCGGCCCGGATCGACTGCTGAACGAGCGAACGCGTGGCCGCGAGATACTTTGCGTCCTGCAGGTTTCGGGCGGCCAGCGCCGGGGTCAGATCGGCGAGCAATGCTCCGGCAAGACGATCGGACGCAAATTGCCCGAAATCGCTGCCGAAAGTCGCTTCGCCGAACGGTGTCAGGATCGCCTCGCGTGACTGTGCGACGGCCTGCCGAGCCGCATCCTGGGGGCTTCCTTTCGGCGTGGATGATTTCAGAAACTCGCTGGCCGAGTCGCGCAGCGTCTTCCCGGCGCGCGTGTCGAGCTGCTGGCGGTAATGCGTCTGCAACAGCGGGACCAGCTTCTTCCCAACCTGCACCAGGATCGCATCCTGCGTCCATTTGCCGAGCTTGGCGGCCAATTGCGTGTGCGTGTTTTCGACCAGCTTGCGATTCAGATCAGCCTGCAGATTCCGCAGATCCTGCTCGGTGGTGGCCGAATCGCCCATGGACTTTGCCAGCGCGTCGATCGGGTCGTGCAGCGAGTCGACGACGTCCTTCCACAGCTCTTCCTGCTGCGGCGTCGTCAGCCCGCGGACGAGCGTGTCGTACGTGCCGCGGAGTTGTTTCACGACATCAGCCCGCGCCAGTTCGAGCGATTTGGCGTTCGCCTTATCGACCTTCGCCGCGGCCGCCTGTTGCTCGGCGAGAAGCTTTTTCGCCAGTGCCTCCTGCTCGGCCCGCACGCGCACCTCGTGCACGTACGCCGGCACGCCCCAGCCGAGCCCGACGAGCGCGTGCAGCCCCAGCGACAGGCCGATGAAGACGCGCAGCTTGTTGCGCTTCACAAAGCTCAACGCGGATGCAGCGGCCGTCGGCGTGGCAGTCGACGTCGTAGGCGAAATTGGCGTGGATGCGGTGCTCATGACGGTTTCCCCGTTGACGTCAATGCGTCGTCCGGCTTGCCCGGATCGACCTGCAAACTCACCTGCTGAATGCCGGCCGTTCGCACGGCGTTCCAGACCTGAATGATCCGCTCGTAATACGCCTTGCCATCACCGACGATCACCACCGTCGGCTGCTTTTTCGCGGCCGTCAGGTCGGCCTGGTATTTCTTCAGATCGGTAACCAGATCGGAAAGCTTGTCGTACCGCAGATCCGTCGTCTGCGAGCCCGGCTTCAGCACCAGGCCATCCGCAGTGACGGTGATCTGGAACGCATCCTCAAGCGCTACCTGCTGCGTCGCCTCGGCCTGCGGGATGTCGACCGGGAAGCCTTCCTTCATCGTCGGCGCGGTGATCATGAAGATCACCAGCAGCACCAGCATCACGTCCACGAGGGGCGTGACGTTGATCTCGGCGATGCCGCGCCGCCGTTTACCTTTTCCTGCACCGCCGCCGGCTGACATGCCCATGAGGTGAACCCTATTGCAAGAAGATATTTATCCACAAATTCCGCAGATTTCAGTGATTAAGAATCGATCTGTGAAATCTGCGAAATGTGGGATCAAGTTTTTATTAGCCGACCGAAACGTACGACGGCTCGCTGCGATCGGGCAGTGTGCCGTTGCGCGTCGCGGGGTTGTCATCGAGGTGGTGCAGCCAGTGGCCCATGCGCTCGATGAACATCTCGGCCTGCTCCTGCTGCTCGTCCATGCGGGCCATCAACCAGTTGTAGGCAAACACCGCCGGGATCGCGACGGCAAGACCCGTGGCAGTGGCGATCAGCGCGGCGGCGATGCCGGGGGCGACGACGTTGAGGCTGGCCGACTTCGCGGCGCCGAGCACCTGGAACGTGGACATGATGCCCAGCACCGTTCCCAGCAACCCGATGAACGGAGCGGCCGATGAAATCGAGGCGAGGATGTCCATTCCGCGGTGCATGCGGGCGAATTCGCTGCGGGTCGCGTGCTGCATTTCCATCATCAGCCGCTCTTCGCGCGACCGGTTGCCGACGCCACCGTCCGGATTAGCCCCCTCTTTGCCGATCCGCTCCGCCGTGGTGACGGCCGCCGCGAAGATCAGCGCCTGCGGGCTGGTCCCCAGGCTCGCCACCCGGTCGGCCAACGCCCGCTTATGGTCGGCCCGGTCAAATTCGCTCAGGAACGTCGCGCTCGACCGCGAGGCCGATCGCAGCGTGCGGTACTTCCACAACACGATCGCCCACGACGCCACCGAGCAGGCGACCAGAAACAGCAGAATGCCGTTTTCCAGCGCGCTGGAGGCGCGAATCGAACTCGTAACCAGATTCCAGAATGATCCTGCCGCCAACATCATGGGTGCACCCCGAAGGAGTCTTTTGCCGACAAAGGTGCGATGGACCTTCGCCTGTTTGATCGCCAACGCGGTTCCGTCGTGCTGCGTGGCTTATTAGAGGTATCGCGATGGAGGGGATTTGTTGCGGGAGGTTGTGAGAATTGCAAAACGGGGCGCCCTGACGCTGGCTGCCAGGCAGGTAAACCGGCAGAAATGAAAAAGGGCCCGCGATCATCGCAGGCCCTTTCACCATTTATAACGAGGGCGACGGGGCTCGAACCCGTGACCTTCGGCTCGACAGGCCGACGCTCTAACCAATTGAGCTACGCCCCCAGCGTTCCCGCAGTGGGGACGCCAACTGTATTCGATTCACCCGTTCTGTCAAGGCGAAGGCCCGCCGTAAGTGGCGATTTTTCCGCCGAAGCCGGCTCAATGATACTTATCGAAATCCGGCCAGACGCCAATGTTCGGCGTGACGCTGGTGGACAGGATGATGCCACCGCTCACCCCGCCGCTGTAATCGTTCTTGTACGCGCTGTAAGGCACCCATTGAACGGACGCATCGAGATATGCGACGTTCACGCCCTGCAGGATGTGCGACATGGCCTTTTCGGATTGCCAGTAGGCATTGTTCAGCGGAAGCGCGTCCGCCGCGATGGCCGTCCCGTTCGGCAAATGGGTGATCTTGGGCATCGGCACCGCGCCGAACGCGTAGCCGGTGAACGGTGGCCCGCCTGCGGGAAAAGGCGAGGCGTTCGCGATCGGCCGCGTTCCGTATCCCAGCCGGGTCCCGATGCCCGGCTTGAACGGCCACGGATTATCGACCGTCGCGTATTGAAAATGCGAATCGGACTGCAGCGGGCAGTAGAACGCTTTAATATCGGTGACCTGCCGCGTCGTCAGCAACGCGTTTCCCAGCGGCGTGAGCAGAGATTTTCCGGTCGTGGCATCGGTTTTATCCGACGCGACCCAGTAATTCGCCTGCCGCGTGCTGAACCAATAAGTCAGCGGGATCAGGCCACGATTCTCATTCGCGTAGCCCACCAGCGCAATGCTCATCTGACGCAGGTTGCTGGCACACGCGACCAGGCCGGCCTGTCGCCGCGCTTTGGTCATCGCGGGCAGCAGGATCGAGATCAGCAACGCGATGATGCCGATGACAACCAACAGTTCGACCAGCGTAAAGGCTTGTGCTCGTTTCATAGCCAACCTCTTCAGCCCATTGAGAATGCGGCAAACTAAAGCCCGGCCGGAAAGACCTTCTCATCGCAACCCGCCTCAGATTCGTGCCCTATCGAAACGTGAAGCTCTGTCCGATACCAGCCGGTCAACTGCAAACACTAATCCGAGACTTGCCCCATAGGTCCCGGCCGCCATAGCGGAACCCTCTGCCCTACACCCTATCACCCCGCAGCCGCTTTAGAATGGATTGCCAAGGCCAATGCATGGACTCAACAGGCGATAATTGATTCATAGGGCCCGGTCTTCGCCTCTGGAAGGCCGAATGGGCGGGCGGGAGGCGAATGGTGCGCGGCATCAGCCCACATTCCGGTCCTGGGAAGGCGGACGCCCGAAATATTGATGGTACAGCCGCGAAAAATAAAGCGCATCCTGGTAGCCGGCTGCGCGGGCGATTTCCTTCACGCTCAGGTTCGAACGTTCCAGCAGCGCCTTGGCCGCGGTCATTCGCACGCGCATCACGTATTGCTGGGGGCTCAGACCGGTGATGCGTCGGAACAGGCGGCGAAAATAGCTTTCGCTCATGCGCACGCGATCGTGCAGCCCGCACAGGATGCTCGCATCCGAAAAATTCTCGGAAATAACCGCCAGCGCCGCCTGAATCGCCCGCTCGCCCGCCACTCCCTTGCGGCCCCGCTTCGGCGTCGAATCGTGGCGCACGCTGTTGGCCTGCAGGAAGAAGCGAACCAGGACGGCCTTCAGTTCGGCGATAGCCTTGTAGATGGCCGTCTCGTCCGGGTCGAGAAATGCCTGACGGATCCGCAAAAGCGAGTCACGCTCCAGTTCCGGATTGTTCATCACCGCCCACATCGCTTCGTGCGGCAGCCTGATCTTGTCGGCCGAGAATTCGCAGTAGAGAACGTCCAGCGGGATGTCGCCGAGCGCCTTCCACGATGCCGAACTCATCGCCGGGCGATACAGCATGGAGCCCGCGTCCAGGCGGATCGAGGCGCCTTGAATCGAATAGCGCAGCTGCCCTTCCACCACCAGCAACAGCTTCGCCGCGGGGACTGCATGAGGCTGATGAACCATCGGCGATTTTTCGTGCAGCTCGCCGCAGGAAGGGATCGACACGCGTTGTGTCAGAATGGAATCGGCCAACGCCCTGACATCGACTTTTTGCAAGATCGGCAAGGCCATTCAGGGCCATTCTAAGCCGGCGCGGATGGTTCTCAATCGAGCGGCCGAGCCACCCCGCGCGACGCCGGCGGCCGATTTAGAGCGTGTTCCGTCCATGCATTCGCCGCCAAGCTCCATTTTGCGGACCTGAACAACCAGTATGTTCGATGGACCGGAATTTCACGTGCCGGCTGACGGCCAAGCAGTTGCCGATCGACCGAAATCGTGAGTTTCTGGGAGGAATTGCAACCGCGCGGGCGAAAAAGCCGCCCAGCGTTCACGTCTAAAACGGAGAGGAATTGAAGATGCGATCAGTAAAACATGCGACGGCGGCATTAGCGCTCGTATTATCCGCGTGCTGCGCACCGTCGATCGGCAGCGTCGTCCTGGGCGACCATTTCAATCTCAGCCCGATCGGTTCACAGGCCACCGACCTTGGCGCCGGCGTCTACACGGCCGGCAACGCCCTGGTCGGGAGCGGCCCGGCGGTGACCGGATTCAACGCGGGCACCAACTGGGCAGGATCGGGCATCACCGGGACGGTCATCACGCCCTCCGGCTCAGGATTGCAGTACGTCGATTCCGACGGCCACGTCCTGCCCACCTCGGGCGGAATGGTCCAATACACCGGGCCGTCCGGCGCGAGCACGGCTCTGGACCGCGCGATCCGGACCTCGAATGATTCCACGTCCCGCAGCGCCTATTACGCCAGCGCGTTGCTGAACGTCGGCAGTTTTGACAACACGACCGATCAGGCACTCGTCGAATTGAAGTTCGCGCAGGGCACGTACATTCAGTTCGGCCTGCGGAACAAGAACGCGGTAATCCTCAGTGCCCCGGGCGGCAGTGTCGGGGCCTCGCAGGCCGCCGCCGCGGCGACGACATCGAACGCCTTCGCGGCCGGCACGACCCATCTGCTGGTTCTGAAAATCGTCGGCCAGACCGGCGGTAATGACGCGGTATCACTCTTTGTCGATCCGACGAATCTTGCCGCCGAGTCGGGCACGTTGTTGAGCGTAACCAACGGCCTGGCGCTCCTGCCGGACGCGGGGGATAAAGTCGGGCTTCTGGGTTTTTACGGAGCGCGATCGCTGAGAACGACGAATTCCGCGTTCTTCGATGAGGTCCGCGTTGGGACGACCTGGGCCGATGTCGTTCCCGAGCCGTCGGGCGCGGTCCTGGCCGGCTCATTCGCAGCGGTGGGTTTGGTTCTGGCCCGTCGGCGGCGTGCCTCGATGGCGCAAGGTGTCTGATACCGCTGCCGAGCGTTGCGATTCACACGGAACGGGGCGGAGCAATAGGAACGACAAGCCATGACCAGGAATACCTGCCTGCTGGCGCTGACAACTCTCGCGATCGCGTGGCTGGTCCCCTGTCTGCAGGGCGCCGAACCGGCCACGGCCGCTGCTAAGGCTTCGCCGGCCCTGGGCGTTTTCACTTGGGGCGCTCCGGGAATCGCCAAGGGTTACCAGGACCAATTTACCGACTGGCTGGGCCGGCCGATCGACATGGCGCTGGATTTTCAGCCACTGGATAGCTGGGAAGCCATCGAAGGCGAAGTCGGCCAACTGCGGGCCTGGTCGAAGTGGGTCCAGGCGGCTCCCGGGCGCCGCCTGGTCTTGAGCGTGCAGTTGTTTCCCAACGGCCCCAAGGCATCCGCGACCGGAAACGCCCAGGGCAAGCCGTCGCTCGAGGAAGGTGCCGCCGGAGCCTACAACGAACACTTTCGCCGGCTGGCAGAAAAGCTCGTCAGCTTCCATCTGGAAAACAGCATTCTACGCCTCGGCTGGGAGTTCAACGGCGGCTGGTACAACTACCGGGCGGTAAAAAAGGAAGCCTCCTTCGCCGAGTATTGGCGCCAGATCGTCAAGACGATGCGCGGCGTGCCGGGTGCACAGAATCTGCAATATTGCTGGAACCCCGCCAACACCATTCTCCAATCCGACGCCCGCAAATGCTGGCCAGGCGACGAATACGTCGATTACGTCGGCGTGGACGTCTATGACCAGTCGTGGGCTCCGGAGACGTACCCGATCCCTTCAGATGCGACGCCCGATGAGCAATTGAAGCGATGGAAACAGGCCTGGTCGGACTGGAACTTCAGCAAGCAGCACCAGGGCCTCGAAATGTGGAGCGAATTCGCGAGCGAACATCACAAGCCCCTTGCGATCCCTGAATGGGGCGTCTGCTCCCGCAAAGACGGTCACGGCGGCGGCGACGATACGTACTTCATCGAGCAGATGTACAAGTTCATCAACGATCCGGCCAACGATGTGGCGTTTCATTGCTACTTCAACGTCAACGCCCCCGACGGCGCTCATCAACTAACGCCGAAGAACGGCGTGCCAACGCAATTCCCCAACTCGGCCAAGCGGTTCAAAGAGCTCTTTGGCGCGCCGGCATCGGCCGGCGGCGCACCCTCAGGGTCGTAGACAGGCTTCCGATCTATTCCAACGCGCCGCCATCCGCGTCCGGCTCCCCGTCCGGCTTCAGCCGCTTCACCAGCCTGCGGAAATCCGGCGGCATCTTCTGCTCAAACTTCAGCCGTTCGCCGGTGACCGGGTGGTCAAATTCGAGCCGGTACGCGTGCAGCGCCTGCCGCTGGGCCCCGCTCTTATCCGGGATCGGCTGACCGCCGAGGGGCTTGTTGTAGGTCGTCTCCCCCGCCAGCGGGTGGCCGGCTTCGGCGAGGTGGATGCGGATCTGGTGCGTCCGGCCGGTCT
>Ga0070658_10003740_pt1 | contig 12441 bp, 14 predicted proteins | sample KBSC13metaG_FD_64664 | JGI IMG/M metagenome (GOLD analysis project Ga0070658, IMG submission 64664) | Corn rhizosphere microbial communities from Kellogg Biological Station, Michigan, USA - KBS C1-3 metaG | ecosystem: Host-associated > Plants > Roots > Rhizosphere > Soil ... | reverse complement strand
GGCCTGATCCGCGCGGTCGAGAAGTTCGACTACCGCAAGGGCTACAAGTTCTCGACGTACGCGACGTGGTGGATCCGCCAGGCCGTCACGCGCGCGATCGCCGACAAGGCGCGCACGATCCGCATCCCCGTGCACATGGTCGAGAAGCTGAACAAGGTCGTGCACATCGAGCGCCAGCTCGTGCAGCGCCTCGGGCGCGAGCCGAGCCCGGAGGAGATCGCCGAGGAGCTCGAGATGACGACGGAGGAAGTGCGCGAGATCCTGCGCATGGCGCAGCTGCCAGTCAGCCTCGAGAAGCCGATCGGCGAGGAAGAGGATTCGAGCCTCGGCGACTTCGTGCAGGACGACACGGCGGAGTCGCCGTTCGACACCGCGCAGCTCTCACTCCGGCGAGAGGACATCGAGAATGCGCTCATGGCCTTGCCCGAGCGGGAGCGGAACGTGATCGCGCTGCGCTTCGGGCTGCACGGCGGCCCGCCGCAGACGCTCGAGGAGGTCGGACGCGCCTTCGGCGTCACGCGCGAGCGGATCCGTCAGATCGAGAACAACACGCTGAAGAAGCTCGAGCACCTGCCCGAGGCGCAGGCGCTCCGCAACGCGGTCAGCTAGCCCGTTACGGCGTCGCGTCGGGGTCGCGCGTCAGTGCCTGCTCGGCGACCCGCTCGTACGGCACGAACAGCCGGCAGTGCGGGCACTTGAAGCCGCGAATGCGCCCGGCGCCCTGGACCACGTCGGCGTCGAACGACTTGTGGCAGTGCGGACACTCGAAGGTGAATTCCGCTTTCTGGTCGGTGTCCGGCATCAGCTGAGGCTACCTATGCCCTTCCGTCCGACGCGTTACCCACACTTCCGGACGATGTTCGAAGATCCGATGCGCCGAGGCGTCGCCGAGTTCGTCGGCACGTTCACGCTCATCTTCATCGGCGGCGGCGCCGGGATCGTCAGCGGCGGCGACATCGTCGCCGTCGCGCTCGCGAACGGTCTCGCCATCGGGATCATGGTCTCGAACCTCGGCCACATCTCCGGCGGCCATTTCAACCCCGCGATCACCCTCGCCTTCCTCGCCAACCGGCGGATCACGGTGCGGCTCGCGGTCACCTACTGGGTCGCCCAGCTCAGCGGCGCGGTCGTCGCGGCGGCGATCCTCCGCTGGCTGACGAAGAAGCCGGCGTTCTACGGGGCGATTCCGCATGCGGCCGGGATCGGCGCGGGGAAGGGCCTCGTGATCGAGATCATCCTGACCTTCTTCCTCGTGTGGGCTGTCTTCGCGACGGCGGTCGACCCGGGCGGCGCCTTCAAGTCGATCGCCGGCCTCGCGATCGGGTTGACGATCACGATGGACGTCTTCTTCGGCGGCCCGCTGACGGGTGCTGCCATGAACCCGGCCCGTGCGTTCGGCCCCGAGCTCGTCGGCAACTTCTGGGGCGAGGGCTGGATCTACTGGCTCGGCCCGATCATCGGCGCACTCGTCGCAGGCCTCGCGTACGACTGGCTCTACCTGAGGCCGACGCGCCCGCCGGTCGTCGGCACGCCGGAGTCCGGCGTCATCGAGCCGCGGCCCGGCGAAACCGCATTGGAGTAGCGAGCTCCGCCGCAGGCCTCGAATAACGGGGACAGTCCCTCGTCACGAGTTTCACAATTCGTGACGAAGCCGTAACGAGGGACTGTCCCCGGTTAGATCAGGCGACGCTCGGCCGCCCACCGCGTCAGCTCGTGTCGGGACGAGAGCTGCAGCTTGCGGAGCACCGCCGACACGTGCGACTCGACCGTCCGCGGCGAGAGGTGGAGCCGCGCCGCGATCTCCTTGTAGCGGTAGCCGCGCGCGATCAGCTGCAGCACCTCGCGCTCGCGCGCGGTCAGCTGGTCGAGCTCGGCGTCGCTCGCCGTCGCCTCGCCGCTGCGGAACGCGTCGAGCACGAACCCGGCGAGCCGCGGCGAGAAGACTGCATCGCCGTCCGCCACCCGGCGCACGGCATCCGTCAGCTCCGCGCCGGAGATCGCCTTCGTCACGTAGCCGCGCGCGCCGGCGCGGATGACCGCGATCACGTCCTCTGGAGCGTCGGACACCGACAAAGCGAGGAACTTCACGCCTGCCCGCTCCGGCGCGACCTGGACGATCACCGCGTCGCCGCTGCCGTCGCCGAGATGGACGTCGAGGAGGACGACGTCGGGGTCGAGCTCCTTGATCATCTGCACGGCGTCGGCGACCGACGCCGCCTCGCCGACGATCTCGATGCCTTCGCCGAGCTGCGCGCGCACGCCGGCGCGGAACAGGTCGTGGTCGTCGACCAGGACGACACGCGTCGAGGCGCTCACAGGTGCAGCTCGACTTCCGTGCCTTCGCCGGGTGTGGAGACGATGTTCGCGGTTCCGCCCACGCGTTCCATTCTCCCGCGGATCGACTCGGCGAGCCCGCGCCGGTCGGCGGCGACCGCATCCGGATCGAAGCCGCTGCCGCGATCGCGGACGTAGACGGCGTTCGGCTCGACGAACACCGAGACCTCGTCCGCGCCCGAGTGGCGCGCCGCGTTCGCCATCGCCTCGCGCGCGGCGAGCACGAGCGCCTGCGTGCGCTCGTCGAGCACGGCGTCGCCGGTGTGCACGACCTCGACGCGGACGCCGTGCAGCTCCTCGATCTCCGCCGCGGCGGCGTCGACCGCATCGGCGAGCGTTCCCGTTGCGGTCGACGGATAGAGCCACGCGCGCAGCTCGCGCTCCTGCCGCCGCGCGAGCCGCCGCGCATCGTCGGGATCCTTCTGGATGAGCGTCAGCGTCTGGAGGACGGAGTCGTGGACGCGCGCCGCCATGTCTGCGCGCTCTTCCGCACGCGCGCGGTCGCTCGCTGCGCGCCACGCCCACGGGCCGGCGATCGCGATCAGCGCGACGCCGACCGCGCCGGGCGCGAGCAGCGTCGTCGCCGACCCGCGCGAGTTGTGCGAGACGAAGAGGATGATCCCGATCACGATCAGCGCGACGCCCGCCGTCCGGCTCTCGCGTCGCAGCAGCACGGCGCCGGCGCTCGCGATCAGCAGCGGCCAGACGATCGAGTTGGACAGGCCGAGCCCGGTCAGCGCGAGGATCGCGCTCCACGCGAGCAGCACCGTCCCGATGATCCGGCGCCGGCGGCGCGCGGGCTCGGGCTCGTTCGGGTTCGGGAGCAGCGCCCACGCTCCGACGTACGCGACGATCCCGGCGCCGCTCGCAAACGCGAGCAGCGCGAAGACGAGACGGACGAACGTCGGGTCGACGGCGAGCGTGCGCGCGATCCCGGCGCACACTCCCGCGACGACGACGTCCTCGCCGCTCCGCTCGACCTGCGGGATCCTCACCAGCGCTCGACCTCCACCTTGCCGAGGCCGGTGTCGAGGTCGAGCACGAGCACGCGGCCCGAGCCGGTGCGGTCGACGACGCGGGTGCGGACGTGCGTGCCGTTGTCCTCCCGGCCCAGCACCACGACGTCGCCCGCCTGCGTGTGGGCATCGACGTCGACGGTCGCGTTCGCCGGCGCGATCACGTGCAGGTCGCCGATGCCGACGCTCGCTTTCACGAACGTCTGCCCCTTCGGCAGCTGCAGGTCGGAGAAGTTCAGCGTGAGCTGCCCGATCCCGAGCGTGTACTTCGAGTGGAGCGTCTCGTAGTTCCTGCTCCCGACGCCGGAGAAGACCGGCACGCGAACGGCGAGCAGGAGGCCGGCGACGAGCACCACGATGACCGCGGCGACGACTCCGAGAACGATCCGTCCCCGCCACCAGGCGAGGACGGCGATGAGGATCGCGGCGAGGACCCAGAAGTTCCCCGGGCTCGGCCAGACGTGGATGGAGGAGAGGACGGCGAGCCCGATCGCGCCGAGCAGCGCGAAGCCGAGCAGCCGCCGTGGGTGGCCGCGGTGCTTCTTCAGCTCCGCGGCGGCGATCGAGTCGTCGGCGCCCTCCTCGGGGATGACGAGCCACGACGCGACGTAGAGCACGACGCCGGTGCCGCCTGCGAAGGCGAGGGCGACGAACGCGATGCGGTAGACGGTGGCGGAGATGTCGAAGTAGCGGGCGAGGCCCTCCGCGACCCCGCCGAGCCAGCGCCCGTCTTTCGGGCGGTACAGCGTCTTGTGATCAGCGATGGTTTCCATGCCTGCAGCGTCGCTCAGGCACGGGGTGCAGCGCTATCCGGGAAACCCCTACGTGTCCCCGGATTGGTCTCGGACGAGCTCGAGGGTCGCGCAGTGGAGCCCGGCGATCGCGAACTTGTGGGACTCGGAGAAGTCGACCTGCACGACCTCGACGTCGTGCTTCTCGAGGGCGCGCAGCACGGTCGGCGAGCCGGCGTTCATCACGACCTTGCCGGGGGCGAGCGTGACGCCGTTCAGCGCGAGATCCCAGTACTCCTCGACCGGCACCTCGATGATCGTGAAGTCCCGCTTGATCAGCTCGCGCACGAAGCCGTAATTGACGAGGTGCGGCGCGAGCAGGCACTTCCGCTCGTCCACGGTCAGCATGACCATGTCCATGTGCGAGGTGCCGATGTTCCCGTGGCCGGTCGAGTCGTACCAGCCGGGCGAGTGGCACACGATCAGCTCGATGCCGAGGTTCGAGAGCACGAACTCGAGCTGCCGCAGGCCTTCCTCGTTCGCGACGACCGACTCGTTGAACGCGAACGTCTTCGAGTCGAGCCAGCGTCCTGCGCCGGGCTCGCAGATGCCGGTGCCGTGGATCGTCATGTAGACGGGCACCTGCAGTGCGGCGAGCACCTTCTCCCAGATCACCTCGCGACCGCGCTGCCACGAGCCGAGCCCGTACCGGTGCACGATCGCGCCGCCGTGGACGACGAGCCCGCCGCCGGCGAGCGTGACGAGGTTCTTGATCCAGCCGTACGCGCCGATCGCCGGCACCGGTGGCTCGATGTAGTTGACGCGCACACCGTTCTCCTCGAGGACGGCGTAGTACTGGTCGAACTGCGCCTGCAGCTTCCCGAGATCCGCGTTACCGGCGGCGCTCGAGTAGTAGTACTGCCACTCCTGCGCGTACTCGGGCCGGATCTCGTTCTCGGACGGCCGCGAGACGAGCACCTCGCGCAGCGTGCCGATGCCCTCGGCGCCCCAGCGCCGACCCCAGACCTGCTCGACCTCGTCGTAGAAGTCGGTCTCGTGGAGCATGTAGTTGCGGAGCGGCTTCCCCGGCTCGAACCAGGGCAGCGTCTCGAGCACCGCCTGCTCGTCGTGCGTCGCGGCGGGTCGCGGCGAGGAGTAGGTCAGCTCGACGGTGTCGCCGTCCGCGGTGCGAACGCGGAACGGCACGGATTCACGGATGCGCGTATCGGTAGCCATGCGCCGATCATGGCAGGACCGCAACGTACTGCGAGACATCGGCTCGCTCGCGCGCGGCCGGCTCGCGCGCGGCGGCGCCGAAGTGCAGCAGGCCGAGGACACGCTCCCCGCCGGGGATGCCCAGCGCCTCGCGGCCGCGGGCGGTGCGGAGGATCGCCGGCGTCCGCCAGTACGTCCCGATCCCGCGCTCCGTCGCGGCGAGCAGCACGAGCATGATCGCGGCCGCCGTCGCGCAGACGTCCTCCTCGTCGGTGAGGAGCTCGCCGGTCAGCGCGGCCGATGCCACGACGAGCGTCGGCGCCCGGTCGAGCTTCTTCGCCTCCGACTCGCCGGCGAATTCCTTCAGGCGCCCGAGTGTCTCCGGCCCGAGCACGCGGAACCGCCAGGGCTGCGTCAGGTGGTGGTTCGGCGCATAGCGCGCCACGTCGAGCAGCTCGAGCAGCGTTGCGCGGTCGACGGGCTCCGGCCCGAACTCCTTGTGCGTGCGGCGAGACGCCGCGAGCTCGCGGAAGCTCACGCGAGCGTTGCGCTCACGTGCAGCGCCACGCCGGCGCGGCGCAGCAGCTGGGAGAACGGACAGCCCTCGTCGGCTTTTGCGAGCAGCGCCTGGAGCGCGGCGTCGTCGACTCCGTCGGCGGCAACGGTCGCCTCGACGTGGGACGCGACGATCTGATGTCCCTGGCCCTCGACCTCGTCCATGACGATGCGGCAGGAGACGTCGAGCCGCTGCGGCGGCGTTCCCGCGCCGGTCAGCTCGCCCGCCAGCGACATCGTGATGCAGCCGCCGTGCGCGGCTGCGAGCAGCTCCTCGGGGCTCGTCTTCCCCTCCGCCTGGCCGATCCGCGTCGGCAGCGAGAACGGCAGCGCGTCGAACGCGCCGGTGTCGCCGCTGATCGTGCCGACGCCGCGCGCAACGTTCCCTTCCCACGTGATCCGCGAGCTGCGTTCGATCCGAGGCATCAGTACACCGCCTTCGTCCCGTCGGGGTAATACGCCTCGGCCGGCGAGCCGGCGGGGCGGAAGACGCCGAGCACCTGCATCTCGCCCGTCCCGGTGTTCTCGAGGCAGTGCACGAGCCGCGCAGGCAGGTGCACGCACGCGCCGGCGCGCAGCGGCGCGGTCTCGCCGTCGATGTGCAGCGCGCCCTCTCCCTCGAGCACGTAGATCACCTCGTCGTACTTGTGGAAGTGATCGGGGGCGCGGCCGACGGGGATGTAGCCGACGAACTGCGTCACCGACGCGCACGGCGCGAGCATCCGGAACTGGCGGCCCGCGGTCGCCGTTCCGGCCTCGACCTCGTCGACGCCCACGACTGCGTGCGTCGCGTCGTCGGGCAGCGGGTCGCGGGCGAGAACGGAGAGGATCTCGAGACCGTCGGCCTCCAGGACCTGCCACGGCGTCCCGCGCCGCACGTAGGCGGACGTGCCTGCCGTCAGATCTGCCCGCTCGCCGCCGATCTCGGCCACTCCGGTGCCCGCGAGCACGTAGAGCACCTCGTCGTCGTCGCTGCTGCCGCGCGCCTCCGACGGTCCGGCGAAGCGCAAGAGCTCCTGCTCGAACTCGTCGCAGCCTCGCGCGCGCCCGAACAGGGGCGATTCATCGGGTTGCACGCACCACCGCACGCAAGCAGGATAGAGTCGCAGCCCGGGTTGGGCACACCAGGAGGAGGCAATTTGAGAGTCAAGAGAGTGAGCGCGCTCGCGCTCGTCGCGGGGCTCGCGGTCATCGCAGCCGGCTGCGGCAGCAGTAACAACAGTTCGTCGTCGACGTCGTCTTCCGGCGGCGGCTCGTGCGGGACGATCTCCATCGGCATGATGGCCCCGATCACCGGTCCGGCCGGCTCGATCGGCAGCGACCAGCTGCACTGGGCGCAGTTCTTCGTGTCGCAGTGGAACGCCGACTCGAGCAACTCGCCGCAGCTGAAGATCGTTCAGGGCGACACGCAGCTCGACCCCGCCAAGGCATCGACGGTCGCGCAGCAGTTCGCGTCGAACAAGTCGATCGTCGGCGTGATCGGGCCGGCAGGCTCCGACGAGGTCGAGGCAGTTGCCCCGATCCTCAAGAAGGCGGGCCTCGCCTTCGCGTCCGGCTCGGCGACCCGCGTGTCGCTGACCGACGGGAAGCTCGGCGGCTACTTCTTCCGCGACGTCCCGAACGACGGCGTGCAGGGGCCGACGGACGCCGACTACATGATGAGCACCCTCGGCGTCGCCAAGGGTGACACGGTCATGATCGTCGACGACCAGGAGTCGTACTCGACGGGCCTCGCCGACATCGTCGGCAAGGAGCTCAAGGCGAAGGGCGTCACGGTCGACCGCGAGTCGGTCAGCCAGAAGGCGACGGACTTCTCGTCGCTGACGGCGAAGGCCGGTAACGCCAAGGTCGTCTTCCTGCCGTTCCAGGTGGCCTCGGAGGCTCAGCTCTTCGCACAGCAGCTCAGTGCACAGGGCTCCAAGGCGATCGTGTTCGGCAGCGATGGTGACTTCGACTCGTCGAAGTTCAACTCGAACGGGGCGTACGTCTCGTTCTTCGCACCGGACGTGACGACGGTGAAGGCCGACGCAGACACGGTGGCGGCGTTCAAGAAGCAGTTCCCGGGTGGCACGAGCCCGTTCGGCGCGCCGAACTACGTGCTCGCGCAGGCCTACGCGACTGCGATCTCGAACATCTGCAAGAACGGCGACACGCCGACGCGTGACAACGTTCGCACCGAGCTGGCGAAGGTCAGCCTCGACAGCACGATCCTCGGCAACCCGCTCTCGTTCACGTCGAACGGCGACGTGTCGGGCGCGAAGTTCCACATCTTCAAGATCGAGAACGGCAAGTACGTAACCGTCGCGTAGACGGACGCATGGGGCGGGTGCTTCGGCGCCCGCCCCATGTGACGCCCCGATGAACTGGCACCTGTTCGTCACCGAGCTCGTCACCGGGATCACGCACGGCTGTGTCTATGCGTTGATCGCGCTCGGCTACTCGATGGTGTACGGGATCCTCAAGCTCCTGAACTTCGCGCACGGGGACGTGTACATGGTCGGCTCGTACATCGGGTACGGGTGGATCACCGTGTTCGGTGGCTCGTTCGCGATGCACGCCAACGTCGTCCTCCTGCTCGTCCTCATGTTCACGTCGGCGATGCTCGGCGGCGGCCTGCTCGGCGTCGTCATCGAGCGCTTTGCCTATCGGCGACTGCGCAACGCGCCGCGAATCGCGCCGTTGATCACGGCGCTCGGCGTCGCGTTCTTCCTCGAGAACGCCGCGCAGCTGATCGTCGGCGCGCAGCAACAGCAGTACAACCCGTACGGCTGGCTGACGACCCCGATCGCGGTCAAGGGCTGGTTCCTGCCCTCGCACGTGCTCGTCAGCTACGCGCACGCGATCATCATCGTCGGCACGATCGTCCTGATGGTCGCCCTGACGTGGTTCGTGCAGCGCACGCAGACCGGCAAGGCGATGCGCGCCACCTCGTACGACCGCGAGGCCGCTGCGATGATGGGCATCGACGTCGACCGGGTGATCGTCGTCACCTTCTTCATCGGCTCTGCGCTCGCCGGCGCGGCGGGCGTCTTCAACGGGATCGAGTACTCGCAGGTCTTCCCGCTGATGGGCTTCCAGGCGGGCCTGTTCGCGTTCACCGCCGCCGTCGTCGGCGGCATCGGCAACCTGCCGGGCTCGGTGGCGGGCGGCCTGCTCATCGGCCTCGCCGAGTCGTTCGCGACGGGCTACGTCTCGTCGACGTTCCAGCAGGCGGTCGTCTTCGTGATCCTGATCGCCGTCATGCTCGCTCGCCCGAGCGGGCTCTTCGGCCGCGCGGCGGTGCAGAAGGTCTAATGAGCGAAGACACTCCCCAGCGCCCTGACGAGCGGCAGGTGCCGAAGGTCGGCGTCGACTCGTGGGTCGCGACGCATGCGCAGCGCGTGGAGGGAACGCGCCTCCAGGCCGAGCTGGCGCGGATCCCCCGACCGGCGTTCTACGCGGGCTTCGCCGTCTTCGCGGCACTCCTACCCGCGTTCACGAGCAGCGGCTACATCGTCCGCGTCGGCTTCGACACGCTGCTCTACATGCTGCTCGCGTTGGGGTTGAACATCGTCGTCGGCTACGCGGGGCTGCTCGACCTCGGCTACGTCGCGTTCTACGGCTTCGGTGCTTACGCCTACGCGATGCTCGCCTCGCCGAAGTTCGGCCTGCACTGGGACACGCTCGCCGTCATCCCGGTGGTGGTGATCGCGAGCGCGATCCTCGGCTTCCTCGTCGCGCTGCCGTCACGGCGCCTGCTCGGCGACTACCTCGCGATCGTCACGCTCTTCTTCGGCCAGCTGTTCGTCGTCGTCATGCAGAACGGCGAGAGCGTGTCGTTCCTCGGCCTCACGAAGCACTACGACCTGACCGGCGGCCCGAACGGGATCGTCGACATCGACAACTGGAACCTCGGCGGCCTGCACGTCGGCTCCGTCCAGGGTTACTACTACTGCGCGCTGATCACGTTCATGCTCGCGCTGACGGCGATGTACCTCGTCGACACGTCGCGCACCGGGCGCGCGTGGAAGTCCTTGCGGGAGGACCCGCTCGCCGCCGAGCTGATGGGCATGCCGGTGAACCGCCTGAAGCTGATCGCGTTCGCCTGCGGCGCAGCGATCGCCGGCTTGACGGGGACGCTCTTCGCCGCTCTCAACACGACCGTGTTCGCGATCAACTTCGACGTCTCGACGTCGCTGATCATCGTCTACGCCGTGTTGCTGCTCGGCGGCGCCGGGAGCATCGGCGGGGTGATCCTCGGCGCGATCGTCGTCAACGTCTCACTCGAAGTGCTCCGCGACCCGAACCACTCGACCTGGCTCTTCTACATCCTGATCGTCGGCGTCCTCGTCGCGAAGATCCGGCCGTGGCGCGTGCTCGCGGGCATCCTCGTCGCCACCGTCGCGATCGGCTACGCGCTGCGCGGCATCTGCGCCGCCGCGTGGCCGCGCGGGATGCAGGGAGAGCCCGTCGTCGGCGGCGCGCTCGGCAGCTGGGTGAACGGCTGGGTCATCCACCCCGCGACCCCGCAGACGATCGCGAACGTCTGCTTCGTCCTGCTCGTCGTCGCCGTGCTCGGCCTGACCCTGCTGCACGGCTGGCAGCGCCTCGTCGCGCTGCCGCCGACGCTCTACCTCGCGGCGTTCGTCTGGAACAACCGGCTCGCGGTCGAGCCGAGCGTGACGCGCCTGATCCTCGTCGGCGTGATCCTCATCGTGTTGATGAATGCGCGTCCGCAGGGCCTGCTCGGCACGGCGCGGGTGGAGATCGCCTGATGCTGGAGCTGCGCACCGTCTCGAAGCGGTTCGGCGGCCTCAACGTCATCACCGAGCTCGACCTCGAGGTGAAGGAGGGCGAGATCGTCAGCGTCATCGGTCCGAACGGCGCCGGCAAGACGACGCTCTTCAACCTCGTCACCGGCGTCTATCAGCCGGACGGCGGCGACATCCTCTTCGAGGGCCACTCGATCCTCGGCCTCGAGCCGCACGAGATCACCGCGCGCGGGATCGCACGCACGTTCCAGACGCTGCGCTTGTTCCTGAACATGACGGTGAAGGAGAACGTCATGGCGGCGGCGTGGTCGCACACGAAGGCCGGGATCTTCCGCTCCATCCTGCGCACGCCCGGCATGCGGCGCGAGGAGCGCGAGATCTCGCAGCTCGCGGAGGAGCGGCTCGCGTTCTTCGGTGACCGGTTGATGGGCTACCGCTGGAACCAGCCGGCCTACTCGCTCTCGTACGCGAACCGCCGCCGCCTCGAGATCGCCCGCGCGACCGCGACGAACGCACGGTTGCTGCTGCTCGACGAGCCGGCCGCCGGGATGAACCCGGTCGAGACGCACGAGATCACCGAGCTGATCGGGCGGCTGCGTGACGAGGGCGGCTACACGATCCTCGTCATCGAGCACGACATGCACGTCGTCGAGGGCATCTCCGACCGCGTCGTCGCGCTCGATCACGGAACGAAGATCTCCGAAGGGACGTTCGAGCAGGTGGCAACCGACCCGCGCGTCGTCGAGGCGTATCTCGGGACGAGCGAGACCTCGCGGAAATGAGCGAGCCGCTGCTCAAGCTCGACGCCGTCGACACGTTCTACGGCCCGATCCACATCCTGCAGGGCCTGTCGCTCGAGGTGCAGCCGGGCGAGCTCGTCTGCCTGCTCGGCGGCAACGCGTCGGGCAAGTCGACGACGCTGAAGACGATCCTCGGCCTCGTCCAGCCGCGCAACGGCACGGTCGAGTTCGCCGGCGAGGACGTGACGCGGCGCCCGACCGCGTACCGGATCCGCCGCGGCATGGCGATCGTCCCGGAGAACCGCCGCCTCTTCGCGCCGATGAGCGTGCTCGAGAACCTCCAGATGGGCGCGTACCTGCACGGCGGCGGCACGAAGGAGGACTTCGACCGCGTCTACGAGCTCTTCCCGCTGCTCCACGAGCGGCGCGCGCAGCTCGCGGGGACGCTGTCGGGCGGCGAGCAGCAGATGGTCGCGATGGGGCGGGCACTGATGGCGAAGCCGAAGCTGCTGTTGATGGACGAGCCGTCGATGGGCCTCGCCCCGATCCTCGTCGAGCGCTCTTTCGAGATCATCCGCCAGGTGCACGAGTCCGGCGTCGCGATGCTGGTCGTCGAGCAGAACGCGAACGTCTCGCTCTCGATCGCCGACCGCGGCTACGTCCTCTCGACGGGCCGCCTCGTCCTCTCGGGCCCGGCAGCGGAGCTGCGGGAGGACGAAGACCTCCGCAAGGCGTATCTCGGCCGCTAGCCGTGACACTTTTGTAACAGGGGACAGTCCCTGGTCAAAGGACTGTCACGGGTTCCTCGCGGTACCGTGTCGGGCGATGACCGACGTCCTCGCCACCGTGGTCGCGACGCGCAAGTCCTCGCCGCGCCCGGTCGGCTCGAAGCTGCTGATCACGGAGGACGGGAAGCTCGAGGGCTCGGTCTCCGGCGGCTGCGTCGAGTCCGACGTCTTCGAGGCGGCGCAGCAGGTGCTGGCGGACCGCACGCCGCGCCTCCTGACCTACGGCATCACCGACGACATGGCGTTCAGCGTCGGCCTGCCCTGCGGCGGTGAGATCGACGTCTTCGTCGAGCCGCTCTCCATGCAGGTCG
>Ga0070658_10003739_pt1 | contig 12443 bp, 11 predicted proteins | sample KBSC13metaG_FD_64664 | JGI IMG/M metagenome (GOLD analysis project Ga0070658, IMG submission 64664) | Corn rhizosphere microbial communities from Kellogg Biological Station, Michigan, USA - KBS C1-3 metaG | ecosystem: Host-associated > Plants > Roots > Rhizosphere > Soil ... | reverse complement strand
ATCGCTAAAGGTCAGAGTAACGGAGCCCGCCAGGTAATTGTCATCGATGTCTCCCAAAAACCAATCCGCGCCGATGGCGTAGAAGCCACTGTTGCTGGTGATGAGGAGCTGATCGCTGAAAGTGGTGGAGGTGCCCAGGGCGTTGTTGAGGTTTCCCGCATCCGAGATCCAGAGATTGTCACCAGCGGCAGTATTGGTGGCATTCCGGGACTGCACCAACAAAGCGTGAGCGGGACTTACATCGAAGAGGCTGACGGTGGTCGCGCCCACATCTCCGGGTGTTAGACTGGAGAAATCCGTGGAGAGATGGGATGGCAGTGCTGCCAGGAAGGCGGAGCGATCTGTAAACTCAACGATGGCAGCCTGCGATGCGGACTGGAGGGCGAGGAGGACGAGAGGGAGGTAAAGCTTCATGGGTAAGAGAAAGAGTTAAGGGAAGAAAAGTCGGTTAGAGCGCTTCATACGTACGGACATGGATGCCGTGTGGGTCCGAGGTTTCCGCACCCGCGGGAGTCTTGAAGGAAGTGCGCAGCACGTATTGGAGCTTCGCGTTCAGGCCATTGCCGGTGACGTGGAAGATGCCCAGTCCGGGGGTGGAGCCTTTCGCATTATTGACGGTGGCATTGTTTCCACTGAGCGGTACAGGCCCCCGGAGGGAGACATAGGCGCGGGTGCCATCCGGTGAGAAGCGGACCAGATCCGGGGTGGGATCTCCGGTGGCGCGGCTCACGAGATTGATCCGATTGACGATCTGGTCATTGGTCGGATTGATGACGATGATCTTGTTGTCCGCACGATCCACGGCCCAGAGGTAATCCGCATTCGGCTTTGAGAACTGGATGCCGTGGGAATCCGTGACCGGGCTGGAGCGCACTTCCGTGGCGGCGATGGGTGGCAGGTTACCGAAGTCGAAAACCACGGAAGGTGTGGGCGTATCCACTGCCAGAGGGGCTGCCGGATTCGGAGAAAACGCATCCCAATTCAAGGTGTAAAGGGCCGCCTGGTGGCCGAGGGTGGAGGCACCACCACCGCCGGAATTAAAGTACAACTTGGGCCCTTTCTGGACGGCGATGAGGCCGGCAGGTTCCACCGTATCCTTGCTGAATTCTCCCACGATCTTGATGGGATTGGTGCGCGGATTCACGACAAAACCGCCACCGCCGCGCAGGGTGATGAAGGCCAGATTCCCATCCCGCTGATCCGGATAGGTGATGACCGCCGCATTGTCCGGCCGCTCCGTTCCCTGCCGCTGTGCGCCAGTAGGAGTGAGTCCGTTTGCCAGATCGAGCGTGGCGGTGTTGTCCAGGGCGAAGGTGTTGGTCGCGAAGTTGGTATCGATGCGCTGGACCAGCTTGCCATTCTGATTCGCCACCAGAATGTAATCATTCGTAGGAGAAACATTGGCCGCGTGGGCCTGCACGCCTACATCCACACTGTAAACGACCTGGCGGGTGGCAGCCTCGATGATGATGAGGTGCCCCGTGGCGACGAAGGTAATGACGGCGTGGGTGCCGGTGGGATTGAAGCTGACGTAGTGCGGACGCACCGGGGCGGTGCCGGTGTTAGCCTTCACACTTTCGGAAATGGCTCCTCCCAGATCGATCTTCTCCGGGGTGGGATTCGGCACGCCGGTGCCTGCGAAATCATCCCCCTGATAGATATAAAGGTGGCCACCACTATCGAGCGAGCCATTGGCATCCGAATCATAGGTATTCACCTGATCCAGCAGCCAGATCTCATGCTTCTGGACGGCATGGGCATGGGTGAGCAACAACGGGCCGAGGGCGGCGGCGAAGAGTCGGTTAGGGAGTGATTTTAAAATCATGGCAGGTAATGGAATGGAAGTATGATGAATCCGGGCACGGTGGCACCGGATGCGCCGCCGCTGATCCGGTGGAACGCATGGAAGGGTGTGGGGGATCTGCCTCTGGCGGGCTGGATCCATCCTTGGTTGTCAGGTCTCCTCCGCTTACGTGCGGTAGGTGTCCCGGTGGGTGATTCTCCGGAAGATCATCCGGTGGAATCAGAAATTCAGAGGGTGTCCGGCAGAAAAGATGACGCCATCGTCTCTCTTCCTTCCGCCGGGCAGGTCATTGAGGGACCGATGAAAGAGGCGGCTTTTCTGCCTGATAGCGGGTCTGCCAGGATTCCAGGCGGCTTAGCAGATCGAAAGCAGTTTCACCGGAGTATTCGATGCGGCCGTATTCCGTGCCGTCCGGGCGGATGGCCAGGAGGGTAGGCCATTTTGTAATCCTATGCTTGGCGGCCAGTGCGGAGTTCTCCTTCAGCAGTTCCTCTGCAGGACGACTGCGCTGGGGGAAATCCGCATTTGCCAGGGCGAAATGGCGCACCGCGAAATCGGTAAACTCCACATTCATCAGCACTTCCTGATCGAGTTGGGCGGTGGAGCGGCTCCAGTCCGAGCCGGTGAAAACCACGATGGCCAGCCTGTTGGTGAGCTGGGCAGAGCGCAGTGCGTCCGATGGATTGGGAGACCATGCGAGTCCACATGCCGCCGCTGGACCTACCGGAATCATCAGGAGGGCTAGGGTGCAGACAAGGGATCTCGTAGTCATACTTATTAAAGTGCACAACTTACTATGAATATCCTTGTGGGGTGTCAAGCGACGTTTTAATCATTTGCGCTATCAAACGCCTAATCATCACCACCTGTTACCTGCTAGCCGCTTACGTTCAGGCCTTCCAGCCAGCACCGGCCAGCCAGACGGAGGCCGCACCTAACCGTAAGACAGCCCTGTGCGGCCCGGAAATCGTCCTGCTGGGAGATGCATGGGAGCACGTGCAACTGGAGCGGGACAATCTGCTGGAGATCACGAAACAGGGCGATCTGCTGCTGGTGCCCCAAAAACTGGCGGCCCTTTCCTCGCACCTGGCATTTATGGAAAGCCGGGCGGTCATGGTCTTCGACAAGGAGCGCCAGACCTTACTGGCCACCATGCAGCGGGTGAATGAATCCCTGCCACGCTGGAACGCACTGGCCCTGGAAAATCAGCGGGACAGGCTGCAGGCGGAATGGCCGGGACTGGTGGAGTGGCTGGGAACGATCGGCGCGCAATTCCCGCAGGAGGCGCTGGTTTCCTCCAGTGAATCGAGCTTTGTGCTGCCGCCTGTGGTGCCCACCCTGCTGGTGGAATGGGTCACCCCGCCGCAGTTGGAAATCGGCAAGGAAGAGGAAATCCGCTTCCGCCTGATAGGCCCGGGGAACGTCCCCGTAATCCCGGACAATCTGCACACCACGCATACGGAAAAGCTGCACGCCCTGCTGCTGGACCCATCCTTCACCGACTATCATCACGAGCATCCACGCCCTACGGAGATCCCCGGCGAGTATATTTTCACCTTCACCCCGCAGCGGTCCGGCCCATACCGGATGTGGCTGGATGTGATGCCGGTAGCCACCGGGCGCGGTGAATTCCCCATTGTGGACCTGATGCCGATCCCCCGCCCCATCGTGAAAGCCCCTGCCCCCCAGGCAGCGGTGACGGAAGGCACCAGCGGGCCATTCCGCGCGAAGGTGGAGCTCCCCGCAGGTGGGCTGACCTTCGGCAATGTGGCATCTATCAGAGTTCACCTGGAGGAGGATGGAAAACCTCTCACCAGGGTGGAGCCACTGATGGGAGCCTTCGCCCACATGGTGGGATTCAGCGATGATTTTCAATCCATCCTGCACATCCACCCCACGGGAGCGATGCCGGTACCGGGACAATTCGGCGGCCCGCAGGTGGACTTCCAGGTGCGCCCGCTGCTGCCGGGATGGCTGCGGCTGTATTTGCAATATCAGGTGGATGGCCAGGGGCATCTGGCGGAATTCGTGCTGCCGGTGACAGTAAAATGACGATGGAACATCCACTCCATTCCAGACGCCTTTTCATTCTGATAGGATTGTCCCTCCTGCCCTTGCTTTCCTTGGTGCTCTTGCACAGGGAAGATGAAGGAAAACACAGGAGTGCGGAATCGCCCCTGCTCAAACGCACGCAAGTGGCCCCCCGCACCGCACCACCCGCACCGCGCACCCGCCCATGGCTGGCGGAGGACCGCTGGCAGCATGAAGTGGAAACCGTTTTCGGAAAGCACGAGGCGCAGCGCAGCCGGATCCTCACGCGCAAGGAAACGGTGGACTCCGAAATCTATCTGCTAGCCGTGGAGCCACCCTCTGAAAGGGAAATCGCAGAAGTACGCGGAAAGATCGAGAACCTGATAAGGCACATCGATCCGGCGCGGCGGACTGCCTTTGAAGAACGGCTGAAGGCTGTGGAGGCGGACTACGATCCCTATGGAAACGAAGGCCCCCGCGTGATCCAGATCGATGTGCCGGACGAGCCGAATGGACGCCTAACAGGATTCACCTGCCGTGCGGAAAATTTCACCGAGATCACTAAAAAGTTCGAGAATGGAGAAATGGCGGATCTCCAGAATGTGCGCGGGTATGCGGCCACTTACGCAGGCATGCCGCTGACGAGGTTCGATGCCTTGCTCGTCATGGGAGAGTGAGCACCGGAGGACTTTCCCACGGCCGCCCGGGCTGGAACACTTTACACTTTCCCGCATTCTGGAAAGCTGCCCTTCAGGAAATGAACATCGAACCGATAGGAATCGTCCGCTCTTGCTTCGGGGAAAAATTCGCGGTGCCACGGCAGCCGGGGATCTGCCCGAGTGCGTGGGGGCGGCTGGTATTTCATGAGGCCTACCGCAGCCAGGAGGCGCTGCGGGGCATCGAGGGATTTTCCCATCTGTGGCTGATCTTCGGCTTTCACCAGACGGTGGCGCAGGGGTGGAAACCCACGGTGCGCCCTCCCCGGCTGGGAGGAAATCAGCGCGTGGGCGTTTTCGCCTCCCGCTCCACCTTCCGGCCAAATGGGCTGGGGCTGTCCCTGGTGCGGCTGGAGGGTGTGGAAAATGGCGAGCTATTGTTAGGCGGTGTGGATCTGGTGGACGGCACGCCGATCTATGATGTGAAGCCCTACCTGCCCTATGCGGAGGCATTTCCCGATGCGAGTGGCGGCTTCGCGGAGGAACCGATTCCCCGGCTGGAGGTGGAAATCGCGGAAACAGCGGTGGCGGATTTCCTGGCACAACCCGCCCGCTCGCAGGCGGTCTTGCGAGAAGCTCTTTCCTTGGACCCACGCCCGCCGACGCAGACGGGCGATGCGGAGCGGGTATTCGGTGCGGTGCTTTGCGGCTGCAATGTGCGCTTCACCATCGCGGAAGGAGTCTGCCGCATCGTGGAAATCAGCCCGGCCAACGTTCCTCATTGAATTATTAAGAGGGCTGAAGTAATAACGTCCCTCATGAAATGGAGCTGGAAGTCATCTGCCGGGACCGTTTTGCTGGCCGGAACCATCCTGTGTTGTCCCGCCTGCAAGAAGAAGGCTGCCCAGGCCATGGCCTCCGATCTGCACGATGCGGGCTACAAGCTGACGGCGGACGATTGGTTCCGCGCCTGTGAGACGAATGACGTGGAGGCGATGAAGAAATTTCTGGCCGCCGGATTTTCAGATAAAACCAAGGATGCAGAGGGAAATGTGGGCCTGCACCACGCGGCACAAGGAGGTGCGGAAAAGTCTGCCGGATTTCTGCTCAACCGCCGCCTGCCCATCGATGAACTGAACAATGACAAGCGCACGCCTTTGATGCTGGCCGTCATCGCCAAGCAGGCCTCCATGGTGAGCTATCTGCTGCGCCAGGGAGCCGCGCCCCAACTGAAGGATAAGGACAACTACTCACCACTGATGCTGGCGGTAAAGGAAAGCAGCGCGAACTGCGTCTCCTCTCTGGCTCCGTATAGCCGCGATGAGCTGGACTCTGCCCTGCTCCTCTCCGCCATGGAAGGAAAGCCGGAGGTGATCGATTCCCTGACCAACTATGGAGCCTCCGTTTACACCCGGATGGAGGATGGCCGCACACCGCTCATGATCGCTGCGGAAAATGGCCAGATGGAGGCGGTGAAACTGCTCACGGAGTTGGGTTCCAGCCGATTCACCACGGATGCCGAGGGACGCACGGCAGCCACCCTGGCCACGGCAGCGGGTTTTCCGGAAATCGCCACCTATCTCTTGAAGGAACCCTCCGCCGCCGAGCTGTCTTTGGAATCCGATGACCAGGTGGCCACGAAGATGGAGGCCTTCGTGGAAGCCGCAGCCCAGGATAGTGAAGGAGAAGTGGGAGTGACCCGCTACAGTGGAAAATCCCACCCCGCCGTGGCCGCAGGCTCGCCCACCCCGGTGGCATCCACCAGTGGAGGGAATGCCGTCACCAGCAAGGGCCGCCCTGCCGACCGCCCCACGCCCCTCCAGGGGGAAACTCTGAGTGCCTCCGTGCCGCGTGAGGGCCAGCCGCAGAGTGAGGCAGCCGGGGGCACCGCCGCTACGTTTTCCTCCCCGCCCCTCGTCATGCGCCACTATCGGGAGCGCGAGGTGCCGGTGGAAATCCGCACCGTGGAGGGAGATACCGCCGTGGTCCGCATCACCGGCGCACGCACCCGCGAGGTGCGCGTAAAGGAAGGCCAGCCCATCCCCGGCTCCAATCTGGTGGTGGTAAAGGTAAAGCGCCGCATGGAGAGCAGTAAGCTGAACTTCGGCCTGCCCACGGAGGTATCCGTCGTGCAAGTGCGTGATACGACCAATGGAGCCACCCGGGAATGGATAGCCGGAGTCACCTCACAAGCACACGATCCCGTGGCACTGGTGGAAGACGCTGCCACCGGCAAGCGCTACGTAGCCTCCCCCGGCCAGCATTTCAAAGGCGCGGATGGCCGTGAATTCGTCGTTTCAGACGTGCGGCCCAACCAACTCGTCATCGAGGAAACCTCAAGTGGCCAGACCCAGACGATTCCCTTGAAAGGCCCGCGCGGCTGATGCACTCTCCGTTCAACCACCTCACTCATGGATGCTGCCACCGCCGTTGAACACGGCCACCCTGTTCGCCAATTCTCCGTCATGCTGCCCAACCGCGTGGGCGCCTTCGCCGCACTGGTGAAGCTGCTCCGCACCTCCGCCATCGAAGTGATCGGCATCAGCGTGCAGGATTCACGGGACGCCACCGTCGCCCGGCTGATCGTGTCGGATCCGGAAACGACCGAGCGCCTTTTCATGGAAAAAGGCATCCCGCACACCACCTGTGAGATCGTCGTCATCGCCCTGCGGGAGAGCGGCCCCGGCCTGCTGCAGGTGCTGGACACCCTGATGGTCGCGGAAACCAATATCGACTTCGCCTACAACCTCATGCCCTGTCCCGAAGGCCAGTCCCTCCTCGCCATGCACGTGGAGGACTACGAGTTCGCCGTCTCCGTACTTCACTGCAGCGGCTTCAAGCTGTTCTATCAGGCAGATCTGAGTAGGTAAGGCCCAAGGAGAGGCGATCTCCAAATCGCCTTAACCTAAAATCCTGCGAAGGCGAAGCATTCGCCACGACGATGAAACAAGACGGTTCGGAATGGTAGCGCAGCGGACATGCCAGCGGCAAACCGTCTCTCCTTGGTTTATGCTCTCCTCGTCTTCAGCCACAGCCTCGGCCCCAGGGTGATGCAGGCGATCAACAGTCCGGTGGCGAGGCCCCACCACACGCCCTGCGCCTGCCAGCCGAGCACCATGGAAAGATACGCGGCCACCGGCAGGCCCACCAGCCAGTAGGAGACAAAGCCCATCACCGCGGGCAGCCTCACATCCTGCAGCCCGCGCAGCATGGCCGCAGAGGCCACCTGCAGGCTATCGCAGAACTGGAAAACGCCCACGATCACCAGCAGCTTCGCACTCAGATCGATCACCGCAGCGGTGTCGCTGCCCTCGATGAAGAGCGCGGCCACGGGTTTTCCGAAAAACAGAAACGTCCCTGCCGCCAGCAGGCCGTAGCAGGCGGAGAGACTCCAGCCGGAGAGCAGGATGGGACGCAGGCGGGCATATTCCCCTGCGCCATGCGCCTCCCCCACCCGCACGGTGAGTGCCATGGAGAGGCCCAGCGGGATCATGAAGGCCGTGCCTGCGCAGGTGATGGCGATTTGATGGGCCGCCATGGCATCCCGCCCAAAGTGGCCCATGATCAATCCGGCGGCAGAAAAGGCGGAGACTTCACAAATCATCTGGATGCTGGCCGGAAAGCCGATGGCAAGTTGCTGCCGGATGGCCTTGAAATCCGGTGTGCGCAGCCAGTGGAATGGCACCCACTCCCGCAGCCCTTCCGCACGCACCAGCCACCAGAACATCGCCACCAGAATGCAGCACCGTGCGATGAGCGTGGCCCATGCCGCGCCCTCCATGCCCAGCCGGGGGAAGCCATACAGGCCGTGGATGAGCAGCCAGTTCAGCACGATATTCACCACCACTCCGGAGAGGAAGATCCAGAAGGGCGGCCATGGGCGGTTCAGCGCGTCCGCGTGATTTTTCAACGCCATGGAGGCCAGTGCCGGCACCATGGAGGCCATGAGAATGCGGAAATACACCGGCGTGCGCGCCGCCACCTCCGGCGGTTGGCCGAACCAATCCAGCCGCAATGAAATCAGCCAGCAGACCGCGAAAATCAGCAGCCCCAGCGCCGTGCCCAGATACAGCCCGTGGCGGCAACTCGCCCGCGCCGTGGCCGGATCCGCCGCGCCACGCGCATTCGAGGTAATCACGGAAACCGCCGTCAACAGGCCGATGCCGAACACGAACGGCACATACATCATCGAGTTCGCAAACGTCAGCGCGGCCAGCTCCGTCACGCCCAGCTGCCCCACCATCACCGTATCTGCCACGCCCAGCAGCATCTGGCTCAACTGGCCGATCATCAGAGGAATGGCCAACTTCAGCGTGATGCGGGATTCGTGGAAAAGACTCATGCGGGGCACCGTCTTTCGGCGGAAAGCCACCCAATGTCCAATATCGAGTGATATTTCTCCTTAATGTCACAAAGCATTGAACCGCAGAAGGAGAAGAGGGATTGACCACGGATTTACGGATTTACGGATTTTGAAGAAAACCCAAAGCAACCGTCTTTAATCAGAGAAATCTGTGTAATCAGTGGTCATAACAGCAGGCATGGCGAGGAAAGCTGTTTTTAGCCATTCAGTGAGGGGATGACCGCTGATTACGCTGATTTACTGATTAAAGAAAAAGATCCGGAACTCTGTCTTCAAAATCCGTAAATCCGTGAAATCCGTGGTGAAAATATGATTCGCCTGATTCGTTAAATTCGCGGTGCCCTTCTCTTTCTTCTGAAATCTCACACCTGTCTTGCCATGGGTGGCGGGGGCCTTATGGTCAGCCTTCTGACTCGCTCATGACGCCATTTTTGAGAAAAATCCTTGGGATGAACTGGGTGCTCGTGCTGGTGATGTACGGGCTGCTGATTTTCGGCGTTTTCATGATCGAAAGCGCTGCCCGCCACCTCACCATCGCGCCGGACCTGCTGGAAAAATACGGCACCGTGGGCCGCTACTACGCGCATTCCCAGAAGATGTGGATCGCCATCGGCAGCGTGATTTACTTTGCCACCGCCCTCATTGATTACCGCTGGATCCGCTGGCTGGGCATCCCTTTCTACCTCGTCAGCCTGGGACTGATGCTGTGGGCAATGAAGCAGGACGACAGCGTGCATCGCCTCGCCTTCGGCAGCTTCAGCTTCCAGCCCGCACAGCTCGGCGTCTGCGCTGGCACCCTGCTCATCGCCTGGCTGGTGCAGGATCTGCCGAAGCTGCACCGTTTTTTCGATGCCCCCTTCGTCCGGATGGGGCTCATCGCCATTCTGGCCGCCATCCCCTTCCTCATTGTGATGAAGATGGGAGATATGGGCTCCGCCCTCGTCTGGATACCCGTATCCATCGTGGCCCTCCTCATGGGTGGCATCCCCTTCCGCTACCTCACCTTCCTCACCTTCATCGGGGCCGGGCTGCTGCCGCTCATGTACTTCGTGGCCCTGCCGCTGGTGTCCAAGCGCGGGCCGGAACGGATCGATATCTGGCTGCGGATGATGCAGGGGAAACCCGTGGACATTTCCGGAAACGCCTATGCTCCCCACAATGTCTCCATGGCCGTGGGAAAAGCGGGCTGGAAGGGCGTGGGCTGGGACTCCCACTCGGAGAAATCCCTGCACGAAAAAGGCTTCATCCCCCGGGATACCGCGCATAACGACTACATCTTCGCCGTCATTGCAGAAGAACTGGGGTTCCGTGGCAGCCTGCTCATGCTCACCGCCTTCGCCCTGCTGCTCACCCAGGGCATCTTCATCGCCTTTTACAGCCGGGATCTCTCCGGGCGGCTGCTAGCCTGCCTCATCGTAGCCCTGTTTTTCGCGCATATTTTCGAAAGCATCGGCATGTGTGTGCTCATCATGCCCATCACCGGTATCCCGCTGCCGCTCATCAGCTACTCGGGCACCTTCGTGGTGATCTGCATGTTCATGCTCGGCCTCATCCAGAGCGTCTGGATCCACCGGAACTACAAGCCCGCCCTGCAAAAGGCAGAGGAATGAGGTTTTTTGAACCGCGAATGGACGCGAATCCACGCGAATGAAGAGATTCGGGAAGACGAAAGTCGTAGCTTCATGGCTGCGTCCTGAAGACAGGGAGAATGGGTAACATCCGGCTGGGTTCCATTTCCACAACGGACCACGATTTGATCGGCCCGCGCTGGGATACCTCCGGCATCCCGGAACTTTTCTCGATCGTTTTCCCGGGGTGGCGCTCATTTCATCGCTTACCCCGCGCTACCCGCTGTCATCCCTGCCGGGATAGGGATGCATTTCATTCATCGTGAGACCCCAATCACATTCCCGATGCCGTATGGCTTACACATTCCCGATGCCGGAGGCATCACAGCGGGTAGCCGGTGATTGAGCGAATGCAATGAGCGACATCACCGGTATCATACCCACATAGATCGCCCCCCGGAGGGCGTGCCAGCACGGCCTGTTCGGGAAATGGATCCGCACTACAATCCCACCTTCCTCCCCATCACGATGGTCTGGCTCAGTTCCGTGAGACGCCCGCGCAGGGGCACGGCCACGGATTCCTCCACGCCGGGAAACCATTCCTCCGGCAGTAGATTGGATGTCCAGATCATCGGGAGATTCTGCGCATGACGGTGATCGATCAGCGCGAAAAGTTCATTCGCCACCGCCGGGGTGGGCTTTGCCTTTCCCAGATCATCAAAGACCAGCAGGCACGCGGACTTGGCCATGCCCAGCAGCTTCACCGCCTCCGCCGCCCCCTCGCTGAAACGGCCCACCGCTGCCTCCCGGAAGCTGTAGTCCGTGAGCCACACACAGGCCTCCGGTTTCACCATTTCCGCATCCGTGAAAAAGCGGCGTCCACCCTCGCGGGCCTCCTTTTCCATCAGCTTGCGCGCCAGCAGGTAGGCGATGCGTGTCTTGCTCCGCCCGGATGGCCCCACCAGCCCCAACCATGGCCGATCCTCCTCCGGCTGCCACTCCGCCACCCGCAGCCACAGCTTTTCATTGAACTCAGGATGCTCCGTGCAAGTGGCGGCATAACGCGCCGGACACACGCGGGAAAAATAGGAGCCCACCCGCCGCAGCCGATCCTCCCGCAACCGCAACCCGGCCTCACGTTTCTCCGCAGCGTATTTCTCATCCAGCTCCCTCCGCACGATCTCCGCACAGGCATCGCAATGCTTTTCCTGATAGATGATCCGGGAAAACATCACCAGCGGCTCCGTCTCAAAGGCACACCCGCAGCGCTCGCAGGTTACGGTTCTTTTCAGCATGTTCAGTTCCATCGCGTTTAGTCCTCCAGTTCTTCCACGTATCCTTTTCTCACTCCGTAAGGAGATTCCCCTGCTTCCTTGGTGCTTCTGGTTTGGGGCTTCATTGGTGCTTTATAGCCAGCTCCCGGCCTACCCTTGGCCGCCTCCCGGCCTACCCCATGGCCGTCTCCCGGCCTAGGTGGGTCATCTCCCGGCCTACCCCCGGCGATTTTCACGCGATAGAGATTACTGGTTTTATCCCCCTTGGCATCGGCACGTTGCTGCCAATCTATCACTCCATGGTCATCCCGCAGATTCCGCAGATGGTGCTTCACCGTTGATGACGCAAACCCCGTCTCCCGCGCAATGGTGGCGATGGATGGCCAGCAGATGCCCTTTTCATCCGCATGATCCGCCAGCACCATCAGGATCGCCCGCGCCGGCCCGCGCAGGTTTTCCAGCCGCCTCACCTCCTTCAGCAGGCGATTGCTCATCGGGCCTCCCGGTTCAGCTCCACCGCCATGCGCCGCGTTTTCACAAACTCCCGCAGATCCCACATCCGGTAGCGGATTTCTCCATTGTGATAGATATGGGAAAGCGCGCCGATGCGTGTCTGCCACACCACTTCCGCCGTCTCCATCTTCAGGGCCTCCGCCGCCGATTCCTCATCCAGTAACAGCATGCCCTGCCGTGCGTTGTTGCTCATGTCCTCAACATGGCATATCCGCCCCCGGCCTTTTCCCCGCG
>Ga0070658_10003735_pt1 | contig 12447 bp, 9 predicted proteins | sample KBSC13metaG_FD_64664 | JGI IMG/M metagenome (GOLD analysis project Ga0070658, IMG submission 64664) | Corn rhizosphere microbial communities from Kellogg Biological Station, Michigan, USA - KBS C1-3 metaG | ecosystem: Host-associated > Plants > Roots > Rhizosphere > Soil ... | reverse complement strand
TCGAGTCGCCGTCGCCGGTGGCGATCCAGACCTCCAGCTCGGGCCGTGCCAGCTTGAGCCCGGTCGCCACCGCGGGCGCTCGCCCGTGGATGGTGTGGAAGCCGAAGGTGTTCATGTAGTACGGGAAGCGGCTGGAGCAGCCGATCCCCGAGACCACGACGAACTTCTCGCGCGGAATCCCGAGCTCGGGGAAGACCTGCTGCACGGCCGAAAGGATGGCGTAGTCGCCGCAGCCGGGGCACCAGCGCACCTCCTGGTCGGTCTGGAAGTCCTTCTTGGTGAGGGCGGGAGTCGAGATCTCAGCGGGCATGACCGGCCTCCAGGATCGACTGGATCTTGTCCAGGATCTCTTGACGGGTGAAGGGCTTCCCCTGCACCTTGCTCAACGTGATGATGTCCTTCAGGTAGCGGGCCCGCAGCAGGAGCGCGAGCTGGCCGAGGTTCATCTCGGGCAGCAGCACGCGGTCGAACCGCGCGAGCACCTCTCCCAGGTTCTTCGGGAACGGGTTCAGGTAACGCAGGTGGGCGCGGCTGACGCGCAGCCCCAGGCGCCGGGCGCTGGCGACCGCGCCGGTGATGGCCCCCGAGGTCGAGCCCCAGCCGAGGACGAGCAGATCGCCCCCCTCCGAGTCGCCGTGGACCTCGACGTCCGGCAGCTCGTTGGCGATGCGCGCCACCTTCTCGGCCCGCAGGTGGACCATGTTCTCGTGGTTGACCGGGTCGTAGGAGACGTTGCCGGTGACGTTCTCCTTCTCCAGGCCGCCGATCCGGTGCTCCAGGCCCGGTGTCCCCGGGATGGCCCAAGGGCGGGCCAGGGTCTCGGGGTGCCGCTCGTAGGGGTGGAACCCCTCGGGGCTGGTGCGGAACTCGATCCGCAGGTCCGGCAGGTCCTCCACCTGGGGCAGCTTCCAGGGCTCGGAGCCGTTGGCGATGTAGCCGTCCGAGAGCAGCACGACCGGCACCATGTAGCGGGTCGCGATGCGCACGGCCTCGAGGGCCACCTCGAAGCAGTCCTTGGGCGAGGAGGCGGAGAGGATGGGCAGCGGCGACTCGCCGTTGCGGCCGAACATCACCTGCAGCAGGTCGGCCTGCTCGGTCTTGGTGGGCAGCCCGGTCGAGGGGCCGCCGCGCTGGATGTCGCAGACCACCAGAGGCAGCTCGGTCATCACCGCCAGGTTCATCGCCTCGGCCTTGAGGGCGATCCCGGGGCCGGAGGAGACGGTCACCCCCAGGGCGCCGCCGAAGGAGGCGCCGATCGCCGAGCAGACGGCGGCGATCTCGTCTTCCGCCTGGAAGGTGGTGACGCCGAAGTTCTTGTACTTGGAGAGCTCGTGGAGCACGTCCGAGGCCGGAGTGATCGGGTAGGCGCCGAGGAAGAGCGGCAGGCCGCTCCGCCGGCTGGCCGCCACCAGGCCCATGGCCAGGGAGACGTTGCCGGTAATGTTCCGGTAGAGGCCCGGCTCCATGTGCGCCGCCGGCACCTCGTAGCGGTCGTGGAACAGCTCGGTGATGTCGCAGAAGTTCCACCCCGCCTTGAGCACCGCGATGTTCGCCTCCGCCAGGTTGGGCTTCCGGGCGAACTGCTTCTTCAGCCACTCGACGGTGTTGTCGAGCGGCCGGGAGAAGAGCCAGTAGCACATGCCGAGAGCGAACATGTTCTTGCAGCGGTCCATCGACTTGGTGTCGAGCCCGCTCCCCTCCAGCGTGCGGCGGGTCAGGGTGGTCAGCTCCGCCTGGAAGACCCGGTAGTTGGCGAGGCTGCCATCCTCCAGGGGGTTGGAGGTGATGTTCGCCTTGGCGAAGTTGCGCTCGTTGAACTCGTCGGTGTTGACGATGACGATGCCGTTCGGCTTGAGATCCTTGATCTCTTTCTTGAGCGCCGCCGGGTTCATGGCAACCAGCACGTCCGGGGCGTCGCCCGGGGTGTGGATGTCGTAGTCGGCGATGCGCACCTGGAAGGCCGACACCCCCGGCAGGGTCCCGGCCGGCGCGCGGATCTCCGCCGGGAAGTCCGGCAGGGTCGACAGGTCGTTGCCGAGCAGCGCCGAGGTGTTGGTGAACTGGGTGCCGGTGAGTTGCATGCCGTCCCCCGAGTCCCCGGCGAAGCGGATGACCACCTCGTCGATCTTCTCGGGTGCGGCCGTATGTCTCTCGTTTTCAGCGATCATGGTTGTCTCTCTGCCGGGAGTAGAAACAAAAAAGACCCGGCCTTCATGCCAGGTCCTCTCTGGAGTTGGGGCCCCCGGGCGTCGGTGCGGAGAACGCGCTGCGCGCCTCCAGGGATTTCCGCATCGCAGGGCGAATCTTAGCAGACCGGCCGGGTTTCGTATCCCGGCCGGCCTCCGCCAGGGCGGGAAAGGCTCAGTGGCAAATGTCCCAGGAACTGACCTGGCCACCCCAGGCGTAGGAGCACGAGAAGACCCAGCGGTCATAGCAATATTCGCTGGTGTTGTAGTACGACGTGATCTCGTCGGTCTTGCTGCCATCGCACTGTGTCGTCTCCCGGTGATTGTCCACCCGATAGACGCGGTAGTACTTGTCGTACTGCCAGTTGGTGGTGGACGGCCAAGGATCCTGATAGCAGTTGCTGCCGACCCAGCTGGAGGAAACGAGCGTCACGGTGGAGTAGTTCCTGACCGTCGGACCCGAGCAGGCAGGGGGGCATCCGTAGTAGCACTGGTTGAACCAGTACTGGCAGTCCTGGATACAGGCGTAGTCCGTGCACGGGTCGGAGCAGGCGTAGTAGGTGTTGTAGCAATCATTGACGCAATCGTCATGGGCGTCCTTGGTCTGGAAGGGGGCCGTGGCCGGCGTCTCCAGCCGCGCGTGGACGCGCTCGACATTCCCCTGCTGCAGCATCCGGCTCTGGACGACGAGGCTCTCGAGGGGAAGGATCGTCTGGCGTCCGTCGAGCACGATCGAGACCTCGACCGCGCTGGTCGGGTCCATGGCCATCCGCAGGATCTTGACCCGCTGCCTGGGGTGCCAGGCCAGCAGCTCGACGGCTCGCGCCCGATCCCCCCGGGTGGTCTCGAAAGAGAATTTCTCGACCGCCAGCGACTTGGCCTGCTGCCGGAACGCGACCTCCATTTCATGAGGGCCCGCCGACATCCTGGAGGGGAGCTCAAAGAGGAGCAGATCGCCGGCGGACCTCTGGAGGTTCGTTCCGGACGGCGGCGCCGCTACGGCGGGGATGGCGAAGAGCAGAGCGGCGAGGAGAAACAGGACGGACTTCAACGCGGAGAGACCGTTCGATTTCATTGACCTTCCTCCAATGGTTTGGATCCCGGGAGGGATCTGTGGAGGAATGCGACATTCCAGCAAAAAGTCCGTCAACCTCTGGCAAAGGGAGAAGGGGTGACCGCCTGAAAACGACGAGGGCGGGGACAAGCCCCGCCCTGTGTTCTCTCCGCTGTGCTTCACAGAGCAGACGGAAGCTGACGACGAGCCCTACGAGTGGGCGGCCTTGGCGGCCTCTCGCTCCTGGGCCTGCTTGGCGGCCTCGACGAGGTTGAAGGCGTCGCGCCGCATCTTGGAACGCTGCACGTCCTCCTCGGGGAAGCGCGGCCGGTAGCCGAGCTGGTCCTCGTCGAAGGTGAAGGGCTTCATCAGGTCGCCCTTGCCGACGATCGACTGGTCGCGGGTGAAGTAGGCCATGTCGTAGTTGTTCGACATGATGATGGCCTCCTCCGGGCAGGCGTCCACGCAGTAGCCGCAGAAGATGCAGCGCAGCATGTCGATCTCGTAGACCACCGGGTACTTCTCGATGTTGACGTCCGGATGCTCGCCCGCCTCGATGTGGATGCACTCGGCCGGGCAGTTCTGGGCGCACAGGAAGCAGGCCACGCACCGCACCGACCCGTCGGGACGGGTGGTGAGGATGTGGTGGCCGCGGAAACGGTGGCTGTAGTCCCGCCGCTTCTCCGGGTACTCGATGGTGTACATCTTGTTGCGCCCGAACAGGTTGGCCAGGAAGTGACGCATCGTCACCATCAAGCCCCCGAGCAGGGGCAGGTAGAGGCGCTCCGCGAGGCCCGGCTTGTACGGCCGGATCTCGGTGGGATAGGGCGACTTGAGCACGGGCCGGCCGGCGGCGGCCGGGGCGCTCGCGGTCTGGGCCGTCTGGGTCAGTGGCTGGCTCATCGTTCGAGCTCTCCTGCGATGACGTTCAAACCGCCCAGCGAAACGATCGAGTCGGAGAGCGACCCGCCGTTGATCAGGCGGGGAAAGGTGGAGAAGATCGGGAAGCAAGGGGGCCGGCAGTGGTTCCGGTACGGCTTGCCGGTTCCGTCGCTGATCGTGTAGAAGCCGAGCTCGCCATTGGCTCCCTCGACCATGCTGTAGATCTCACCCTCGGGCACCTGGATGCCATCCATGATCAGCTTGAAGTGGTAGATCATGGCTTCCATCTCGTTGTAGCAGGCCTCCTTGGACGGGAGCGCCACGTGCGGATCGCTCACGATGTAGGGACCCGACGGCATGCCACGGTCGAGGAGCTGGCGGATCATCTTGAGCGACTCGCGGATCTCCAGCATGCGGATGCGGAAGCGGTCGTAGACGTCGCCGCCGTAGAGCACCGGCACCTCGAAGTCGAGCGTGTCATAGAGGTCGTAGGGGTGGGCGCGCCGCACGTCGTAGCCGACGCCGCTCGCCCGCAGGCAGGGCCCCGTCCAGCTCCAGTTGACCGCCTCCTCGCCGGAGATGGCCGCGATGCCGACCGCGCGGTCGATCCAGATCCGGTTCTTGTTGATCAGCTTCTCGACGTCGTCCACGAACGGCGGGATGATCTCGAGCAGCCGCCGGCAACGCGCCTCGAAGTCGGGAGGCAGCTCCTGGATCAGGCCGCCGATCCGGCAGGCGGAGACCGTCAGGCGGGCGCCGCTGACCGACTCCAGGAGACCGTAGATCTCCTCGCGCGGCTGGAAGAGGTACCAGAAGTTGGTCAGCGCGCCGGCGTCCACCAGCGTCGTGCCGTTGCAGACGCAGTGGTCCATGATGCGCGAGAACTCGGAGAGGATCATCCGCGCCCAGACCGCCTTCGGCGGCACCGCCTCTTCAATCCCCAGCATCTTCTCCACTGTCTTGCAGTAGGCGACGTTGTTGATGAAGGCCGAGCAGTAGTTGAGCCGGTCGGTGTAGGGGATGACCTGCTGCCAGGAGTGGGTCTCCGACATCTTCTCGAAGCACCGGTGCAGGTAGCCGATCTCGATGTCGGAGGCGATGATGGTCTCGCCGTCCAGCACCGCCGTCAGGCGGAAGGTGCCGTGCATGGCGGGGTGGGACGGACCGATGTTGATCGTCATCCGCTCGAACATGTCGTCCCCCGTGTCCGGGAGATCGAACTTCGGCGTGTAGATCTTGTCCTCGGTCAGGATCCAGCGGCGCTGGGCATCGTAGTCCTTGCGCAGCGGGTGTCCCTGGAAGCCCTCGTGGCAGAGGATGCGGCGCAGGTTCGGGTGGCCGTCGAAGCCGAACCCGAACATGTCGTAGGCCTCGCGCTCGAACCAGTCGAGCCCCTTCCAGAGCTTGACCATGGAGGGGAGCACGACGTTGTCCTCGCGCAGCGGCACCTTGAGGCGGAGCCGCGCCTTCCTCTGGATCGAGTAGAGATGGTAGACGGCCTCGAAGCGCTCCTCCCGGTCGGGGAAGTCCACGCCGCACAGGTCGAGCATCATGTCGAACTGCGTCTGCGGGTTCTCCTTGAGCTCGCGGGCGACCTCGAAGAGGACGTCGCGGCTGACGATCCAGACCGGCTGGTCCAGACCGTCCTGGGGGAGGATGCTGCCGGCCGGGAACTTCGCCCGGACGGCCTCGAGCTCCGGGATCTCCGAGGTCGTGGTCTTAGACGGTGCGGGCGCCAGTGTTGACACTCTCGGCCTTCTCCTGACCGTTCTCCCGGTCCTTGTTCGCGTTCTGGCCGCGATGCCTCTCGCGGTCGCGGGCGACCTTCTCCTTGAGCTGGAGCAGGCCGTAGATGAGACCTTCCGGCGTCGGCGGGCAGCCGGGGACGTAGACGTCCACCGGGATGACCTCGTCGATGCCCTGCATCACGTGGTAGGCGCGGTAGAAACCGCCCGAGCAGGCGCAGGCGCCCATCGAGATGACCCATTTCGGGTCCGCCATCTGGTCGTAGATTCTCTTCAGCACGGGCGCCATCTTGTCGTTGATGGTCCCGGCCACCAGCAGCACGTCGCTCTGCCGGGGCGAGAAGCGCACCACCTCGGAGCCGAACCTCGAAAGGTCGTAGTGGCTGGAGACGGTGGACATGAACTCGATCGCGCAGCAGGCCGTGCCAAACGGGAACGGCCAGAAGGAGTTGCGCGCCGCCCAGTCCTCCAGCGTGTCGAACGTGGTGGTGATCCAGCTTTCTCCGGTCAAATTCATAGGCAGGGGTTCCTCTCGCGGAGGGTGAGTCTATCACTTGTGACTGGCGGTCACAAGCTGATGAAAGTCGAGCTTTTTCTAGGAGTTAGGCCGCGGCCACGCGGGAGCGCGGTCCTGGCCTCCCACTTGTCTCAACGTGGAGGAGAGAGGGGGCATTCCCCTGGTGAGGAGAAGGCAAAGGGACAGCAGGGGCTCCAGAGACCGCCCAAGGAGCTCGTCCCTGCTGTCTCTGCTGTCTCTGGAGTACCTGGCTCGATTTTTTTGAGTTTTCCGGACCGCCCCTGAAATATTCCTTCCCCCCAGCCCGTTATGGTTCACGATCACGAGAGTTCGCATAGCCAGTCTCCGTCGCGGAGGCCGGGCAGGGCGGGAGAGGGTTTCAAAATCGTACGCCTGGTCCTGAGCTTCCTCGACGTTGTAGTTGTGTCGTTTCCTTGCACACCGTTCCATACAACTTGGACTTACTGCCGTGAACGAACAGGAGCCTTCATGAAACGATCGTTGCTCGCGACCCTCGCTCTCGTCTCTGTCTGCGCCCTCCCCTGGGCGGCCCATGCCCAACTGGCCCCCCTGGCTTCCGATTCCTCCGCTCCGGAGGTTACGGCCGATACCGTGACGGACGAGACCCCCACCGCCTGGCTCATCGAGCTCCAGGGCGCGCCGACCGCCGACGGCAATACCCTCGCCGCCGTCGGCCAGGAGAAGAAGGCCTTCCGCGCCGCCGCCCAGAAGGCCGGCGTCCGGCTCAAGGAGCGCTACAGCTTCGACAAGCTGTGGAACGGCATCTCCGCCGAGGTGCCCCCGGCCGACCTGCCGAAGCTCTCCCACATGCCCGAGGTGAAGAACCTCTACCCCGTCGTCCAGATGTCGGTTCCCGAGAAGGAGCCCGGCAACGGGGTCGATCTCGCCACCGCCATCGGCATGACCCAGGCCGACATCGCCCAGAGCCAGCTCGGGCTGACCGGCAAGGGCATCCGGGTCGCGGTGATGGACACGGGCATCGACTTCGACCACCCGGACCTCGGCGGCTGCTTCGGCCCGGGCTGCCGGGTCGAGGGGGGCTGGGACTTCGTGGGTGACGCGTACAACACGGACGCCACCTCCGCCCTGTACAACCCGGTGCCGACCCCCGACGCGATCCCGGACGACTGCGCCGGCCACGGCACGCACGTGGCGGGCATCATCGGCGCCAACGGTGGCGTCCGCGGCGTGGCCCCCGGCGTGACCTTCCGGGCCTACCGGGTGTTCGGCTGCGTGGGCACCACCAGCTCCGACGTCATGATCGCGGCCCTGGAGCGGATCGGCGACGACGGCGCCGACGTGGTGAACATCAGCATCGGCTCGGCCTACCAGTGGCCGCAGTACCCGACCGCCCAGGCCGCCGACCGCCTGGTCAACAAGGGGATCGTGGTGGTCGTCTCGGCGGGCAACGACGGCGCCCGCGGAGCCTACGCGGTCAGCGCCCCCGGCGTCGGCCAGAAGGTGATCACCGCCGCCTCCTTCGACAACGTGGCCACCAATCAGCCGGTCTTCACGATCTCCCCCGACAACCAGAAGGTGGCCTACTACGCCGCGACCGGCGCCAAGATCACCCCCTTCTCCGGGACCTTCCCGCTGGCGCGCACCGGGACGGCCACGTCGGCGAACGACGCCTGCAACGGGGCCACGGCTCCCGCCGCGGGCAGCCTCACCGGCAAGATCGCCCTCATCCGCCGCGGCACCTGCGGCTTCTTCGAGAAGGCCTTCAACGCTCAGAAGGCCGGCGCGGCCGGCGTGGTGATCTACAACAACCAGCCCGGCGTGGTGGTCCCGAACGTGGCCGGCACGGCCCCGATCACCATCCCGGTCGTCGCGGTCGTCGCCGCGGACGGCGTCACGATCGACAGCCGGATCGCCGCGGGCGGAGTGGACCTCACCTGGACCGCGGATTCGATCGCCCTGCCCAACGCCACCGGCAACCTGATCTCGGGCTTCAGCTCCTACGGCCTGTCGCCCGACCTCACCCTCAAGCCGGACCTCGGCGCTCCGGGCGGCTCGATCCGTTCCACCTATCCGCTGGAGGCCGGCGGCTACGCCAACCTGAGCGGCACCTCGATGGCCTCGCCGCACGTGGCGGGCGCCGTGGCCCTGCTCCTCGAGGCCCGTCCGCACACGCCCTCCCAGGCGGTGCGCACGATCCTGCAGAACAGCTCCCAGCCCCGGCCCTGGGCGGGCGCCCCGACCGCCGGCTACCTGGACAACGTCCACCGGCAGGGCGCCGGCCTGATCCAGATCGCCGACGCCGTGCGGGCCACCACCCGCGTCGAGCCCGGCAAGCTGTCGCTCGGCGAGTTCGAGACCGGCGCCGCGCCGGCCGCCCGCACCCTGACGGTGACCAACAGCGGCCCGGCCGCGGTCACCTACACCCTCTCCAACGCTCCGGCCCTGGCGACCGGCGGCAGCACCTTCACCCCGTCCTTCTATGCCGGCTACGCCGCGGTGACCTTCAGCGCTCCGACGCTGACTATTCCGGCCGGCGGCACGGCGACGGTGAACGCCACCTTCGTCCCCGATGCCAACCTGCCGGACCGCAGCCAGTACGGCGGCTACGTGGTGCTGACGCCCCAGGGCGGCGGCCAGGCCCTGCGGGTGCCCTACGCCGGGTTCAAGGGGGATTACCAGTCGATCCGGGTGCTGGTGCCCACGGCGACCGGCTTCCCGCTCCTCGCCAAGGTCGTCGGCTCCTCCTACGTGCCGCAGGCGGCCGGCGCCTCCTACACCCTCCAGGGGAACGACGTCCCGTTCGTGCTCGCCCACTTCGAGCACCAGTCGCGCCAGATCAAGATGGAAATCGTCGACACCGCCGGCAAGGCCTGGCACAACGCCTTCGTGCAGAACTACGTCGGCCGCAACAGCACCGCGACCGGCTTCTTCGCCCTCTCCTGGGACGGCAGCACGATGGCCGGCAACAAGGTCTATCAGGTGCCCAACGGCCAGTACATCATCAAGCTGAGCGTGGTGAAGGCCCTGGGCGACGCCGCCAACCCGGCGGACGTCGAGACCTGGACCTCGCCCGTCGTCACCATCGCCCGCCCGTAAGCGGCACCGGCGGCGGACACCGACCTCCACGTATGAGCCGGCGGGGCGACCCGCCGGCTTTTTTTCTTTTCGAGGGATGAGCTGCTACGACTCGGGAGCCGAGGGCGCGGTGCCGCGGTCGACCTCGGGGGGCAGGGAGACGTCCCCCGGGGCGGCGTTGGTCTCCCTGCGGAGGGATTCCAGCACCCGCAGGCTCTCCTTCTGGGCGTTGACCACCCGCAGGAAGACGTTGGCGGTCGCCTCGTCCACGTCGCGGATCATCTTGGGATAGAGGACGTCGTTCTCGTAGCGTTCCTCGGAGATGGCGTTGCCGAGGTCGGCGTCGATGCCACCGATCTGCTCGGCGGCCTCCAGCAGAGCGACCGCCAGGGCGTCCTTGGCGGCGGCCATGCGCTCCCAGCGGCGGGCGAGGTTGGGCAGACCGTCCTTCTGGGCACGGTCGGCGTAGGCGCGGTAGCGCGCGGCGCTCGCGGCCTCGGCGGTGAAGCCGGTCTTCAGATGCTCCTGGAATCGCGGGATCCTGGACACAGTATCTCTCCTCTCCTCCGGTTCGCGCTAAGATGCCCTGGCGCTCGTCGGGTGAGCCTTGTCCGCCAGGGAAGGCGGGGCAATTCTATGGGAGTTGGGCGGGTTGTCCAACCCGGGGGACCCGCCGGCCGCCTGGAAACTTTGCCCGCCCCCTCTCGTAATGCCTTTCGGGGACGCCGTTTCGCGCTCCCGGGCCGATCTCCGTGAAAGAACGCTCCCGCCGCCTCCTGACCTTCGCCGCGACCTTCGCGGTCCTGGGGACCGTCGCCTTCGCGGACATCCCGTACGTCAGCACCTTGACCCGCTTCCTGCTCGCGGCCGGCGTCGTGGCGCTGCTGTTCTGGCTGCTCTGGCGGGCCTATCACGCCTTCCTGTACAAGGTCGGCCGCCGGCTCGCCTTCTCCTACTTCCTCCTCGGCGTGCTGCCGATCCCCCTGCTGCTCCTGCTCCTGGCGGTACTCGCCTACCTGCTCTCCGGCTTCTTCATGGGCCATCTCTACCGGGACGCCGTGCAGTCGGCGCAGGAGGAGCTCACCTCGGCGGCCCGCGGGCGGCTCGCCACCTTCTCCCCCTCCAACCCTCCCCGGCAGGAGACCGGGACCGGCGATATCGTTTTCGGCTACTACAAAAACGGCCGGAAGCTCGCCGGAGATCCCCGGCTCCCGGCCCGCTGGCCGGCCTGGCTGGAGCTCCCCGGCCCCGCGGTCCTCCAGGGGAACCGCCTGGAGCGGGTGCCCCGCTTCGTCTCCCCCACCGCCGGCGGACGTCCCGGGCTGGCGGCGGCGGCCTCGCGCGACGGCGTCGGCGTGGTGGCCTTCTACGGCGGCGACCTCGAGGCCGAGCTCGGCCGGCGCTCCGAGGTCTGGACCGAGCTGTTCCGCTCGGACGATCCCAACCTCGACACCATCAGCGTGACGGTCTCCGGGCGCAAGCTCCCCTTCCAGCACGTCCGCAAGGACCAGCAGGCCGCCGACGCCATCCGCTTCTTCAAGCGCCTGTCGCGCGGCCAGAAACACTGGGACTCACCCGTCCTCTGGTGGGGGGAGATCTCCGGCTCCCTCACCGACCTCTCGACCGGCCGGGTGGCGGCGGAGTACGTGGCGGCCAACCTGAACGCGACGCCGAACATCGTGCTGCGCCACCTCTTCTCCAGCGCCGCCGAGATCGACGCCCTGGCCTGGGGCACCCTGCTCCTGGTGGCCTTCCTGCTGTTCGACGTCTACGCCGCCGCGGCGGCGATGGCGGTGTTCATGATCGTCGGCCTGTCGCGGGCGGTGAACCGCCTGAGCCGGGGGACCGACGCGGTGCGGCGGGGGGATTTCGGCGTCCGCATCCCGGTGCGGCGGCGCGACCAGGTGGGGGACCTCCAGCGCTCGTTCAACGAGATGGCGGGCAATCTCGAGACCCTGGTCGCCACCGCTGCCCAGAAGGAGTCGCTGGAGAAGGAGCTGGAGCTCGCCCGCAACCTCCAGAAGAGCCTGCTGCCGGGCGACCTGCCGGCCGGGGGCGGGATCGAGTTTGCCACCCTCTTCGAGCCGAGCGCCGCCATCGGCGGCGACTACTTCGACGTGCTCCGCCTCTCGGACGACGAGCTCGCCGTGATCATCGCGGACGTCTCCGGCCACGGCCTGTCGAGCGGCCTGCGGATGGCGATGCTCAAGGCGGCGCTGCTGATCCTGGTCGAGGAAACCCGGGAGCCTGAGGAGATCCTGAGCCGCCTGGACTCCGTGGTGCGCTCGAACCGGGAGCGGCGCTTCTTCGTCACCGCCACTTTCAGCCTGTTCAACCCGCGCACGGGGACGCTGCGGCTGACCAACGCCGGCCACCCCCCCACCTACCGGGTGCGCGGCGGCGATGTAGAGGAGATCCTCCTACCCAGCTCGCCGCTCGGCGGGCTCGGCCGCAACTACGTCCGGGCGACCCTCCAGCTCCAGCCCGGGGACTCGGTGGTCTGGCTCTCGGACGGCCTGATCGAGGCCACCAACGCGGCGGACGAGCCCTTCGGCTACGACAGCGTGAAACAGGTCCTGGCGGGAGTAGCGGGGGAAAGCGCCGCGGGCATCCGCAACCGCCTCCTGGCGGCGGTCGACCAGCATGCCGAGGGGCAGCCCCTGAGCGACGACCGGACGCTGATGGTGATGCGGTGGGCCGGGCCGCTACCGCGGTAGCGGGACCCGGCCTCTCCGGCTACGGGCACAGACAGTAGCCGGTCGATGTCCTGGTGTACGAGCTATAGCAGCCGGAGTGGATGACGTCGTTGCAATAGAAGTCTGTATGGCCGCACTCCGGACCATTGGGATACTGGTAGTAGTGAATCCTCTGGTAGAGGCAGTCGGCCGCCGAGAGGGTCGCGGGACGACCCGCAGCCATGATGGCGGTTGCAGTGACCAGCAGTACGAGCAGAAGCCTCTTCATGTCGTTTCTCCTTTCGGCTGGGCCGCTTTGTCCGGGCCCTAC